>OOAA01000053.1_pt1 | contig 88701 bp, 65 predicted proteins | sample 1671671 | NCBI WGS metagenome assembly OOAA01 (sample SAMN06348180, study PRJEB24527) | human gut metagenome | biome: human gut; feature: ankylosing spondylitis patient; material: feces | host: Homo sapiens | place: China | collected 2015-10 | reverse complement strand
TTTTCGCATGTTTGGGAAAAGGGCATAAAAAAAGCCCTCCGAATGGGAGAGCTTGGCGTTGTTAGTGGTTTGATGTCAAATATTTATCTTTTGAGCTTTATCTAATCTTCTGTGACAATAAGAAATCATAGACAAAATATCCAAAGCATCTTGTTCTTCAATAATCCATTCTGTTTTCAATTCATGAGCTTCAGGATTACGGAACATATTGCATATTCCTATAAGAATGGACTTGAACCCATTATGTTCGTCTTTTTCAGATCGTGTTTGGTAATTGTTGATAATCAATATTGGATTGTCTTTTCTGAAGACATGCTCAATAAGATTCTGACCATCATACAGAACACCACTAATGTCTTGAATTCTTTTTATGAGAGCTTTAGACGATTCGAAAACTGCATGAAAATAATTATTGGTCATCAGTTCTGCTTTGCAACATTGAAAAATCAATTTGTGAACTCCTCTTTCTTCCAAATCGTGCTTCAGTTTATTTACTCTTTTTTGAGCTTCCGAGACACTATTCGCAGGTGATGTTAACTCACTGAATTTTCCGCTTTCATTAAAAATATATCCAACTAATGCTAATTGGACATTTACTTTTTGCACAATCTCTTTATAATTATTTTTGTCAATGTTTCTTGCAGGAGCCAATATTGCTCCTATAAAACGTAATATAGAGTTAGAGCATTGTTGGATGTTTTGAATATTAGCTAATGCACTATATAGTCGTTTCCACTTGGTTATTCCAGGAGAGATGTCTGGTATGGAACATTGTGCCAAAAACAGTTCTATTTCAGAACCAGTATATCCATCAACGGTTTCCCCGATAATCTTGGATATACTTTCTACAATAGCTTGACTAAAACATTTTCTTTTTGTCATATTTACTTGACATTATGTATTGCTACAAATTATTTTTCCAATATTTTTCAGCCATAGGCTTTAGCCTGTCTGTGATAACTTGCATTACCACATTAAAGCTGAGTTCTTCTTTCCATTGAATCTTCCGAAGAAACAGTTTCCATTGCATCTGCCGATTGGCATCATTGACAAACTCGGCTGTGAAAAGTTTCAGCTTAGGATTGTATTCAAGTTCACGATTATCAAATGTTGCCTTGATTGCGTCATATAGTGTTTCATCGTCCAATTCTCGTTTTGTCAACAACTGGTAGCAGTCGAAGAAATCTTTCATTCGACTGTTGTACTCGTCACGGTCCAACATAGTGTGGAACTTCTCGGCAATAACAGTCTCCAACGAATAGGCTTGGAGATTGACTGACGGAATGTTCGGCAACAACAAAGGAAAATCAATGGATGCAGGGTAAGGTGTCACGACATCTCCAAAGCCTATGTCCACTGACATTTTATGGATAATGCTGTCCATGTGTGCCGTGAAGAAGAACCTTGTACCAGGATATTTCTTTTCCACAGTGATAGGCTCCATCGTTATGTTTTCCGTATCAAACGTAACGCCATCCTCATCACAGACTATGCCCAAAATTTCCTGGAACACCTTTGTTAAGAACTCTCTGTCACGGCTTATTCTTTCTGCCATGAAGTCCACATCTATGGTCGGACGAGCGTTAAGGCCATCCATCGCATAGAGCAAAGAACCGCCTTTAAGCAGAAAGTTGTCCTTGTACTGACTTACAGATACCCTGTACAGCAGTCGCTCGTTGAAATATCTTGCAAGAAGATACATATATTTATAGCCTGTCTCGTTCATCAGATTGAGCAGACGAGTCTTGACAGACTTGCCATAGTTTTTCTTTCCCATTTTATTCTATTGCTATTTCAAGATAATTTTTCAAAATATTGGCAACCCTCAGCCGTTTTGCATATTCTGCCAATTGGCTTAGGTTGCGGTTCTGTTTCTTCAGATAATTTCGTATCACCTCGGAGCATACTTCCAATCCGATTTTGTTACGATACTTGACGGCATCACATACGCTACGTTCCATATCCGTCATACGAATGTTGTAGCCCGACATTTCCACATCCATAACACCAAACTCCAAATTCTCCTTTTTCCAATAATAAAGTTCTATCGGTAGGGTTGGCGGCATTGCCACCTTTCGCTTGGCTTCTATAGCAACACAAAAGGAAGGTGGAACAACAGTAGAGAGCTGATGATATGCCCAAGCGTTGTACAGACATACAATTCCATTGGGAACGATTCGTTCAATATCTATCATCGTATTGAAAAGAGCGTCAGGAACAGCATAGACCCCATGGCGAACCCGAATAAGTTCTCCACGTTCCTTAGCCCTCACAATTTTCTGATAATCTGATTGGTTTGGGAACTCTGCGGTGGTTATGATTCCACCTTGCGAGGTTGCCTTATACATAATCTCATTCATACCTTTACCTTATTATGGTTATTTATCGGTGCAAAGATACAACTTTATCTTCAAAATCAATAGTTTCCTACGGAGAATATTTGTTTTATCCGTTCAAAACTATCACATTTTACTATTCTACAGCTATATTTATGGATTTCCTGCCTATCAGATAATCATTGACATCCTTGTATTCTGCATATCTTGTGGATTCGTTGATTGCCATGTTTTGATAACAGTCCATGATTGTATGGGCAGCCACCGTTCCTGCTTGGTCATTATCAAGATAACAATGGATAGCAGTGTAACACGCCAATCGTTCCATGCATTTCCCAAGGCTACTGATGGAGTTCAGTACAATATAATCACATGGCTCTTGTATGCAAATCACATTGTCGCCTCGCTTTTCCAAAGTCTTGTACGAAAGAAAGTCCATAAACCCCTCGAAGATGCAGCATCTGTCCTGCACTCCAACTTGCTGTGAATGTATCAAGGATATGTCTTTCTCGCCCAAACAACCTTTATAATATGGGTTACGCAGTTCATACCCATCCCGGTTATTTGGAAAGGCTATACCAAAATACCGCTTGCCCTTAAACGTGTACCAGATCTCCTTGCAATAGCGTTTACCCATGTCTGCATCCACATGGCGTGAACGCAGATACGACATAAGCACAGGGTAGGACAATTCTTGGATATGTACCTTGTCCATCTTGTCTGTCTCTACTTGTGTCGGTATAGGAGGTTTTGCCTTTGTGGACTTTGGGTTGTTCATGTCCGCTGCTATATGCTGCAATGCAGCACCCACATCATCCGTATTGTAGAGAAGTTGGGCAAGAGCAATGATGTTGCCACCCTTGCCAAGAGCAAAGTCATACCATTGGTTTCGGCTGAAGTTCACCTTGAACGATGGCTTTGTCTCCGCATGCAATGGCGACAGATAATAAGATGTGGACTTGCTGCATCGTTTGGGCTGATGTCCCAATGCGCTCAGATAGTCCGTGAGTTTGATTTCCTTTGCTTGTTGTATGTTCATCTTTCATTCATTTTTTGTTCATTCGTGCGCTTATTATATATACACCAGAGTGAATGAACGGTTTTGTGAAGTCATTTTGTCGTATGTCCATGTAGTTAAATATGATGCCACTTCACAAAATCCGTCCGTTCTACTATTATATATACACCGGGGTGAATGAAGTGGTTTTTGAAGTGATTTTCGCTTCATCCTCACTTCTTCACCTCCTGCTCTTCAAGCAGCGGAAGCGAAGGATAATCCTTCATTCTGCAATACTCGTTATTGCCGCACTTCACCACCAGTTTGCTCTTCAATAGGAAGGTCAGCAACTTTGACATCACTGTTCTACCTCTGGCAAAACCAATAGTTGTATATCCTTTCGTCAATGCGTTTATCACATTCTCATAACCTGACACCACTTTCTTGCCAAAAGCCATTCCAAGTGCCTTGTCATGCTGCTCATCGGTAATGTCGGCTATTGTCATCTTCGGCTGTTTGGCTGTGGTGGAGTCAACCACATAGTCCTTGGCAATCTCTGGAAGTCCCTCCTTGTTTATTTGGAACGCAAAGGGCGCAAAGTCCTTGTCTCGGATGTTGAGCGGTTTCACTTCACTCACATTCGCCATCGAATTGCTCTTGCTAATCACCAGTACCGTCTCTGCCTTGTTGCTGAGTTCCGTGCCAATGTGACCTCTTACATTGTCATCACCCTTATTCAGGTGCAAGACGCAATGGATGTGCAGGTCATAGCGGCTTGACCATTGCATCAGTTTGTTGATGATATGGACAGACTCGCTCGGATTGTTGATGTCGAGCATCAAGTCCCTTATGCCGTCAATGATGACCAAGCCAAACCCCTTTTGGGTCTGCAAAGCATATTCTATCAACCGCAGTCTGAGGTTGGGACTGTACTCTCGCAGTCCGAAGAACACAAGGTTCTCACTGTTCATGTTGTCGGGCAATCCTGCAAGCCGGAGGATGCGCTGCATCACGCTGTGACAGTGGAAACGGCTCTGCTCCGTATCAACGTAGAGTATCTTACGCTTGTCATCGGGTAGTTTTGCCGTATATTGCAGCACCTTTCCGTTAGCAAGCGAGGCAGCTACCAAAGCGGACACGTTGAACGTCTTTCGGCTCTTCGCCTTGCCTGTGGAGGCACTGAAGTTGCCCAGCGTGGCTATGGTCGAGTTGTCCACCCATATTATCTGTGGCGGTGTCTGGTAGGTCTCGTCCGCATGGATAAGCGATGCCTTCAGCAACTTTTCCAACAAATCAGCATTGTCCGCTGCGCCTTCAAAGAGGCTCATGTCGTTCATTTCTTCCATCGTCATCTGCTCTTCAAGGGTTTGTTCATCACATAGCGTATGGCATCCTGCTCATACACCTCTTTTGTTTTCACAGGGTGCTTCTTGATCCATTCCACCAGTTCTTCCTTGCTGAAATAGATGGTCTTGCCGTTTGGCTTGTAATGGGGAATGGCAAAGGTACGTGTCAGTTTGTAAAGCTGACTCTTTGAAGCGTCAAGGAATACGCTTGCCTCGTCAAGGGTGAGCACGTCTTTTCCTGCAAAGAGCCATTTCTCCAAGCACTTGATGCGGTTCAGCACATCCTCCACTGGTCCAAGCAGCTTGAATGCTTCTTCCATTTGTTGAATGCGCTCGGCAAGTCTCATTGGTGTCATATCTGCCAGTTCTGGTTCTGTCAACTCGTGTTTATACACGTCTATCGTTGGCGGTAGGATAGTGCCATCCTTTGGTGGATTGTTTGCCTGATTTGTTGTCTGTCCAATCATTGTCGTAATTTTATTTATCGTTACACATAACGAGGTCGCCCTCCATAACCAGGTTTCTGATTACGGAGGGCAAAGGTAAGGGCATTTCTGCCCAATCGGATGGAAGTGCGCTTGACTGTCAACCGACTATCAAGCCAACTGTCAAGGTTTTCATCTGTCAGATGGTGTCCTTGCTGTCATTTTTACCGCAATCTGCTATTTCTTGCACTTTCTTGCGGATAGCCTCATAGATGCTGGCGTTGGTACTTTTGGCATCACTGGTTGCTGAGGACAGCTTGGTTGTTGTAAGTGGCTTGTCTGTTGATGAAGACAGGATGAGTTTATGCTTGGCAATGATCGATTGCCATTGCTTGCAAATCAAGTTCTTGCTGCAGAGCATATCAAAGAAGAATGCCACACGTCTGTTGCTTCTCGCCTTTAGCTGCTTGCTGACTTGGCACGAGAAGAGTTTTCGCATATCCTCTTCCGACACATCGGCTGAGAACAAATGAACCTCATTGGCATGGCGCGCAATGAGGTTCAACTGAGTAGAATCAAAGTAACATTGAAAGTCCTGTTTCGGTTTGGTTTCTTGTGCTGTTTGTAATATTGACGGTGGTTTACCATGGAGATACTGACCGTTTGGAGGCGGCTCCGTGGTGTTGAACTTGTGATGAAGAACCTTGTAGTCATGATACTCGAAATCCACTTTGGTAAAGAATATAACTACTAAGTCCTCACGTTCTTCAAGAAACTCCTCCATGATGTAGAAGTTCTTCTTGTGCTCGTTCTTTCCTGCCGCATACTGGCAGTCCGTATAGGAATGGCTGTTGAGAAAGTCCTTTTTATAGCGGTGATACAGTTTACCGCATCCTATTACTTCCGTCTGATAGCACTCATGGGCTTCCTTGAAGAACAGCCACAATTTGTTGGTACCACAAATGCCACCTACACCGTTAGCGAAGGTGCATTCATTGCATTGGGGTAAAAAGAGAGAACGAGGAGTCGTCTCGTCCTTGGTTGTTTGATGTATTATTATGTTCCATTTTTATTCTTCGAACGCACTGTCCAATAGGGAAACAGCCTCGTCCTTTTTCTTATTGATGATTTTTGCGTAAATTTGTGTCGTACGCACCTCCGTATGACCGAGAAGTTTGCTTGTAGTGTATAGGTCTGCGCCCATGGTCAGCTCCATCGTGGCGAACGTGTGGCGTGAGACATGGTAGGTCACATGCTTGCTGATACCTGCCGCACGGCTCCATTCCGGGATGCAGTCATAGTTCTTGCTTGGCAGTGTTGGAAACACATTGTCCTCGTCACTTGCAGATCCACGCTCAGGCATCCAACGAAGGGCTTGCCTGTTGAGAGGAAGATAGAGAGGCTGCTTGGTCTTGTACTGCAATATCTCAACTCGTGTCTTGTCACCCTCGGTGATGATGTTCTTCCACCTCAAACTCTTCACGTCACTGATACGGAGTCCGCAGAAGCATGAAAACAGAAACGCCGCCTTTATATCCTCACGCTTGCAAGGGGTGTCAATCAGTCTCTTCACCTCGTCAACGGTCAGGTACTCTCGCTTGGTGCCGCCACCTTTCAGAACATCCATGCGAAGACGCAATACGGGATTGTCGTCCATTATCTCTTCCTCAATAGCCATATTGAAGGCTGCTTTGAGGCATTTGAGATAGTTCATCACCGTGGATTTGGACGGATGGGTGTGCTTGTAGGTGATATAGTCGTTCAACAAGAACACCATGAAACCATTGCAGTATTCCTTGGTCATCTCTGCGAGTGTCACGTTTGGCGAATGTTCTCTCACTGCATTCAGCACGCTGTTCACCCAGTTTCGGGCAGATTGTCTTCCTCGCTCCACCTGTGCGTCACGGAATATCTCCAACCAATCCACAAGTCGCATTTTGATTCTTGACTTGTCTTTGAGTCCTGCGATACCGTTAGTGATGCTCATGATGCGTTGTGCTTTGATGGCATACACCGCTTGCATCGTCTGCTTGTTCTGTTCCCTGGCAGCTGCGTCAACCTCTGGTATGAGATAAAGGCGCAGATAATCATAGGTACGGCGACCGTTGACATTGATGGATAGATAGACCGACTTGTTGCCGTTGGCAAGTTCCTTGAAGCGGATTCTCACAGGCTCCTTGGTCTTGGAATTTCTCTTGCGCTCAGTCTCTGCAACGGCAATCTCTGTCTTCACCTTCTTGGTGGCAAGATACTCCTTGTATTTGTCCACGTTGGCATCTGGATCTTCTCCATGCGGCTTGTAGCCTCTTCTGCCGACACGCTTCTCAAAGGTTCCGTCCTTCAATGCCTTCATGCGTTCCTTGGCCTTTTTCTCAGCTTCTTTCCAGATTTCCTTGTGTTTCTCCTCGCTGTCATCCTTACGAAGGTAAAGACCAACTGACTCATAGGCACGTTGCCCCTTACCATAATATATATCAAGGAAGAGGGAACGGTCTCCATTGCGCATCTTGCGACTACGGACTATCACAGAACTGGTGTATTCCTCAACTTTCTCCACTTGGTTTAGCTCGTCAGAAGGATCCGTGAAAGTCTCTCCATTGACAACCTCTCGCGTCTTGCGTTCTTTCAGACGCTCTGCGGTTTCCATGACCAAGGCATTATTCTGCTTGTCAGCCTCGGTAATCTCTGGGTTGATATAGAGCTTCAGAAACTCGTACTTGCGCTCACCATTATAATATATGTCGAAGTAGAGCGACTTGCTGCCGTTGGCAAGGTCCTTGAAACGAAGAGTGACAGCTTCACGCTTGTTGGGTCTGCCTCTATGTTTTTTGATTGTTCCATCTATGGCTCTGTCCTCACCGTCATCGTCAATAAACTTCCATTGGTGTCCTTCTCTTCCAGAAACGGCTCCAACGACTTCGTTTACCTCACTTTCCTTTCCTTGGGTACTTTTGCCAGTTTTAGCAGTATTGCCATTCTCCTTCTTGCTTACTCGTGCAGTCTTCTTGCTTGCAGTAGTTGTAGAAGCCGGATGTTCCAAAGAAGCCTTCACTATTTCCAACTTTCCCGACAGGATTTCTTGCACTCGTTGGTTCTTGATAGCTTCTGCCTTCTGCAAGGTCTCGGCATTGACAGCCTTAGCCTTGTCATCGTCATCGGGAAGCAGATAAAGCTTCAAGAACTCATACGACCTCTTTCCACTTTTGTAAGTGTCGAGATAAATCGACTTTGTGCCATTCGCCAAATCCTTATAGCGTATGCGCACAGGTTCATTGTTACTTCTCATGTTACTTTGTTATTTATTCTACTTATTGTCATTTTGCGAGATTTGTTACTCACGGTGCAAAGATACGAAAAATAATCGGATTTGTTACCCAAAACAAGAACCAATTACGAACCATTAACTATGATAAATAATAAAATCAAATGGCAAAGTAACAAACAAATAACAAAATACATACTTTGTTAAACATCTGCTATATGCTGTATATATTGGTATTTACGCACGTTTTCTTATCATTTTGATTGTTGCATGATATTTGACGTTGCTCGTTCAACAGTGTAGGGCAATGCGAAGGCCTCAGAACGTGGGACGAGCAGCAAGGAGATCCCACGCTTTCTGTTTTTTTTTTAGCTGCTAGCCTTGGGTGATTGGGTTGGTTTGGAAAGGAAACGATATGGATTTTTTAAAAGCAGAAGAACTTCGTAAATTATGGGGGAACAAACCTTGTTCACATCCTAAATTTGAGAAAGAAACTCATTTGGGGTGGGGCTATGTAGAGGAGAAAACTGGTGATTATGTTTGCACGCAATGTGGACAGGATTTTACTAAAAATGAATACAATAAAATCATCGCAGAGCGCAATAAAAATCAATAAACTTTTTGTGTATGGGACAATTTAAAACTTCTTTGAAGCCTGATGACCTCAAGCTTTTATATGACGTTCTGTATCAGTATGAAAATGAGGGGAAGCGTAATCATAAGGGATATTTCTATATGAAAGTGCCATTTGAGATTAAAAACAAAGTTTCTTTGATTCATGATACAAGCAAAAATAAAATAAAGCTGAGTTTCCCAGAGACACCAAATACTCTGTGTTACAAGGGAAAGGAGGTTTGTAAACCGTTATTTAAGCATTTGCGCAATAGTTTTGCTCATGCTTGTATTGAGCGTGAGGGTGACTATTATGTCATAAATTCACAGATGAATCCTAAATGTCAGATTTGTGGAAAAGTAAAAAGAAAAGATTTTAAGGATTTTGTTACAGCAATATTAGCAACAAAAGAATAATAATTTAAGAAAAGATATATGAGAACATTTACATTAAAAGGTCTGTTTGTAACAGCAGTATTTATGCTGTTGGGGTGCTTGGCAATCCATGCAGCTGATGGTGATTTGATAACAAAGCAAATCACTATCAAATTGGAAGAGGCAGGAACTTTGCCAAGTAAGATTGGGGATACAAAGAAATATAAGATTACCAATCTTAAGATTATGGGTGAGATTAATGGCACTGATCTTCGTTTCATACGCGAAATGGCGGGGTGTGACTATAAGGGAATGGGCACTGAGGGAAAGTTGGTGACTTTGGATCTCTCAGAGGCTAAAATAGTGGAGGGAGGAGATTTTTATTATGGTTATTATGATTATTATGATCATAATTCTTATTATTATACAACATCGGATGATGTCATCGGTGATTATGCTTTTAGTGGTTGCAGCAGCTTGACCAGCCTCACCCTTCCATCCAGTGTCACTTTGATAGGTGGTCATGCTTTTGAGAAGTGCAGCGGCTTGACCAGTCTCACCCTTCCTTCCAGTGTCACCTCAATAGGTGAGTTTGCTTTTAGGTACTGCAGCGGCTTGACTAGCCTCACCATTCCTTCCGGTGTCACCACGATAGATTATTATGCTTTTGCAGATTGCAGAGGCTTGACGAGCCTCACCCTTCCTTCCAGTGTCACTTCGATAGGTGGTCATGCTTTTGCGTGGTGCAGCGGCTTGACCAGCCTCACCCTTCCTTCCAGTGTCACTTCGATAGGTGATTATGCTTTTGCGTGGTGCAGCGGCTTGACCAGCCTCACCCTTCCTTCCAGTGTCACTTCGATAGGTGGTCATGCTTTTGAGTCGTGCAGCGGCTTGACCAGCCTCACCCTTCCTTCTAGTGTCACCGAGATAGATTGGTCTGCTTTTGAGAGGTGCAATAATTTAAAAGAGTGTAATTGTCTCTTAGATTCTGATTTAGAAACCTGCCTTGCTTATAGTCACGACGATTGGACAAAGATTCCCGTTGATGAAATTAAATACTATCACAATGGGCAGGAACTTACAAAGTTAGAAATACCTTCTGGTGTGGATAAAATTGGCAGTTATTCTTTTTATAAAGGTGTAAACTTGACTAGCTTGACCCTTCCTTCCAGTGTCACCTCAATAGGTAGTTCTGCTTTTGAAGGTTGCAGCGGCTTGACCAGCGTATATGTAAGTTGGAAATCTCCTTTATCAATTTTTGCTTCTACTTTTAAGGATGCAAATACGGAAAAATGCATCTTGTATGTTCCAAAAGGGACTTATGATGATTATTGGCTTTCAAATTGGGGTATATTTGCAAATATCGTAGAGTATGATGCAACTGGCATCAATCATATTATGACCTCTGGCGATGCTAAGGAAATCTCTCGCTATGCAGCGGATGGTCAGCGATTGGAAGTGCCTGCCAAGGGCTTGAACATCGTGAAGTATAGCGATGGCTGCGTGAAGAAAGTTGTTGTTCAATAGTATAGTATGCTTATTGGAGATTTCTTATTGGAGATAATAGATAAGATTTTAGAATGATTAAGAGCGGAAGAACAACTGGGGTTAACAGAGTTAACAGTTAACAGTTGTTTTTCCGCTCTTTCTTTGTTTAAATACCTTAAATATTTCGTGTAAATTACGATAAAACTTGGTGAAGTTGTGTAAAAAACGTATATTTGCGACTGAAAACCGTGTCTTGACACAAAAAAACGTCATAAACTATGTATTTTGAACGTAAAGCATACTTGAAAGAACTCATCTCGGCAGAAGGCAATGGGATGATAAAGATTATCACCGGCATTCGCCGTTGTGGTAAGTCTTTCCTCTTGTTCAACATCTTCCGCAAGCATTTGCTTGAAAGAGGTGTTGCGGAGAACCATATCATACAGGTAAATCTTGAAGACCGCAGAAACAAGAAACTTCGTGACCCTGATGCTTTGCTGGAGCATATAGATGCTCAGATGAAAGATAAGGATAGGTATTATATTCTCTTGGATGAGGTTCAGATGGTGAAGGAGTTTGAAGATGTGCTCAACTCTTATCTCCATGTAGAGAATGCCGAAGTGTATGTTACTGGTTCCAATGCCCGATTTTTATCGAAGGATGTGATAACTGAGTTTCGTGGTCGAGGTTGGGAAATCCGAATCCATCCGTTGAGTTTTTCTGAATATTATGAAGTGGTAGGAGGAGAGGAGCGTCAAGCCCTGGAAACCTATTATCTTTATGGTGGATTGCCTGCTGTGGCGCAGATAGAAACTCCTGAAGCGAAACAGAATTATCTTCGTGAGATTTACGAGACGGTTTATCTGAAGGATGTTTTGGAGCGTAATCGGCTGAAGAATTCTGATGGAATGCGCGAGTTGGTGCGCCTTCTGGCTTCTACGATTGGTTCCTGTACGAATGTGCAGAGAATTTCTAATACGTTCAAATCTGTTGGAGGAGTGGAAATCGGTACTAAAACCATTGGCAGGTATTTGGAATACCTGCAGGATTCCTTCATCATCAGCGAGGCTTTGCGCTATGATGTGAAAGGACGCAAATATATTGGTACTGGTACCAAGTATTACTTCGAGGACATCGGTATCAGAAATGCCGTGGTAGATTTCCGGCAGATAGAATACACTCATATTATGGAGAACGTGGTTTATAACGAATTGCGGAAGCAGGGTTATACTGTGGATGTGGGATCGGTGGCAAGCTTCAAGCGGGATGAGAATGGCAAGCTGCAGCGTAGGAATCTTGAGATAGATTTCGTGGTGAACCGTCATGATGAACGCCTCTATATCCAGTCGGCTTATGCCTTGCCTGATAAGGAGAAGGTAGATCAGGAGCAGGCTTCTCTTTTGAATGTAAATGATGGCTTTCGCAAACTGATTATCGTAGGGGATAGGTATCGTTCGGGTTATAATGAAGAAGGCATTCTGATGATGAGCCTCTCCGATTTTCTCTTGGGGAAGAGCTAGATTGTCTTGAAGAAAATGTCAAGAGCGGAAGAACAACTGGGGGTTAACAGAGTTAACAGTTGTTTTTCCGCTCTTTCTCCTTAAATGCACATTTTTGCCAGCTCTTCCAGGTTATCCGCCACTTCAATCACATCTCGCCAATCGCCACGAATTACACCTTTATCAGCCATATCGTCCAAAAGGGCGATGGTGGAGTTCCAGAATCCTTTCATGTTGTAGAGAATCACCATCTTGTGGTGGTAGCCGATGGTGTGGGCAGCAGCGATGGTGAAGATTTCATCCAGGGTGCCGATGCCGCCAGGAAGGGCTACGAAGATGTCGCTCTGGGCAAGCATCAGATCCTTGCGGTCGCTGAGATTATCACACGGAATCTCGATGTCGAGGTCTGGGAAGGTTCTGCCTCCTCGCTCTACAAGCGTAGGAACCACACCGATAGTTCTGCCGCCATTCGCCTTCACTGCCTTGCCGATGCAATCCATCAGGCCGGAGTTGCAGCCGCCGAAAACCAGGTCGTGGCCGTTCTCTGCCATCCACTTTCCCATCTCTTCAGTCATCGTGAAGAAGTCGGGGTCGATATTCTTATTTGCTGAACAAAAAACTGCTATTTTCATATTGCTTTATCTTCTATTTGATGATGTTTTATCTGTTGTTTATTGATGTTTTATCCGTTATTTATTGATGTTTAGGCAAAGGTACGCAAAAAAATCGAGATTATTGGACTTTTTTTGCGGATAATTTCTTAATTTTGCAAACAATAACTAATCTTATAAAACAGGAAGATAGAATGAAAAGGATTATCACATATAGTATTATTGCATTGTTGCAGGCGTCGGTGGCGCTTGCACAAACCCCTGTATCGCTTGCACAAGCCCCTGTGACACCTGTTAAGACCCCTTCGAAGCCGAAGCTTCAGAAGCGGGAGAAGTATGAGTGGCAGGGAGAGATTCCTACTTACGTTGAAACGCTGAAGAAGGAATTGACCTATCCGATGGCTTGGGGCAACAGCCCGATTAAGAACTTCAAGAAGTGGAAGAAGGCGGCAAGGGCAAAGGTTTTCGAGTGTATGATGACGCCTCCGAAAGCGGCTGCGGCTTGGGATATGGAGGTATTGGGCGAGGAGCAGAGAGACGGATATAAGGCGCAGAAAATCGCCTTTAATATCAACGCCTATTCCCGAATTACGGCTTATCTTCTGATTCCGGATGGAGGAGATGGAAAATTCCCAGCCGTAGTGGCGCTCCACGACCATGGTGCCCATCTCTTTATAGGAAAGGAGAAGATGATTCGCCCTTTCTTCATCGCATCTGAAGAGCAGGATGCGGATGGGAAGATTTCTGAAAAGAAGAAGGCTGCCAACCAGGAGGTTCTGGACGATGCTGATGCGTGGGTAAACCAGCTTTACGAGGGTCAGTACGTGGGCGATTACCTGGCGAAACATGGCTACGTGGTGCTTTCGATTGATGCGCCGATGTGGGGAGAACGAGGCCGGAAGGAGGGCGTGGATAGAAACAAATACGATCTCATAGCCGGCAACATGATGATGCTGGGACGAGACCTCTCTGCCTTCATGACTTACGATGATATCGCCAGCACCGAGTTCCTGGCTTCGCTGCCGATGGTAGATGCGAAGCGTATCGGATGCGTGGGCTGTTCGATGGGAGCCTATCGTTCGTGGATGCTCTCTGCATTATCGGATAGAATCAAGGCGGGTGCTTCCATCTGCTGGATGATTACCACCGATGCTCAGCTTACCCGGAGATTCGGAAGAAAGGAGAATGGCGGTTTTGCGAATTGTATCCCCGGTCTTCGCCAATATCTCGACTATCCTCACATCGCCTCCCTCGCCTGTCCGAAGCCGATGCTCTTCATCAATGGCACAAAAGATAAGCTCTTCCCTGTGCCTGGTGTAAAAGATGCTTTCGCCGAAATGCACAAGGTTTGGAAGAGTCAGGGAGCAGATAATCTGCTGGATACGGAACTTTGGAACATTCCTCATTCCTGCGGATTGAAAGCGCAGGAGAAAATGCTGGAGTTTCTGGATAAGAATCTGAAATAGGGGTTAACTGAGTTTACAGTCATTTACTCCCGATTATGCGGCTTGGTTAATCAAGTGCAAGCAAATTTTAAATTAGTGATTTTAGAATAACTAACTGAGAAATTACTAAAAATAAAAAAGAGCGGAAGAACAACCGGGGGTTAACAGAGTTAACAGTTAACAGTTGTTTTTCCGCTCTTTCTTCTCTAAACTTTTTGAATATTCTGTATGAATTTACCACAATTCTGCTGGTGACAGATCCTTGTCCTTTCTGCCCATCAGATAGTAATCGGCAAGGAACTGGAGGTTTGCCTGGGTAATCTTCAAGCCTTCCTCCTTCACATATCGGCTGGTGAAGATATTGGCATCAGGCAACATATTATTCTCTATCAGCTTGCACACAATCTCGTATGGGAATGGGCGGCCATTGCCGCTGATGATTCCAAAGCTGTCATCCTCAGCGCGCTCAGCGTTGTAGTAAGGATTCTCAGGCGAAGCGATGCAGTGGGCGAGGCCGAAACTGATATTGATACCCGTATAAGGACTTGCGCTCACGATGATGCCCTTTTCGTATTTCTGTGGGAATCGGATATCCTTAGGCAATTCGAATTCAATCTCATTGAGGAACTCCTTCAGGGTCTTCACATCCTCCAGGAAGATGAACTTGTCACCATAATCCTTTGCCTTCAGCAGGTTGTAATCGTGGATAGCCTTCTCGCGATCTACGCTAGTCTCCATCTTCTCGATCTTCTCCTTGAATTCCTTATCCTCCCAGAGCTTGTGGGTAGGCATTTCAGCCGTAATCTTCTCAAGCCACTCTAAGGAAGTAAGCGCCAGGAGATTGCTTCTGCTGGCAATGGTCATCTCCATCTGTATGGAGTAGGCCATAGGTTCTGTAAGTCCCTGAGGAGAATTTGCCATCTGCTGGAGAGCAAACTGCAGGCGTTGGCGGTTGCCCACATTGAAGTAGCAGCCATAGTGGAACCAAGCCAATGTGTCGCGGCGGTGGATTTCGTCGAGCTGCTTCTCTTCTTCTTCATTCTGATTCTCCAGTACAGGCATTTCGCTCAGATAGGTAACCAGGCGCTCATTCTCAGGTGCAGTCTCATATTCCTTGTCGAGCAGATTATAGGCAAGTTTGGCTGCCAGCGTCATCGTGCTGAAAAGGAAAGGAACGGCTTCCTGAATGTAGGTGCTCTGCTGGTAATGGTGCCAGCACAGGAACTTGATGTCGGCGAAGTTGATCTCTTCCGGATCGTAGGCTGGAACATCTTCGTTCAGGGTATTCGGAACGAAATCATCCTCGTTCTCATAGAAAGGAATGTAGGTACCGTAGCGCTTCTTGCATTCCGCAGTAAACGCCTTCCAGATTCCTGCGCCGGAAATCACATCCTCAAAGTAGCCCGCAATGCTGAGTGCAAGCTGCTTGGCATCCTCCACATTCTTAAACTGATGGGTGAAGCACGCCTCGTCGAGGGCGTGGTATATTTCGTTAGCCAGTTCTGTATAGTACTGATCTACTTCGTTTGGTTTCTCGTATGGATGCATTGCCATCCAATCCTGGGTGAAAATTACCTTTTTCATTTTTTTCGATTCTTTGTTATTCGAGGTTAAGCGATGTCGTTGTGACGCGATATTCGTTCTTCTCGGTTGATGTTTATGATTCATGTTAGCCAGTTCGGAGCAATATTGCCCGAATTATCTGTAAAGATAATGCAAAGATAATGAATTCTGCGCAAAAAATGCAAGAAACTCGCATTTTTTTCGTATCTTTGCACCCGAATTTAGGCAATCTTAATAAATGCGTGGGATTGCCGCAAGCGTTTCGGAAGGATTTTGCACCCTAATTCATGGCTGGGAGGGTGAATTCGGCCTTCCATTTAGATTATAATGAATTAAGGTTAAAAAGATTTGAAGACATTTGAAGAATTGGGCGTGAGCGAGGAGATTCGCCGTGCCATCGAAGAGCTTGGATTTGAGAATCCAATGCCAGTTCAGGAAGAAGTTATCCCATATTTGCTTGGTAATAAGAACGACGTGATTGCGTTGGCACAGACCGGTACGGGTAAGACTGCATCTTACGGTATTCCGGTTATCCAGAAGACTGATGCCAGCAGCAAGCAGACACAGGCTATCATCCTCAGTCCTACACGTGAGCTCTGTCTCCAGATAGCAGACGATTTGAACAGTTTTGCCAAGTACATCGACGGTTTGCATATTGCCGCAGTTTATGGCGGTACTGACATCGGAAGCCAGATTCGCACCCTGAAGCATGGTGTGCAGATTATCGTGGCTACCCCTGGCCGTCTGCTCGATTTGATTAATCGTGGCGTGGCTCAGTTGGAGAACGTGAACAATGTGGTGCTTGATGAGGCTGACGAGATGCTGAACATGGGCTTCTCTGAGAGCATCAATTCTATCTTCGAGAATGTTCCGGAAGATAGAAACACCCTGCTTTTCTCGGCTACCATGAGCAAGGACATCGAGAAGATTGCCCTCAACTATCTGCACGACCACAAGGAAATCGTAGTGGGTTCGCGCAACGAGGGTGCTGAGCATGTAAACCACATCTACTATCTGGTAAATGCCAAGGACAAGTATCTCGCCCTGAAGCGCGTGGTGGATTTCTATCCACGCATCTTTGCGATTATTTTCTGCCGCACCAAGCTGGAGACTCAGGATATTGCAGATAAGCTGATTAAGGATGGTTATAATGCAGAGGCACTGCACGGCGACTTGAGTCAGCAGCAGCGTGATCTCACTATGCAGAAGTTCCGCAACCATACCGTTCAGTTCCTGGTGGCTACCGATGTGGCTGCCCGTGGTCTGGACGTAGATGATCTGACTCACGTTATCAACTATGGTTTGCCTGATGATGTGGCTAGCTACACCCACCGAAGCGGCCGTACGGGTCGTGCCGGAAAGAAGGGAACATCCATCTCTATCATCCATACAAGAGAGAAATTCAAGGTTCGTCAGATAGAGAAGCAGATTGGCAAGGACTTCGTGGATGGCGTTTTGCCAACCCCAGAGGAAATCTGCAAGAAGCAGCTCTTCAAGACCATGGACGACATCATGAAGACCGATGTGGATGAGGATCAGATTGAACCATACATGGCTGAAATCAACCGCCAGTTTGAGTACATCGACAAGGAGGACATCATCAAGAAGATGGTAACCATCACCTTCGGTAAGTTCCTCGATTACTATAAGAACGCTCCTGAAATTATCAAGCCGGAAACAGGCAAGGGCTCCCGTGGCGGTGAAGGTCGTGGAAGCCGTGGCGAGGGCCGTGGCAAGGTTTCCAATGGTCGCAGAAAGCATGAGACTGAGGCTGGTTTCAAGAGATTGTTCATTAACTTGGGTAAGGCGGATGGTTTCTATCCGGGCGAAATCATGCAGTATTTGAACAAGCACGTGAAGGGTCGTCAGGAGGTGGGTCACATCGATCTGCTGAGTAAGTTTGCCTACATCGAGGTGCCTGAGGAGGATGCTAAGCGCGTGATGAAGGCATTGAACGGTACTGAGTACAAGGGCAGAACCGTAAGATGTAACGATGCTGATGAGGAAGGTCATGGCAGAGCAGCCCGTGGCGGACGCAGTTCTGAGGGCAGAGGCGCCCGTTCTTCAGAAAGAGGAGGTCGTAGCTCGGAAGGTCGTGGTCGCAGAGGTTCTTCTGATGATGCAAGAGATTCTCGTGATTCTCGTGGAAAGGGAGGCCGTGGAAGCCGTGGCGAATCTCGTGGCGGAAGAAAGTCTCGCCCTCAGGAGGATACAGGCGATTGGCGCCAGTTCTTCCAAAACAACGACAACGTGAAGTTCAAGGGCGAGGAGCCAAACTTCGAGGAAGAAGGTTGGGCTCGCCGCAGACCTAAGAAGAAATAAAGCATAGTGGCTTTTTTTCATAAATCATATTTTGCGGTAAAAATACAGCAATTTCTTAGGTAAATTGCGGTGTTTTTACCGCAATTTTTGTATATTTGCAGCCGTAAACATCAAATTTATTGTATCTTTATACGCAATTTTAACCCTAAAAGATATTCTGTAATAAAACAAATGAAGAAATCTATTCTTATCGCTTGTCTGGGACTGGTAAGTCTGGGCTTGCAAGCACAGGGCATTTCGCTCGCTGGTGAATGGAATGTAGAGTTGGGAAAGAGCGGTAGTGCTTTTGCCAAGAGTAAGCGTGCCTCGCAGGGTGAGGTGAAGCGTGCCATCCTTCCCGGTACCATCGATACGAACCATCTGGGATTCGCTCCGAAAGATACGATGGAGACTACGCATCTTACGAGACTCTATGCCTATAAAGGAGCTGCAAGATATTCGAGAACAATCAATATCCCGAAGGATTGGAAGAAGAAGCCGGTAGAACTCTTCCTGGAGCGTACCCGACCGACATGGGTGTATGTGGATGGAGAACTGGTGGATTCCTGCAACTTCATTTCTACTCCCCAGCGCTATCTTCTGCCAAAGAAGGTGAAGCCGGGCAAGCATCTCCTGGAAATCGTGGTGGATAATGGAAGAGGTGTGCCTGAGCAGGTTTACGGCTCCAGCCATGCTTATACAGAAGATACGCAGACCAACTGGAATGGAATTATCGGAAGGATAGAACTCCAGCTAGCCAGCTCAGTAGAGAGCAAATCTGCAGAAACTCTAACAGGAGCAATCCCTAGCCGTTCTGTTGTTTCTCCTTCCGCCCTTCAGATGCCTGATTTCGCCAAGGATTTTCATATTGAGGGCGCTCACTTCTACGCCAATGGTCATAGGATATTCCTCCGTGGCAAGCACGATGCGGCTGTATGGCCGCTGACGGGACATGTGGAAATGAGCGTGGAAGGCTGGATGAAGTATCTCGGAACCTGCAAGGAGTATGGAATCAACCATGTGCGCTTTCATTCCTGGTGCCCACCGGAAGCGGCTTTTGTGGCAGCGGACAGTCTGGAAATCTATCTTCAGCCGGAACTTCCTTTCTGGGGCTCTTTTGACAAGAAGGATGAAAGGCTGATGGCGTTCCTGCATCAGGAAGGCGAAAATATCCTCAGAGAATATGGTCATCATCCATCTTTCAGAATGATGGCGCTGGGTAATGAACTCTGGGGCGACATCGACAAGATGAAGGAGTTTGTGGATGATTTCCGCAAGATTGCGCCCGATAAATACTATACCTTCGGAAGCAATTACTATCTCGGTTATCAGGGAATAAAAGAAGGAATGGATTACTTCACCACTTGCCGAATCGGGGGTGAGGGATGGGGCAAATACAATACCCATACCCGTGGTTCCTTCTCGTTTGCCGATGCCTACGATGGAGGAATGATCAATCATTTTCATCCTAATTCTATGATGAATTTTGATGAGGCTTGCGATAAGGCAGGAATCCCAATCATCTCTCACGAAACAGGACAGTTTCAGACCTATCCTGATTATCGGGAAATGAAGAAATACACCGGAGTGCTTCATCCTTATAACTTCGAAGTTTTCCGCCGTCGTCTGGCTGCAGCTGGAATGCTCTCGCAGGCAGATGATTTCCACAAGGCTTCGGGCTTATGGAGCGTGAAACTCTATAAAGCCGATATAGAGATGGATTTGAGGACCCGGAATATGGCGGGCTTCCAACTGCTCGATATTCAGGATTATCCCGGTCAGGGAAGTGCTTTCGTAGGTATCCTCGATGCTTTTATGGAGAGCAAGGGAATCACTACGCCCGAGGAATGGCGCCAGTGGTGTTCGCCTGTGGTTCCTCTGCTGGAAGTGAAGAAATTCTGCTTCGAGGATGGCGAGAAGATTCAGGCTAAGGTAAAGGTAGCCAATTATGGCGGTTCTTCGCTGAAGGGCAAGAAACTGAAATGGCATCTGGCTGAGGATGAGGGAGTATTGAACATCTTTTCATACGATGAAGGTTTGGTGGATGTGGGTGAACTGAATGGTGTTTTCCACGTGCAGAAACCTACCAAGCTGCTTCTTACATTAAACATTGAAGGAACTGAGGCGAGAAACTCCTACGAACTTTGGGTTTATCCGAAGAAGGCTTTGGAAAAGAAGGGCGTCATCATTGCCAGAGATTTGAACCAGGAAGTAGTGAAAGTCTTGGAAAAGGGTGGAAAGGTGCTTTGGATGCCTACGGCTTCCAGTCATTTCGTGGCTGCCGATGATACGCTTTCGCAGGTAGATAATGCTACTCCTTATACTGTTGGCGGACTCTTCCAGACGGATTACTGGAATTATCGCATGTTCAAGACCATCTGCGAAAATAACAAGAAGAAGGTTTCTCCAGGAACTCTGGGCATTCTGACGAATCCGGAACATCCGATATTCAAGGGATTCCCTACGGAGATGCACACCAACTGGCAATGGTTCCCGGTAATCAAGGAATCGCATCCGCTGGTGCTTGACAATTTCTCCAAGGATTATCGCCCGATAGTTCAGGTGATAGATAATATCGAGCGGAATCATAAGTTGGGTTTGGTGATGGAATGGAAGGTGGGAGCCGGAAAGCTTCTCGTCTGCATGAGCGATTTGGAAAAGGCTGCCCAATATCCGGAAGGCAAGGCTTTCTATCAGAGTGTACTGAACTATATGCGCTCTGCCGATTTCAATCCATCTGCAGAAATAACGGTGGATGAATTGAAGAAGAAACTTGCCGAGAAGCCTCGTCTGGTTTCATTGAAGGAGCTGAATAATATCTCGCAGTATTAATTGGGATTCTGTAAGTTGCGAATCTGTAAGATAAAATAAGCTGAAAATCAGAAAGATAACAAGAATAGAAAGACTAAATAAAACAAGAGCGGAAAGCCAGGAGTTAACAGGTTAACAGTTAACAGCTGATTTTCCGCTCTTTTTTTATATTATCCTGAGACTAATCTTTACCTCAGGATAAAAGTTTCTATCATCCTAAGACTACTCTCAGGACAAACTTTCTATCATTCTATTTTTCCAAATAGAAATTACTTCGCATTGATCTCCTTCAAGAGGCGGTCGGCGTGTCCCCACTTATCCATCAGGTAGAGCACGTAGCGAATATCCACACCGATGCAGCGAGCCAGGCGCTTGTCAAAGTTGATGTCAGAGCTGAGGCTGTCCCAGTTGCCATCGAAGGCAAGACCAATCAACTCACCCTTACCATTGAACATAGGGCTACCAGAGTTACCGCCGGTAATATCGTTGTTGGTGAGGAAGCAGAGCTGCATCTTGCCAGTCGTCTTGTCCTGGTACTTGCCGAAATCCTTCTCTGAGAGAAGCTCGTGCATGATAGGCTCAGCGTAGTAATCTATGACCTTATCGCCCTTCTTCATCTTCTCAACGATGCTCTCGGCTGTGGTATAATAACCAGATGGCTTGCCACCGAGGTCGAAACCGCCTACCTGACCGTAGCTCAATCGCATGGTGAAGTTGGCGTCGCTGTAGTGAGGCATGTCTTCCTCCATACGGAGCTTGGCTGCACAGAGATACTTCTCCTGCTCGGCGATGCTATCGTTGATGCTGCCCATCTGAGCAGCGAAATCTGCAAATACATCGTTCAGATCCATACCGAAGCTTACGCCTGGATCCTTCTCATATCCCTTCTTGTTGAAGTAGAGCTTGGCACCCTTCTTCATGATGAGCGACTTCTCCCAGAGATAATCCACATACTTGGCGTAGTCGCCGCCAAACTCAGCGTCGATGGTCTTGTAGAACTTAGGCAACCATTTTGCATCTACGTGCTCCTTGTAGTTCTTCAAGAGGGTAGCGAGCACCTCCTTATCGAGCGCCATATCCCATTCTGCAGAGTTATCTTCAAACTCATGATACTGCTTCTTCTTGTTCTTCTCAGGACCCTTCACCTCCATGTTGGTCTGGAGCTTGATGGCACGGGTAGAGAACTCGATATTGCTTCTTCTTGTGAAAGATTCAGAGAAGTTGGTCCAGGCATACTTCACGTCTGCGCTCTCCTTGTAGAGCTTGGCGAGCTTGTCGAAATCTACCTTATGGGCGAGATCGTTGGCAGCCTTGGCTGTATCCTGCCAAGCACGGAGACGGGTTTCGTACTCACGCTTCAGATTCACGATGCCGATAGAGTCGATACACTTGTTCATACCGATGGCATTCTTCCAGTAGTTGGAAGAGCTGGCGTACTTGCTGTCGTACTTGATGCGGACAGCTTCGTCGGCACGCATGTGCTTCTGCATTACCTCCTGCTTTACGCCACGAACCTGGGCACGAGGAGCATTCTCAGCATCGCGCATGGTCTGGATTCCGTAGCTTGAAAGATAGCGCTCTGTGTTGCCTGGGTAACCCATGGTCATCGCATAGTCGCCATCCTTGTAACCCTGGAGAGAAACCTGTGCCCAACGCTTTGGCTTGTAAGGCACATTATCCTTGCTGTAGGCAGCAGGACCATTGGTCTTAGGGTCGGCATAGATGCGGAATACAGAGAAGTCGCAGGTCTGGCGAGGCCACATCCAGTTGTCTGTATCGCCACCAAACTTACCCATAGACTTTGGTACGGTGAAAACCAGACGCAGGTCGGTGAAGTCGCGGTAAGTAGTAGCGTACCACTTGTTGCCCTCGTAGAAAGGCTGAACGGTGATATGAAGGGTAGAATCGTTCTTCTTAGCCTCTTTAGTCATCTCGTTCTCCAGAGAATCGATGAGTTCATCGCGCTTCTTGTTGTCGAGTTTCTCGTATCCGAGGCTCATCACCTTATCGGTTACATCCTTCTGTTCAACCATAAAGCTGACGAACATATTCTCGTTAGGCAATTCCTCTGCGTATGATTTTGCAAAGAATCCGTTGAGCATGTAATCATGTTCTACGGTAGAGTGGCTTCTGATAGCCTCGAAACCGCAATGGTGGTTGGTAAATACCAAACCGTCTGGAGAAACGACTACGCCTGAGCAATAGCCAGAGAAGTTAACCACAGCATTCTTCAAGGCGTTCTCGCCATTGTAGAGCTGGTCATAAGTCATACTGAAGCCTTCGCGCTGCATCATCTCATATACAGCGTTAGGCAAGTTGTAAATCGTCCACATTCCCTCGTCAGCGTGCGCGGTGTTGATTCCGCAGAACGCCATGATAGAGGCGATAAGGACCGTTGCTTTTTTCTTCATTACTTGTTTTTGTTTTCTATTTTTATTATGATGTTATTTATTCTTTTTCTCATATCCTTCTTTCCAAGTCTTTGCCTGTTCTGTCATTCGATATTGCTGGCGTGGATGTCTTGGGGTGTTTGGGTATTTCATCTCCAAGGCTCCTTCGGCTAGGGCAGGGGTAATGTATTCTTTTCTGAATCTGGTTCTGTTTTTTAATCCAAACAGGTTCATTATATCACCGATGGATAGATAATCTTTATTTATACGTATAATGAGTTCTTCTACTTGGGACGAACTTGGGACGAACTTGGGACAAGCTTGGGACGAACTTGGGACATTTTCTTCTCCTTCTTTATTTATGAAGTTGTTTTTCTGTCCACTTCCTGTTTGAGAATTTAAGTTCGGCTGCTCTTTCCAATCATCAGTCGGCCGAATATGCAAGTATCTGTTTTTGAGCACCCAGCTATCTTTTAGGAGTAAGTTTCTGAAGAAACGAACCAGGTAGATAGGAGAGTAATCTATGCCTTTCTGAATATTGCGATAGTTGGCACGAACCAAGGCATTACGGAAATACCAGGAGTGTTTGGCAAACATTTCGTTGTTCACTTCATATCCTAACGAGCGGAGATATTGAATGGTGAAAATTGCCGTGGTTCGGGTGTTTCCCTCTCTGAAAGCGTGGATTTGCCAGATGCCTGAAATGAATTTGGCAATATGCTCAATCTTTTCATCATCCGTCAGACCTTTATATGAGAAGTTCTTTTCCTGCTCAATATCCCAATCCAAGGCTCTTCGCAAGTCTTCCCAATTCAGGTAGTTTACGGAATCTCCTTCGAGCACCCATTCTTTCTTGGAAATATCGTATTGGCGGATTTCTCCTGCGTGCTTGAATACTCCCTCGAATATTCTTCGATGCAGGGAAACATATCCGTTGGTATTGAAGGCAAAGGTCTTGCTGGCGAGAATCTTCGCGATGTTGGCTGAAACCTTATCTGCCTCCTCTTCGTCTTCATCCTTAGGGGTGCGAACCGTCTTGCTCTGATAGTAAGAGTCAATCAGTTTTCTGGTTTCATCCAGAGAGATTTCCCCTTCGATGTTTCGCTTAGCCACATCTATGAGATACGCCGATGGTTGCAGCCCATCTACAGCCTGCAATCCGATAGCCGTCTTCCAGTTCTCGGCACTTTCCTTCTGCGAAGGCTCTCCTTGTCGAAGATATTCATCGAAGGATGCGAACTCGTTGATATTATCTTTATTCATAGATGTAATGCTTGATATTTGACTTTGCAAAGTTACAACTATTTCCCGAAATTACCAATGATTTAGGGCAAAATATTAAAGAATTATACTTTTCATCATTAAGTTTTCGAGTAATTTGGCGAATACTTCTTGTAAGTATCCAAGCCGTTTACGGCTCGTTCATATACATACACAGAACTTATATCCTACAACTCATCGCCCACCAGCTGATATCCGCTTGCACAACAGGTGTTGGACGAGCGCATAACAGCTGATATGCAAGCGCACAACAGCTGTTGTGCGGCTGAAGATATAGGCTTCTCCGGCTTATAATATTAATTCTTCCGGCAACAAGTAAAGGTTACTCCGAAGACTTTTTACGTAAAACCGATGCAACAAAGATAGCACTTACAAGGCACGATGATAGTACTTACAAGCGACAGCGATAATACTTACAAGGTGCAAAGACGTTATTGAGAGGTCGCCATAATAGTACTGACGAGGCGTAAAGCGGCTTGTATCGCTTATTGCCTTACTATGGCACAACATTGCCCCTTACCAGGGCAATAATCTGCCATTGCCAGGCACAAAACGATACGTCGGGAGTTTTTTTATAAAAGCGCCACTCTTCTTTTTACTCTTCACTCTTCACCAAATCGGCTGAAACCCCGATAAACACTGGGGTTGCGAGAGGTGAAGAGTTACGTACCACTCTTCACCACTCTTCACCTTCGTATTGCGCACGGAATTGAATCGGAAGCTCGCCCTGTTTGGTTGGGGGGCTGAAAACCTCTTTTTTATGTCCCACAGATTTACACAGATTTACACAGATTTTCCGGTAAGCGGCTCCGGGTGAAGAGTGGGTGAAGAGTGGGTGAAGAGTGGTGAAGAGTGACGTAAGCTCTTCATCCGTGCAAGTTTCTAAGTTACAGATATTTATGTCCTTCCGGTGAAGAGTGAAGAGTGTTTTTGAAAGTGGCGTACTATTCCGGCGGATTGCAAAGACGGATGCTCTCGCCAATAAGCCATGGAAGCCATCTTTTGGGCATTGACTTTCTTGTGATAATCGTTCAGTTGTATCTCCATCCATTTATGTATTATATTGTTAGAATGTTACGTTTGCAAACGTTACGACTATTTTCTGAAAATACCAATGATTTAGGGTAAAATATTAATGAATAGCCCATTTATAGCTTACTTGTGTGCCTAAACATTAAATTTCTTAGAAAAAACTTATTTAAAATGATACGACTTTCAGAAATAATCACTACCTTTGCATTCGAGTTGGAGCGGCATGAAAAGACTTGCCGTGATGAAGACTCAATTTAATATAGAGCGTTTTGATATTATCTCTCATTGAAATCTGGACAATTTCATTCCCTGAGATAATGGCAATACTGCTCACGCTTAGGATTATTGTACCCTTTTCTGAAGGGCGTAATATATCGTATAGGCGTGGGCTATTGCTTCATTACTAGGGAGTGGGCAGTCCAGAGCCTCAATGAAGTAATAAGCAATAGTTCCCACGCTTTTCCTATTTATTAACCGCTATACTTCTGGGAAACAGTTGGCAAAATAGTTGGTAATAATGTATTTATCTTATAACGAATTTGTCTGCACATTATCTAAGGTTACTAGTGCGACAAGTGTGACTGGTCAGAAATATTATGATATTCATATCATTGATAATTTGATATGCGGCAAAAGAGGAATCGGAACCTCTTTTCAAATTAAATTGGCAAAACTATATAATGCCTATATAGATTTACCTATTATCAATACAACGACTCTCAAGCCTTATGTTGGTGGTGTGCAATCTCCAGCACTAGCTATATTGGTGGAAGCAAATCTGGTTAAGACTCCTGCGTCGGATGATTTTGTGTTAAATGATAGAGAAAAAGGAGAATTAATAAAGCCTATAGTTGATAACGAAAACTCAACAAAAGTTAAAAGCAAAAGTAACAATAAAAAGTTTTATGTGATAGTTTTACTATGTATTGTCTTGGGACTGTTGATAAAGTTTTCAAGTAAACCGAGTCTTGATGCAATAGGTAGTATGGAAGAATTAATTCCCAACAAAGAATATATCATACAACAGAATACAATAGCTACTTATGATAAGGAAAGCAATGCGCTTTTAACACAATATTCTGTGGATCAGAATGATATGGGCGTTACCCAGATGTTACTTGATGGTAGGGCAAAAATGATACCTGCTGGACGTCGGGCAAGATTTATTAAAATTATACAGGGAAATGCTGTTGTTCATATAGAGGGTGAAGCTTTTAATATGATAATTCCAACATCTGCATTAATTCCCGAATAACTTGCTCTGCAACTAGTTGAGCAAAGTTTTACTTACGTAGAAGAGACAATGAGTGAGGCATAAGCTTCACTCTTTTTTTGAATAGTTCGGAGAGTATTTCTTGTAAGTATCTAATCCATCTGTATCCGATTTGAAGATGATGGTGTCTATGAAATAGTAGTTGCCGTCATCTCCAACCAATACATTATTAGGCACGGCATCGAAGATGTCGTGAATGCCATTGGTGAAATATTCTCCATTGTCTTCTGCGTAAAAACCGATACGCTCAAACTCTGCCTTGATTTCTTCGGGAGTAGCTTCCCTCGCATTTACAACAAGTTGTTGGCGAAGGACAGCACAAACTTTTCCATCTCGATTCTGTGAGAAACCGATGAAATTGTAGGCGCAATCAGGAAAGTATTGGTTATGGACAGGAATGCGTTCAAAGAAAGGAGTAAGGTTGTCGTCTGAATAACGGAAGTCGTTAAGTTTATAGACGTGTATTCCATCATAGGCCATATAAACCTCGTTCTCTGAACCTCGGTCAGAGAACACACCTAATGATTCCGGATTTTCAATCCAGCAATCATTCTCCTTAGCCCAGTCTTTTAGCCTTGCAATTTGGACTCCCTTGCAAGTCGTTGTTCCCGCAAGCGCTTGAATTGAGCTAAGCACTCCTCCAGCGAAAGCGGATGCTCTCGCCAATAAGCCATGGAAGCCATCTTCTGGGCATTGACTTTCTTGTGATAATCGTTCAGTTGTATCTCCATCCATTTATGTATTATATTGTTAGAATATTACGTTTGCAAAGTTACGACTATTTCCCGAATTTTCCAAGGCTTCGCTTGATTTTCTTCATAATTTGCCTTTTTGCCGATAACATTCCTGGTGATAGAACCTCCTGTTCCAGCATATCCAATGCCATTTTTAACTCTTCAAGGAGTTCGGGATAGTACTTCATCTGCTCGTAGGCGAGCTTCATGCAGTAGCAACGGATGGCGTAGGGCTGTGAACAGGCGGTAATCTTGGCGATGCAGAAATCGATGAAATCGGAACGGAGTGATTCTTCTTCGAAAGGCTGACGGAGAAGGAGTTGGAGCATCAGGCGGCGCTTGGTCTCATTCTTCTCTACGAGAACCCTATCTATCAAGTCATCGTGCTTCTGAAAGAGCCACGGGTTGTTGGCTTTATCAAAATGGCTTAAAGCCCAAAATGCATTGAACGCCACTCGGTCGTTTTCATCAAAGGTGAGCTGGTAAAGCTCTTCCTTTAAACAATTATTCTCTTTGCCTTGCGTCTGAAGGCAAAGAGAATAAATATCGTTTATGCTTAATCTGTTTATGAGTTGATTCCTCATCATTTCAGTTCTTATAACTTCTTGTTTCAGCTCTTATAATTTCATAAGATGCTTTACTTTCTAAAGAACTTACCCACTACCGGCAGACTCTTCAATGGGAAATCCTTCTTCACGAGATAAGCGGCGAAGATGAGGATGAGCACCGTGTTGATGAGGCAGGCAATTCCACTGGAGAAGTATTTGTTTGCCTCGGTCATTCCTGCGAAGAGGATGAGGGCGAGAACCACATAAATCATAATCTCCTTCACCGGATAGTTGATAGGATACTTCTTCTGCCCCACGAAGTAGGAGAGAATCATGGCTGTTCCATAACCTGCGAAACCAGCCCAGGCACAGGCGATGTAACCATAGATAGGTACGAAGATAACGTTGATGGCAATCAATACCGCACAACCGATGCCTGAGAAGTAAGCACCCCAGATGGTCTTGTCGATGAGCTTGTACCAGAAACTGAGGTTGAAATATACTCCCATCATGATTTCGGCAGCCATTACGATAGGCACTACCTTCAAACCATCCCAGTAGTCGCGACCGATGATGTGGCGCAATACATCCAGATAGCCTACCACCACCAGGAAAGCCAAGAGGGTGAAGATGACGAAATATTTCATCGCCGAAGCGTAAGTCTGTCGGTTGTCCTTATCCTTCGCCTTGCCGAAAACGAATGGCTCGTAAGCATAGCGGAAAGCCTGGGTTATCATTGCCATGATCATCGCAATCTTGCTGGCTGCTCCGTAGATTCCGAGCTGCGCATGAGCATCGCCCTTCTCATAGATGTAAGGGAAGAGAATCTTATCGGCTGTCTGGTTCAGAATACCGGCAATACCAAGCACGAGGATAGGCCAGCTGTAGCTAAGCATTTTTTTGATGAGCACCTTGGTCTCAGCCCAAGAGGCGTAAGGACCAGAAAAACCTTCCTTCAATTCCTTATAGAAGAAGATAGTCATGGTAGAGGTGCAGATGATGTTGATGTAAAAAGCATATTCCACATCACTTCCACCCATGAAGCCGAAGTAAGCGATGTTCATCGCCATATTGCCGATGATGAAGAGCATCTTCAAGGCTGCAAACTTCAATGGGCGCTTCTGGTATCTCAGATAGGCAAATGGTATGCACTGGAAGGCATCGATAGCCACGGTGACAAACATGGTCCAGACGTATGCCGGATGGTCGGCGTATCCCATGGCACTGCTCAATGGATGCAAGAAGATGAATACCAAGGCCACGAAGAGCAAGGAGGTGCAGCCCACCATGCTCAAGACTGTGGTATATACTTTGTGAGCATCTTCTCCCTCCTTGTTGACAAAGCGGAAGAAGGTGGTCTCCATACCGTAAGTCAGGATGACGAGAATCAAAGCCGTATAGGCATACATGTTGGTGATGACACCATAACCACCACTGGCTGCACTGATGGAAGCCGTGTAGAGTGGCACAAGCAGATAGTTGAGGAATCTGCCGATGATACTGCTCAAACCATAGATGGCGGTATCTTTTGCGAGTGATTTTAAACTTGCCATTATTTTTCTTAATGTTGAATGTTAAATGTTAAATTGGACTTGCGCCGTCATTCAAAGATTATCTGTGTAAATCTGTGAAATCTGTGGGAGACTCTTATCCGAAGAATAAATATGCTATAGCGATTGCTGCGATGACTCCTGCCAAATCGGCGAGCAAGCCGCAAGCCACAGCGTGACGGGTATTTCTGATGCTTACGCTTCCGAAATATACTGCCAATATATAGAAGGTGGTGTCGGTGGAACCCTGGAAGATGCAGCTCAATCTGCCCACAAACGAATCAGGACCATAGTTCTTCATCGCCTCCAGCATCATGCCTCGTGCGCCACTTCCCGACAGCGGTTTCATGATGGCGGTAGGCAGGGCACCTACGAAATCGGCATTCAAGCCGCATTGTTCTACCGACCATGAAATGCCTTGAATCACCATATCCATCGCTCCCGAAGCACGGAACACGCCGATGCCCACAAGGATAGCTACGAGATAAGGGATAATCTTCACCGCAGTAGTAAAACCTTCCTTCGCTCCCTCGATAAATGCATCATAAACATTCACTTTCTTCCAGAAACCAGCCAGGATGAAGCAGAGGATGATGCCCAGGAGAATCATGTTAGAAGCCAGGGTAGTAACCGTGTTCATCGTATCCTTGTCCATCTGTCCGAATCCCCAGATGATGATGCCTACGAAGGCGCACATTCCCAACAGAGTAGCGAGCAATACCGGCTGCAGGATGTTGATGCGCTGCCAGAGCGAAGTGATGATGATTCCGGCAAGCGTAGCCACGAGCGTAGCCATCAGGATAGGGATGAAGACATCCGTAGGCTGGGCTGCTCCATAGGAGGCACGGAAGGCGAGGATGGTGGTAGGGATGATGGTGAGTCCTGAGGTGTTCAGAACCAGGAACATAATCATCGGGTTCGTCGCCGTATCCTTCTTCGTGTTGAGTTCCTGCATCTGCTGCATCGCCTTCAATCCTGTAGGCGTCGCCGCATTATCGAGTCCCAGCATGTTCGAAGCGATATTCATGAAGATGCTTCCCATCACCGGATGATTCTTCGGAATATCGGGGAAGAGACGGGTGAAGACCGGGCTGAGTGCTCGTGCCAACACATTCACTACTCCCGCCTTCTCTCCAATCTTCATGATGCCAAGCCAGAGAGCGAGCACGCCCGTCAGTCCGAGAGAAATCTCGAAGGCATTCTTGGATGAGTCGAAGGTGGAATCTACAATCTTCTGGAAGATAGTCGTATCTCCCATTGCCAATCCGATGAGTGCGAAGATGAACGCAATCACGAAAAATGCTATCCAAATGTAATTTAAAACCATATTGTTTCATCTTGCGGTTTTATCAACCGCTTTTATTGTGATAATGTTCTTGTCTTTGAAAAATATAATACCTGATAATCGGGTGCAAAAGTACAATAAAAATTTCGCATAGCGCGGTTAAATGCAGAAAAATCCCTCAGAGAGGGATGATTTTTCTGCATTTCTATCTTTCTCTTCTCACAAATCGTTTGAGCAGGAAGGTGAGGAAGTAGGGGAAGGTGTAAAACTTGCCATTGAAACCGATGTTCTTATTGCAGAGTTTGATGCCGTATTTGATGTCGGGATATTTACCGTCTTGTGCTGTCAGCTTGGCGAGCGACCTGGTGGCATTATCCGTGGCTTTTACTTCAACGGGGATGAGCGACTGGGCGTCACGAATGAAGAAATCCATTTCTAAGGTAGATTTCTCGTTGCGATAGAAGTAAAGATTATAGCCTTGCTTTACCAGCATATCGCCAACGATGTTTTCGTAGATGGCGCCCTTGTAGGTACCATAGTTCTTGTTCACTCTGATGTCTTCTTGCGATTCCTCATCTAGCGAAGCAACCAGCAAGCCCGTATCCTTATAATAGAGTTTGTATGATTTCGGGTCGTAGTTGCCTTTCAGAGGTAAGGATACTTGAGCGAGACAATAGCAAACGTTGATGATACCTGCATCACGAAGCCATTCGATGGTGCCTATGTATTCTCTGTTTCTTGCTCCATGGGCAATCTTGCTTATCTGAAATTTCTTGTTGTCTTGTCCCAGGAAGACAGAAATATGATCGTACACGTTCTTGATTTTTCCTTTGTCGAGCCCTTGTGCATATTTCGTAATATCTTCCTCATAGTCAAGAAGAAGCTGGCGCTGCATCTTGAGCGTGCCGCTGAAGTTTCCGTTGCTCACGAACATATTGACTACGGCAGGCATCCCTCCGATGGTCATGTATTCACGGAATAGCCTCTCCAACACATTCATTTCTATATTAGAAAGTGGTGTGATGGAGGCCATCTTTTCGTAAAGGCGTTCTATAAAGGCAGAATCATAACCTTTTGCCCATAGGAATTCCTCGAAATCCATTGAGTGCATCGTGTAGTCTTCTTTATATCCCACGCTGTTCGATTCTATCTCGCGATAATTGATACCCATAAGCGAGCCAGAGCAGATAACATCGTACCTGCCATCTATCTTGAAGGCTTTCAGACTGGTGGCGCAGGCAGGACAATCCTGCATCTCGTCGAAGAAGATGAGAGTGTTACCTGCTTCTATCTTGAGAGAAGGATTGATGAGGGTGAGGTTCTGGATGATGCTATCCACCTCGTAACCTTCTTCGAAGATTGCCTTGTATTTTTGTTGCAATACGAAGTTGATGGCAACCACATTTTGATAGTTGTCATGGGCGAATTGTAGGATGGAAGCGGTCTTTCCCACTTGTCGTGCTCCCTTCACGATGAGGGGCATTCTCTCCTTATCGCTTTTCCATTCCTTGAGATAATTATCAATCTTTCTGCGCAAAAGCTTCATAATCAATATATTTATAGTTCTTATCCGAGTGCAAAGATACAACTTTATCACAAAATTTCAAAGGAATTCGGACTGAAAATCACAAAATTCCTATTGTTTTAAGGCGTTTTATCACAAAATTCCATGCTTTTATCTCTTCGCTATCACATTATTCCCTATTCGTTATACTTTTTTAATCTCTCTTTTTATCCGATTTCAGAAAAAAGATGTACTTTTGCCGCTCAATTCATGAAAGACAGGAATTTGGTTATACAAAAACATTATTGAGGAAGCAAAGGACTTCTGTAATATTTTATAGTATGGACAAGAATGAGAGAATAAATAGCGAGCAAGAGATGCCCGCTGAGGCGAATAAGGATCATTCCGCTGATGCGGATAGAGTAAAGGAAGTATATAAGGTGACGATAGCGGGAAGCATCATCAATGTGGTGCTGCTCGTGCTGAAGTTTGCGGCAGGTATCCTCGGACATTCTGCAGCAATGATAGCGGATGCCATCCACTCGCTTACCGATTTCGCCACAGATGTGGTGGTATTGGTATTCGTAAAACTGGGCAATAAGCCGAAGGATAAGGATCATGATTATGGTCATGGCAAATACGAGACGCTTGCCACAGCCATCATCGGCATTTCGCTTTTTGTGGTGGGTGTGATGATCTGCTATTCGGGTGTAACCAAGACTTATCGTGCCATCTGCGGCGAGACACTCCAGCAGCCGGGCGTTGTAGCCTTGATTGCAGCCATCGTAAGTATCGTGATGAAGGAGTGGGCTTATCAGTTTACGGTTAAAGCCGGAAGAAAATATCATTCCGAGGCTGTAGTGGCAAATGCCTGGCATCATCGCAGCGATGCTTTATCGAGTATCGGAACGATGTTCGGTATTGGTGGCGCCATCATCCTGGGAGAAAAATGGGCGGTGCTCGATCCGCTTGCAGCCATCATCGTGAGTGCCTTCATCATCAAGGCTGCCTGGGGACTGGTGATGCAGTCTGTGAAAGAACTGACGGATGCCAGTCTTTCAGAAACAGAGGAAGATGAAATCCTGAAGATTGCAAATGAAGAGCAGGGAGTAGGAGAGATTCATAACCTGCGTACCCGTCGCATCGGAAACAAGATTGCGGTAGAGATGCACATCCGCATGCCGGGCTCTCTTTCGCTTTATGAGGCGCATGAGCATGCTACTCATATAGAAACAAAACTGAAGCAGCACTTCGGTGCAGATACCCATGTGGGAATCCATCTCGAACCGATTAAAGTGAATGGAAAATATCAGAAACCGGAATAAACGGAAAAAGTCTTCAAGCCAATTGGCTTGAAGACTTTTTTGTTTTATATTACCAGCCGAGATTTACGCTGGCTCCTGCCATAATCCACAAACCTGGCTGCTTAACGGCAGTGAGGTCATAGTAGCGGTGGCAAGTGATATTATCGGCTTTTACGAAGATATTGTATTTCTTCTCATCCCACATCAGCTTGCAATCCACCTTGGTGTATGGATGATAGCCATTCATTCTCTGCTGCCATCTTACGCTCCACGATGCTGAAAGCTTGTTCCAGATCTGATGATCCAGGCCGAATACTGCCTTGTGCTTCAGATACTCCAATGCATAGAGCGATTTCAGGATGTTGGTCTCGGTCTTATGATCCTGATAGATGTAAGCATAACCCAACTTGATGCGGGTAATGAAACAGTTTGGTACCAACTCTCTCATGTAGATAGTTGCATCCACGTTGTAGCCCATGTTGTTGAGCTTTCCGATATTCATTACATGATATTTGCTGTCGTTCTGCTCAGTCACGGAAGTCTGAACCCAGTCAATCATGTTGGTGCCGTGTGCGTAGAATCCGCTTACGGTTGCGGCAAAACCGGTCTGTCGATACTGGGTTCCTACCTTGAAGGTGGAGTTCTTCTCTGGGTTCAGGTTGATGTCGCCCTGCTGCACCACATTACTTATATATAAATCGGTGTAAGTAGGCATTCTCAGAGCCTTGTTCCAGGAAGCGTAGAACTTCCAGTTGTCGTTAGGACGATAACTCATATCTACACCAGGATAGAAGCGGAAGTCGTTGTCCAAACCTGTGTTCTTGTTGGCCAAGACACCTGCCGACAAGGTGAAGCCGCCGAAGATGAAGTTGTGCTCCAGCATGATGTTGGTGTTGGTGCGCTCACCCTTTCGGGTATATTGACGGTCTGAACCCGAGATGTCCTTATAGTCTTTCTCTGCGAGTTCCTCGCCCAATGCAGTAGAGTAGATGCACTCCTTGCTGATGTCGAAGCCCACTGCGGTTTTACCCAAAGCCCAAGCCACGTTGGCATTCAGACCACCACCATAAACATCTAGGTCGTGATAGTTCTCGCCAGCCTTGGCTCCAGCCATACCGCGAATCAGCTGATAGTGATCCTTGAAATTGTTATAATAGAATTGAGGCGCAATCTCCCAGGTCTTCTCCTGGTTGTGCAGACTCAGGTTGAGCGAAGCCATACCATGGTCTGTCTTCTCATATTGGTTGTTGTATTTGGCGCTGTAGAAAGTGTTGGCACCGTAGCTCTGGGTAGAGATTCCCACCTGAGCATTGATGTCGAAACGTTGGTCGTAGCTCAGGTTAACCTGTCCGAAACCTTGTCCTTTCTCGAAGTCGCTGTTGTCTGTTCCTCCGTCCGAACGCTTGTAGCCTCCGCTGGCAGAGTAGGCATGTGTCCACTTGCCTTTGGCATAAGCCGTCTGCACACGTCCCTGTGCTCCGAAACTTCCAAAGCTTCCGCCTTCTACACTTGCAGATACTCCATCATTCTTTGCCTTCTTGGTCACGATATTGATGGCACCATTGAAGGCTGAAGTTCCGAATACGCGCGATGCTGCCCCCTCGAGCACTTCGATGTGGTCGATGTCGGCAAGAGCAACAGGAAAATCAGAAGCATTGTGACCAGTCTGTGGATTGGAAATGTTGACACCATTCAAGAGAATGGTAATCTGGTCGAAGGTTCCACCATTGATGGAGATATCCGTCTGAACACCAAAGCCACCACGCTGACGGACATCCACGCCGGTAGCTAATTTCAATACATCGTTGATAGTCTGTGCAGCCGCACGATGAATATCGTCGCGGGTAATGACAGACACAATCTTAGGTGACTGCTCTACAGTCATCGGCGCACGAGATCCGGTAACGCTCACCGCATCTAGCTCGTAAGCCTTTCCGCCCTTGTAGAGGGTAGAATCAACCTTGGCTCCCTCTGTGCTTACGCCTGCTGCCTTGGCATGGCTCAGGGTAGCAACGCTGAGTGCGCCAACAAGTACCTCTCTTCCCAAAACTGCGAAGAGTGAGTAATTCTTGTTAGAGAATCGGTTGAACTTCAAGCTGTTGCGCTTGTTGAAAATTGTTTTGTACATTAAATAAAATGTTTATAAATGAATAATAAATCGAAGCCTTCCGCCTTCCCGGCTTTCGGCATTCGGGGTGCAAAGGTACGGTCTTTCCTCGAAATGACAAAGCAAAATGTGATTTATTTTTATCCTGCATGTAAAGATTTTAATTTAAATCAAGAGAGGTCGGCTTGCTATACTTGGCGAAAAAGGGGTTGAAAAAGGCGTTTTCCGCCAATTATAAGCGTATACTTGGCGGAATGTGGGTTAAAAAATGTATTTTCCGCCAATTATACCGATTGTTTTTATTATCTTTGCCCCTAGTTTAAAATGTAGAATCATTAAATTAGGGAGGATTATAATATGTTGATAGGCAGAAAGAAACAGCAGGCTGAGTTGCTGGAAGCTTATAATTCCGATGACTCAAGATTCGTTGCGTTGTATGGAAGAAGACGTGTGGGAAAGACTTATCTCATCAAACAGACGTTCAAGGATAAGTTTACTTTTTCTCATTCCGGTCTTGCTAATGGGTCTTTGCAAGAGCAACTATATGGTTGGCGTTCTTCTTTAGAGAACGCAGGATATGTTGCGCCTTCTACCCCCAAGCATTGGCTGGAGGCTTTTGATATGTTGAAGGAGCTTATTCGCCAGTCATCAGCGAAGAAGAAAGTTGTTTTCATCGACGAAATGCCTTGGATGGATACGCCTAGGTCTAAGTTTGTCACGGCTTTGGAGTTCTTCTGGAATGGATGGGCTTCCATGCGAGACGACATCCTGCTCATTATTTGCGGTTCTGCCACATCCTGGATTATCAATAAGATTTTCAGGAATCATGGCGGACTTCATAATCGTGTGAACTATCAGATATTCCTGGAGCCTTTCACCCTTCACGAGTGTGAGGAATATAGCGAGGCTATGGGCTTGGCTTATTCTCGATATGATTTGCTGGAAGCCTATATGGTGATGGGTGGTGTTCCCTATTATTGGTCTTTGATGCAGAAGGGCAGGAGCTTGGCGCAGAATATAGATTCTCTTTTCTTTGCACCTCAGGGGCTTTTGCATTATGAGTTCAGGGAGTTGTATGATTCTCTCTTCCGTAATTCTGATAAATATATAGATGTGGTAAGTATCTTGGGGAAGAAGTTAGGCGGAATGCGAAGAGAGGAGATCGTGTCTGGTTTGGGAATAGCAGATAATGGCAATCTTTCCCGAATCTTGGAAGATTTGGAGCATTGTGGCTTTATCGTCCGTACCAATGCCTATGGTGCCAGGAAATATAATGCCATCTATCGCTTGATGGATAATTTCTCTTTGTTCTTCCTGAAGTTCATGCAGGAGAACAAAACTGATGATCCTTCGTTCTGGTCTCACAATTATACTTCGCCTCTCCGGTATTCGTGGTGCGGTTTGGCTTTCGAGCGGGTATGTTTCCAGCATATTCCTCAAATCAAGCAGGCGCTTGGCATCTCGGGCGTTGTTACCAATACGTATTCCTGGCAGGTGAAAGATGATCCGGTTTATGGTGCAGGAGCACAGATTGATATGCTGATAGAGCGAGCCGATAATATGGTCAATATCTGCGAGATGAAGTTCTCGCAGAATGAGTTTGTGATAGATAAGGATTACGATGCAGTTCTTCGTCACAAGCTCTCCCGCTTTGGTGCTTCCGTTTCTCATCGAAAGGCGATTCATCTTACGATGGTTACCACTTATGGGGTAGCTCATAATGCCTATTGGAATAGGGTGCAGAGCGAGGTTGTGGCAGATGACCTGTTTAGTGAATAATTGTAAAAAATCGCCCATTTTCTTGTTTTTGTGGGAAAAAGATATCTTGATACTCTACTAATATTTTCTGCGATTTCGATATTTTCTGATAGAATCATTTGCTTTTTCAGATTATTCTTGTATCTTTGCAACTGATATGAGCAGCCTTCGGCAAAGAATTGGCATGGCTTTTGTTGAATGCTGTATGATTTCATCATTAAAACTATTAGTAAATAAAAAGAAAGGAAAAGATAAAATGGAGAAAATCAACGTAAAAGAACTGAATGATAATGTCTTCGAGACTATTGGTAAGGAGTGGATGCTGGTTTGCGCCGGCAACAAGGATAAGTTCAATATGATGACTGCCTCTTGGGGTTGCCTGGGATGGCTCTGGAACAAGCCGGTGGCTGTGGTATTTATCCGTCCGGAACGCTACACCCACGGCATCATTGAGGAGAATGAATTCATGACCCTCTCTTTCCTCGGCAATAGCGAGGAGGCTCGAAAGATATATAACTTCTGCGGATCCAAGAGCGGACGTGATTTCGATAAGGTAAAGGAAACAGGATTGACTCCTGTAGAGACCGATAATGGTTGCATCGGCTTCGAGCAGTCACGACTCACACTGGAATGTCGCAAACTTTATAAGGACAGTATGACTGCCGAGAAGTTTCTCGATAAGGATCTTCTGCAGTGGTATGGTGCCAAGGGTGGATTCCACGATGTTTACGTAGTGGAGATTACCAATGCTTATACAAAGTAATAATTAAGATATGGCTCAAGAACAGACAGCAATTCGTGAACGCCAGAAAACCAGGCTCAAGGAGCCGGGGCGTTACGTGGTGGTGATGTTTAATGATGACTTTACACCGATGGACTTCGTGGTAGAAATCCTCGAATCCATCTTCTTCAAGTCGCAGGCTGAGGCTGAAGCAATCATGCTCAAGGTTCACCATGAGGAGAAAGCCGTGGTGGGAACCTACAGCTACGACATCGCCAAGAGCAAGGTGGAGAAAGCGATGGAGAAAGCCCGTACGCAGAAGTATCCGCTGAAGCTCACTTATATGCCAGAATAAAGAAAGGAAAATATAGAATGGATAGTATGGGATTAACCCGATATATGAGTGTCTTGATGGACGATGCCATGAAGCAGGCCCGGTTTTTCGATCACGAGTTCGTGATGCCCGAGCACATGCTTCTGTCATTGCTCCGCCAGTATGCCTTCTGCCAGGCTTTGCAGGAGGAAGGAGTGGATAGTATCAAGATGCACGAAGACTTGGTGGGATGGCTTGCCAAGCAGGAACGTGTGCCTGAAAACATCAAGTTCCTGCCAGAACCATCATCACTCTTCAAGACTATGTTTGGAACGGCGTGCGCTCTGGCTGCAGCCGCAGATAGAAAACTCGTGAATGTGCCTCATTTCGTGCAGGCGATGTTTGGCTTGCAGAACTCAGAAGCCGCTTTTCTGTTGTGTAAGAACGTAGGAGACCGACAGGGTGAGTTCCTGGCGAGCGTGGATAGCTATTATCCGCTCGATAACGAACCGGGAGACGAAACGCTCCTGATGGGCGATGGATATGATGAGGACGATTATGACAACGATTATGATGAAGACGAGGAGGATGGCAGAAGTCGACAGCCTCAGGATTGGCACCAGTTGGTTACCTGCATCTCTGATCAGGTAGAGGAGCACAATCCGCTCATCGGCAGAGAGCAGGAGCTGGATAGAACCATCCAGGTGCTCTGCCGTGCCGAGAAGAACAATCCGCTTCACATCGGCGAACCGGGCGTAGGTAAGACCGCCCTAGTTTATGGCCTTGCCAAGCTCATCAACGAGAATCAGGTACCCGAACGTCTCAAGGGAGCTCGCATCTACGGTATGGATATGGGACAGATGCTTGCCGGCGCCCAATATCGTGGCGACTTTGAAAAGCGCATCAAGATGGTAATGGAAGGAGCCGTGAAGGAAGGCAACACCATCATCTACATTGATGAGATTCATAATATGATAGGTGCCGGTCGTGGCTCTGATGGCGGACCGGATGCTTCAAATATGCTGAAGCAGTATCTGGAGGCAGGCGACATCCGATTCATCGGTTCCACCACCTATGAGGAATTCAACCGCTACATGGCTCAGAGCAAGGGCGTCGTGCGCCGATTCCAGCAGATAGATATCAAGGAACCTACCGAGGAGGAGGCAATCAAAATCCTCGAGGGCTTGCAGTATAAATACAATAAGTTCCACAATGTAACCTATCGTAAGGACGCCCTGGAATATGCCGTCCGTGCCAGCGCCAAATATATCAGCAACCGCTGTCTGCCAGACAAGGCCATTGACCTGATGGATGAGGCGGGTGCTTATCTGGAGGTGCATCCGGTAGAATCTCGCCAGCGCTCTTACGTTACCAAGTCAATCATCCAGCAGATTCTGATTAAGGTCTGCAAGATTGATGCGGCTGCGATGAAAGATGAGAATAACGATGCTTTGGCTACGCTTCGCCAGCGCATACTCGACAAGATCTATGGTCAGGATAAGGCTGTGGATAAGGTGGTTGAGGCTGTGATGATGGCGAAGGCTGGACTGGTGGATGATGACAAGCCGATGGCTTCGCTGCTCTTCGTGGGTCCTACGGGCGTGGGTAAAACCGAGGTGGTTCGTGTTCTGGCTAAGGAACTCGGCATCGAACTGGTGCGTTTCGATATGAGTGAATACACCGAGAAGCATACCGTGGCTAAGCTCATCGGTTCGCCTGCCGGATACGTGGGTTATGAAGATGGCGGTCTTCTGACCGATGCCATCCGCAAGACACCAAACTGCGTGCTCCTGCTCGATGAGATTGAGAAGGCGCATAGCGACATTTACAACATCCTGCTGCAGGTGATGGACTATGCCCGATTGACCGACAACAAGGGTCAGAAGGCTGATTTCCGAAACGTAATCCTCGTGATGACTTCCAATGCCGGAGCGCAGTATGCATCCCAGGCAAGTGTAGGTTTCGGCGGTAATGTTACCCGTGGCGAGGCGATGTTGGCTCAGGTAAAGAAGACCTTCAAGCCTGAGTTCATCAACCGACTTTCCGACACTGTGGTGTTCAACGATATGGATAAGCACATGGCAGAACTGATTCTAGCCAAGAAGCTTCGTCAGCTCGATGCAAAATTGGCAGCAAAGGGAGTTTCTATCACGCTTACCAATGCGGCACGCGAGAAGATCCTGGAGTGGGGCTTCACCAAGGAATATGGTGCCCGCGAGATGGACCGTGTCATCGGCAATCGTCTGAAGCCAATCCTGATGAAGGCGCTGCTCTTTGGCAAGCTCAAGAAAGCAGGTAAGGGCTGCGTAGATTTCGATGGCAAGGAACTGGTGATTAATTGTTAAGAAGCTATGATATTACAGATAGATGAAAATGCGGAAGATATTTATTTTCCCGATCCGCATTATGGTGATGAAGACGGTTGCTTTGCGATAGGTGGCGATTTGAGCATCGACCGCCTGCTGTTGGCTTACAGCAACGGCATCTTTCCCTGGTATAGCTTTCGCGACCAGCCGGAGATTCTCTGGTTCTGTCCGATGAAGCGCTTCGTCATCTTCCCGGACGAAATCCACATCAGTCATTCCATGCGCACCCTGCTGAGGAAGAACCGATACAGCGTGGGCATCAACGAGGATTTCGATGCTGTGATTCGTGCCTGCAGCAAGACCAACGGCCGTTACGAGGAAGAGGGTGCCTGGTTGGGTGAAAACATCATCCAGGCATTCACCGCCCTTCATGAGCAGGGCTTTGCGGCAAGTGTGGAGGTATGGGATAATGAAACTGGTGAGTTGGTGGGCGGACTTTATGGCGTCACCATCGGCAAGGTTTTTATTGGCGAGAGTATGTTCTCCAAGGTTCCATCAGGTTCTAAGATAGCCCTTATCTTCCTGGCTAATTATCTACAGGAGCATGGAGGCAAGATGATAGATTGCCAGTTGGAAACCCCGCATCTCAAGTCGATGGGTGGCAGATATATTTCTTATGAGGAATATATGGAAATCATGAATGAAGAATAATTCCTGCTGAAAGCGAGTAGCGTCTCTATTGTAAAAAGACGACTTTCTTCTTTTGGTGAAAAAATAATAAAGGCTAGGTTCCCGAAACAGGAAAACCTAGCCTTTATTTTTTAGCATTTACTTTTTTCAAAATATCGGTGTGCCGATGCAGCCGTTAGGTGCCTGGATATGAAGCATTGCGCAAATGGTGGCGGCAATATCTGTCATATAGTGAGGCTGGGCGCTCTCGCCGTGCTGGATGCCCCAACCCATAAACAGGCAAGGAATATGAATGTCGTACGGATTCCATGCTCCGTGGGTAGTTCCCTTGCTGCTGTAATATTCGTAGTGACCTGGTTTCAGTACAATCTGAACACCTCCGCTGCGCTCACGGTTGTAACCGTTGATGGCACGGAACTTCAGCTCTTCAGGGATGCTCTCGATAGAGGTTTTCTCCATGTCGAAGGCATAGTGCACATCCTTGTCTTTCTTCAATCTATCTACCACCGCCTGCTTGATGGCTGCGTAATCCAAACCGAGTTCTTCGATGATATCTGTGTTGAAGAACACCTGGTAGTTCATGATGGTCTTCACGAGATCTTTGTCGGTATTGAACTTAGCTTTCAGAATCTGATTCAGCTCTTCTACCAATCCCTTTTTGTTCCAGATGCCGGCAGGGATTCGCTGATCCTGCAGGAAGGTGGCGTTGTTCACGCCTCCATGGTCGGCGGTGAGGAAAGTGAGATAATTTCCCTTGCCCACGGTCTGGTCGAGATAAGCGAAGAAATCAGCCAGAGCCTTATCAAGTCGGAGATAGCAATCTTCTGTTTCGATGGCGTTCACGCCCACCTGATGACCGATGTAATCGGTGCTGGAACAGCTGATAGTCAGCAAATCAGTATCTGTGTTTCTACCCAGGTTCTCGCCCGCGATGGCAGCCTTGGCAATATCGAAGGTCAGGTTGCAGCCGAATGGAGTGTTGCGGAGAATCTTGTAACCATGCTTTTTATATAAGGTAGGCAGATCGAGTGGCAATACCGCCTTCTCGCCCTCAGCGATTCCATTCTCGTAGTTGTTGTCATCGCTGGTGCTCTCCTTGTAGGAATCGATAGGATAGAGCGTCTCCCATTTCTTGGAAAGATACTTGTTTGGGAGTTTCTGCTTGTTGAACTTGTTCACCCACTCTGGCAACTTATCCATATAGAAAGTACTGGTGATGAACTTGCCCGACTTATCATCAAACCAGTAAGCACCATTGGCGTGATGACCCGCAGGGAGGATGGAAGCTCTGTCTTTCAAGGCTACACCAATCACCTTAGAGCGGTTGTTGGTAGCCAGAAGGAGTTCATCACCGATGGTGGTTACCCACAGGTTGCGAGGCGACATCTTGCCAGCCTTGCTGTCTGAACCTACCGGGTTGACGGTATCGTCGGCAGTACAATACACTACTTTTCCATCTTTCACGAAGTTGTTTCCTGCGATTCCGTGGATGGAAGGAACGGAACCGGTCCAGATAGAAGTGTGTCCGATGGCTGTAACCGAAGGGATATAAGGAATCTTGCAGTTCTCTACGCTGAATCCTTCTCCGAGCATTCTCTTGAATCCGCCTTCGCCGTAGCGGGCGTAGTAGCGATAGAGATAATCCCATCGCATCTGGTCGATAACGATGCCTACAACGAGCTTAGGGCGTTGAGGCTGAGCCTGTGCAATGCCGCAGAAGCAGCAGAGCACGAAGATGAGGTTGATAATCTTATTCATAGTCAAAATGTCTTTTTTATACATAACCATTCAGTATTGTATATTACAATTCGGTTGCAAAGATACAACTTATTTTGGTATTTAACGATAAAAAAGACGATTTTTACCCAAACTTCTCATGGCGTTCAATACAGCCAGTACCGTAACACCTACATCGGCAAAGACAGCCATCCACATGGTGCCGAGACCAATGGTGGCGAGAATCAGTACGGCAACCTTCACTCCGATGGCAAATATCACGTTCTCGTGAGCGATATGAATGGTTCTTCTGGCTATCTTCACGGCAAGGGCAATCTTTCTAGGGTCATCATCCATCAGTACTACATCGGCAGCTTCGATGGCTGCATCGCTTCCAAGTCCACCCATGGCAATGCCCACATCGGCACGTTTCAATACAGGGGCATCGTTGATACCGTCGCCTACGTAAGCGAGCGTCTTGCCTGCCGGTTTTGTCTTCAGCAGTTGTTCTACATGCGAAACCTTGTCGGTTGGCAGCAGTTCTGCGCGGCATTCGTCCAGTCCCAGTTTGTGGGCAACATCTTCTCCCACTTCTCTGCGGTCGCCCGTCAGCATTACCGTTTTCTCTACTCCCAGTTCTTTCAGCTCTCTGATGGCATGGGCGCTTCCTCCCTTAAGGGTGTCGTTGATCACAATATGTCCCGCGTACTTGCCATCAATGGCGACGTGGATGATGGTTCCCACCTGGTTGCAGTCGTGCCATTGGGCACCGATGCTTTCCATCATCTTCTTGTTGCCCACGCAAACCACCTTGCCGTTCACTTTGGCACGGATACCCTGTCCTGCAATCTCCTCTACATCGGTCACCTCGCAGCCATCCGTTGCTTCTTGAGGGAAGGCAGTACGCAGGGCTGCTCCGATAGGGTGGGTAGTGAAATGTTCAGCATGAGCTGCCAGATGAAGCAGGATTTTCTCCTTGTCAGAATATTCGCCAATATGTACATTATCTGCATCATGGGATGAATGGTCTGGGCAGGAAGCGTCTGCATGAACAGCTGCTACGGCAAACTCTCCGTGGGTCAAGGTACCCGTCTTGTCGAACACTACGGTTCCCACCTTGGCTAAAGCATCCATATAGTTGCTGCCCTTGATGAGAATACCATTCCGGGATGCTCCACCGATGCCGCCAAAGAAGGTGAGGGGCACGCTGATGACCAGAGCGCATGGGCAGGAAACCACCAGGAATATCAGGGCGCGGTTGAGCCATAATGGGAAGTTCTCGCCAAAGGTTCCTTCACCTACGATTCCTGTTGCTGCCAGGAATGGAGGAATAAAAGCCAGGGCAATGGCTGCGAAAACAACGATAGGAGTATAGACTCGGGCGAAACGGGTGATGAAAGCCTCGCTTTTCGACTTGTTCTTGTCTGCACTCTCTACCAGAGAAATAATCTTGGATACGGTACTTTCGCCAAAACTCTTGGTGGTGCGTACACGAACCACTCCCGACAGGTTGATGCATCCAGACATGATAGTATCGCCTTCGTTCAAATCCCGTGGCATACTTTCTCCCGTCAGGGCAACAGTATTCAAGGCTGAATTGCCCTCAATGACAACGCCATCCAGAGGCACTTTCTCTCCCGGACGGATTACAATCGTTTCTCCAATCTTTACATCTTCAGGAGAAACGATCTCTACCTTTCCGTTTCTTTCAACATTCGCCACGTCTGGTCGGATATTCATCAGATGCGAAATACTGTCGCGGCTCTTTCCTTCCGCATATCCTTCGAAGAGTTCGCCCACCTGAAAGAAGAGCATCACAAAGACAGCCTCTGGAAATTCTGTGTCTGATCCAGGAAAGAATCCGATGCAAAGGGCTCCGATGGTAGCGATAGCCATCAGAAAGTTTTCGTTAAACATATCGCCCTTGGCAATACCTTCTGCAGCTTCGCCCAGCGTCTCGTGTCCTATTAATAAATAAGGAATGAGATAGACGAGGAGTAACTGCCAGGTAGCCAGGTCGTAATTCTTTTCGATGAAAACAGCGATGATCAGGAGGATGATGGTAGCTCCAATCAGAAAGAGTTTGGATTTCAAACCGCCTTCTTCATGGTGATGATGGTGGTGGCAACCGCACCCCTGGTGCTCATGTTCTTCTGTGGAGCATGAGCAATCATGATTGTGCTCATGATGATGTTCGTGAGAATTTTCACAATGGCATTCATGATGATGTTCGTGAGAATTTTTCATTTCTTCCATAATTTTGCAATACTTTTAGTTCTATATACCCCGGAACATTCAGTTCCTTTTTCTATTTCGGTTGCAAAATTACGAAAAGGTTTCTGCAACTTGGTTGCAAAAGTCCTAGTTGCCCTCTTTTTCTTGCCGGATGCTCTTACTCAGTCGTTTGGCTTCTTGGGCAAATTAAGAAGGAACGTGAAGATGATAGCTCATCGAGATGACATTCTCGAAAATGAAGGGCATGCCGTATCAAGTAACGACATGCCCCTGTTGCCTTATTCTTCATTTACCATCTCCCAATCCAAAATGCCTTTGCCTTCTTCGTCTAGTTCTATGCCTAAGCCTACTACCTCTCGCTTGTCGGCCTTGAAAGGCTCCAGGTATTGTCGGTCTCGAATTTGCGTGATGGCAGCTTCCTTGCCTCCATTGTTTCTTAACTTCAGTTCTATTATATAGATGTGATGAGTTGTTTTGACAATGAGGTCGATTCTGCCAGTAGAAAGCATGTGCTCTACTTCCACCTTCAAACCGATGGCGTATCAGCCTCTTGTCGCATGGTCAAAGCCGGCAGTACGCATTCGTATAGTGCCTGTTTTACCTCTTCATTTGGGAAGCCTAGGTGATAGACATTTCCTACGCACGATTTGATGGTGAGATAACCTGATTGATATAAGAAGAGTTCTGGACCTCCGCCAGTGACATCGGAAGTCTCCAATGTGTTGCGGAGAATCATGCAATCCTCAAAATCCGGTAGGCGCAACTCTGCATCCTTGATGAACTTCGGCAGCATGGAAGTGGCTCCCGATGATGCCCAATAACTGTTGAGATCCTGGGTGTCAAGCGCATTGATGAGGCTGAAAGGATTGTAGATGTCAACCATGTTTCGGCGACTGAAATGGTAACCGTCGTAGTAGTCCTTCAGCTTGTCGTGGGTTTCTTGCAAAGTCCATCCGTTCACCTCTGCCATTTTTTCAAGTTCAGGCTTGAAGTTCTCTTTTATCTCCTCCTCAGTAATGCCGCAGATGGCTGCATATTCTGGGAGGAAACTGATGTTGGTTAAATTGTTGAGCACGGAGAAAAGGGAAATCTGCGTAAACTTGGTGATGCCTGTGATAAAGACCAGACGCTCGTATTCATCATCTGCCTTTAAAATGGCAAAGACTTCACGATATACCTCGGTACATGCTTCGTGTTCCGGGGTTTTCCAGGAGTGCTGGAGTGGAGAATCATATTCGTCGATGAGGATGGCAACCTTCAAGCCCGTTTGTTTGTATGCTGTTGTAATGATGGCATCAAAGCGGTCGGCAAGTTCGGCTGTAGGGTCGGGAGTGATGGCATACTTCTCTTCGTAGTATCCGAATCGCAGATTCAGGTATGAACGCAAGGTTTCTGCATTGGCGCCTCCACGGCTCATGTCGAGTCGAATCACGGGATATGCCTTCCAATCCTTCTCCAAATCCATGATTTTGAGTCCTTCGAAGAGTTCCTTTCTTCCTTCGAAGTAACATTGGAGCGTATCAACGAGCACAGACTTTCCGAATCGGCGAGGACGGCTCAAGTAATTATACTGTTTGCCTTTGTTCGCCAAATTCCAAATGATGTCAGTCTTATCAACATAGAGATAGTTTTCTTCTCTTATCTTGTTGAAAGATTGTATGCCTGTAGGCAGCTTTCTGTATTCATTGTTTGCCATAATCCTTTCTCCTTTATTTGTATGGCGCAAAGATACGGCAAATAATTGAAACCACCAAATTTTAAAAGAGGAATTACGGTGTTGCTCTTTGGATGTACATTCTCGCATTCAACTTCATTCTCTACCAAGAAATCCAAGTTTGATTAGATTCTTCCGATATGCTAAGCTTGGTGAAAATGCAGGGTTTGGTATTGATAAGATGTTAGGGTGTCCAGTTTTGTGTTCCAATTTTCGAGTTAAAAAGAAGCTTGTACTTCTTCTAACATTATGAGAATCAGATGTTATGCAAGCAACAGACACACCCTCAATTATACATCGCTATTTTATGATAAAAAACAGTTCATTTCAAACATGTAACACTTTAAATATCAAAGCTTTGGAATTATATTACAATATTAAAAAGTGGAACATAGAACTGGATACCCTAATAAGATGTTGACATGGGAGAAATTGACAGGAAAGAACGTTGATTTTAAAAGCGATTTGGTATGCTCTACTGTGACTTATTGGTTTAGTGACCAAGTTAGTGGTCAAGCTGGTGACCAAGTTAGTGAACAAATTCAAATATTAGTAAATGCAATTCGAGAAAATGTGTATTCGAAATAAAAAAAGTATAAAATATCCAATAAAATATTGATATATAAAAATAAAATGTTATCTTTGCCAAATAAAACAAGGTAAGGAATGAGACAGAATATACAAACATATAAGATTATGGATAGAATGCGGAGCTACTCTTCTGCATTCAGCCGTAATATGTTTGTTGATATTCTTAAGTATGGTGATTGTTCTCGACTTGATGGTATCCATGAAAAGTATGATGGAAAAAGAAAAAAAGAAAAGACTTATTTGTCTTATCTAAAGTATCTTTATCGTCAGATGAGTACTAATTATCGTTGCGAGTATGTTTATAAAAATGAGTTAGTTAATCAATTGTTGATTAAAAATTATGCTCATCCAGAAACAATCGTGTTTAGCGAGTTTCGAATGCAAAAGTCAATAGTTGATTTGGTTATGTTTAATGGACATAGCCGTGCATTTGAAATTAAGACGGAGTATGATACGACTCGACGATTGGCTGGTCAATTAGTTGATTATACTCGTGTTTTCCAAGAGTGTTATGTAGTCATCCCTGAGGGCTTGTTAGATGTCTATGAAAGAGATGTACCAATTAATATTGGTATAATTGTCTTAGTTGAGGAAAATGGAAGAATAGGGCTAAGAGAAATTAGAAAGGCTGTTGAAAATAAGAACATTGATGCAGGAATGATGATGAAGTGTTTGCGTACCAAAGAGTATGAAAACATTGTGATGGCAGAGTTTGGGAAACTTCCAGATGTTCCATATTATGAAATGTATGAAGCATGTGAGGCTAAATTATATGATATGCCGCCAGATAAACTGCATCAGTATTTTTTGTCAGAGATAGAGAAGAGAAAGAATAATATGAGTCTCTTGAGAAAAGCTCCTATAGAGTTGCGGCAAATGTATCTCCAGTTAGGTCTATCTCAAAGGCAAATAGAGATTCTACAAACATATTTAAATAACCCGATAAATTCAACGAAAAAGTTATGTATTTCCCATATTTAAGAGGTAAGCAATATGAACTTCTTGCATTAAAAGATTTCTCTCAGATGAGTCCTAATAATGCAAAGATTATTCCAGTAATAGAACCAGTTAAAAGTCAGGTTAATAGCTTGAATTCTGCTTTGGAAGCTTTGCGAGATAACGCAATGCGCTTTGCGGTTATCCTTAATCCTAAGGATGGTGATTTCAAGAAAGATAGGGATAATGATATCTTTCCTAAGTTGAATACTCTTCAGGAAGATCGTGAGAGTTGGATACCTGCTTATTTCTATAAGGGTTATCCTGATCTGTTGCTTTCACATGCAGAAAACCATAATTTTAGACATTTTATGGTAGTCTTTCCTGATGGTGTGAATATACATAATCAGGAAATCGCTAGGTTGTTAGCTGATGAGAAAGTTGAATATGTAATGTTGGGTAATCCATCTAAAGTGGCGTTAACCACTCTTGGACAAATGGGGAAAAAGGTGATTTTGTTGGATGGCCATTTTGAACCACAAACAAAAAATGCGGACTATGCTTTAGCGTCTGATGAGTTCTTTAGCGATGATTTCGTATCTTATAAAGAGAAAGGATTCTTTGGCTTCTCTGATTATACGGCATTGCCAAAAGTATTCTCGGAGGGCGGGTCTTTGCCTTATGCGATAGCAATCCATTTAACTTATCAGAAATCACCAGAGGAGATTTTTGTGCATCATTTTGTCTCTGACAACAATATTGATCAGTCTAACATTCGTGGTAAATTCCATGAAGCAGCTGTAAAGATAGGACCTTTCTACAAGGAAGGTGGTTATCAAGAAACATCTGCGGTTATTGAATTGATAGATAAGGCTAGTGATGTGGCTGGTTATCCTGGCTTAGGCTATATCAAGAAGTTATCTATAAAGAATCATTTGGAGTTAATAGATAGATTAATAACAGAGTAGTAATCGATATATGAATATTTGCAAGAATTGTTTTTGTGACGAGGAAATGCAGGCGGTAGTCAGCAATGAATCTCATACAGAGGGGACTTGTGACTTTTGTGGTCAACAAGGGCTTCTTATGGATATTGATTACTTCTCTGATTTTTTTGAAGAGGTGTTGTCTTTATTTGCCCCTTCAGAGTCTGGTATAAGCATAGCGGAATTGATTCAGCGTGATTGGACTTTATTCTCATCAAAGGAAATAGGTGAAAAGATATTAGGCTATTTTCTGGATAAGAATACGTTTAATTATACTGTTAAGTCTAAGGTTGATTATGCAGTTCCCATACTCGAAAAAATGCAAGTGTGGAATTCTGTAAAAAAGCAGGTTCGTGAATCTTCTCGTTTCTTTGCGGATACTTCTTCCTTTGATGATATGCACTTGATTGTATCTAATGCAACAATACCTGAGGGTAGCGTATTCTTTAGAAGTCGTGTTCTTCCTTCAGGAGTGGAGAAATTGAAAAAGAAAGAAATGGGGTGCCCACCAAAGGATAAGGCAACTGCTGGGCGTGCAAATCCGTTAGGCATACCTTATTTATATTTATGTCAAGATGAAGTAACCACTTATTATGAAGTGAGAGCTTTGTATCTTGATAGATTAGGGGTGGCAAAGTTTAGGGCAACAGAAGATCTTAACATATTAGATTTTACCTCAAAATTAAGCCTGTATATAGCTTATGCGAATGCTACTGAACCACTGTCAGATGTCATTGTTAGGCAAAAAATATTACAGGCAATAAGTCGAGATTTGTCTAAGCCATTACGACGCTATGATTCTGAACTAGAGTATGTTCCGACTCAACTTGTATGTGAGATTTGTAAGCTAAATGGAATGGATGGTATCCGTTTTGAAAGCTCTTTGCATAAAGGTGGAATCAATGTTGTCTTGTTTGATGCAAGTAAAGCTAAGTGCGTATCTGTTAAGAGTGTAGAGATTGGTAATGTTCAAATATCTTCATGAGTTTTTCTCGAAGACATTTGGGATGATTAGTTGATTTAAAATGGTGTTGCTATGGATAATTCAGAAACTCAGGAGGTATTTAATAGTATTAAAGATAAGTTGAGTCATTGGACATCTTCTGTTTTTAATGAGTTTTATGGACTTCAAAAACTTGGTAGTTTGTATTATTATACAGATATGAATGCATTGGTTAATGGGATAATTGTGCCAGAACCAGAGGTAAACCGTGAGATTTGTCTTTGGGCAACAAAGTGGTCGCATCTAAATGACTCGCAAGAAAACTATATAGCTTTGGACATGTTGAAAGACGTGTTTAAGAATAATCTGGAAGTTTATAATGCTTTTGTGTCATTGTCTGGAGATAATCATTCTATAAGCTTTTCAAAAGAAAAAGACTATTTGCCCATGTGGAGTATGTATGGTGCTCAGGGTACAGGCATTATGTTAGAGTTCGATGTTTCGGAATTGTTGAAAATATATGGTGTCAGATTAATGCCTTGTGTCTATTATGATACAGAATATTTTGAATCGGTGTGTAAAAGATTCTTTGGCTTAGACTTGGGTGATGAGTTTGAGTGCATGTCTAATGATAAAAAGACGTTAGCGATAGCCATCTTAACAATGATGTTTGTTGGAACGCTGAAAAATTCTGCTTTCAAATATGAGAATGAGGTTCGCATTGTCGGAGTTGGGGCTCCATATTATGATGATGCAAGGAAGGAGCAATTCCGAGTGAAAAATGGAGTCTTGGTTCCTTATATAAAGGAGTACTTGCCAAAATCATGTTTGAAATCAGTGTGGCTTGGTCCGACAGCAGATAAAGAATTGTCATTAGACGCTTTGCGTTCTTATTTGGAAAGTCGCAATATTGAAGCAGAGGTGAATTGCTCTCAAATTCCTTATAGAGGGTAATTTGCGTATAATTATTTTTGTAATTAAAATTAATAAATATTTAAACATAAAAAATGAATAGACTTTTTATCATATTGACTTTTATTTTGGTTGCCGTTTGCACAGCTTATTCACAGCCAAGAGAAAACTATAAGACATCTGCAAAAATTGTAAAGGTGTCTCAACTCGCAACGAATTTCATTAAATGGGAATATAATGACCATTATTTAAAATGGGAAGGCGCTCTCAATGATAAAAGCTTTTGTGCAAGTTCAAAAGATATAAAAAGCGTCAAAAGATATTCGGCAGAAGTACAATCTCATGATGAAAATATACAATCAATGAGAATTCGCAAAATATCATACAATAACAATTACTGGTATCTACTCTCTATAACTTCATATGATGGAGCATATAAATTTCCTCTAATTTTTAAGGATTGGATTTATTGGAAAGTTACCAATCTTTATGTCATATATCCCGACCAATACAGAAAGCTCTTAAACCTACAAAATAACAACAATGATGTTATTATATATGCTGCTGGTTCTTATTTAATAAACTCAAATGAAAAAACATTGAGTACGGAAATGTCTACCATATTCAGAAACGGAAAAGTAGAACATTCACCTGGTGCTTGCCATTTTTATATAAGAGTAGAAAACGCAAATACCATACGACTTTTACTTCCTTCTTCCAAGAGATTAGGGGCATCACGTGAACTAAACTTTAACAAGTACTATTTTGAAATTCCTAAAAATGATTTCAATAAGGCTATTTGGTTTGATAAAATGACACCAGCTCAAATAACAATACCAACGCCTGATCCACAATCAATCTGTGATGTCAATAACTACAGTACAAAAACTGCGGCACACTTTATCGGAGGGACAGAAGCAATGGAGGCTTATATCAAAAGTAATATGAGATATCCATCAAATTCCTATTATAATCGTATAGAAGGAACTGTTATTGTATCTGCAGAGATCAAGCACGATGGCTCTATTGGCGACCAAAAGATTAAACAATCCATAAATGATGAACTAGATAGAGAGGCGCAAAGAATCATCTCATACATGCCAAAATGGGAACCAGCAACAGAAGAAGGTACAAAAATGAAATCAATAGTAGACATTCCCATCAAATTCCAAATTTCTGATTTTGGAAAATAAGAAAGAATAAAATAAATATCAGCTATTTCCGTATTCCCAGTTGCTTCAGATGCAGGGAAGAGAGATCAACTTCTTCCGCAAGCTCAGCAACCAAGATGCGCTGATTGTCGATGACTTTGGGATGGTTAAGCTGGATGATCAAATCCAACACGACTTTGAGCAAATAATCGACGACAAGTACAGCAGAAAGGCACTCATCCTTGCCAGTCAACTTCCTGTCGCTGATTGTTACAATGTGTTCCAAAGTGAGCTCATCGCAGAGGCTTGCTTGGACAGATTGGTGCATAAAGCAATAAAATTTGACTTAAAAGGCGAGAGTTTAAGAAAAAAGTATTAACTTTGCCGACAATACTAAAGGTTACTAATGGAGTGAACGGGTATTACCTGGAATACGCAACTTCTTTTGTTTTTAGTGAGTTTTATGGGCTTCGAAAACTTGGTAGTCAATATTCGAATAGTATGAACTGTTTATATTAAAGTATCTTAAATCATAAATGTAAATTCGATAAATTCATGTTTTTTTATAAATTTGCAAAACAAGAACAAAATTGTATAAAAGATGAGTCAACTTGAAAAAGTGGGTCTTCTTGTATATACAGCGATCAAGAGTGGCATGCTTTCTCCAGGCAAGGAATATGACTTTGATTTTACCATGAGCTCTTGGAATCAGAAACTTGGGAGGCAAAGCCTACCTGCAAAGGCTTTATGGGATACGGACCTGGGTGTGCAGTCCTGACAGATACCAAAACTGGAGCAGAAACGTTATCAGGAATCGAGAATCGTTTTTTACCTACACTCCTACAAAACTTATTGTTTGCGGATTTTAGGGGAATTACGGTGTTGCTCTTTGAAGATGCTTTCTTTCTGCAAGCTTGAATTCGTAGTTTCAAGCATGTTTCCTAAAACGAAAAAAGCAGTTAAGCTATTTCTGCTTAACTGCTTGATATTCAAAGTGGACCAGCTAGGGCTTGAACCTAGGACCTCCAGATTATGAGTCTGTTGCTCTAACCAACTGAGCTACAAGTCCATTGAATTTTTATCAAATTCGAGTGCAAAGATACTAGATTTTAGGCAAATAACCAAATAAAATCTTAAAAATTTTCCTTGAATCAGAAAAATAGCGTATCTTTGCACCAAATTATGTGCGCACACGTGCGTATGTACTTATTAATCGTACAAAAGAAAAGTATTTCTATTCAGAAATGGACATAGACAAAAACAAAAGAATCGGTCTTACCGACGAACAAGTAAAACAGAGTAGGGAACAGCATGGCAAAAACGTGCTCACCCCTCCTCAACGTACCTCATTATGGAAACTGTATTTGGATAAGTATCGCGATCCGATTATCCAGATACTTCTTGTGGCGGCTTTCGTATCCCTCATCCTCGCTTTTATCGAAAAGAATTTCATGGAGACCATCGGTATCTTCGTGGCTGTTTTCCTTGCTACTACCGTAGGCTTCTACTTTGAGCGCGATGCGGCTAAGAAGTTTAATCTGCTTACGGCGCTCAGCGAAGAGCAGCCGGTAAAGGTGCGCCGCAATGGTAAGGTGATGGAGATTCCGCGCCACGATGTGGTGGTGGGAGATGTGGTACTCGTGGAAGTGGGCGACGAGGTGCCTGCCGATGGCGAGCTCATCGTCTGCAACGACCTGCAGATTAATGAATCTACCCTTACGGGTGAACCCGTTACCGAGAAATCTCTGGAGGGCGGTGGCGATGGAGCCTATCCTCGCAACGTCATCCTCCGTTCTACCATGGTGATGAATGGCAGGGGCGAGTTCGTGGTTACTGTCGTGGGCGATGCTACCGAGATTGGTAAGGTGGCGAAGAAATCTACCGAACAGACTTCGGTGGAGACACCGCTTCACATGCAGCTCGATAAGTTGGCGAAGATGATTTCCAAGGTAGGCTCCGTGGTATCTGTGGCAGCCTTCTTCATCTTCCTGATTCACGATATCCTCACCAATCCGGCATGGGGCGGCAAGGATTATTTCTATATGGCAGAGATCGTGCTGAAATACTTTATGATGGCTGTTACCCTGATTGTGATGGCGGTGCCTGAGGGATTGCCGATGGCGATTACCCTTTCTCTGGCGCTCAACATGCGAAGAATGCTGAAGTCGAACAATCTGGTGCGCAAGCTCCATGCCTGCGAAACCATGGGTGCCGTTACCGTGATCTGTACCGATAAGACCGGTACGCTTACCCAGAACAAGATGCAGGTGAGTGCCCTGGAACTCAAGCAGGGCGATGAGGCGCTGCTCGATACTGCGATCGCCCTCAACTCTACAGCCGAGTTGAATGATGGCAAACCTATCGGAAACCCTACCGAGTCGGCTCTCCTGCTCTGGCTCGATGCCCAGGGCAAGGATTATGAAGAACTCCGCAAGCAGGTGAACGTGCTCAAGCAGTTGCCTTTCTCTACCGAGAGAAAGATGATGGCAACCTTGGCAGAAGTTGATGGCGAGACCTATCTCTTCGTAAAGGGTGCGCCTGAAATCGTGATGAAGAAATGCATCATCGAAGATAGAATGCTGAAACAGACAGCTGAAGAACTCGACGAGTGGCAGCATAAGGCGATGAGAACTCTGGCGTTCGCCTATAAGAAGGTAGAAACTTCTATCATGAGAACCTCCAGAACCTCTACTGCCGAAGTGGTAGCACTTCTCGATGCCAACGACCTTCAGCTGCAGGCCATTGCAGCCATTGCCGACCCTATCCGTCCGGATGTTCCTGCTGCCGTGCAGGAATGCCGCCATGCGGGTATCGAGGTGAAGGTGGTTACGGGTGATACGGCTGCCACCGCCTTGGAGATAGGCAAGCAGATAGGTGTCTTCGAAGATGAACCTGAGAATATCGGAGCTGATGGCTCTCTGACTTCGCTCGACCAGCAGATGATTACGGGCGAACAGTGGGAGGCACTTTCTGATGAAGAGGCTTACGAACGGGCGAAGGATATCCGAGTGATGAGCCGTGCCCGTCCTACCGATAAGCAGCGACTGGTGACCATGCTCCAGAAGCGTGGCGAGGTGGTTGCCGTAACAGGTGATGGTACCAACGATGCTCCGGCGCTTCACTATGCCCACGTGGGCTTGTCGCTGGGTTCGGGAACTTCCGTGGCTAAGGAGGCTTCGGATATGACCCTGCTCGATGATTCCTTCAAGTCTATCGCCAACGCCGTGATGTGGGGACGCTCGCTCTATCGCAACCTGCAGCGCTTCCTCTTCTTCCAGTTGGTAGTAAACGTGGCAGCCCTCTTGCTGGTGCTTGGCGGATCTGTCATCGGAACTGAAATGCCGTTGACGGTAACCCAGATTCTCTGGGTGAACCTCATTATGGATACCTTTGCAGCCTTGGCGCTCGCCTCATTGCCTCCATCTCACGAGGTGATGAAGGAGAAACCACGCAAGGCATCCGATTTCATCATCAACAAGAGCATCGGTTTCGGCATTCTGTTCTGCGGCATCGTCTTCTTCCTCGTGATGTTTGCCCTGCTGGTTTACTGCGAGCGCAGAGGCAAGGGTGGAGTAGATGTGCATGAACTGACCATGTTCTTCACCACCTTCGTGATGATACAGTTCTGGAACCTCTTCAATGCCAAGGCGCTGATGAGTCATCACACCGCCTTCCGCCATTTCCTGAAGGATAAGGGAATGATTCTGGTGCTTGTACTGGTATTGGTGGGTCAGTGGATCATCGTTACCTTCGGTGGCGAAATGTTCCGCACCACACCATTGTCGCTCCACGAGTGGCTGCTCATCATCGGCTCAACCTCCGTTGTACTTTGGGTGGGCGAGCTGTGGAGAGCTTTTAAGAGAATGATAGCAAAGAGAAGATAGAATGAATACAATACATTATAACGATACCGTGCAGTTGCCGCCATGTGTGGCAACCATCGGTTTCTTCGACGGGGTGCATCGTGGACATCAGTTCCTGATTCATCATCTCGTAGAGACAGCACGAAAGGATGGCTTGCAATCCACCGTCATCACCTTCGATGCGCATCCCCGCAAGGTTTTGCAGGCGGATTATCAGCCGGAGATGCTGAGCACGCTCGATTCCAAGCTGCTGCTGCTTTCGAAGACGGAAGTGGATAACGCCGTGGTGCTGCATTTTGACAAGGCGATGGCTGCCATGTCGGCAAGAGAGTTTATGCAGCAGGTGCTCCACGACCATCTCAACGTAAGGAAACTCTTCATCGGCTACGACCATCGCTTCGGTCACAACCGCGAGGAGACTTTCGAAGATTACGTGCGCTACGGCAAGGAGATGGGCATTGAGGTAATCAGGAACGAAGCCTTCCAGATAGATGGCATCAATATCTCTTCTTCCGTAATCCGCTCTTTCCTGAAAGAGGGAGAAGTGGAGATGGCAGCCCAGTGCCTCGGTTTCCCTTATACCATCATCGGAAAGGTGGTGAACGGATTCCATGAAGGCAGAAAGCTCGGTTTCCCTACAGCCAATCTCGACATCTCTCACTTCGGACAGCTGATTCCTGCTCCTGGCGTCTATGCCGTAAAGGTAAGACTGGAGAATTCGGTGGTATGGAAGCGGGGAATGATGAATGTGGGCAACCGTCCTACTTTCAATGGCAAGCAGATAACGCTGGAGACGCATATCTTCAATTTCGATGGCGACATCTACGACCAGCTCCTGCTCGTAGGCTTCGTGAAGCGAATAAGGGGCGAACGGAAGTTTGATGGTCCCGAGGAGTTGGCGGCGCAACTAAAGATGGATGAGCAGACCGTGCTGGATCTCTTCGAAAAGGAAGTGGAATGATAGCAGGAATGCTATTAACTATAAAACAGTTAATTATAAACTATAAAAGCAATGGCAAAGATTAATTTAAAGAGAGGTTTGACGGATGTGGTCCTCTACCTTATTATATTTATAGTAGTACAAATCATCATGATGTATGCCGGTGTTGGAATCTGGGCAGGCATCAAGGGTGAAGGTTATCAGGCAACGCTTCAGGCAGTAAGTACGGGCGGTAACGCCATTCTTACGGCGCTTGTTCAGGTGTTCAGCAGTGTCATCACCCTCATCATCTTCCTGAAGACGAAATGGACGCCGCTTACCCGCAGTTATCTGCTTTCCAAGCCTTGGGGCACACTTCTCTGGGTGGCATTGTTCTCCCTGGGAACCATCATCCCCCTGTCGTTCCTCTATGAACAGCTGGGCATCGAGATGGATGAGAATACCCAGCAGATATTCACCTCGCTGATGAAGGAGCCTTGGGGCTATGTAGCAATCGGCATCCTGGCGCCTCTTGCCGAAGAGGTCGTGTTCCGTGGAGCCATCCTCCGCACCCTGCTGGGCATCATGAGCAAGAAGAACCATTGGGTAGCCATCATGATTTCTGCAGCCATCTTCGGAATTGTTCATGCCAATCTGGCACAGTTTATCAATGCCCTTCTGATGGGCTTGCTCCTGGGATGGATGTATTATCGCACCGGCAGTCTTGTTCCGGGCATCCTGCTCCACTGGGTAAACAATACGATGGCGTATGTACTTGCCAATATCATGCCGCAGAGCGACGGTAAGCTCATCGACCTCTTCCATGGCGATGAGAAGACCGTATATTATGCCGTAGGCTTCTCTCTCTGCATCATGATTCCTAGTTTCATACAAATGATATTGAGATTGCAAAAAAATAAGGCTTCGAATGCAGTTGTAAAATAATAAAAATGGTGTTTTAAGTATAAATAAGGCTGCTTCCTGATAGGGGAGCAGCCTTTCTGATGTACATGTTTTTAACTGTTGGAATTTGTATTATATAATGGTTTCTGTATTAATTCTCTTTGCTGGTAATTTATGGAAAAACTTGTTTCCCATTTCTCATATAAAATGGACGTTCTTCAGTCCCTCTAGTGTGGTTATGCAGCCAAAGTAATGCGTTGGAAGGTACAGATGTGAATTTGATTATATTAGATGTTGCTTTTTGTTTGCCAAGGGATTTCCAACCTTTTTTCCCATTATGAAAGAATAGTTCATAGATGTCTCCTATATGAATATAGTTGTCGTCATTTCTTGGGATAACGACAATTTTGTCTATAGCTATTGACCTTCCATAATCGAAAGTAAGTGAGGCACCTATGGTTCTTGACAAATAAAAAGATTCCCATTTTTTGTCAGTCATGAGTTTGAGGTCTCGAATATGTGTTGAATCAAGTGTTTCTGAAGAAGTTATTTGTGTTGGACTACTCATTTGTTGATGACCTTTTTTATAAACATAGAATTCCCCTAGTTCAATTTTCCTTTGCGGTTGAGCTATGTATCTAATATATCTGAATTTTCTTTTCAATTTAAGAGTAATGACAGTTCTATTGGATAGGGAGCTCTTCTTGAATTCATACAATAAAGTTGCCTTTTTGAAATCTTTTGTGACAGAAGCCTCGATTCTAGCTCCACAAATATTTTTAACGAAATCTCTTCCTTTTAATAATGGGTATTTTCGCCTTAGGAGAACAACCTCTTTTTGGGTAAAATTGGGGGAAAAGAACTTCGGACTATTATTTGATAAGAGAAATGGATATGTTGTACACTGCATATGTCCCTTTTTATTCAATGTTGGAAAGTATATTAGTTCTTGCTCTATTCCTTGAAAGCAATATGTGCTGTTTTTATTCTCTGCGATGTCTATTGGAATATATTTTTTCTTTGAAAAAATGGACAAGTACATGTAATTTCCTTGTTTGTGCATTGGCATATAGATACATGCCTTTGTGTGAGGAAAATACTCTTCAGTAACATCTTTGATATGTACATTCTTGAAAAAAAAAGGTACTTCTTTCTTGTATGTGTTCTTTTCTTGTTTGCTAAAGCATATTCTATAGATTTTACCTTTCTTCCTCTCTTCTCGTCTTGTTCGAGAAATTTCATCTTCTGTATAATTGAAGGGGATAGCATGATGGTTTGTATCTATGATTGCTGTCCAAAAATGACGACTATCATAGCTAGGGGATATTTCGTAAAAGTCTGTAGCTACAGGAATCCCCACTGCTCGCATGACATATAGTGCGATGTCGCAATTTTCCCTACAGTAGCCAATTCTGTTTTTGAATAGAAAGGAAGGTCCTAGATGAGGAAGTTGAAAATCTGTCCGATTGATAAATCCTTCTTGTTTCAAATAGTTCGCTAAAATTCTAGCAGCCTCGACAGCATCAGTTCCTTGATACAAGGAGTCTAAGATAGAATTATACTTTTCATAGTACATTTTACGCCATTTTTCTAAAGGTTCGTCTCCAATTCTATATGGTAATACATATTCGCAGAAGTCCTCAAAAGAATAAAATTTTGACCATTTATGTTCCCTCCATGCTTTGAGAGAGTAGTCTATATTCTCGATGAGAAGGTCTGCTGTTATACAGTTGATGTCTAGCACTTTTAAAGATTGTTGATAATCAAACGTGATCCATGAAGTTAGGATGCTATCATTAATTTTTCCTTTTGCGATACTTTCTTTTTCTAATTGTTTAAGGCTATCTATTCGCCAGTCGGAAAAAGAATACTTGTGGGGCAAATTTTTAATTAGGAATACAGCCGCTTCATAGCTTATTGAATCCTTGCCTCTGTAATAGTCAAGAACTTTTTTAAGTTCTGTCTTATTATTGCTAGCTAAATTAATAGTGGTGGCTATGTCTTTCTCGTTTTTATTGTTGCATGAACATAAAAGCAATGATAGTATAGCTAATAGAATGAATTGTCTCATATGTGTAAATATATCCTTGTCATATAAGAGAAGAGGATCAATTTCCTCTTCTCTTTATAGTTGTGTCTTAATCCTAAAATTTAAATAAGCTATCCCATATTGTTTGTAATATAGTGTTAGCCAATATAATAAGAATGATTGATAACGTGTAAACACCTATATTTCGTTTGTAGAAACATAGGGAAATCAATAGGATACTAAGCATCGATGAAACTGGGAGCATTAATGTACTCATGGTGCCAGTAAAGTCTAAGCTGCGGACTGGTATTTCTAAGATGATGCGTCCAAGAATGATAGCCCCAACAATGCTTGTCATTCCTGCTTCTTTTCCTTTCTTAGATAGCCATAGCCAAGTTAGGCTGATGAATGCAAGAGAGTGAACCCAAGCAGACAAGTATAAATTTTGGAAATAGTTCACCCAAAAAACACATAGGTACAAGAATACGCTTGTAGCAAATGTAATTAGTAATAACTTTTTCTTTTTCATCATATACCTCCGCATGTTCCATTACATTGTTGTAAAAATAACCATCCACATCCCCTGAAAGAACCTTCGCAATTGACATTTTCACATGGACCTGGTGCGTCATGACAAAAGTCTGAAATCATACCTGTGTTGCAATTACAGTTTTCTGCAGATTTCATTACAACAGGTGCATTCCCGGTGTAGGACAAGGAAATGAGTTCTCCTTGGGTGTTTTTTAAGCGATTCCCTGCTCCTGCAATAGAAATCGCAACTTTTGCATTCCAACCAAATAAACTCTCTCCTTCTTTTTGCCATTTATAAAAGAAAGTTTCGAGTTCGTTTAGTTGGTCGTCTGTTAGCTTTTCTTCTGAGAAAAAATCTTGATGAGAAGAGATAAAGTTATCTACTTTTTTGATGTGAGACAACTCTCCTTTGCTCCATTTCATAGCCATTACCTCATCCAATTTGTCTTTCCAGAATTGGATACGTTGTTGAGGAGTGAATGCTCGATAAATAGCACTGCTAGTAGAAGGACTAACATGTAACCATTCACCTCGGCTCATTTGATGAATCTCACTTAGGTTATTCTTTACCCAAGTGTTGATAGTCTTATTGCAACTGTATCTGATTTCATCTTCTTTCGAGCATGAAATTAATATAGTAAACATAAGACCTATGAAAAATATTGTTTTAAGTATTTTCATATACAATTGTTTTATTTGACGGTATTAATAGTCATTATTATTCATTTTAGATGGTTTTATGAGCTATTCTTATAGCTCGTTAGCTTCCTACACCATCTAGTAGGAACTTTGACTTGTATTATTTCTTCATTAATGCAGTTTTTAATAAAGCCTACTGTTTTCTCGCATTTCGGCTAGTGCGATGTTTGCTATTCTATATCAGCAATGACACGTAATGTCAGTAAATTTCCTTTCCCGTAATTAATGAATATTGCTTTACTTAAATGACCTGTTTGAGACTTTAAGTTAATAGTTCCATTCAAAATCACGTTTTCTTTAGGACGGATAGCTCTTGTTTTGTGAAAAATAGAAACACAGCTACATGAAACATCAATGTTGTTGATGATGGTCATGGAGGAACTTGCATTTGTAAGATAGAACTGAAAATGAATAGTGTCTTTTTCTGCTTTATTCCATTTGCCAAGATATATTTTGGCTTCTTTTGCAACAAGTTTACTTTCTTTCTCTTGGACAATATGTTTGGTTGTATGCTGACGTTCCGGAACTTGGCATGAAAAGAATAGTGTTAGAATTGACAGAAGTAATGCAAGTTTCTTCATTATGTTATATGTTTGATTGTTTGACATTGTTTATGATGTTTGTAATTGTTGGTGAATAAATTTTTATTTGTTTGGTCAATATGCTTTTTGCAACATCACGCTGTAACTGCTTCTTGTTTGCTAATCCATATGATTTATACATAGCATATAACGGTATGAACCTATTGGGACACATTTGGGAAGCCGACTTATAATGCTTGATAGCTGCACTATATTGTTGCAAGGAAAAGTAAATGTCCCCTTTTAATAATTCTGTATCATAATTCTTAATTCTGCATCTTTTCAAGATGGTTAATGAATGGTGTGATTTCCCATTTTGTAGTAAGAAAGAAGAATAATTATATAAGAATTCTGATGGAAAGTATGAACTTTTATATATGTCTTCATATATAGTCCATGAAGGTTTCATTTTACCCAGTATGCGCAGATTATGGGCCTGTGACCATTGTTGTATCGAATGAAAATGCAGTAGGGACAGGTACAGTCCGGTTATTCCTAAAAATGAGCTAATGTAATAGTACTCTTTAAAATGCCATTTTCCTTTATAAGTCTCATTATACAAGCACCATATAAGTATAAGCCATGTAATGGGAAACCGAAATGGATAAGAGAACATTGCAAAAAGTATGATTGCAATTAACAATGATTTCTTACAGCGGTTGGTTTTCTTTTGATGCAGTATTGAGATAACAACAAGTAGTATTGTCACTATTGAAATTAGTCCATAATTAATTATAAGGAAGAGAAATTCATTTAGTGGATGTACTATATTGTCTGCTCGGTATCTTTCTATATTTGAAGCTCCTTTTAAATGTTGGGCTTGTGTTGACATATATGAAAGTCCAAAACCGTCTGCGCCCAGTCCCAAAAGTACTGCTTGAGGACTGCTAAGAGTGGCAATGGATGTTGAGTAGATAAATATTCTTCCGTACGTTGACTCACTTTTTTGTTGAAACAATACAATGCAAGCGAGAATACTGATTGTTAGGAATGCAGCACGAATATATTTATGCATAAAGCGATAGGTGCATATAGCAAATGTAATGACTCCTAGTCGAGAACGTGAAATAATCAGCATGCCTAAGCATGCTAATAGAATAGATAAAAAGATGAATTTATTTCTTTTTGTTTGTGATGTATAATATAGGTGGGAAGCGACGATTCCTCCAACAGTTAAAGAAATTGAGAATTGACAGATACTATCTTGCATGCCATTAATGTTTTGATAGCTCAATACGGCTTGTATTAGTCCTAATATTAATGAGAGAATAGCATTTGTTATTAACATTTGATACATTACTTTATCTACGTCAAAAAACAGTTGCATCTGTTTAAAAGCCCCAAAAAGACATAATGCTACTAAGAATTTAAAAGAATCATAAAAACTGATTCCTCTATAATGGAGGTAAACATACAAACTACAGAATAAAATGCTCCCAATAAGTTCTCCTTTAGAAAAGAAGAACTCTTTTTTATGCAAACAGAATATTCTATGGAAAGTAAGTACTATAGTTAAGCAGCTTACAATAAGGAGTAAACATCCCCAATTCCAAGCCACTCCGTCTAACGAAGACCAACTAGGAAAAGACAATGAGATACCAATGCTGCATACTAATGCTGCACATGTAAGCGAAGTGTCCGTTAAATAATTTCTTTCCATATTTCAATTTTATTATATATACGCATATATAGAGGTAAATACTTAGATATTTTAAAAAAGTATCATCCAAATGATATTGCGATTGCAAAAAATAAGGCAGCTCCCCTATCAGGAAGCTGCCTTCCTAGTGTATATAGCATGTAGATAGCTTATGTTGTTTGTTTTATTGATACTATTTGCTAAAAGTGATGTTATCCACATGGTCGTTCACATAGATATTCGCCATGTCGGCAGTCTTGTACCACTTTGGCTTTCCAGGCATATCATCCGAAATCACTTTACCATTAATCGTGAAGTTCTCGAAGCGGATGTTTTTCACCTTGCGGCTCTGGTCGTAACCGGCGATGATGCCCATGTTGGGAGCTTCTCCGGTGTAGGCGATGTTGCGCAGGGTGATATCCTCGATGCCTCTGCCTGGGGCAGAACAGTACTTCTTGTTGAAGCAAACACGCATGTTGAAGAGCATTCCCTTGCGGATGTTTTCGATGCGGAAGTTCTGGAAGGTGACGCCCTTTACCAGGATGTTGTCGCCATTGTTGATGCCGATGCAACCCTGATAGTCTATCTGGTTTTCGGTGTGCTCCAGGATGTCGATGTTATCATAGAGCACATTGCTGATTTCCTCGTTCTCAGGCGTCTCGCTGTGCAGACCTATCATGATCGGGTGAGCTACGTCTGCCCACATCACGAAATCCTTGATGGTGATGTTCCTGCAACCGCCATTATAGTTCTTGCGGGTACAGTAGATGGTGGAGCAGTCGTCGCTGGTACGTGCAAAGAGATGCTCCTGATACACGTTGTTGCTGGCAAAGATGTTGAAACCATCGCCCCAGCCATACCAGCTCATCACCTTGGCATTCTTTACGGTTACGGAATCGCTGCCGCCGATAGGCAACTGGGTGGTGAGAGGGCCGTCGATATACACGTTCTTGCTGTATCTCACCATGATACCCTCGTGATGGCCCGGCATTACGATGCCGTGACCGAGAATCTTTACATCCCTAGAGCCATAGGTGGATAACCAACCCTTGATGACGGCTCCGTTATCGATGAAAACAGTCTTGCCTGATGTAATGTGGATGGAATCGCCCTTGAAATCGTGAACACCCGGTCCGAAATACATCAGGTCTTTCTTCTTCTTTACCTTTGGCTTTTCTAAAATGTTGTCTGCGAAGATTTGGAGATTCTGGTAGATGTTGCCGTTGATTTCTACGGAGAGGTAGCGGGGGCGGTCGAGCGTAAACGTCAACGTGTTGCCCTCTTGCTTAGCCTCTATTCCGTAGGAGTTAGGACGAACCTTGAAACTCTTGATATCCTGAGCAATGCTCTTTACCTGTATTTCTACTTTACCTTCAAACTCAAACTTAGCCACGGATGTAACCTCTGCATTGTGCTTGGCATTCGCCACTCTGTCTACCTTGAAGGCGTAGGTGTCGATGTCTTTCCATTCGCCGTTTGCGATGCGGGCTTTTACCTCAAAGTCTTTCTTGAGTTCAATGCCAACAGGTGCTTTGGCTATTACCAGACGGTTATTCGCCGCCGTATGCCCCTTGGCTGTCATCGATAGGGTGATGAGGCACAGCATTAGTGTTGTTATTGTCTTTTTCATATAGAAAGAGTATTTCTTGGATAATATACTTGTTTTTATTATGAATAAAAATCTCCGTTCAAAAGCTTTGAATGTACGTTCATAAGTATTGAATGTGTATTCAGAACTTTTGAACATAGGTTCAAAGCTTTTGAACGAAGAATTTCCTTAACCCTAGAGACTTTTCTCTCGAGGGCTTTTTTATTTTTCCATTCGTCGCGTTGTGATTTTACCAACCTGGGTTCTGCTTCAATGCAGGGTTCAAACGAATCTGTTGCAATGGGATAGCCTCTAGATAGTCGCGCTGAGCGTAGTGCAAGTTCTCTGCGAGGGTAGCGATGGAGCGACCATAGTCAGGATCATCCTTGCCTGTGCCTTCATATACTCCATACAGCAATGGATACTTCTCAGGATAGTAGCATGGCTCACCGAAATATTGGTTGTCGTTACACTTGTAGGTGGTGTAAGCGGTGTTCAATACGTGGCGTCCCAATTTCTGACCACGAAGATTGATGTGGGCGATGCCCCAACGTTTCAAGTCGTCCATGCGTAAACCTTCTCCGAAGAGTTCGCAAGCACGCTCACGACGAATCTCATCGAGCATGTTCATCTTGTGGCAAACAGTCTTGTTGGTCTTGTAATCCCACCAACCTGCATCCCACACGTTCTTGATGAGGGCGTTGGTGAGGTGAGCCACACGGGCACGGTCACGAAGCTTGTTGATGGAGAGGTTCAAGTCCTCATCGGAGATCTGACCATTGCCAAGCTCGCATGTAGCCTCGGCATAGTTGAGATATACCTCGGCTAGGCGGAGAAGAGGCAAGTCTGGAGACTCTGTTCTGGTAGGGCGAGTGCCCTCAGGGTTATATTTACGACACCCATAATCATTGAAGTTTGTGTTGTTGCGGAGCTTTGGTCGGAAGATGCCTCTTACACTAGCGTATGCTGGGTCAGTAGAATCGAACTTGTCATTGTTCTTCACAAATAAAGGATCTGCATATGGCTTACCATCAGCCTCAGTATGCATTGTGCAGTGTTCGCCGACACCCCAAGAGGCTCGGTCTGGACACCATGCGCAGCCTACAAAGCGATAGTCTCGATTATGATATTCGCCAGCGAATGTACCCCATCCCTCAAACTCAGGGTTGTTTTCTGCGTCTTCCATTTTTCCTGTACGACTGATACGGATAGGCAGACCATTGCGGCAGAGGAAGGACTCACCGAATTGTGCGCTAATGTTTACTCCTTGCCAGGTATCTACGATATGACCAATATTGAAACCGACGCGCTTCAAGTCATAGTCATATTTTTTGTAGAGGATGAACTCATGATTGGTATTTTTCCCAACATTCTTGAAGTTTGAGATGTTGCCACCATTGTCGTCAATATTGAAGAGATAATAATAGCTGAGAGAGTCACACTCATTCCAAAGAGAGTATGTGCCATTGGCTTGTGCCTCGTCCATTACCGCCTTTGATACTTGCTTGCATTCACTGAATATGTTGTCTGTAGATGGATAACCTTCAGGCTTTGCCTTTCCTGCACCATTCTCGGTACCATTTCCATCCAGGTCATAGTTGATGGAAGGCACATATTTTTCCCAAGTAGCCTCATAGAGAAGAACTCTTCCGAAGAACGCCTGAGCTGCTTCCTTGCTAATGCGTCCCTTGTCGGCTGCGGCGATGCTGCTCTCTTTTGGGAGCAATTCGATAGCCTTGCGGAAGTCGTTTGCCAAGAAGTTGAAAACCTCGTAGCGGCTATTGCGAGGTCCATAGAGTACCTCATCGTTTACGTCCATGACATGATCAACGATTGGCACGCCTCCAAAGGTCTTCAGTAAGTCGAAGTATGCCATGCCACGGAAGAAATATGCAGTACCTACCGAGGCGTTGATGGCAGTTTTGTCACCAGTGTATTCTTCCGCCTTTTTCAGCAGGATGTTGTATTGACGGATATGTTCGTAACTATTTTTCCAAGTATTGTTGCTTTCAGGAGCGGCAGAGCCTCCATTTGAGCTAAGTCCACCGATGTCCGTATTCTTATCCCATGATACCGATTGCCATGATGGTAGATGCTCAATGAAGGCATCCGCTGCCTGTTGGAACTGAGTAGCATTCTTGAACACGATGGCCTCTGTGCCCTCTGACAGTGGTTCCTTTTCGAGGAAGTCACTGCAGGAGGTTAAGCTTGCTATAAGAGCAGAAGCCATTACTAATTTTGATATTGTCGATTTCATACTAATAATCTTTTTTGTTGTTCTTTTGTTGTGTACTGGAAACTTCACTTAGAAAGTCAGGTCGAGACCAAAAGTCAATTGGCGACTGAAAGGGAAAGTGTTGTTGGATGCCTCACCAAACTCTGGATCGTAACCATCCTTAACCTTAGTCCACTCCCAGAGATCATCGCCAGAGAAGTAAACTCTTACCTTACTCAGACCAGCCTTGGTTGTCCATACCTGTGGAAGGGTATAGCCGATGACGAGTGACTTGAGTCGGATGTACTTGTTGTCCTGTACGCTCACATCTTTGTTCTCGTAGTTCCATTTATTGAAATTCTGGTCGCGAGAAGAAATGGAAAATTCTGCATTCGGATTCTCTGGAGTCCACATCTTACCCATGAAGCTCTTGTTCTGACGAACATAGTTTGTTACCCATGGAGCATAGAAATGACCCGTGCGGAGAACCTTCTGCTTGCCGACTCCTTGGAAGAAGGCAGTAAAGTCAATGCCTTTCCATTCCAAACCTGCCTTGATTCCAAAAGATAGACGAGGGGCGGCATCGCCAGCATAGTAGAGATCATCGCGGGTAATCTTGCCATCACCGTTGACGTCAACAACTTTTCGAGCACCTGGACGCAAGGTGTTAGTAATCTGTTTTCCTGGCGCAGGGATGATGTTACCTTCCTTCGGACCTGTATGGTCGGCATTCCAATAGTACATCTCATAGTATGCATCTACTTCCTCTTGATTCTGGAACAAACCGTCTGTCTGGTAAACGTAGATGGCATTACGTGGCTTGCCAATCAAGCGATTGCTGTTTTTGCCAGCGTTAGGTACGTTCTCAGTATTGGTGAGTTTCATTACTTTAGACCAAGCGTCTGAGAGGTTGATACCAATATTGTATTTCACTTGACCAATCTTGTCACGCCAATTAATCGCAAATTCCCAACCACGGGCACGGAACTTACCATCGTTTACCTTAGGAGCGGATGCACCAAGAAGCTGTGGGTATTCCACGCTGATGAACATACCGTTGTTGGTCTTGATGAAGTAATCGAACGAACCGCTGAGTCGGTTGTTGAGTAATGTGAAGTCAAGACCAAAGTTGTGGCTGTCGATGGTCTCCCAGGAACGTTGGTCGCTGGTCATGCCTCCGAGCCAAAGGGTAGGGTGGGCACTAGGGGTGACACCGATGATGGTAGATCCTGTAGATACCGTTGCATAGCGCTCATAATTGCCGATGCCTTCCACGCTACCTGTCTTTCCGTAGTTGTAGCGGAGCTTCAAGTCGTTGAGCCAAGTGAGGCTCTTCATCCATTTCTCGCCAGAGATTCTCCAGTAGCCAGAGATAGAGTAGAAGTTCTTCCAACGTTGTGAGGTAGAGAGCTTGGACGAGCCATCACGGCGACCGAGAAATTCGACAGAGTAACGGTTGTCAAAATTATAGCTTACACGTGTCAAGTAAGAAAGCAATCCCCATGAAGACTTACCGCCGTTGGCAACATTGTTGTCGCCATTGGTGAATACGTTCAAATCCTCGATGCCCGAATTCTCATACATAGGTCCTTTGTATCTGCCGAGTTTGAGGTTCTTGTTAGTCTCTTGCTCTGCGGTCATACCCAACATGGCTGCCACGTTGTGATATTTGGCAAAGGTGTTCTGGTAGTTGAGTAAGGCACTGAGAGTGATGTTCTCCCATCGCTTGTTCTCTTGTACCATGCTGCCAGGAGCATGTAACGTGTTGGTAACGAAGCCTACCCAATCATGATAATCTACCTTATAGTTGGTGGTTTGGCTGTTTTGCTCTACCATCTTGTAGGCAGCGTTCCCAGTGAGGGTTAAGCCCTTGACAAACTTTTTGAAGTCGTATGTACCAGATACGTTGCCACGAAGAGTTGTCAGCTGATATTTATATGTACCGCCTTGGGTCAAACCAGCAATTGGGTTTCTGTGTCCGAAAGTATCGTATACCTCACCATTTTCATTATATATAGGCCAGAACCACTGGTCGAACCAACCTTGACCAACATCGGTAGATGGACTTTGTACATCACGTTTCTCGTATGCAATGTTGGTGGAGAATTTCAACTCATCAGTAGCTTTGTAGTCTGCGTTCAAACGACCACTCCATTTGCGTTGTCCATCATAAGCTGGTTTCAACTGTGACTTGGCACTCTCATATCCCAAGGAAAGATTATAGCCAAATCGCTGGTCGGCTCCGGAAATGTTGACGTTATGTCTTTGTGAGGTAGCTTGTCCATAAAGGGCCTTCATGATGTCCTGTGAAGTGTCCCAACGCTCAACTCTGTTGCTGTTTTGTACGGTTAGCACTTTTCCTGCACGTAAAGCATTAAAAAGCTTCTCACCTTTGTAAATTGTTGGATTGCCTGTCTCTGGGTCAATGTCTGTTTTATCCAAAGAGGGACCTCCGAAACTGTTGAAAATCCACCAGTTGATATTATCGTGAATAACAGCAGGGTCGGAAGAACCGCAAACCACACTGGCATCATTATATTGAGCCTCATAGAACATGTCAAGCCATTCATTTGTATTAGTCAATGGCGTTTGGATACCATCGATGGTACGGCTGATGGAACCATTGTAAGAGATATGCGCCTTGCCTTCCTTGCCACGCTTGGTGGTAACAAGGATGACACCTGATGCGGCGCGAGAACCATAGATGGCAGCGGAGGCATCCTTCAAAACAGAGATGTTGTCTATATCGTTGCCGTTCATGGAGTTCAACTCGTCCAAGGAACCTGTTACGCCATCAATGATGATGAGTGGAGAAGATTTACCATTCACAGAGATATCACCACGAATCTGGAAGGATGCGCCCTCACTACCAGGACGGGTAGAGTTACGGGTAACGGTCAAACCAGGAATCTCACCTTGTAAGGCTACAGCAGTAGAGGATACTGTACGGTCTTTGAATACTTCTTCGCCTTTGATCTGTGTGATGGCAGAGGTTAGGGAAGCCTTCTTCTGCTGGCCATAGCCTACTACTACGACATCTTCCAAGGCATTGGCATCTTCCTGAAGGGAAATGCGCAAGTTATTTCCTTTGGCATTCTTGACAATTTGTGTCTTGTAGCCAATATATGAAACCTCAATAGGACCGTTAGCATTGGTTAGGGTAAACTTACCATCCAAGTCGGTGACGGTTCCGGTCTTGGAACCTTTCACTCTAACTGTAGCACCGATGACAGGCTCTCCGTTTTGGTCAACGATAGTTCCTTGTACTACATTGCCTTTCTGCTGTTGAACGCTGAGGCTCGTGTTTGTAGCCGCTGAGGCTGCCTGTATTGCAGAGCTGGATGCCAAGCAAAGAGCTGCTGCGATTAAATATCTTTTATCCATAAACTTGTTTTTTCCTATGTTATTCGATAGCGTAAACATTAAATTCGGAAATCATGGCATTGTCGCTAGATCCCTTGAACTTTTCACCTATATATACCTTGATATATCTTGCTTTTGGCAATTGATCAGTCAAGTCAATATTTTGAGGTGCATCATTGTTTGGGTCAAAGCGATATTCGCCCATGTCATTCCACTCCCAGTTGCTTGGGTTGCTTGGGTCGGTGGCACCTGCGTTTGTGCAAACGAAGATTTGCTCACCTGTTTGCTCTTTATTGTTGTTGACACGACCTGTAATCTCGATGCTAGCCAATGTATGCTCACTTCCCAAGTCAACGATGAACCAATGAGGATACTTATCGTTTCCGTTCTTCCACTTGGTATGCCAGAAAGTTTTGGTGCTGCCATCAAACATACAGATGATACGACCATTGCTGGCACCTTCGCCTACAGCTTCTTGGGAATCGTAACCGATGGTGGCTGCGCTGCTACTGTTGTCATAGCCTGGTACACTCCATTTACTACGATCTAAGATTTGAACCTCCTGAGGCTTAACTTGATAAGTGCGATCGTCAGAAGCATTGTCGTAGTTGTCTTCCGTATGGATGGTGATTTCACATTCCTCGTTTGTGATAAACTGGTTGTCGTTACCGTAGGTAAGACGAACGAACTGGGCGCCTTGTGACTTTGGAGACACTGCAAATTTGCAAGAGCCAGACTTAGAAGCGTCGCTTGTTGACTTGTAGCTGACAGAAACAATTACATTCTCATCAAACTCATTGATATAGCCAACTTTGATACCACCATAAGAAGGATCTACTGTAATCTTGTCGAGTACCTTTGCAAAGTTAGGGGCACCTGGTGTGCCTTGTACTTCAACGGCTCCACTGTTGTTTCCTCTTACAGAACAAGCAAAGATCTTGAAGGTAACAGGTTCAGTCTTTACGAATCCATTGATGGTAGTTTGCATCTTGCCTGCATCATCAGCATGTTCTTTAGAATACAATTCATAAGTTTCTGTACCCTTAGCATTGGTATAAGTCACTTTAGTGTACATGAAACTCTTGCTGCTAGGGATGTCCCATGACAAAGTTACACCACCTGCTACGCTAGTAGCTACTACGTTTGTTACTTGCGCTGGAGCAGAATCATCAATGTTGATTCTTCCTTCCTCTTCATCTGAGCAAGCTCCCAACAAGAGTGAGAGAAGCAACAGGGGAATAGCGAATAGTTGTTTACTCATTTCTATTTTTTTTATACGTTAATATTAATTGTTATTTGTGCTCTTGTTACGAATGTGTTTAAAAAAATACTTATGCGAAGGTATGAGAAAAACAGTTTTTCTTTCATAAAACTTGGTGAATTCGTTTTTTAATCGTAACTTTGCACTATGTTTGGTTCATATGTTGTGCCTCACAATCTTGTAGAATAGTTAAAAAATGAAATTACTGCGCTTATATCTTGTTATAGTTCTGTGTTTGGTTGTCCATCTTACGGTCAACTCACAAAGTGTATTTCGTCTTGTTGATACAGCGATAGGTTTGCCTGATGATGAGGTGAAGGGCTTTTTCTATGCGCCAGATGGCAGGTTGGGAATCCGTACATCTTCTGGATTCTCACTATTCGATGGTTGTGCTTTTCGCATCTTTTCGCCTATGGGTGCCAAGCCTTACAGGATGAACTATGTCACCACGCTTCCCCGTATCTATGTGGATGCAGAGCAGCGAGTATGGAGCAAGGAGCAGGGGCAACTCTTGGTATTCGACTTGAAGCGGGAGGCTTTTGAACTACATGTGGACCAAGTGTTGGCAACCTTGGGTATCAAGGAACCTATCCGTGATTTTTTTGTGGATGAGGCTGATGAACACTGGGCAGTTACCGTAACAGGAAAGCTCCTGCATCAAGGGCGCAAAATAGCGTTGAGGACGCAAGGCTTGCGAGATGTATGCCGACAGGGCAATAGGGTATGGATGGTTTATAGCGATGGCTATTTGATAGGTGTGGATACCCATACTTATCAAGTGAAATCCACCATTCGTCTATGGACAAAGCCTGTGCTGCCTCGTGATTTCGTTAGATTCACCCAAAAAGGACAACAACTTTGGGTGATGTGGGACCATGGTGTGGCTTCTTATCTCCCTAAGCAGAACCGATGGCAACAGCGATATGGCGATGACCGCCATACTTTTACCACTTTAGCGGTCTCTCCTGAGGGAAGGGCTTTCTTGGGTGTGCGCCAGTTGGGACTTATTACCATTGAGCCTAACGGCAAGCAGAGCCTCCAAACCTCTTTCCCTATGATGGATGGAGAGCGTGTGGCAGACGATATTCAGAGCATTGCTTATGAACGAGGAAATCTAGTGCTTGGCTTTTATTATAAAGGCATGGCTCTTTATAATGCCAATATGCAAGTTTTCCCTTTCTATGCTTTCAGCCAGTTTCAGGCTGACGGATTAGGCTTTTATAGGGCTTCTTGCACCAGTGGTGGCAATGTTTGCTTGGCATTCCCCCAACAAGTACTGACCTTTAATCCTTATCAGATAACTTTGCAACCTTTACAGGGAACGGGTGCTGGCGATGACTTTATCCAGAGCTTTACGGATAGCCGGGGCAGGGTATGGGCAGGTACATTCCGCAAGGGAATCTATCTGAAGGATGGCGATAAGGTGAGCCATTTCATGCAAGAGGATGTGCCCAACAAAGACATAGACTACAACATTGTGCGCGACTTTGCAGAAGACCATCAGCATCAGATATGGGTTTGCTATCATGGAGGCGTAGGCCGTTTTGATGAGCAGGCTAAGCGTATCTTTCCTTTGCAAAACAAGCTTTTTGTAGGTAACACGAACATCAATTCTATCGTTTTTGATAGGCAGCATCGCTTGTGGGCAGCGACCAACAAGGGACTTATCGTGGGTAATCAGTTGAAATTGAAAGCTGTCTGCAAGGCTCTTGCCATTGATAAGCAAGGTTGGATTTGGGTAGGAACGATGAATGGAGTTTATGTCTTCGATATCCAGAATGGTAAGACTTATCGGTACGGCAAGGAAGAAGGCATGACCAATGAGATGATACAGGATTTAGTAGTGGATAAATTAGACGAAGTTTGGGTTACTACAGCCAATGGACTTTGTCGAATCCGTCGCACTCGTTCTTCTGAACAACCTTTTGCCTTGACTATGTTTGATAGTCAGAATAAGTTGGGTGATGCTAAGTTCTTGCCTAAGACAGCAGCTAGTATGGCTGATGGCAAACTCTTCTTTGGCAGTTCTACAGGCTTCTATATCGTGGATCCTATCCAAGTGAAGGATATGGAATATACTGGTCATCCTGTGTTCACATCCCTATTGGTGAATAACCAAGAAGTAGTGGCAGGCAAAGAATATGATGGCAGGGTTATCTTGCCTTTTGCCTTGAGCACTACCAGGAAGATCGTGCTGGAGCATGATGAGAACTTCATCACCGTTCATTTCTCTGGTTTGAACTTCGACATGCCTCACCACACCTATTATAAATATAGACTCCAGGGGGTTAATAATGATTGGATAGAGATAAATCCGCAAGATGGAATTGGCAGGGCAAACTATACCGACTTGTCTCCTGGCACTTATAAGCTAGAGGTTTATTCTGCTGGTCTAGATAAGGTGTGGAGCAAGCAATCGGCAACGTTGGAGATAGAGGTGTTGGCTCCACTTTGGGCTACTTGGTGGGCCAAGCTCTTGTATCTCTTGGCATTCATCGCCTTGATGATCTTCGGCGTAAGATGGAAGATTGAGCAGAACCGCAAGCGCATGGAGAATGAGAAGTACAAGGAACTGGAGGAGATGAAGTATCGCTTCTTCACCAATATCAGCCACGAGTTCCGCACCTTGCTTACCTTGATTATCACTCCTGTCGGCAGTATGCTGCACCGTACCACTGATACGGAGACTCGCACCCAACTGAATGAGGTGAGCAAGAATGCGGGCGACTTGCTGCAACTCGTCAACCAGTTGCTCGACTTCCGCAAGATGGAGATGAATGGAGAACGACTCAGTCTGGCGAGTGGCAATCTGGATGAGTTTATCCAATATACCACCATGAAGTTTAGCCCCCTTTCGGAGCAGAAAAGCATCTCCCTGAAGTTTGAGGACAAGACCGGTGGACTCTTTATGTATTTCGATAGGGATAAGTTGGGCAAGATATTGACCAACCTGCTCTCTAATGCTTTCAAGTTTACGAAGGCAGGTGGAGTGGTAAAAGTAGAACTGAGCAAGTGTTTCATCGATAGCCGTCGCTATGCCCGTATCATCGTAGAGGATACAGGCTGCGGTATCTCCAAGGAAGAACAAGCCCATGTCTTCGAGCGTTTCTATCGTGCCGAGCAGAAGCAAGCTGCCACACAGATAGGCTCTGGCATCGGACTGAACATGGTGTATGAGTATGTGAAGTTGCATCAAGGTAAGGTTTCCTTGGAGAGTGAAGAAGGCAAGGGCTCTCGATTCTTCGTGGATATACCTACCGACTTGAAGCATGTCTTGCAGCAAGAGGCAGCCCAAGACAATCTGGTTGCGCCTTCACCAGCAATGGATGCCATAGATGGAGCCACGGAGGTACAGGGACAGAAAAAAATAGAGAAGACGGTGATGGTTGTGGAGGACAATGATGACTTCCGCCACTTCCTGCATCGAGAATTGAGCCATATATATAATAAGGTGTTAGTGGCAAGGGATGGCATGGACGGAGCCTTGAAGGCAGAGGAGGAAAACCCCGATCTCATCGTGAGCGATGTGATGATGCCAAGAATGAACGGTACGGACATGTGTCGCCGCATCAAGGAAAATATCGAAACCTCGCATATCCCAGTTATCTTGCTCACGGCATGGAGTACCGATGAGGGACGTACTGAAGGATACAAGGCTGGTGCTGATGCCTACATTGCCAAGCCTTTCGATATGGAGGTGCTCTTGGCTCGCATCAGTAATCTCTTGGAGAAGCAAGAGAAGCGAAAGCAAGACTTCTCGCATAGTATCTCGCTCGACCCAAAGACGGTGACGGATTCTTCTCCAGATGAGGCTTTCCTGAATGAAGTGATTGGGCATATCGAGAAGAACATCGACAACTCTGAATACACCATCGACTCCTTGGCAGGGGATGTCGTAATGTCTCGCATGAGCTTCTACCGAAAGATGAAATCTCTGACTGGTCAGACCCCTGCCGATTTCATCCGAACGGTACGATTGAAGACAGCCGCCAAGCTTCTGAAAGAGGGCAATTGTAATGTCTCGGAGGCTTGTTACAGGACGGGTTTTGCCTCTCCGCAGAACTTCTCCAAGCACTTCAAGGAGATATTTGGCGTGCTTCCTTCGCAATATTCTTAAAAAATCAGAAATGGTTAAGTAGTTGATAATCAATATCCGTACAGGTTGGTACAAATAGTTGGTACGTTTCACATATATCGTTGGTACAAATGATACATCTGTTTAAAAGGCTTTTTCATACCTTTGCAGCAGAAATCAAAACTAACGATTAACAATTATGGAACAGACAGTTATCTGCCAGCAGCAAGTTATTGCTAACTTTTATACAGTTCATCACGCAGAACTCGTAAACTTCGCCACTTCTCGTTTGGGTAGCCGCGAGGAGAGTGAGGATTTGGTACAGGATGCTTTCATCAAGATGATGACCTTCGAGGGCATCATCAACGAGGCAACTATCAAGTCGTTTGCCTATACCATCACCGCCAACAAGGTGAAGGATGTTCTCCGCCGCCGCATCTTTCGTCATCAGCTGGAGGAGAGCAAGAAGTATGAGATGGAGCTTCAGCATAGCCATGCTGAGCGCCTTGCCGAGTATCACGATACTCTCCGTATCGTGAACCAGAATGTGGACAAGCTTTCGCCAACCTGTGCCAAGGTTTATCGCATGAGTCTGTTCGACGACATGACGGCTGGCGACATTGCAGAAGAACTCCAGGTGTCTAAGCGCACCGTGGAGTCTCAGCTCTTCACCTCTCGCAAGCAGATGAGGGTGATGATGCAGGAGGCTATGTAGTATATATAATATAAGGTGAAAATATGAACTTAGACAGACTTTTCTTACGACTCCGTTACCTATGGGCGTTCTACAAGAGCACGCTGTGGGTTACCATACCTTTTGGTTTGGTGGCAGGGAACAAAAGCTTCGATGACCGTACTTACATACGATTTAGGGTATAAAATAACGCTCTTAAATAGTTGCAAATCATAAATAAACACAAAATACACAAACTTGTATAACACAACCTTGTGTATCTTGTGTTTTCCTTATATTTGCTTTTCATACAGCAGATGTTCTACGTATAATTCCCGTCCCAATCGTATTCTTATTAAAAATCACATAAAAGATAAGAACAACTCGTATGAAACAGAAAGTACTATATGTGGCAGCCTTGATGCTCCTCTCTTCTTCTTTCGGTATGGCTAAGAAGAAGGTGGAGGATCCGGAGATTACCAAGTTGAAGGTTAAGATTGAGAACGTGATGAGCCAGGTGGATAAACAACCCGACTGGCTCTACTCTCGCTTGCAGATGTTTTGGAAGACAAATGCATCAGATGTGTTTGTTAATGGTGAGGCGTTTGCCCATCCAGGGGGAGAGCGTGCCGCAGAGCCTACGGTGAAATATAATGGAACTCGCGGTTTTGAGTCGCAATACAATCGTCCAAAGTTGGAGGACCTCGTGCCTTACGATGACGATGAGCAGGGCAATGTGACCTATATCAATAAGGTAACAGGAAAAATGGAGAAGACCTCTCCAGCCAAGACGGGTTGCAACATTGCCGGCGTGAACCGATATATTATCGGTATTGCCCGTGATGCCGCTCGCATTTATGCCGCCACTGGCGATATGCGCTATGGACAGATGGCAGCAAAGGTGTTCGATGTCTATATGAAGGGCATCGCCTATCGCAATGTGCCTATTGACCTCAACCATGGTCATCAGCAAACCTTGGTGGGCATGACTACTTTTGAGGTTATCCACGAGGATGTCATTAATGAACTCACCCAGATGTATCCCCTCATCAAACCTCTCGTGAAGGATGACCAAGCCGTCATCGAGGCTGGTTTCAAGAAATGGGCGGAGAACATCATCGCCAATGGTGTGCCTCACAACAACTGGAATTTGTTTCAGGCCGATTTCATCGTGAAGATAGCCTTGGTATTGCAAGATAACCAAGCATACGCAGATGGCAAGGGCAAGCAATACTACTTGGATTATATCGTTAATCAAAACAGTATTCGCCAGTGGAGTATGAACAAGCTCATCGACTTCGGCTTTGATGCCAAGAGCAAGACTTGGTATGAGTCGCCAGGTTATAGCACCACGGTATTGGGCAGTATCTGCGATTTCGCCAACATGCTGGATGAGAAGGCTGGCATCGACCTCTTCAAGCAGCGTCCTATCCTAAAGGAAGCTGTGAAGACCTCTGCCGAATATCTTTTTCCTAACCGTATGATTGCAGGTTTTGGCGATACTCATCCAGGTTATCTCAATACAGGTGGCATCGACCAAGTATTGAAGTATGCCACTCGCCATAAGAATAAGAATCTTATCTCTGAGATGAATCTTCTGAAGAATGCCGTGGCTCCCAAAGCTCCTATCTCTGAGATAGAGGCATATACGAGCACCCTGTTTTATGCTCCTAATGTATCGTGGATAGCGATGCGAAGTGGTATGGACAAGCAGCACGACTTGATGGCTTCCGTCAATGCTAGCCTTGGCAACCACCAGCATGCCAACGGCATCTCGCTCGAACTCTATGGCAAGGGATATGTATTAGGACCTGATGCCGGTATCGGCAGAACCCTCTATAGCGGCTTGGACTATCTGGAATATTATTCCCAGATGCCAGCCCACAACACGGTAGTGGTGGATGGTGTATCAAGCTATCCTGTAATGATGTCTCAGCATGCCTTCAAGGTTGTCGCCTCTTATCCAGAGGTAAGCAAGGAGCAACCTGCCAGCAAGAAGCTATCCGAAAAGAAACTTTCTATTCAGAAGGATTCTGAACTTAAGGATAAGATAACTTACGCTACCGTAAGTTTCATTGAGCCAGAGACACAGGCCCTGCAGCAGCGTACCACCGCCATCGTGAAGACATCTGCTAAGGGAGGATATTACATAGATGTGTTCCGTAGCAAGAAGAAGGAAGGTGGCGATAAAACCCACGATTACTTCTATCACAATCTCGGACAAGAGATGAAGGTGATGGATGCGGCTTCTGGTCTGTCTCTCGATATGAAACCAACGGTGGAACTTGCCTTCGCAGGTGGTCATCTCTATGCCTATTCTTATATCTATGACAAGAAGAGCGCAGAGATGCAGAACAGTGTAAAGACGCAGTTCGTTACCAAGATACTGGATGATAAGGTAGTGGAGGCAATGGATGGTCAGCGTGAAATCACCATGACCATGTGGATGAAGAAGGATGAGAACCGTACCATCTTCCAGGCTCTCTCGCCAGTCAACCTCGAATATGAGCGCATGCCGAATCAACCTTATAAGGTAGATGAGCAGCCTGTGCTTACCTTTGTGGCTCGCCAGAAGGGAGAGGCATGGAATCATCCTTTCGTCTGCGTATATGAACCAAGTTCTGATACGGAGCCAGGCGATATCGCATCGGTAGATTACTTTACGCCGAGCGAGCCAAGTGCCGTGGGCATCATCGTGAAGCTGAAAGATGGAACCGAACAGCGCATCGTATGCTCGGAGAATGGAAAAGTACAAATCAAGTAGAAATCCAGTTATGAGAAAGTTTTTTATTGCTATCTTGTTTTGGGCGGTTGCTATAGTTGGATATGCAGCAGAAGCCTTGCAGTCGCCTGACGGCAAATACAACTTCGTCTTCGAACAGAAAGACGGAAGATTAACCTACCGCCTCGACTATGCAGCTAAGCAGGTAATAGAAGAGGGTGAATTAGGTGTGAATATCGACAACCACTTGGTGGAGTCGGCTATGGGAATACCAGTGGATAACAGCAACGTTTGGACCAATGGTATGGAAGTAGCAAGTGTGGACCGTCGTTCTGAGGACAATATTTGGAAGCCAGTCTATGGCGAGTATGCCCAGATACGAGATCGTTATAATGAGATGACCATTCATCTCTTGAAGGGCGGCAAGCATCAAGATGGGGGTGGCACAGCTTACGACAAGCGCCAGCAATATCTCCTAGACATCATTGTGAGAGCTTACGATGAGGGAGTAGCCATCCGCTATCATTTCCCTGAGGCAACCAATGGTTTGTTCATGCACATCACCGATGACTTGACTTCCTTCCGCTTTGCCCCTGGTGCTGAGGCTTACCATTATGCTTGGGCGCAATCTCATGCCAACAAGGTAAAGCTTTTGAAGAGCGAGGCTGCCTGGAAGGAAGAGGCAGAGCGTCCATTGACACTTCGTTTGGATAATGGACTTTATGCAGCCATCGGTGAAGCTGCATTGAGTGATTTTGTGAGAGGTAAGCTTAAGTTGAAAGCAGACAATGAGTTGCAGATGGCGTTGTTTCATCCTGCCGACATCATCACGGCATACGATATGCCTTGGCGATTCATCATGGTGGGTGAGAAGGCTATCGACCTGATCAATAATAAGCAGATAGTGCTCAATCTCAATGCCCCTTGCCAGATACAGGATACCTCTTGGATTAAGCCAGGCAAGGCTTTCCGTGTATGTCGCTTGGATATGAAGACTTGCATGGAGGGTGTTGACTTCTGTGTGGATAGAGGTCTTCAATATATCGAGCTTGATGCAGGCTGGTATGGTCCGGAGATGAAGATGTCTTCTTCTGCCTTGAAAGTTTTGGAAACTCGCGACATTGATATGCCAAAACTCTGCCAGTATGCCAAGAGCAAAGGCATCGGCGTGTGGGTTTATGTAAACCAGAGAGCCTTGTATCAGGAGCTTGACCAGCTATTGCCACTCTATGAGAAATGGGGCATCAGTGGCATCAAGTTTGGCTTTGTGCAGATAGGTTCGCAGGAGTGGACCACTTGGCTTCACAATACCGTAAAGAAGTGTGCCGACCATCACATTATGGTGGATATCCACGATGAGTATCGCCCTACGGGATGGAGTCGCACTTATCCTAACTTGATGACGCAAGAAGGTATTGGCGGCAACGAGGAAATGCCAGATGCTGAGCACAACACGATTTTGCCATTTACCCGTTTCCTCTGCGGTCCTGCTGATTATACCCCTTGTTATTTCAATGGTAGAGTGAAGAATACCAAGGCTCATCAGTTGGCAATGCCAGTGGTATATTACAGTCCTATCACCTTCTTGTATTGGTATGACCTCCCGAATGTATATAAGGGAGAAAAGGAGTTGGACTTCTGGAAATATTGTCCTACGGTATGGGATGAGAGCAAGGCTTTGCAGGGCGAGATAGGAGAGTACATCGTTCAGGCTCGCCGCTCGGGTAATGATTGGTTTGTGGGAGCGATGAATGGCTTGCAGGCTCGTGACATCACTCTCAATAGTGCCGACTTCTTGCAGAAAGGCAAGAAATATCGTGTGGAGATTTACAATGACAACCCTGCGTTGAATACTCGCACCAAGGTATCTACTGTAGTTCAGACTATCAAGGCTGGCAAGATATTAAAGCTTCATTTGCAGCCGTCAGGCGGTGCAGCGTTGCGATTCAGTTTGTTAAAATGACAATATGATGTTATTAAGAAAAATACGTATCAGAGTTATGTTGATGGTCTTGCTGTTGCAAGGCATCTTCGTAAGTACAGCCCATGCCATTGGTGTGGGAGGTAGTGGAATGTACCAGTGGTCAGTGGATTTGAGAGGCTATATCTCTTCAGAGACAGGCAAGGCTCCTGTGGCTTACCTTTGGGTGCCAGAGGGATGCAAGCAAGTGAAAGCGGTGATGCTTTCTCAACAGAATATGACGGAGGAGGCTATCTATAAGAATCCGAAGTTTCAGGCTCAGATGAAGAAACTGGGCGTGGCAATGGTATGGGTGGCTCCTGCTTTCAGCAACAACTGGGATCCAGCGACTGGCGCACAGAATACCTTTGAGGAGATGATGGGTAATCTTGCCGACCAAAGCGGATATGCCGAGATAGCCAAGGCTCCCGTCATCCCTTTGGGACATTCCGCACAAGCCACTTTCCCTTGGAATTTTGCGGCTTGGAATCCTAACCGCACCCTCTGCATCATCTCCTTCCATGGCGATGCGCCTCGCACCAATCTCTGTGGCTATGGAAGAGACAATGTGGAGTGGGGAAGACATCGCAACATTGATGGCATTCCTGGTTTGATGGTAGAAGGCGAGTATGAATGGTGGGAGGCTCGTGTGAATCCTGCCCTTGCCTTCCGCATGATGTATCCAGAGAGTTGCATCTCCTTCCTCTGCGATACAGGCAGAGGTCATTTCGATTGTGGCGACCGTACTGCCATGTATCTTGCAAAGTTCATTCAAAAGGCATTAGAACAGCGTTTGAACAGCGATGGAACGTTGCGCAAACTCAATCCGAAGGATGGATGGCTTGCCGAGCGATTCCATTCTGACATGATGGGTACGGATGGGGCAGACAAGGGCAAAATGCCTGAGAATGCAGCAGCCAATCGTCCACAGCCTGCACCTTATAATATATATAAGGGCGACAAGCATGATGCTTTCTGGTATTTCGACAAGGAAATGGCGGAACTCACCGAGGCTCGATATAAGGAGACGGCTGGTAAGAAAGTGCAGTATGTAGGCTTTGAGTATCAAGGCAAGATGATAGGATATGACGAGAAGGCGCAGGGAGGCATGAAACTGGATTTGCGAGATATGAAGGGCATCACCTTCCAACTCAAGGCTGTCTATACTGATGCTTCTCACAATAACGCAACCTCCCAGCATAGCAAGAAGAAGCCTTATGTAGAGGTGGTGTGTGGTCCTGTGGAGAAAATCAATGACACCACTTTCAAGTTCTATCCATACGAGTCTGGATGGGACAATGCACGCCGTTCCTTCACCTGTTGGCTTGTCGCTGTGGCTGATGCCGATGGTGAACACAAGGGTGCCGTGCAACCTATCTGTATTGAGATTCCGAAAGATGTGACGAATCGAGTAAAATAGGCTAAGTGAATAAAACATAAAAAGAAATATGAATATCAAGAACTTGTTGCTATCATCAGCCGTTCTCTTTGGTTCGGCTTTCCCGGTGAGTGCCTATGAGCATGAATGGGAGAATCCTATGGTATTTGAACGAGGCAAGGAACAGGCGCATGCTTGGTTCAAGACTTCACATACCTTGTCTTTGAATGGCAAGTGGCGTTTCCATTATGCCGATGACATCAAGGATGCACCTGCGGACTTCTATCGTCCAGGTTTCGATGACTCCAAGTGGGCGCAGATTCCTGTGCCGTCCAACTGGGAGTTGATGGGCTTTGGTGCACCCTTGTATGCCAATATCACCTATCCTTGGTCGCCTAATCCTCCTTACATCGACATCCCGAATCCTGTAGGCACTTACCGTACTTCATTCACGGTGCCTTCACAATGGAAGGGTCGGGAAGTGATGCTCCATTTCGGTTCCATTACGGGCTATGCGAGAGTATGGGTGAATGGCACGGAGGTGGGTATGACCAAATGCTCCAAGACCCCTGCTGAGTTTGACGTGACGAAGTTAGTCCATCTGGATGGTCGTGCCAATCAAATGGCGGTACAGGTGTATCGTTGGCACGATGGCAGCTATATGGAGGATCAGGACTTCTGGCGTATCACAGGAATAGAGCGTGACGTGTATCTACAAGCCTATAGCCCAGTGTCTGTATGGGATTACAATATTACGGCTACTCCTGTGGATAATTATCGCAATGGACAGCTTGAGACAGATGTTACTATTCGCAATTTCTCAGGCAAGTCGGTCTCTGACAAGGTGTTGGTGCAGCTTCGTGATGCCAGTGGCAAACTGGTACTCAATGAGACCAAGCCTTTCCAGGCCGATGGCAAGGAGACGACCGTCCATGTGAGCAAGAAACTGAATAAGGTGAACCTATGGAGTGGAGAAAAGCCTTATCTCTATCAGATGTCGATGATACTGGGTGGTGACACCGTGCGCCAGCAAGTAGGTTTCCGTGAGGTGAAGATAGAGAACGCCCGATTGCTGGTCAATGGCAAGATGGTATATATCAAGGGTGTCAATCGCCATGAGCACAATGACTCCCTAGGACACGTGCAGAGCCACGAAATTATGATGGATAATCTGCGCCGCCTGCGTGAGTTGAACATCAATGCCGTGCGTAGCAGCCATTATCCTAATTGTCCAGAATGGCTCGATCTCTGTGATAAGTATGGCATCTATGTGGTGGATGAGGCAAATATCGAGACCCACGGAATGGGCAGTTGTGTCTATTTCACCGATACCGTACCACATCCTGCTTATCGCAAGGAATGGGCTCCTGCACACCGTGACCGCATCCATCGTATGTTCTATCGTGATCGTAATCACCCAAGCATCATTGGTTGGTCGATGGGTAATGAGTGTGGCAATGGACAGGTATTCCATGAGCAGTATCGCTGGTTGAAAGCGAACGATAAAACTCGCTTCGTACAGTTTGAGCAAGCTTGGGAGGAAGAAAATACCGACATCGTATGTCACATGTACCCTAACTGGGGCAGGGTGCTCGCCTATGCCAAGAGTGGCAAGCAGCGTCCTTTCATCATGTGTGAGTATGCTCATGCGCAAGGTAATAGCAATGGAAACCTTCAGGATTACTGGGATTTAATCAAGAAGTCGCCTAACTTGCAAGGTGGATTTATCTGGGACTTCCAAGACCAGGGCATCCGCCGTACCATCAACGAGAACACCGACCATCGTACTTATTGGATGTATAATGGTGAGATGGGAAGTTATGTATGGCCTGTGGAGATGAACAGTGGATGTGATGGTGTCCTTGCTTCCGATATGAGTTACAAGCCGCAAGCCTTAGAGGTGAAGAAGGTATATCAAGACATTATCTTCCCTGGCTTTGACTGGAAGAAGGGTGAGTTGACTGTTAGAAATGAGTATCAGTTCTCCACGCTTGCCGACTATGATTTCCATTGGACGCTCTGCAAGGAGGGCAAGGAGGTGGCTGCAGGCGACTTCCGCTTGAAAACTTTGCCACAGCAGGCGAGCAAGGTGCGCATCAAGATGCCATCGCTGAAAGAATCTGATGAATACACGCTTCAAGTGTATGCCTATACTCGCACGGCGAGCGATCTCTTGCCAGCTCATTATGATGTGGCAAAGGAGCAATTTTTGCATGAAGGCAAGTTGGAAGAGAATGCTAACTTGCAGACACAAGGCGATATCAAGGTGGAGACGCAGAAGAACAATATCGTGCTGACGGTAGGCAATGTCAAGGCGGAAATCAACAAGCAGAGTGGTGCGCTTACCAATTATGCCATGGATGGTGTTTCAGTCTTGCACAATCGTACTGCCTTGGAACCTTACTTCTGGCGTGCGCCTAATGACAACGATTATGGCAACAAGATGCCACAGAAGTGTAACGTATGGCGTTCCGCACAGACCAATCGCTATGTATCGAAATGTCAGGTGGGCGAACCTACCGAGGAAGGAGTGCTCATTACCTTTGACATGGTGTTGAGCGATCTCAAGCAACCTTACCATCTTTCTTATCTCTTCCGCAAGGATGGCAGCATTGACGTAAAGGCAAGTATGGACACCAAGGGAAAGAAACTCCCGGAGTTGCCTCGCTTTGGTATGCGAATGACGCTCCCTAAGGGATTTGAGAATGTACGCTATTATGGTCGTGGACCTTGGGAAAACTACTCCGACCGCAAGACCAGCCAGTTTATCGGTCTCTATGATACCACAGTGACGGATATGTACTATCCATACATATTCCCTCAGCAGACTGGTAACCATAGTGATGTGCGTTGGGCTGAAATCACCTCGCCTAAGAAGGGTGTTGCCCTTCGCTTTCAGGCAGAGAAGTCAATGGATTTCTCAGCCTTGCATTTTGCAGATGAGGATCTTGATATGGGACTGGAAAAGAAGATGATGCATCAGAAAGATATGCATCCACGTATGGAAACGTATGTGATTCTGGATGGTGCACAGCGAGGCGTCGGTGGAGATAATAGTTGGGGTGAACCGCCTCACACTGAATACCGCCTTTTTGATGGGGAATATTCGTTGAACTTTCGCCTCTGTTTGAATAGTTTATAATCTGGATGCGAAATGATTTAATGTGATAATGTCTTGTTATGAACAGAAAATCAATCGCAATCGTGGCAGGCTTGTTGATGGCTGGTAGTCTCAACAGCCTTGCCATTGGAAACAACAACATAAAGTGCCAGCCTCTATTATCGTTGTTATATTATCGCTTTTCTGCCATGTTTCCATGGCGACTGATATTGATAGGGAGTATGCCAATTCCCCTTACCTATGCCAGTGGATTGGCTGGAGAGACGGTTCGAAATTTGCAGAAAATATTTAAGGTGGATAATAATTCTCCTTTCACGGAATGTGTATTGTATTGAAAATAAGAGTGTTAAGTGTGAAAGGAAAAATCTCATTATTTTGAGATGGTAATTGATGGCTAAGTTTAAATATGGCGATGTGTCTTGTTTTTAATGAGTATGGTATAGGTGTGGCAAGAATCTAGTGGGTGTCTTTGTTATGAATGTTGGGATGAAGCATAGTAACCAGAAGGATGAGGGATAGATATTGGCAGGCGAAAAGAGGCGATTTATCGGATGGATGACTAAGCTCGTCTATATGGATGACTCGGGTCATCTATATGGCTCACTCCCGTCATCTATATGGATGACCCGGGTCATCCGATACAAAGAAGCCTTTTCTATTCCTTTTGTGATAGTTGCTTTCTCCTTTAGACTAAGTTGCCTTCTCCTTATATTAATAGTCTTTTCTGCTGATTATTATTGTTGTTTCAGAGAATTCTCCTTTCACACTTAACTGGTTGATTATAAATGCACTATGGTGGTTGTGAAAGGAGGAAGAAATTTTAATTGCTGTTTTTGAGAAGCTTTTTCTGAAGGTGACTTTATGGCGAGAAGGTTTTGGAGGCACATTCTCAGAGCGTGCCTGGGATTCCACTTTTTAAAGTAGAGTCATACATACATCTGGAAATAACATAAAAAAATCTTGGTTCTTTCTGGAAAAAAAACTATCTTTGCAATGTTTTATTTAAAGCATTGCAAAGATGGATATTATAGAAAGCAGCATTATAGGAAAAAAGAGCCAGGAGGCTTGTGAGGATGGAATGGTAGTTATCGATGATTTCATCGCAGTGATAGATGGCAGTACGAGCAAGACGCCGAAGCATCTCAATCCCGATATGAAGAACGGAAGATACGCTATGATGCTTATCTCGGAATACATCCGGGAGGAGCTGAAGGCGGATGCCTCGGTGGATGATTTCTGCCAGGGCGTTTCGGCGTATATATATAATAAGGTGTATGAAAAGCTAGGGGTGGAAGAGCGGTTGATGGAGCATCCGGAAGAGCGGCTTACCGCCTCGGCTATCCTTTATAGCCGGACAAGGAATGAAGTCTGGATGGTGGGCGATTGCCAGGCCATCATCGATGGAAAGCTTTATGAGAACGGCAAGCCTTATGAGCAGGAGATTGCCAGAAAGAGGGTAGAGCTGATAGAGCAGGGCCTTTCGCCTGCTGAGGCTAGAAAGCAGATAGAGCCATTATTGATCGAGGCGATGCTTTCCGGACAGAACCAGACCTATACGGTTATCGATGGATTTCCTATCTATCGGGAGGGAGTGAAGGTTGTAGCGTTAAAAATGAAGCCTGTTTCAAGTAGCATTGAAACATACTTTCAAGAGCAAACGAAGCCTGTTTCATCGCCTAATGAAGTAGTATTGGCTAGCGATGGCTATCCTTTCCTGAAGCCTACTCTGTCAGCGAGCGAGGCATCATTGGCAGAGCAAATCGCCAACGACCCTCAGAACATCCATTCCTTTATCGCCACCAAGGGTATCGTAGAGGGCAATAAGAGCTTCGATGATAGAACCTATATCCGGTTTTCGGTTGAAAAATAAAACACGGACAAATTGAATTTGTCCGGCTTGTTTGTCCTGGTGCTTGTAACAGTGTAATAACCAGTATGTTATGAGCTGCTGGATAATTTGTCCGGACAAATTCAATTTGTCCGTGTTATTTTTTTTATGACTTCTGACCCGAGAAACGGTGAGTTTTAGGGGAGAAAACTATGAGTTATACCATTTAACATAAAGCTCTAAAGCAGCCAAAGGAGAATAAGAGAGGTTGGAACGTAAACAGTTGGGAATGAGTAGATTTG
>OOAA01000033.1_pt1 | contig 112535 bp, 85 predicted proteins | sample 1671671 | NCBI WGS metagenome assembly OOAA01 (sample SAMN06348180, study PRJEB24527) | human gut metagenome | biome: human gut; feature: ankylosing spondylitis patient; material: feces | host: Homo sapiens | place: China | collected 2015-10 | reverse complement strand
GCTTTTCTATGGAATATCACTGATTATGAAAGAGAAAAGTAATGCGTCGGCCCTGGACCAGTGGACGTTAACTATTTGTGTTTAAACGATTGACTATTCGTTGGTAACGATTTAATTTGACCGCTTCCCTCTTTAATAGTAAGATAGGTAGCCTTTGTTTTGTCCTTATTTATGGTTCTGTAACGTAACTGTTCGACAAATTGCAGTTTATACTTGTCATAAGAAACAATCAGACCTATATAGTTCTTTACAGAGCCAAAAAAAGACCAAACATCTTGTACAATGTTTGGTCTTAAATCATTTTAAGTGTGAAGTGTAAGCTTCAAGATTATGCTTCAGCGGGAGCTTCAGCAGCCTCTTCAGTAGCTTCAGCGTTAGCAGCAGCTTCTGCTTCTGCGGCAGCGGCAGCAGCAGCGGCCTTCTTCTCAGCTACCTTTTCAGCAATCTTTTCGTTTACCTTCTTTTCAGCTTCAAGACGAGCTTCAGCAGCGGCCTTCTTGTCAGCAGCCTTCTTGTCAGCAGCAGCAGTAGCCTTAGCGTCCTTAGCTTGCTTCCAAGCTTCGAACTTAGCTTGTGCAGCAGCCTCGTCGAAAGCACCCTTACGAACACCACCATTGAGGTGCTTCATAAGCATAACGCCTTCGTTAGAAAGGATGTTGCGAACAGTGTCAGTAGGCTGAGCACCATTCTCTACCCAATAAAGGGCGCGTTCAAAATTCAAATCTACTGTAGCAGGATTGGTATTAGGGTTGTAGGTACCAATCTTTTCAGTAAACTTACCATCACGTGGTGCTCTTACGTCAGCAATTACGATGCTGTAGAATGCATAGCTCTTACGGCCATGACGTTGCAAACGGATTCTTGTTGCCATTTGTTTTGTTTGTTTTAATAGGTTTGAATTATGCCGCTATCTCGTAACGGCGGTGCAAAAGTACAACTTTCTTTTGATTTACAATGTTTTTATGTCTTCTTATTGTAAAAATATTAGTTTCGTTAGCTTAAAAAAGCCTTTCGAGGCAAGATATAAAATGATAAAAAAAGAACGCTGCTATCTTTTTATTAATAGCAGCGTTCACGGGTCTATGGTGACTTTTCTATTACTTCTTAATGTTAGGCTTTTGTAGGCCGTATCCTTTACGTTTGTCCTCCATGATGAGGAGCAATGAAATAACGATAGCGATTGCACCGAAGCAAGCAAATATTGTCATTGATTGTGTGTAGTCAATGGTCTTACCGTCGGCCATTGTATTAGCTTGGTTGACCTTACCTATCCATACGGGGACAAGGGCCAAACCGATATTCTGAATGTAGAAGATAAGTGCGTAGGCCGTACCTAAGAGCTTCATAGGAATGATTTTAGGCACAGAAGGCCACATAGCTGAAGGCACAAGACCGAAAGCGATGCCCAATACGATCATTACGATAATGGCCAATACCCATGAGTTGAGCGGTAGAGCAAAGGTGATATGTACCAACGTGAGCAGAGTACTACCGATTAACATAAGCGTCGCGCCCTTGCCATATTTGTCGTAAATGCTACCAAAGAGGGGCGTAAGGAAAATTGTACCAAAGGGAAGCATGGCTGGGATGAGTCCTGCAGTAGCTTCAGGCACGTTGTATTTCATTACCATTAGTTTGGTGGCAAACTTAAGGAAGGGGAATACGCCAGCGTAGAACATGAGGCAGAGGACAGCAACATACCAGAAGCCGCGGTTGCAGAAGAGTGTGCCGAGGTCGGAGAACTTAAATCCTTCCTCAGGTTCTGATTGTACAGCAGCAGCTGAAGCGTCCTCTTTCTTGTCCATAATGCAATATACGATGAAGGCAATCATGCCAGCACAAAGCATGGCAGCACCGAGACCTACTGAGGCGGATACGCCTCCCATAGCCTTGGCAAAAGGCAATGCTAAGGCCAAAGCTCCTGCTGTACCAATACGTGCTAAGGCTACTTGTAAGCCCATAGCCAGTGCTAGTTCGTGACCTGTAAACCATTTTACGATTACCTTACTTACGGTGATACCTGCTATCTCGCAGCCTACACCATAAATGGCAAATCCTGTAGCGGCAAAAACGACTTGTGTGTGATAACTACCAAAGAAAGGTACAGCGATAGTTCCGTCAAAGTTGTGACCAACAGCGTACCATTTAATCAATGCACCACCGAACATCAAAATGGTAGACATAATGCCCGTAAAGCGAATACCAAACTTGTCGAGTATGATGCCGCCAAAGAAAAGCAGCAGCAAGAATACATTGAAATAGCCGTATGCTCCAGAGAAGAAGCCATATTCGTCACTCGTCCAACCCAAACCGAGTCCGCCGTCAGCTTTGGCGGCTGTAAGGAGGGGTTCGAGCGGTGACATCACGTCGGTAAAGAAGTAGCCGAACATCATTGTAACGCTGACAATGACGAGGGCCGTCCAGCGAGCAGATTTAGAGTCGCTCAGCTTTTGTTGAATCATTTCTTTCATAAAGTGTATGTATTATTTTAAATATTTATCTAACCAGCGGAAGAAGGTTCGCTGCCATAATATGCCGTTTTGTGGCTTTAGTACCCAGTGATTTTCATCGGGGAATAAAAGCAGTTGAGCATCAATGCCACGCATACGTGCCGTGTTGAAGGCAGACTCTGCGTGCGTGTATTCTATGCGGAAGTCTTTTTGACCATGAATGCACAGAATGGGAGTGTCCCATTTATCAACGTAAAGGTGGGGTGAGGTAGTAAACACCTTTTGTACTTGTCCGTCAGCCGCTTTCTTCCAAGGTGCGCTACCCATGTCCCAGTTGGGGAACCACATTTCTTCCGTTTCAACGTATTGTTGTTGTGTGTTGTAAATGCCGTCGTGAGCGATGAATGCTTTAAATCGCTTGTCGTGATTGCCAGCTAACCAATAGACGCTGTAGCCACCGAAACTTGCGCCTACAGCACCTAAGTGGTCTTTATCAACATAGGGCTCTTTGGCAATGTCGTCAATTGCACTTAAGTAGTCTTGCATGCAGAGTCCTGAGTAATCGCCCGAAATCTCTTCCAGCCATTCCATGCCAAAGCCTGGTAAACCGCGACGGTTGGGGGCTATGACGATGTAGTCGTTGGCTGCCATGATTTGCATGTTCCAACGGAAGTTCCAAAATTGGCTAACGGGTGATTGTGGACCACCTTCGCAGAAGAGCAGGGTGGGGTACTTCTTATTGGGATCGAAGTGGGGAGGGTAGATAACCCAGCATAGTTCTTCTTTGCCGTCAACGGTTTTTACCCAACGTCCTTCAACCTTGCCAAATGTAAGGTTGTCGTAAAAGTATTTGTTCTCTTCTGTAAGCTGTTGAACTTTAGCCTCTTTCTTTATAGGAAGTACAAACACTTCGTCTGCGCTGCTCATGCTCTGACGCTTGCAGTATAGACTCTTTCCGTCGGGTGAAAGACCTAATAAAGAGTAGTCGGCTACATCGTCAGTGAGTGCTTTGTGTTCACCCTTCAGATTGGTTTGATAAATATTGGTCTTGCCGTGCCATACGCCAGTGAAGTAGAGCGTCTTGCTATCTTTGCTCCAACAGAACTCATTCACACCGCTTTCGAACTTTTCGGTAACGTAGATTTTCTTCTTACTACGCAAGTCAAGTACGCATAAGCGAGTACGGTCGCTTTCGTAGCCGTCGCGTTCCATACTGCTCCAAGCAATGTAGCGTCCGTCAGGTGAGAATTGTGGATTTTGGTCGTAACCCATGTTGCAGTCTGTATGGGGGTGATTAACTGCTTGGTTTTTTAACGAACGATCCGCCTCGACTGCTGGTGCACTATAGTTTGCAGGTTTGCAAAGGTTGGTAGTGCTACCAGTTGTCGTGTTGTAAAGGAATATGTCACTATCGGTGCTAATAGCATAATCTTTGCCCACCTTCTTGCGACAAGTGTAGGCAATGGATTTCGAATCAGGACTCCATGCTAATTGTTCTATGCCTCCGAAGGGCATCATGGGACATTCGTAGGGTTCGCCTTTCAGTATGTCTTGTGCATTTGTTATGGTAGAGCCGTCAAAATCAGCAATAAAAGGGTGGGGCGCAGAGGTGACGTATGTATCCCAATGTTTATACATGAGGTCATTTATCACCATACCCGTGGCTAAAGGTAAGTCGGCATCGTTCTTTTGAATGCTATGGTTTTGGTCTACCTCCATGATGAGAATAACCTTCTTTTCGTCGGGCGAGAATAGAAAGTCAGCCACGTCGCTCTGTGTGTGGCTAATTTGCTGACGTGATGTGCCGTCAGCGTTCATCTTCCAAAGTTGACTGCTGCCCGATTCGGAAGAGAGGTAAACAATCTCTTTTCCACCATTAACGTAGGTGGCTCCCATTTCACTATGGGTGCTTGTTGTGAGTTGTGTAGACTTGTGTGAGTTGAGATCGAGTGTGTAAAGTACTGAGTGACTCTTATTTTGTTTAACACTGTAATAAGTTACCGCGTATACGGCTTGCTTGCCGTTAGGAGATACTTTGAAGCCACCGATGCGACCCATAGCCCAAAGTGCTTCAGGGGTCATGCGGTCTGATTGTAAGATTGGCTGTTGCTTGCCTATAAAATCTTGTGCCATAGCGGGTGTGATAATGGCAGTGCTTGTGGCAATCATAGAGGCTGTAAGCATTGTTCGGATTAAATTCATGTTGGAATAGGAAAAGAGGGGAGTAAAAGAATGTAGGTCTATAAAAAAAGAAGCTAAAAGCCAAAACCATAAGAGGAATAGCTTTTAGCTTCTTAATAATAAAAGATGATTTTAATTATTTCTGTTGTCTGCGTTGCTGGATTTCTTGTTGACGCTTCATCATTTCTTCTTGTTGCTTTTGCAAAGCTTCTAAGCGAGCTGCCAATCCGCTTGGTTTTTTGTTGGGATTGTTTTTGTTTGCTTGATAGTTGGCTTCAAGTTTAGCAAGAAGTTTCTTGTCGTCTGTAGTCTTGCGTAAGTACCACATGGTCAATGCGCTGAAAAGCAATGAGATGAAGTAATAGTAGTTAAGACCAGCTGAGTATTTGTTAAACATGAAGAAGAAGAAGAGTGGCATGAGCATCATCATCCATTGCATCATCTTCATCTGTTGTGCTTGTTCGCCCGACATTGTCTCGCGCTGTTGACGCATAGTCATAAAGCTATAGAGCAAGTTCGTCGCGCAGAATAAGAGACAGAATAGACTGAGGTGATTGCCTAAGCCCCAAATGTTGGTGTTCCATGAGATGAGCGAGTCGTAGGTAGACAAGTCATCGGCCCATAAGAAACTTTGTTGGCGCAACTCAATAGCGTTGGGCACGAAGTTGAACATGGCAATCCAAATAGGCATTTGAATAATCATAGGCAAGCAACCGCCCATAGGACTGACACCGTATTGTGAGTAGAGCGTCATGGTCTCTTGTTGACGCTTCATGGCGTCTTCTTGCTTGGGGTACTTTGCTGCGATTTCATCCACTTTAGGCTTCAGTACGCGCATTTTAGCACTGCTCAAGAAGCTCTTGCGTGTAGGCACGTAGACAATCGCACGAAGTAATAGCGTAATAAGCAAAAGTACAATACCCATTGGCAAACCAAGGCGTGTGAAGAAATCGAAGATGTAAAGCGTAAAGAAACGGTTAATCCACTTTACAATTGGCCAACCTAAGTAAACGAGTCCTTGAAGGTCGTTGTCGTGTGTTGAGATCTTGTAATCGTCCATTGATTGCAGCAAACGATAGTTGTTAGGGCCAAAGTAAAATTGAAACTTTGTTGCTTTCGCTCCCTTTGTGTCGAAGCTTGCAATCATGTTGGCACTATAGTTCTTTAAGTAACCAGAGCCTTCTTCTAACTGCTCGCTCTTGACGTTAACGTTCTTCAGTGGTTCTGCTGCAAGCAGTACAGAACTGAAGTATTGGTTTTTGAAAGCAATCCAATCAACGCTTTCCGTAACGCTTTCTTCTTGCGTTTCGTTTTCTGACATCTTCTTGGTGTCATCATCATGCTTTTTGTAGGTAAGCGTTGAATACATGTTTTCGAAGTAGAAGCCCTTCTCTTGTTGTGCTACGCGGTCGTGCCAATCTAAGAGAATTGTTTGCGTAGCTCCAGGAAAGTACTTTTGCAGTCCATTAGCTTTTACCGAGAAATTGACCAAGTAATTGTTGGGCAAAAGTTGGTAATCAATGTCAATGCTTGCACCATTATTAGCGCTAAGGCGCATCGTAACGGTGCTATCGGTAGCATTGATAGGAGTGAAGTAGTAGTCTTCAAAGCTTAACGTACCTTCCTTGGTGTCGACCTTGAAGTTAAGGCCAGCGTCCTTTGCGTTGTAAAGCGTAAGCGCATTCTCTTTCTTCGCTTCGAAGTCCTTATAGCTTTTGTACTCGTTAAGTTTTACTTCGCTAATAGCACCACCTTTTGTGTTAATCTTAACGCTTACCTTCTCGTTTTTCAGTACGACCTCTTGCGGCTGTCCTTTAGTGGCGGCATAGAATATGTCGGTACTGTCAGTTTGTGAGACGGTCAGCGGTTTTTGCGCTGACAGGGCATTGTTAGGTGTTGCTTTTCCTTGAGAGGTTTGTTCCGTCTGAGAGACGTGCTGTAATTGAGCTTCTTGGTTGCTATTATACCAACCAAAACCTATAATCACAGCTGCCATTAGCACTAATCCAACGATTGTGTTTTTGTCCATGTTTTGTTTTAATGGGTTTGCGGGTAATGGGATAGAAGGCCATTGTGCCTTCTGTCTTCACCCATTCACCCTATTATTATTTTTTATTTTCAATTGCAGCCTTTACGAAGTCAAGGAATAAGGGGTGCGGTTTGAGCACTGTGCTTGAGTATTCGGGGTGGAACTGTGTACCAACGTACCAAGTGAGCGTTGGGATTTCAACGATTTCGACTAGGTCGGTATCGGGATTGGTTCCTACGCATTCCATACCAGCAGCTTCGTATTGTGAGCGGAAGTCGTTATTGAACTCGTAGCGGTGGCGGTGGCGTTCGCGAATAATCTCTTTGCCATAAATCTCGCGCACGCGGCTTCCCTCGCGAAGCGTACACTCATATCCGCCTAAGCGCATCGTGCCGCCCATGTTGGTGATATTCTTTTGGTCCTCCATGAGGTCAATCACGTTGTGATCGGTCTTAGTGTCCATCTCTGCTGAGTTGGCATCAGCCAAGCCTAACACGTTGCGTGCAAATTCGATTACCATCATTTGCATACCCAAGCAAATGCCAAAAGTCGGGCGGTTATGTTCGCGGCAATACTGTGCAGCAATTATTTTGCCTTCAATTCCGCGTTGGCCAAATCCCGGACAGATTACGTAGCCGTCCATGCCCTCTAACATTTCGCCAACATTCTCTGATGTAATCTTCTCAGAGTTGATAAAGTGACACTTCACTTTACGGTCGTTGTAAGTGCCCGCCTGTGAGAGGGCTTCGAGTATGCTCTTATAGGCATCTTGTAAGTCGTACTTGCCTACCAAACCAATATTGATGACTTCGGTAGCCTTGTGACGGCGGTCAAGAAACGAACGCCAAGGGCCTAAACCCGGCGTGTCGCCTACAGGCATGTCAAGCTTGCGCAATATGGTAGCGTCAAGTCCTTGCTCTTGCATACGAAGGGGCACTTCGTAGATAGTAGGCATATCGAGGCTTTGAACAACGGCCTCGGGTGAAACATTACAGAAAGCGGCTATCTTGCGACGTAGCCCTGCGCCTAATTCGTGTTCAGCGCGCAACACCAAGATGTCGGGTTGAATACCAAGGCTCTGGAGTTCCTTAACAGAGTGTTGCGTTGGCTTCGTTTTCAATTCGCCTGCGGCAGCGAGGTAAGGCACATAGGTAAGGTGAATGCATACAGCGTTCTTACCCAAATCCCATTTTAACTGTCGAATGGCTTCAAGGAAGGGTTGGCCTTCGATGTCGCCTACGGTGCCACCGATTTCGGTGATAACGAAGTCGTACTTCTTGGTTTTGCCTAAATAAAGCATATCGCGCTTTATCTCATCGGTGATGTGGGGAATAACCTGAATGGTCTTGCCAAGGTAGTCGCCACGGCGCTCTTTATCGATAACGCTTTGGTAGATGCGTCCTGTCGTAAAGTTATTGTAGCGTGTAGTGTGAATGCCTGTAAAGCGTTCGTAGTGTCCGAGGTCTAAGTCTGTCTCTTGCCCATCGTCGGTTACGTAACACTCGCCATGTTCATAGGGGTTGAGCGTACCGGGGTCGATGTTGATGTAAGGGTCGAACTTTTGAATCGTGATGTTAAATCCACGAGCTTGTAACAATTTGCCAATTGAAGCGGCAATGATACCTTTACCGAGTGACGAGGCAACGCCTCCAGTCACAAAAATGTACTTAGTCTCTGACACCATTTTTGTTCTTTCTAGTAAGTTTCAAATGTTTCAGTTTGCAAAGTTATATATTTTTCTACTACCTTTGCAGCAAAAAGTTAAAAAAATGGACGCAAAGGTAATCTTTCGATATTTTAAGGAGTTGACTGAAACTCAGCAGCGACAGTTTGAACAACTGGATGCACTCTATCGTGAGTGGAACGCAAAGATTAATGTTATATCGCGTAAGGATATTGACAATCTTTACGCTCACCACGTATTACACTCTTTGGGCATAGCCAAGGTGATACAGTTCCGTGCGGGAAGTAATATTATGGACATCGGTACGGGGGGAGGCTTCCCAGGCATACCTTTGGCCATACTCTTCCCTGAATGCCACTTTAAGCTAATCGACAGTATTGGCAAAAAGACAAAAGTGGCTGCGGCTGTGGCTCAAGCAATCGGTTTGAAAAACGTAGAGGTAGAGCATCGCAATGTGATGGAAGAAAAGGGTAAGTATGACTTCGTAGTGAGTCGCGCCGTGATGAATGCTGCCGACCTTGTAAAATTGGTGCGTAAGAACATCAGTCGCGAACAGCGAAATGCTTTGCCCAATGGCTTAATTTGTTTGAAGGGTGGAGAATTGGCTGAAGAGTTGGCTCCCTTTAAGCATACATCTGAGGTGTGGAACCTAAGCGATTACTTCGAAGATGAGTTCTTCACTACTAAGAAGGTAACTTATATACAACTTTAATTGCTATGCAGATAACACGGTTTGAGGTAAATATGATAGCAGAGAATTGCTATCTGTTATGGGACGAAGCTACGCTTGACGCTGCTATAATTGATTGCGGTGCATTCTATCCCGAGGAGCAACGGGATATAACAGACTTTATAGCCGAGCTTAACTTAAAGTTAACCCATTTGCTTAATACGCACGCCCACTTTGACCACTTGTTTGGTGCCCAATACATATATGACACTTATGGTATCGGCGTGGAACTCGGTATGGATGACAAAGATACTTATCAGCATGCAGCGGAGCAGACCAAAGCATTCTTGCGTGTAGATTATCCACTACAGTTGCCCCCTGTCGTGCAATATCTGAGTGCAGGTGACGAAGTGCACATTGGGCATATCACGTTGCAAGTAATAGCAACTCCAGGTCATACTCCTGGTGGCGTATGCTATTATTGCGCAGAAGAGGGCGTCTTATTTAGTGGCGATAGTTTGTTTCGCCATGCCATTGGTCGCTGCGACTTCCCTGGTGGTAATCAAGCTTCGCTCGTAGCTTCCTTACGTCAAAACGTACTTACGCTTCCGCCTCAAGTAAAAGTATTGCCCGGACATGGCGAAATGACCACCATAGCAGAAGAAAAGCAGATGAACCCATACCTTTTGTAATCATAGGAGATATGCGCAAAATGGTTGCAATACGAAGTATTCATAGGCGATAGCTTTTCCTCTTCTTATTATTTGACATTACCATATTATAGCAAAAGGCTCATTCAGAACGTGTCTGATGAGCCTTTTACACTTTCTATATTAATACTATTGTCTTGGTATTTCTCCAACGCTATCAAAGACATTGATTGTCTTTTGTGAAATAGTGTATCCTGCCAAAATGCCAATGCCTCCTGATATGTTAGAATAAATCTTAATAGGGTCAGCTATGCCAAGGTCAATCATTCCTCCTTGTAATCCTCGATCGTCGGTTTGGTTAACCAATACGCTAACTAAGTATTGGTAGTACTGTTTTGAAATAGCGTAAAGCTTGAAGTTACGTTTCATTTCAGGCTTTCGCCAGCCACCACTGTATCTGTCGGCTTGTACTGTCTCTTCTAACACAAGTGTGTGTCGTTGTCCGTTGATACCACGATCCGAAAAAGGCAGACCATAAGCACAATAGGGCTTCCACCCAGGTAGTGTTTCATGTATATCGTTTGCAAGTGCTTGAAACACCAATTCATGTGTAAAGTCTCTTTCTCCCATCATGACGTCCCTTTGTGCGTCTACTTCATTCCACTGTAAGAAGTAATAGTTAGTTTCGTTTGTAGGGTCGTCAAAGGTAATGCTATAGGTGAAAACAAAATCACGATCGGTATAAATGGCAAGTGGCCCACGTCGTTTCACATCGATGTCAAGTAATGATACACAATAGGGAATGGTATCGTAAGCTTCAACTAATTTATCATTAAATACAGTACTTACTTTGACAATGTCTCCTTGCTTGGGCTTTATTGTTGATAGGTAAAGATGTCTTGATTCATTATAAGTAAGAGTCTCACATTCTTGTCCGTTGATAGAGAGTAATATATTGAGCCCCTTTATATATGTACGTTCGTTGTGCTTATCTGAGAAGAAATAGGGGCGTGTTGCTGAGACTGCGATTACAGAATCAGGACATATAAGTGAGTTAAGCGTAAGTAAATTCTTGCCTTCATTGTTCTTAAAATCATCAAGATCTACCTCATGATAGCACGATGTAGTAAGTAATGCTAGTAGAGCGCTGAATAGCAGGTTTGAATATTTGCTCATATTCTTGTCGTTTAGAAGATGTAAGTATATGATACAGATGGAATGGTGGGTATAAAACTTAATGTCTTGAAAGCTCGGTGCCATTTATCTTTATTGGAGGTAAAAAAGACATTATTCTCGTTGTCTTTCTGAATGGTTATAGCATTCATGTGGCAGTATGCATTATACAAGCTAACATTCCAAATGGCCTTTCTCCCTTTCTTAAGCTTTTTGTTTATGTTTATAGCAATGTCCAATCGATGATAAGCCGGCATTCTTACATTGTTGCGAGACGAATAATAGTCAATGCCGTCAATTTCGTTTCCATAACCTGGAGGGCCTACTGTCGGTGCATCAGGAAATTGACTTCCAGGAATGTCGTAATTATACATTGATAAAGTCAATCTGTTGCCTGTCATATAGGTCCAACCTGCATTGAACTCAACTTTTTCGTTTAATTTATAGGCCGCGTTAATATTGATTTTGTGTCGGTTGTCAAATTTGGCTGGAAACTTTACCCCATGATTTAATTGACTAAATTTTCGCCAGTTCCACATTAATCCATATCCTATTGTGCCCGTAAAGGAACCTACTTCTTTTGTAAAACTTAGGTCAATTCCATAGCTCCACCCTTTACCATTGGTTAGTTTGTCAGCCCAATTAAGTTGTGGGTTAAGGACAGAAATGCCTTCACGGTACTCTAATAGATTGTTCATCTGCTTATACCAACCTTCAGCTGAAAAGTATATGGCGTAGGGTAATGCTCCATAGAGTCCAATGGCATATTGATTACTATATAGTGGCTCGAATTGTTTGGTAATGGGTTGCCATAAGTCGGTTGGTAGATTAATGTAATTACTTGAAATTTGCTGAACATATTGAGTCATTCGCGCATATCCCAACTTTATACTATAGTTATCACTTATGGCATATTTGATTGATGTTCTAGGCTCGATTGAAGCAAATTCGTGGTTTTGTATGTTGTATATTGTACTGCGTAGTCCTAAATTAAGTGCTATTGCATCAGTAAAGTTAAACGTATTGTCGGCATAGATAAAAGCTTCATTTGCCTTTATGCGTGAACAATGATTATCATCATTAAGTGTAAAATTTTTTGATGTTGATTTATTTAGTAATTGTTCTGGTAAATAGTCATGTAGCACGTAACCTGTTCCCACGTGCAACTGATATAGGTGTGAAAAGTCGGCAGTATAATTTATTTTTATGCCAATATCGTGAATGCTATTATCTGTTTTACGCAGATTAAATCCGTATGTTGACTGATCGGCAGTGTCTGATTGGTATTCTCTTTTCTGACTATAGGTTGATGAGTAGTCGCTATAGTATAATGATGTGGTTAAAAGTCCTTTTCCTATTAACCAATCAAGTGCACCTAATACACCCCAATTGCCCCACGATAGTTTATTGGTGTTTTCGTCATAAAAGTGAGTACCTTTTGAGCTATTTGTGTTTGGTTGTCCATTAACACCCACAGAGTTCTCGTCATTGGCTTCAAACTCTCTTTGTCCAATTTTAAAGTTGTCATGTCCATAGTAGCCTATAAGATAGGTAGAAATCTTATCATTCAGCTTATGGTCAATGCGAGCATTAAAATCCATAAAAGCGTAGTTCGCAATATGTCTTTTGCCTTTTTTCTTTTCTGCACTATTAATGATGGCCAATGTCGGAATAGAAACGACATCTATCCACGAACGCCTTACTCCAACGCTAAATGCCGTTTTGTTTTTAACAATAGGTGCAGTTAAAAAGACATTGGCACTTAAAAGTCCAATATTTATTCTACCGTGAAATTGTTCAAAATCAGGTCGCTTTGTCTTTATGTCAGTAATGCTCGAAATGCGTCCTCCATAAATTGCAGGAAAGGACGATTTATAGAAATCGACGCGATTAATGGTGGCTACATTAAACGATGAAAAAATACCTCCGATATGACTTACATGATAAAGTGGTAGCCCTTGGTATAAAAACAAATTTTGATCATTATCGCCTCCTCTAACGAGCAAACTTGTAAAACCCTCAACTCCTTGTGATACACCAGGTAGTGCTTGCAATGATTTTACGATGTCAGGCTCGCCAAACATAACGGGCTGCCTATTTATCATATTTTCATTTAGTGACACATGTCCCATTTCGGGCGTTTTTAAGTTTTGCTCTGGGCCAAAACCTGAAACAATCGCCTCTTTTAAACTATGGGGCGTTTCAATTAATGTATCAGGCTGTACTATAATGCTTGCTGCGAACGTAGCATTAGCGGGGAACATAATGCTCCCCGCTAATGCTAACATGTAATTTTTCAGATTTATCATTTGGTGGTAAATTGTAAAATTAATCCTTGATTCTTATGCCAATCTAATGGGTGGCCAGTGAATGTAGCTGTGTAGTCGTAGGTGATATTGGCTATGGTAGTTGTTCCGCTAAATCCTTCCATATCAGAAATAGTCTCAAATGTGGTAGTTTCTCTTTTTGTTGGAAATCCTATGACTTTAACTACAGTTGTATAAGTAGGGTCTGCTGCTGCCCACGTCGAATTGGTGTGTGGCTCTATGATGGGTCTGTTTTTTAGAAATTCAGAAGTTAGTGTCACTTTTTCTATGGTAGGCACTTCTTTGCCATCTAATGTAACAGAAAGTTTTTCTCCTTCATAAACTCCATCTCGATAGCTAGGGTGTGATATAGCTGAGCCGTCATCATCATCGCTACAAGCTATGTAAACTAATGATAGGCAAAATAAGCAAAAACAATATGTAAATAGAACTTTTTTAGTCATTACTACTTTGTTAATTGATTATGTACAATAGCAATTAAAAAGAGCTTGCATACATTCCTTTTTGGGCGAGGAAAAACTTGAAAGAAGAAAGCTTGTCATTAAATCCAGGCAAACTTGCACATTCTTTCCTTTCTGCCGCATGAGCAACACATGTGATTGTCCTATCTGTAAATTTTCTATCGTCATAGCCGATAAATACTGCATCAACATCTGAGCAAGGAACTTCAAAAGTCCCGAGAATTATGTATTGCTTAGGGTCGTTGACAATAAAATTCGCAATTTTTAATGAAGAGCATTTATCGTTAAATTTCCAAGGGCTTTTCTTTAAATTTCGAACTTCTGTAGCCATTAACGTATCGTTTAAAGTGAAATCTAAATGCCTATCTTTGTAGTCTCTGTCATCATATAGCGTTAATGTCGCGTAGTCATAGTAGTTATCAGATGTTGAACGAGACAAACGGAAACAACTTTTAGAAGATGCTATTTCTGTAGCGGTACTTAATTCAACCCCATTGGCTTTTAAATTGGAGTTTAAGTCAGTAAAGAACTCAATGTCGTTTCCGCCTTTCATTGCTACAGACCAATGGGGATTGTTTGCAAGATCGTGCTGATAGATTTTTGAAAACGCATTGTCAAGGAATATCAAATCTCCGTTAGAATCGTAGGCTATAGGTACATTTTTATATGTAATCCCATTGTAGGTGATGTTAAGAACTTCTTCAGGCGTTAAAGCTACTTGCATCGTGGTAGCGTGGGTATCTACAGTTTCATCTTCATTACTACATGCTGTAAACATGAATGTAAGAAGTGACAATACCCCCAATAATAAGGTTTTTGTGTTGAACATTGTTTTTTAGTTTTTGACACATGAAATAGGTCATGTTCCTTACCATCTGTACTTTATAGAGTTTTTTTACAGTGGCGATGCAAAGTTATAAAAACACAAATAATCAAAGAACCAATGGTAGTAAAATATACTGAAAAGGACAATAATTATTCTTTTTAGGACACTTTAGAAATACTTGATTTTTACGTGCTTGTGCTTTTCGCTTAGGTATTTTTACTTGTCATATTGTATGCTTTTTTGAAAAAAGTTTAATAATCAAACTGTTTTTTTGAATATATAGGGATAATTTCTTAATTTTGCGCGTATGGAGATAAAATGGACTTTGAAAAATCAGATAAATAAGATAGGTACGTATGCGTTGGCTTTCGTTGTGTTGGCCACGATACCTGCTACGGCTATGGCTCGAAAGAAAGACAAGAACCAAGGTCGTGGTATGGCAGCGTATGTTGCTACTGAACCTGACGTGTTAGCAAGTAAGGCTGTGGGCGAGAAGCGTATGATACATGCCGCAGCTGTATTTATGCGTTCGTCAAATGCTCGAATTAACTCTAAATATAAGGAAGGAATTGACGTGTCGCATTATCAAGGACGTATAGATTGGGACGCTGTCGTGAATGGTACACCTATATCCTACGTTTATTTAAAGGCGACCGAAGGTGCTTCTTTGGTAGATGATACCTATGAGCGAAACCTTGAGGAAGCTCGTCGTGTGGGACTGAGTGTGGGGAGTTACCACTTCTATCGTCCTAATGTTGATTGGAAAAAGCAATTTGACAACATGACGGCAGTGGTAAAGTACGATGACCAAGACCTCGTGCCTATTATTGATATTGAACATCGTGGCTCAGTGAGTGATGAGGCTTTTATTACTGACTTGCGTTCGTTTATAGAACGAGTGACGGAGTTCTACGGCAAAAAGCCTTTGTTGTATACCTATCACAATTTTTACAATCGTTACTTGCAGGGAGAGTTTAAAGACTATCATTTTATGATAGCGCGTTATCGTAGTGACTCGCCCACACTGAACGATGGGAAAGATTATATTATGTGGCAGTATACGTCTACGGGGTCAATTCCTGGCATTCGTGGCCATGTAGATCGCTCGAAGATTATGGGCAACTTCTCGCTTAATCAAGTGATGATGTAGCATTATTACAAGAATAAAAAAACTTCTGCAAAAGTTGCAGAAGTTTTTTTTGAGCATAAGTCTTATATAGAGATCTTTCGTCCTAATTATCTTTTTCGATTAACACAACGGCGTATGCAGAGATACCTTCTTGTCGACCTGTGAAGCCTAGCTTCTCAGTAGTAGTGGCTTTGATGCTTACGTCCTCCTCTGTGATGTTCATTAAGGGGGCTAAGATGGCTTTCATAGCTGGTATGTGAGGGTTAAGTTTGGGCTTCTCTGCACAGACAGTGGCATCTACATTGCCCACTCGCCATCCTTTGTCAGCTAAAAGTTGGGTAGTCTCTTTGAGTAATATTTTACTATCTATGCCTTCGAGGTCGGCTGCAGTGTCGGGGAAGTGGTAACCAATATCGCGCATATTGGCAGCTCCTAACATGGCATCGCATATAGCGTGAATGAGTACGTCGGCATCACTGTGGCCTAACAGGCCTAATGTATGTTCAATTCTTATTCCGCCAAGGTATAAGGGGCGATTGGGTACTAACTGATGTACGTCGTACCCCATTCCAACTCTGATTTTCATAGGTGATTGAACTTTTTGAAAGTGTTAGGATAGGGTGGAATTAGCGTCGTTTCCCGAAAAGGTCGCGAATGCCGTCCATGTCGAATGTGAGCGAAACGCGGAGTGTTTGGTCGAGAGGGTTAGAGGCAGAGGTAGCGATGACATAGCCTGCGTCAATGGCCATAACGTTCATGCGAAATCCTGCACCTACAGTGGCATACTTTCGGTTGCCTTGCATATTGCTTTCATGATGATAACCAGCGCGCAAAGAGAACTTGTCGTTGTAAGTATATTCTGCACCGATGCTCCACTGAATCTCTTCCATTTCACCTTTAAAGCCGCGCTCGGAGTCGCCGAACGATGTAAAGATGCCGCTGATTGACGACTTGTTGTAATATTCGCGGTCCAATCGTTCTTGGTAGTCTTCGTCAGTCTCGTCAGATCCTTGCAAGGGCATGGAGGGTACGAGGAGTTTGTTGGCATCGGCCGAGATGCTTATGCGATTGTATTCGTTAAGGGGAATCATGTAGCTCAGACCTAAGCGTAGGTTGGTGGGAATGAAGTAAGAGCGGTCGTCGCCGTATGAGATTTTGCTACCAATGTTGTTGATATTTAAGCCCCATGCTAACTGACACTCGCGTTGTCCCATCATTAAATAGGTGTTGTAATAAAGCGCAATGTCTGCAGCAAAGGCAGATCCTGCGGTAGAATTGTCGTCGTAGTGGCCAGATATATCAGAGTAGATGTAGCGTAGACCTACGGCTGCCGAGAACTTCTCGCTCAACATACGTGAGTAGGCTGCATCGAAACTCATTTCGTAGGGACGCACGGTAATGTTTTCGCCTCCTTCTACTTCACCTAATGTGAAGTAGCGAAGTGAAGCACTAAGAGCTTGGTAGTCTCCTAAGCGGACATAGCCTGCAGCGTTGAGCAATGCGATACCTGTTGTGAGTTTACGCAACCATGGGGTGTAGTTGATGGCTATGCCTGCACGTGATATGGTGAAGGGAAATTTGGCTGGATTCCAATATTGTGAGTGTACATCGGGGTCGGTTGCAGCACCCACGTCGCCCATACCTCCAGCACGCGCATCGGGGGCTACGCTGAGTGAGGTAACACCTGTGCGAACTGGATTGAATTGGTCGCGTACTTCATCTTCAGCCTTTGCTGATTGCACTGTTGCGAGGCCTAAAAGTAGGAGGGCACTGCTTGTTAGCAGTGTGGAGTTATTTCGTGTCATCGTTCGTTTATATCCTTATCGTATAATAATCTTTTTAGTTGAAGTCTCTTTATCACCGACCTTGCTTCGGTAAAGATAAACGCCTGCGGGAACTTTGTTGCCTGCGTAATCAGTCAAGTTCCAATTAAATGAGGCATATCTTACGCCAGCTGCGATGTCTGCCTTATTATGCCATACGCGTAGGCCTGATACGTTGAATACTTCTGTTATCACAGGAGTAGTCGATTCAGAATTAGCTCGCTCGGTGAAGGTCGTGATAAAGCGTGTCGATACAGTAGGCGTTAACGTCGTGGCTGATACGTCGAATTTGGGTTGCTCCTTATCTGTAACGTTGAATGACAGAGTTGTTGTTGTATTGTTATCGAATACGTCCCAAATTCGTAGTGTAGCAGTGTGTGCTCCTAATGAGAGTGTGGGTAAGGGGTAGGTGAGCAGCCCTTCGTTATACTTGCCAGCTGATAGGGTGAAGTAGTCACTTACTTTATATACTTCATTTCTATTGCCGTCGAACCAAAGTTCCATATCATGGCCTAAGTTGCCCGACATCATTGATATTCCTGACGAGTCAGCAATGGTGGCATAAAGCGTGGCGTCTGCCCCTACAAAGCCACCGTTGGGAAAGTCGGGCGCATTGAGGTACATGTAGACGTTAGGGCCTATGGTATCAGCCTCTTCCGTATTGGCACTACGCCCAAAGCAGAAGCGGTCAAACGTTCCGTTAAACTCCTTGGTGTTATCATTGTTAACAGCATAAAGCGATAGTTTTGAGGCGTTGGTCGAAAGTTCAGCGCCACGTGGTATGATAACGTCTATTGTAAATTTGCCATCTTTTACTTCCACCTTTCCGTCAAACATGTTTTGCGTATAGTCGGTATATTGGAAGTTCTTGGCAGTAGTGTTGCCCGTACCTTTGCATGTGATGGATTGTAAAGGTGCGAAGATAGTCGCATAAAGAGTTCCATTAAAGCTTGTGTCGGGAGAAGGATTGCTTGCATTGTTGTAGACGTATCCAGAGAATTGGATAGGACGGCCAACAGCCATGTTGCTAAATGAATTAGTACCTAATGGAACGTGGTCAATGCTATCAATGGCTATACCCGTCTCGGCATATGCCAAAGTGAGTGCAGGGTCGCCGAGAAAAGTGTATTTCAACTTGTTCATGGTGGGGTCAGACCCAATGGTATTGCCGTTCGAAGTAGAAGTAAGTAACTCTACCTTTGCATAACGCATAGCATCACCTATGCTGTAGCGTTTGCCCGTATCGTCCTTTTTGAAAAGATACTTTATCAATCCTTTATTGATAGCGCTGTTGTAGTTAGCATAAACAGAGCGTGAAGCACATATAACCCCCATGGCTCCACCATTGCGATTGAATAGAGCGTTGCGGCCAAGGTCGGAATAGGTGTTGTCGTAAGGAGTAATTTCGCATGAAGCAAATATCCACAAGGGCATAGCAGAACAAACGTTTGTCTGCATATCGCTTTTGTCAATTAAGAAGTAATGTGATAAGCGATCAGGGTTACCATGTCCGTTGTAGTTGAAGATAAGTGCCCCTTGCTTCATTGAGGCCTTCAACTTATTAGTGGCTTGCGGTATGGTGGTACCTTTGGCCTCTGCTGCAGTAGAGTAAGCATCTAAGAAGATGCGGCGCAACATGAACCCTTCGTTAGCAGATTGCTGTAGTTGCTTGGTAACGCCTTGAGCGTCTTGCATGTGTAAGTTGTTATTACCAGCATCGGCTATGGCCCACATATTGTTTTTCCAGGCTCCAGTGTTTTCGTTGCGGTCGTAACGAATGGCTTGGTCGACGAGCCATTTAGCACTCTCTTCATCGCTGCATAAGAAACGTCCTATTCCGAGGTCAAGTTTTTCAGTTACGATATTGTTGCCCTCGTTGTCGTCTAACATGCCATAGTAATCTTCTGTAACATAGTCGTAGAGCGTACCAAGTTTATATTCACCTGTTTTCCTTTCCTCTTCGCTACGTTCGTAGGCCAATAGATAGTCGTCGGGCGAGCTATTCTTCATTTCGTCGCTTATCATGCGGTTGTCGTAGTTACATTCACCGAAGAGTAGTAGATAGCGAGGAGCATTGTCCATTGACTCCGCTTTATCGTAGAGCATTTTGAGGTAGCGGCGATAGGCAGAGGCATCAGGGGTGCCTGACGAGAATTCATTATATAATTGGTCAGCACGCACAACTTTAACTCGCAGTCCGTTCGTATCGCGATGTGCTTGTGCTAAACGTTCTGCTTGTGCCGTAAGTTTGTTAGATGCTGGTACTATAATAACGTAGTCGATGTCCTTGTCAGCGTGTAAATTCTGATTTTCTACGTTACCGACAATTGTGGGAGAATCGTAGTTCGCGGCAACGTTAACGACTACATATCGATCAGAAGCGTCGAACACATGTGCTTTATACGTACTTCCTGAAAGCGTGCCTGGTAGTTCGGCCATTTGTGATTGAGCGTCGCCCAACTTCCACACGCGCGTATTATTATCGGCTCCTTCAACGCATAGTAAAATGTTGCCATGCTTCTCAGTCGTAAAGGCCTTGTTACATTGAGGCGTTAAGTAGCGTTGGTAGGTGGCGTATAGGTAGTTAAGACGTCCTTTAGCCTGTGTGAAAATTGCAAATCGCGCCTCTTCATTCGTTTCGAGTTTAAAACTACCGTTATAGCCGCGTGCTTCTTCTCCTTCTCCTAATTTAGAGAAGTAACCGCTTGCCATTTGTTTACCATCAGTCGTATTGGCAATGGTGAAAGTAGACGTACTTTTAGATGCGGCTGTAACGTCGTAGGCAATTTGACATTCAGCCCCCGTGTTGCCTGGAAGTGATAGTTTAAAGGTGTGGCCATTCTGTAGCTCATTATTATCGTAGAAGCGACGTCCACCGGCATACCAAACAAAGGCTTCGTTGTCGTTGAGCGCATGGTCGATAACAGTAGTTACTTCTTCTGTGGTTTCACTTACGGGAGCAGCTAACGTCTCTAATGAGGCAGGTGTTTCGTCTGCTTGAGCTTCGGTCAAGAAGTAGTAGCTATAGTTAGAGAAGGTGTTGCGCGTAAACTTTGTGTTGCTATTCCACGTTAGCACGCCTTCAGCATAGAACAAGACTGACCCATCGCGGCGGTAAAGTGGCACCTCGTTTAAGTCGTCAATTAAGCCATTCTTCCCTGTAAAAGCAAAGTTCTCAGTAATTAATCTACCACCGTAACCATAGAGACGAACTTTAGAGGGATCAGTAAACCCTGCCTTCTTTAGTTGTTCATTCGTTAACTGATAAATACCTTCTTTATCGACTTTTATTTTGACCCACTTCCCCTCCGCTAAGACAGAGTTATCAGCATATCGTTGTGCTTTATCAGTCGCTAAAGTCGCTTTGATAGCAGCCCGTAGGTAAGTAGCTTTTATTCCCTTGTTGTGTACAATAGGCTTTAAATCGTATTGTTTGATAGCGAACCATTCGCCTCTGCGTTTCACAATAGGAGTGTAGGCAACGTCAACAATAGTCTCGCCACGACTGATGCCACGATTGATGTAAAACTGAACTTGATCTTCAGCTTCAAATCCCTGTTTGCGTAGCTCGTCAATGGTTTTTCTTGACAATCTTTCGTATTCTGGATATTCTATTTTGAAACTGACAGAGTCTGTTGGCAGCAGTTGCCCCAAGTTGAACTGTTCTGTTTTGCAAAACGTTTGTGCTTGAAGGCTTGCCGTCATTAACGCAGACAATAGTAAGGTGGTAGCTCTCATGTATGAATCGTTGCTAAAGTAGTTCGAATGTTAGATTTTGTGTAAACGCTATATACGTAAAAACGTACAAATATACTTGAAAGTATGGACAACATGAAAACTTTTGCGCATATTCTTATAGTAAGTTGTCACTTTTAGCGGGAAAAGTCAGCTTATTTGATATTGAACGATACTAAGTGTGTGTCGTTAAGTGATAGCTTTATGTTGTCATCGATATTGACTAGTAGCGCTTCCATATTTAATGGCATGAGTAAAATGTCACCTTGGCGCATGGTGTAAAACTCGCTGATACGTTCTATTTGTCTGTCAATCACTTCTAATAAAGGTCTTGTTTCAAATTGACAGGAATGGGTCACGTCGTTAAGTTGCAGGTCAGCGTGCATTTGTTCTGTCAACGTGTCGCACTTCCTTTCAGCAACAACAACAGCGTTGTCAAAACCAATGGCGAGTTCCCAAGGGCGGTTTTCATGTTGTAGTTGTTTAAGTAAATCGTGTGCAATGAAATGAATGCCTAATGTAATGTCATTCATATTATAATAGCGGTGTGCAAAGCGCTGGCTAATGCTACGTCCTAATCGGTTGATGCGAATGCAACACACAAGTTGAGCCATACATTGCTTTGTAAAGTCAGGTATGAAGAACGGACGCTTCTGAATTAGCAATGCGGTGTCAGGAATAGTCGTTACGTCTACATCTTTATATAACGTATTGTCGTTCGTTTTATTGTGTGGGAAAAATCGGAAAATCTTCATTTTGTAAAAGTTGGTAGTTATGGAGTGGTGGGGAAACTGTAAGGCAATGCTTGCCTTAAAACGTTTAAAAGTTGAGAAACTGAATTGTACTTCCTAATTAATATAAAGTACTTTCAATTTCTCAACTATGTAGTTATCGGTTCAGAATAAACTTGAGGCTAACGCCAAAATCCTGTGTAGTAACGGGGTATGAATTTGACGTAAGAAGCGGTTTGTTCATCTGACGGTCGTAGTAAGCCGTCAGCGTAAGGTATTTGCTCAGCGCGTAGTCTGCCGAGAACGATACTTGTACAGCCTTGTTACCACTTGTAGCTTGCGTCAACTGCGTAAGAATGTCGCGGTTAAGAGCACTCTGATTACGCAGTGTGAGGTCAAAGCGGAGGTTCAAGTCGTTAGCAAAGCCGCGGCTATTGGTGGTTGTGGCTTTGTTGCCAGTTCCAGACTTCTTACTCTTAACCATTTTCTTCGGAGCAAAGAGGTTGAGGTCGGCAATTTTGTAGCCAAGGCCAATTACAAAGTCGTTAGAGCGTGTCTCGGTCAGCTGTTGTGAAGTCATGCTCAGGGCCAAAACACGTGTCTTACGCATTTCAACCTTCGCGGTCAAGTTGTTTTGGAAAGTCATGTCAACACCAATAAGAGGTGAGAAACTTTCGTTAATGCTCACCGTTGTAACGTCGTACATACAGCTAGGCACGGGATTGCCCGATGCAACGTCGTTGATAAAGCCAAATCCGTTCATGTACTCCATGTAGCTTGAATACGTATTGTACGACCCCACAGAGTAAACGCTCTTGTAGGCGTGATTAAGATTAAAGCTCTTGAACGTTTTCTTCATTTTGGGCAATTTAGCTAAACCACCATAACTGATGCTCCAGTTGGGCAAAAGTTTGAGCATGGCGGGGAAGATGTCCAGCCCCGTGTTGCCCATTGTATAGGCATTCAAGAAGGCTGGTATCATAACTTCGGGTGAATAAGCGCTAACCGTACCGTTTGCGGGATCGAACGTTGAACCTGCCAACGTAGAGTTGGCGGGGTAGGGTGCTCCTACATATTTTTGCTCAATTTGTTGGCGATAGCTTTCAAGCGAACTTACAAACTTGTTGAACGTTTTACTCTTGTACCCCTTGTCAGGTGATCCAGCCTTTTCAAAAGCCGAACCAATAGATATGGTAGTCATAGTAAACGAACCCGTTTGTGTGGTAGGCATACCATCAAACATGAACTGAATGCTGCGGTTGCGATTGACGTTGCGTGAGGCATTGAGGTCAATCTTAACGTCGCGGAATGGTTCAAGTGTAGCTCTCAGTTGTAATGACTCCGTTAGAGCAGAAGTGGCAGGCGTAGAAACACTGTCGGCCATTAAGAGCCAACCGCGTTGAGCCGCTTTGTTGATGTAACCCTCATCGGTAGCACCAAAAGCAAAGTCAAGTCCAGGCGAAAGCAGACCACCCAACTTTCCTTGTCCAAACACATTGCCCACGTTTGGCAAGAATCCCGGTACGTTCATGTTGAAGCGGTTCGTATAGTTGACGCTAATGTTGCGCACCATCATTAAGAAGCGCGTACCCAATTGTAGCGTTTTATACCACCCTTGATCTTCCTTACGCTTTTTAGGCGTTACAGTAATCTTTATGCGGGCAGTGTCTTTTGACAAGATTTCAATCTTGTTATTATCCACGACCTTATAACGCAGAGGGTAACGACTGCCGTCAGTGCGTAAAGCAGTAACACGTAGATTCTTAGACCGTTGGTTGTGAAGCAACGTCTGTGTCGTGTCTGCCTTCAGCGTGAGTTCCTTTTGGAAGTTCTTCTTCTCGTTTTGCTTCGTCTTTGTCTTAGGAGTTTGTGAATATTTCTTGTTCACTTTCTTAAGGAAGTCGGAGTGATTATAGAGAGTTTCGAGATTAAGACGGCCATTACCCGTGATGTTTCGAGAGTTGCTGATTGTATTGCCGAGTGTAGAGCCGTCTTGCAACTCAGAGCCTCTTGCCCAGTTGTACGTAGCGTTGTAGGAAACATCTGTTGTAATCCAATCAAAGAGAGGAATCTTGTTGAGTGGCAACTTCCAAGAGAAGTCAAAGTTTTGCTGATAGGTCAAAGGGCGACCTAAGTGTTTAATACTTTGCCAGACGGAGTCCTTCCATGCAGTATAACGGTCGGGGTAAAGGTCTTTATTAACAGCCGTATAGGGTTGTTCGATTTCAGCATTCGTGCCAGACGAGAAGTTGGCGTGAATGTTTTTGGTCAAGTCCCAACGCAATTGGAAAGAACGGTTCCACAAGAAGTCGCTCGACCAACTCAAAGGTAGAGATTGGTTATCAAGATTTTCCATGTCGCGCTCCTGTAGCTCGTAGTAAGAACGCGTAATGTCAGAGTTGAAACCAATGTTTTGTGGTAAGAAGTTGATGCTTTGGTCTTTCATGATTTTAAACCATTTAGACTTCTTCTTCGACTTCTTAAAAGGTTCGAATGCCTTTAGGTTAGGCGACCAATTATAGTTGAAGTTATACTTCCAATTTTGGTTCTTCTCCCAAGCTGTCGTCTCGCCCGTAGTGTTACGTGAAGAGTAAGCATAGCCAAACGTAAAGTTAGCGGGGTCGTAGGGCATAGGGTGCGACTTGGTCGAAATGTTAAATCTTGCTCCCGAGATGCTGAAGTTGCGATTAATCACAACATTCTCAGCAATGTTTCTGAGAGAGTCCTTTTGTGCTTTGTCGGGCAAAGCATCTAAGGCATCCTTCAACTCCATGTCCGTGTCGAGCGGATTGTAGCGGGGCGAAGTGCGTTGCTTTGCGTAAGAGTAATAAATAGGTGCGTTCAATTTAGCCTTTTCAGGCAAGAACTTACCAGCATTAATGCTCGTGGTCACGCTATACTCGTAAAGGTTGTCGTCGCGACGCTGACTTACAGTCTCTTCCAATCCACCAAAGCCTTCGGTTTCGATATGTCCCGTAAGGTTGACCGTAGCCAGATCAGATAGTTGAATGTTCAGTTGTGACTGTGCAGCCCAACCACCTTTATTCGTAAACTGTTGCAGGCGCAATTCATTGGCCCATACTTCAACGTTTTGAACGGTGCGTGAGTTGTTGCGCACACCAATCATGATAGTACGAACCTCGCCCAATGAGGGATTACCCATTACGCTTACCTTATTAGCTGGACGTGAGGGGTCGTATTCGGAGTAGAGCTGCGCATACGAAGTTAGTCCTAATGCCTTTTGCTTGTTGCGCTTGTTCTTAGTGTCAGTAAGCAGCGACAAGTCAATGTCAAGCATATTGTCGTTAGGCCAAACAATACGTGCATTGCTGGTGTTGTCGGCATATCTTTGAGCAGGCGTAATCTTCAGAGGAATTTCGTATTCGTAGAAATTGTTCTTGTAGTCCGAACCTAAACGAATAAACAATGAAGTCTGTCCGTCCTCAACGGCCTGTTCGCCAATAAGAGAGTTGGCGTGAGCAAACATTTGCAAATGCTTATAGCGGCGAAGGTCGAGTGACGTGTTCTTGTACACGGCACGTGCATCACCGCTGGCTAACTGCTTAATGGTGAGAGAAAGTGCCTGCTCGTTATTCTGCAGTATTTGTGTTTGTCCAGGGTCAACTACACGACTAATGCCAGGAGGCATAATGTAGTTGACGGGTTCTTTGGCATTGTTCTCTTCAAAGTTAACAGCACTTACCTCTAATGTGCCACTCACATCGGGAGTCTTGCCTTGGTAAAGTGCTTGCTCGTATGAACGCCATTCACCATGCACTAAGTTGAGCGTAGCAAAACGCAGTACAACAGGTTTTTCAAACCCTGTCATAAACATACGCATAAAGCGAATTGAAGAGAAATCAGAAATACCACCTACGCGCTTCTCGTACTGATCGACAGGAATGCGGAATTGGTACCACGTGTATTCGCGCGTCTTTCCGTCGCGTGTCTTTTGACTTGCTACACGCTTGTCGACAATGTAGTTTTGTCCTACTTGCATGTTGCTCTCGTCAATGCGCACGTGGTATTGGTAGTACTTTTCGTACTCATTGAGCGTGAAGTCTTGGTTGATGTCTTCAACATCGGGCGTAGTCTTGTAGGCCGTACTATAACGCTCAGGAGAGTTTTCCGCATCGACCGAGTTGCCGTTCGGATTGTTAATGTACTTATAACGGTCTAAGATAGAACGGCGTTCGCTATCGTAGTCCGAGCCGCGATAATAGTGGAACTTATCCGCTGACGGACTGATGAGTATGCTGTCATACACTTCAGGACGTACTTTAGCCTGAATGCTATTTAAAAACTCCGCGTAAGCCGGATAGCTCTTTTCTTGTTCCGAACTTAAACCATTAAAACCCACATCTTGCTTAGCGCGTGAGCCGCTTGAAGTATTAAAGGCATAAGTCACGGTATTTTGGGTGGGAACGCGTCCCCAAATGGTCTCCGTGTATTGCGAAGGGTCGTCGTTAGTGGGGAGTCCACTTTCGTAAAACTTCTTACCGTCCTTCAGCACGTCTTCACTAATTTCGCCCAAGTTAAAGTAAAGGTCGCCATTAAAGGTCGTACCCGCATCGCGTGCCTTAATAAAGGGGTCGAGCATCCAAAACTCGATGTATTCGATGTTGGCCGCCTCAAAGTCCGATGTTTCTAACTTACGCATCATGCCGCCCCAGCGTTGGCGCGGATTGAGTAAGTGACCATTAGAATCGAGTGAGGTATCGAGGTTGTACGGACCACGCTCATTGGGGTAGAAAGCAAGGTTAAGTACGCTTAGCGTATTAGACTCTTGCATGTTGACGCTCTTGTTGGGGAAGAGTTCGCTTTTGTACACCTCACGTACATCAGGGTCGGAGAGCTGAGCCAAGTCGTTCTTGATGTGGCTGGGTGTGAGACTTGACGAACGACGTGTGAAGAGAGGGTCAATATAATACCACGCTAAAAGAGCACGATTATAGCCATAACGCACATCATTGGTCAACTTCGACTCCTCAAACATAGAGGGAACGCTTGACAAATTCCATTCCTTAGGGTTAGAAATGTCTATCTCGCTCTTCGAGTTCTCAAAGTCGTCAATGTAGGAAGCATTGCCTTGTGCTCCTTGACTCTTACCCGCAATGAGTTGCGCAAACTCAGCGGTAAAGTTAATGCTCGAAGGCGTAGTGCAGTGAATAAAGGGCAACTTGTTCAGCCAATCTGTAACGCGTTGGCTCTGTTTCTTCCACGAAAGGTTCAAGCCCCAAAGCGTGTTGTTAAGAGGTTCAGAACCCATTGCCACCTTTGTGGTGAGAGGTTTCTCGCCAAGGTGCATAAAAGTTCCGCCCATTTGGAAGTCCTTGCTGAAGTCGTAGGCAAAGTTCATACCGAACATGGTCTTGCGTTGCATGCCATAGTCCGTGTTGCTTTCAAGACTTACGTTGATGTTGGTGCCGGCATCGAGAATGCTCTTATTAAGAATATGGACAATGCCTGAGTTATAGTCAACCGTATAGTCCGAACCTTCAGTAAGCGTTTGTCCGCCAGCGGTAACTACTACCGATCCGCGTGGCACGTTCATGGCACCTAACTGTATTTCGTCATTACGTGTGGCCTTGTATTGACCAGTAATCATGAACTTATTCTTCTCAGCTATTTGTTTCGCAATAGTGCGCGTCGAGTCATATAGTTCTTGGAATACGTATCTGCGTGCCACCTCATCGTTGCCAATCGCTTTAGCCAAAGAAGAACCGAAGGGTTCAACAAGGGGAAAGAATACACGGCCGCTTGAGGCATCAATGGTGTAACCTTCTACAAAGTCGAAGGTGCCGTTCGCACCAATCTTATTATTATTGTCTAAACGGTCTAAGCCAACGAGTGAGAGTATTTTCTTATTCTTAAGGCCAGGCTCTGGAATGTAGCTGAGGTAAACACCCGTAGTATCAGAAAGGAGTTTTATGTCAAGTTTAAACTTATCCTTCTGCACTGAGGTCGCACCTAATGAGTAAACGTTTTTCATCATCAAGTCCCAGTTGCCCATTTGAGGAGTGCAGGCGGTATTTTTGAGCGTCTTAACGTAGAGCACTTCTTTCGTGTCTTTACGGTCAGACGAGAGTTCGCCCACTTGATAAGTTTGTCCCTTGTAAGTATACTCGTAGGCTACGGCCAAAACTTGGTCGGTCTGTAAAGATTGTTTCAGCGACACATAGCCTAAGGCAGAGTTGACCGTATATTCAGAACTTGACAACTTGCGGGCTGACTCCAACTTCTCGTAGTCTACGCCTCCCACAAAGCCCGCACCGTCGAGTGTAGTCGTAGCTGTAGAAATGTTGCGAGAGTCGGTTAGCGTGCTATTCAACGTGGCATAAAGTGAGTTCGCATTGTTGGCAGGATAGCTTACGCTACCTGCTACCCACATAGGGTTCGCTATCTTGTCGTGTTCCGCTAAGTCGGTAAAAGCCAATACATTACGAGTGTCGGTAGTCGCACCCGTCTTATTGGTTACCCACACTTCGATGCGCTTAATTGTTATGCCCGAAGTGATGTTGGGTAGTTGGCGCATATTCTCGTCATAATGGTCGCGAAAGTAGTGTGAGAGGAAGAAGTGACGATTTTCATCATAAGCATCGGCAGAGAACTCGAAACTTTGTAACTGAGCACCGCCTTTAGAACTTACACTTGACGACGACGACTTCTTCTGAGCCACCACGGTCTGTAGTTTTAGCTTGCCAAATTGCATGTCGGTTCGCACACCAAAGAGTGACGTTGCACCGCGCACTAATGATGAATTAGTGGGCATGCTAACGTTACCAGCCTCGATGAGTTTGATAATTTCATCTTCTTTGCCTTCGTAGCGTAACTTAAGATTCTGTGTATCAAAGTCGAAGGTAGCCTCAGAGTTGTAGTTAAAGTCCATGTTTACCTTGTCGCCCACTTTACCATTTAGGCTAAGGTTAATCTTCTCGTCAAAGTCGAAACCAAACACCTTGCGGTTGCGTTCAGAGAGGCTTGGGTTGTCAGTGAAGCGAGTGTTTGCTCCCACTTTAAGTTCGGCCGAACCTTGTGTTTTAACGCGTACGCCACCAGGACCAAACACCTTATTTAGCGGTCCGAGGTCAAAGTGCATGTCAGTAAAGTCGAACTTGTCCTTGCCCTTGGCCTTAAACTCCTCAGCATTCTTTGTGCGGTAATAGTTGGCGATAGAGCGCTTCATCATCATGTCTTGATACTCTTTCCATGTCATAGAAAAAGGAGTGTCAAGATAGTCATCGCCCATTTTCGTCCCCCAAAAGAAACCGCCTGAGTTCTCGTCATATTCACCTTGCGTCTTAATGTTCTCTGGGTCGCGCAAGTCAATAACGCCACGCGCAGTGTCAGCGAGAGTGGTAGGTATCGTCTTCTTTACTTTGATGAGCGTATCTTCATCGGCTATATTTATGCCATTAAGCTCCGCAGCGTGGGGAGCTACGGAGGCAGAAGTGGCAGTGTTATAGGTTGCTCTGTTATAATGCACAAATGCTGCTTGACCAACCCCTATGCCAATCGAGGCTAGTGCGAGCAGCAGTAGGTAAAACGTACTTCTCAATGGTTAAATATTATGATTGAGGTGTTTTGATATTAGGACAGTACTAAAAAGGGGGCGAAGTCTTCATGCTTTGAGGTCGCACAGTAAACTCCCAGTTGGGAACAAATGCGGTTGCTTTGTAAGCTAATAAAACGCCCACTATATACCTATATATATAATAGGTACTTCAAACGCCCATTTTTAGAACTGATCATTATCCTTTATGGAGTGTATCTTAAAGGCTGATTTTTCGGAACACCTTCCCCTTCCCTTTGAAACTACAACATTTTCAAGGCCTTTTTGATAATACCTTCGACGGGCAGATTGGGGTCTTCCTTTACTATCTGTATAACCACCTTCTGTGTGGGGACAGGCGAGAAGCCTAACACAGCCAAAGCTTGTACGGCCTCTTCAACTAAAGGTGAAGCAGCAACCGCATTACTGCTTGTTCCGCCTTCATTACTTGTAGCGCCCATAAAGTTTGTCATCTTATCCTTCAGTTCGACAATGATGCGCTGCGCTGCTTTGGGTCCAATACCCTTTACGCTTTTTAATGATCGAGCGTCTTCGGTTTGAACGATATTCGCTAAGTCAGCGGGGGTGAAAGCAGAGAGTATCATGCGTGCGGTTTGTCCACCAACGCCCGATACGCTGAGTAGTAATGCAAATAAGTCACGCTCGATGCGAGTAGCAAATCCAAAGAGTAGGTAAGCGTCTTCGCGAATTACTTCATAGACGAAGAGGCGTGCCTCTTTCTTATTTTGAATAGCGGTGTAGGTGTTAAGTGAAATGCTAAGAGCATAACCTACGCCTGAAGCCTCAATGACGGCTTGTGTAGGTGTGACTTCATCAACGATGCCTCTGATATACTCTATCATTATAAACGAATATTGAGTTTAAATATTGTGCTTCGAGAGAATTTATTTTCGAATTAGTTGCAAAAACTCTTCACGCGTCTTAGCTTGCATAAAGGCACCGCAGAAGTCGGACGTGACGGTTGTTGAGTCATCCTTTTCAACACCACGCATTTGCATACACATATGTTTGGCCTCTACCACAACCATTACACCGAGAGGAGAGAGCGCTTCGTTAATGCAATCTTTGATTTGTGTGGTAAAGCGTTCTTGTACTTGTAAGCGGTGTGAAAAGATGTCGACAACGCGCGCAATCTTTGACAATCCCGTGATATAGCCATTGGGAATGTAGGCTACGTGCACTTTACCATAGAATGGAAGCATGTGGTGTTCGCAGAGAGAGTAGAACTTGATGTCCTTTACAATGACCATTTGGTCGTAAGCCTCATTGAACTTTGCTGAGTTTAACACAGCCTTAGCGTCCATTTCATAGCCGCGCGTAAGCGTTTGCATGGCTTTCGCTACGCGTAAGGGCGTCTTGAGCAGTCCTTCGCGTTCAGCGTCTTCGCCTAATAGCTTTAGTATTTCGTGATAATGATATTGCAGTTGCTGCAACTTAGTTTCATTTTCCATTGCGTAATTCGATTGGAGAAAAGGAGTAGATAAACTATTCCAATTTAATAGGGAATGTTCACTTCGCTTGCAACGACGCGTACTTCGTAAGTGATGCGTGTGCGGCGTATTTTGCTGACATATTTGTGGGCATCTTCGCGAGTCTTAAAGTCGCCAACGTGTGTGACCCAACGTGGTGCTTCAAAGCTGGGATAAGAAGCCAATTCTGGAAATTTAGCACGGCATTTTTTGCCCATCTCAATCGCCTTCTGCTTATCAGCACGCGAGTTGCCTCCAGTAAAGATGCAAATGCGGTAGCCGCGAGCTTTGTGACGAACACGATTGATATAGGTGTGAGATTGTGCAGAGTTGCCACCGTGTGATACATTGTTCGCTGTATTGTTTCTGGCCTTTTCGCTTTTTTTCGAAGCGTTGGTCGCTGTTGCGTGCGAAGTTGAAGTGTGTGAAGTGGCGGTCGTGTGATGGCTTATTTTGCCTTCATTGGTTGAGGTACCTGTAGTGACAGGCTTGTCACCAGTAGCGGGTAGGGCCGTGATGCGCCCTTTCGTTTCAGACTTCTGTTGTACTTTTCCATTCACCACTTGTTCTATTTCTGGTGATTGATTAATAATCACCGTACCTTTTCCAGCTTCGTTTTGACGTAGTTTCTCTGTATAAGTTTGCTGTGCGTGGATTTGTACTGCAAAAAGGGTGAGAGCAATGAGCGTATAAATAAACTTCATAAAAAAGGAGAAAATTTATGGAGAGTTAAAGAGGTTATAAGGCTGAAGCAAATCTTTAGCCTTATAACCTAAAAGTAATGGAATTCAAGACAATTTCTGATTTCTCTTTAAGAGTCAGAAGATAGTCTTATGCCTTCCAAGCGTCGATAATGCCCTTGAAGTCAGCAGCCTTCAAAGCAGCACCACCAATCAAGCCACCATCAACGTTAACCTTAGAGAAAATTTCCTTAGCGTTAGAAGGCTTGCAGCTACCACCGTAGAGAATAGAAACGTTCTCAGCAGCTTCAGCACCGAACTTGTCAGCGATAGTTTGACGAATGAAAGCGTGCATCTCTTCAGCTTGGTCAGCAGTAGCAGTCTTGCCTGTACCGATAGCCCAAACGGGTTCGTAAGCCAAGATGATGTGTGAGAATTGTTCTGCAGTGAGGTCGAAGAGTGAACCTTCAAGTTGAGCCTTAACGATTTCGTTCTGCTTACCAGCTTCGCGGTCTTCGAGTACTTCACCGATGCAGAAGATAACGTCGAGGTTGTTAGCCAAAGCCAAGTTAACCTTTTCCTTTAAGATTTCGGGAGTCTCGTGATAGTAAGCACGGCGTTCGCTGTGGCCAAGGATAACGTAGTTGGCACCAGTGCTCTTTACCATTTCGGCAGAAACTTCGCCCGTGTAAGCACCGCTCACTTTGTCAGCGCAGTTTTCAGCACCCAAACCAATGATGTTTGAGTCGATAACGCCAGCTACAGAAGCGAGGTGGATAAACGGAGTGCAGATGATAACACCGCAGTTGGGCTTGTCGGCAGTTAATACTTCGTTTAATTCCTTGGCCAAAGCCACGCCTTCCTGCAGGTTCTTGTTCATCTTCCAGTTACCTGCAACGATTTTCTTTCTCATGATTCTTTTGAGTTTAAAACGTTTAACGTAAATATGATGTTTGTAAAATTTGTGTCCTATCCATAGCGCGTCGAGCACAATGATAAAGCCTAATGGAATGACAAACCATAGGACGAGTGTCGTAAGGGGGTGTGCGTTATTATTGGTGCTCCACGCTTCGATGTTGTCTTGACGATCTGTTAATTCGGGTAGGTTGTTGTTGCTCCATTTGTTGACTACCTTGCCGTCGTGCAGCAATAGCAAACCAGGATTAGAGCGTACCATAGTGCTTAACTCCGTGTCTTCAGCTAAGAGAATAGGGTAGGCAGCGCCCGTGCGGTCAATCCATTCGCGAAGGTCCTCGCCCGTTGATGCTGTAGCCATGTAAAAGGCGTACGAGTGGTCAACGCAGTAGTCGTAGAGATCGTTGATGCGGTCGCAGCAGCCATCATCGGCTGTGCGAACTGAAGGCACTGTGAGTAAGAAGGTATAACTTGAGTCGCTTACGATGTCAAGTGTGCGATCTTCCTCTGTTCGGGCATCGGCTAAGTAAAAGTTGACTAACCCTTCAGCGTCCTTGCATTCTTCACCCATTAAGGCTGCTCGTATGTTGCCCCCAGGCTTGTAGGCTGAGAAATCAATTATGGGCAGGTAATGGAAGGAGTAGAGGGCTAACGTAATGGCGTATACCCATGCGTAGATAGATATAAGCCACGCGTTGTGTTGGGTGATGAGTCTGCGATGACGAGTAGGACAGAATTGTACGATGAGCGCTGCTGCCAAGAGAATGATGTTCTTGCCGAGCGTTTGCCCATTCGTTAGCTTGATAGCGTCACCGAAACAACCGCAGTCTGCTATGGGGTTGCTCGTGTATATCCATATAGTAAGTAGGGTAAACACGAACATAAATAAGGTGACCGCACGAGTTGTAAATCGGCGATTAGCTCCGATTAGTAGGTAAACGCCTAATACGAACTCTATCGTACCTAAACTCGCTGCCGCAAACTCTAATAGTAGAGAGTTGCTGCTTAGATGCCAACCAATGGCTGCCGTATAAGCATGTAGCTTATTGGTCATGCCCATAGGGTCGGCTACTTTGACAAAGCCTGAGAATATAAAGGTTAGGCTGAGCAGCAACCGGCACAAGGTGTGTAACGTTTGGATTGAATATGTTATCGCTTTATGCTTCAACGTCGTTTTCTTCCTTTTCGATGGTTAACTTAATGAGTGCAAAGACGGCATAGTTCATCATGTCCATGTAGTTAGCAGCAATGCCCTCACTCACCAAGGTCTGTCCTTTCAAGTCCTCAATCTGTTTGGTGCGGAATATTTTCATAAAGATGAGGTCGGCATACGAACTTACGCGCATGTCGCGCCATGCCTCGTTGTAGTCGTGGTTCTTCTTTAGCATAAGCTGAAGTGCCTTTTGTGCCTCAGCGTCATAAAGTTGCGCTGCTTCGTCAATGCTAATATCCTCAGCGTTAGCCACCCCCTTACTTAATTGTATAAGGGCAATGATGCTATAGTTTACAATGCCTACAAACTCAGGTATAATACCTTCGCCTACTTCGGAGTGCCCCTTCATTTGTAGAGATCGTATACGAGCTGCTTTGATGAAGAGTTGATCGGTCATAGTCGCAGGACGCATAACGCGCCACGCTGTGCCGTAATCGTGCAGTTTCTTGAGGAATAGGTCGCGGCAATCGCGCATTACTTGCTCAAACTCTTGCTGCGTATTTAGTTGTGCCATATTTGTAGGTCAATGTTTTTGAGTCAATTCTTTAGGCTGCAAAGTTACACTTTTTGCGCTAAACGCGTGCTTTTTCGTTTATCTTTTATGCAGCAATGGGTTTAGTGGTGAGGTGTGAGGCTTCAGAACGCCCTAAATAGGCATTGGGGTTACGTATATTTTACCTTTGTATATTTTATGTTCCATGTTTCATTTTTATGTTTCAACTTATTGATTATCAATACTTCTGAAGGCTGAAATATATAACTTCTATGTTTCACTTTTAGTTTCAATGTTTCATACTAAAAACACTGAGGGAGAAAAACAAAAACACTGTGGGAGCGATTCAAAACCTCTGTGGGAGCGATTCAAAAACACTGAGGGAGCGTGAAAGCGCTCCCTCAGTGTTTTGAAAAATGAAACATGAAACTAAAAATGAAACATTAAAGTCGTATGTTTCACTTTTTGAAATGATTGATATTCAATTACTTTATAACAAAAAATGAAACATGAAAGATAAATCAAAAGTTCTGAAAATGTATGGATATTATGTGAGATAATTTGCAGTTTATCGGTTCTTATCTGCTCAAGTTTTTAGAGAAAACTTGAGTATAAATTTTTATTGTGTCTCTGCTTGTAAGGTTGGTCCATTCGCCCTTGTACTTTATTCTTAATTCGTATTGCCGTATCAATATATAGTTGGTGCGTGGTGATAGATGTTGATTGTAGTTGCTAATTTATTAATTAGAATAGAGTGTATAGGTTAACGATGCTTTAATTAAAATGCTTTTTCGGCTTGAGGGGTTGGCGTGACTATGACTTTTTGTATCTTTGCGCCATATACATACGAAGGTGATACGTGCGGTATGGTGCGAATAGATATTGGAAACTGCTCGTATAGGTGCGCATGCTTCGTGTGTTTGACCGATTACATTAATAATGAAATGAAAGGTGTGAAAACACCAACTTAACAACGAAGATTAAGCAATGAAAAGAATATTTTTTACGTTATTGCTGTTGTTTAGTGTACTCTGTGGCGCTAAGGCAATGGATTATGAAGAAGCTCGAGATAGAGCATGGTTCTTAACTGATAAGATGGCTTATGAGTTAAATTTGACACCAGACCAATGCGAACGTGCTTATCAGATAAATCTGGACTATTTGATGAGTGTACGTACCGCTTCTGATTGCGTAGGAGAGTATTGGCGTTTCCGTGATGTAGATTTACGCTGCATATTGTTCGATTGGCAATATAACTTGTATCGCACGCTTGACTACTTCTTCTGTCCTTTGCGCTGGTATGAGGCTCGTTGGTATTACCCTATGTTTGATCACTATCGCTATGGCTATTACTATTTCAATCGACCAACAGTGTATGTGAGCTATCGCGGAGGTATGTGGGCACGTCGTGGACATAACGCACCAAGTCCGTATCTCGCAATGCGTCCTAATCATGGGGTCGGAATGCGCGACCAGTATAAGCGGGGTTGGGTAGGCGGAAATCCTTCACCACGTCCGCTGCAACCTAATAATGGTTTCCGTTCCGATGTTTCCAATAAAGGCAATGGACGCCCCGAAGGTCGTCCTAGGTCTAATAATGGCAGTACTCCTAATAATAGAGGTAATAATAGAGGCCCGTTTGAAGGAAGTCGTCCATCTACATCGCGTGGCGACTTTGGTGGAAGAGGAGGTAATAACCGACAGGGACATAATAATGCTCAGCCAGGCGGTTTCCGTGATGGGTATACTAATTACCGTCAGACGGGAAATGGTGGTAGTGTAGGTAATAGCCGAGGCTCGGTATCTCCTACTAATACACGAGGCACTGGAAATACAACAAGGTCAACCTCACGCTCGGGAAGAGTATTTGGCGGTAGATAATATAACGTTAAGGGTGTTCTATAAAGGAATTTTCTTTTTAGAATGCCCTTGATTGTTGTGTGAGGAGTAAGTCAAACTCTTTGTTGAGAGCTTTAAAACAAAATTTAATAACTCTGTAACAAAAAGTAAAAAGCTACTTGCTTAAATGCGTTAAAAAGCATACCTTTGCACACAAATTGGAAGTTGCATTATGAAACTGATATTAATGACCACTCCGTACTTCTTCGTAGAGGAACATCAAATAATTAATGCTCTCTTTGATGAAGGACTCGAAATACTACATTTGCGTAAGCCAGAAACGGAGCCTGTCTATTCAGAACGTTTGCTTACACTTATAGATGAAAGTTATCGTAAGCGCATTGTGGTGCATGACCATTTTTATTTAAAGAATGAATATAACCTAAAGGGCATACACTTAAATCAGCGTAACCCAGAGTTGCCGCCTAAGTATAAGGGACACCTATCGTGTTCGTGTCGTACAGAGCAGGAAGTGACTCAGCATAAGAAAGCTTGTGATTATGTATTTCTATCGCCTTTGTTTGATACATCGACGGGTGAACTCACAACGGATTTAAGCCCAAGTAAACTTCGAGATATGGCGCGTCGAAAGGTGATTGATCGCAAGGTTATGGCTTTTGGTGGTGTAGGTCTAAATAATGTGTCGAGCCTAAAGGATTATGGTTTTGGCGGAGTTGTAATATTGGGCGATATATGGAATCGCTTCAGTATTCACAGTACACAAGACTTTAAGGACCTTATTCAACACTTTCGCAAGTTACGCAAGGCGGTAGAGTAATGCTTGTTATGGCCTTGGCGTGGCGAATATTCGTCAAATTGTTGTCTAAGGCTGATGCTTAGTAATATCATTGAACACCTTTAATAACAATCACATATACAAAAACAATGAACAACAACTCTTTTATGGTCTTTTCGGGAACAGCATCTCGATATTTGGCTGAAAAGATTTGTGAGGAACTTAGCTGCCCGCTGGGAAACCTCACGGTAACAAAATTTGCTGACGGCGAATTTGAAGTTTGCTACGAAGAGAGTATCCGTGGTCGTGATGTATTCCTGGTACAGAGCACCTTCCCCAATTCAGACAATTTGATGGAACTGCTCCTTATGGTTGACGCTGCTAAGCGTGCTTCAGCTCGTAGCATTTGTGCTGTAGTTCCTTATTTTGGTTGGGCACGCCAAGACCGCAAGAGCAAACCTCGTGTAAGTATTGGCGCAAAGCTTGTTGCTGACCTTTTGAGCGTAGCAGGTATCGATCGTTTGATGACGATGGACCTTCATGCTGATCAAGAGCAGGGCTTCTTTGACGTGCCAGTTGATCACCTCTATGCTTCAACTGTTATGTTGCCATACATTAAGAGCTTGAATTTGAAGAACCTTTGTATTGCTTCACCTGACGTAGGTGGTTCAAAGCGTGCCGCTTCTTATGCTAAGTATCTTGACTGTCCTATGGTGCTTTGCAATAAGAGCCGTAAAAAGGCTAATGAAGTAGCAGATATGCAGATCATAGGTGACGTAGAAGGTATGGACGTTGTATTGGTTGACGATATTGTTGATACAGCTGGTACAATTACGAAGGCTGCTGATTTAATCATGTCGCGTGGTGCGAATAGCGTTCGTGCAATTGCAAGCCACTGCATTATGTCTGGTCCTGCTGATGAGCGTGTTGCTGCTTCAGCATTGAAGGAAATGGTGTTTACTGATAGTATTCCTTATCGTGGTACTTGTGATAAGGTAAAGGAACTCTCTGTAAGCGGTATGTTGGCTGAAACGATTCGTCGCGTAATGGAGAATGAGAGCATTTCTTCTCAGTATCTGATTTAATTTGTTACTTTAATTAAATCAGATAAAAAGGCTTAATAATCAGCGTTGAACTGATTATTAAGCCTTTCCTATTTATCTTGTATTTTGTGTGTCTAATTTGTGGCAATTGTGTCGTGCCTCTTGTTGTATCGTTCGCCTTCAGCGCCATAAATTGAATTTACATTTTTGTAAATAAAATTTGGTGGGTTCAAACTAATATACTACATTTGCATACAGAAAATGCGGTAGTAGCTCAGTTGGTAGAGCATGAGCTTCCCAAGCTCAGGGTCGCGGGTTCGAGCCCCGTTTACCGCTCTGTAAAAACGTTAGAACCAACTTTTTAAAAAATAGCGTTATGGCTGTAGTGTTATTAGCAATTATGCTTGTCGGCCTTTTGTTGATTGCAACAGAATCAGTTAATCACATTAACAAAGCTGCTGTTGCAATGTTTTTTGGCGTTACATGTTGGTTAATCTATATTGCTTATGGTTCGGACTTTGTGCAGTCGATACATGCGACTGATTATGCAGTCTTTCTCCAAAAGAATGCTCAGAACTCTTTGTCTATTAAGCAATTTATAGCTTCCTCTCTCTTCTTTAAGTACATCGTTCAAAGTGCCAATATCGTATTGTTTCTGTTGGCTACTACTTGTATCGTTGAGGTACTCCATAATAATGGTTGCTTTGACTTTTTAGCAGAATGGATCAAAACACGTCGTCCGCGTAAGTTGTTGTGGACATTGGCCTTTTTTACTTTTATCGTCTCGGCTAATTTGGACAATTTGGCTACGGTTGTGCTACTCTTGTCAATTATTCACCCCCTATTGCAAAGTGAGAAGCAAAGGCGCATTTATGGTGCAGTGATTATATTAGCTGCCAATTGCGGTGGGGCTATTACGGTGATTGGCGACATGACGAGCCTTAAACTTTGGAATGATGGTTTAGTGACTCCTTCTACTTATTTTCTAACTCTTTTGCTTCCTATTTGTGCGGCATTAGTTACAATGTTATTGTTGCTAATGCGTAATTTACCTACTCGCGTGGAGTTTGCATTAGACAGACTTCCATACAGAGGAGACGATACCTTGTTAACACGTTCGCAGCGTTTGTTGATGCTCTTTGTAGGTATTGGTGGGCTTTGGTTTATTCCAAGTTTTCATCGCATCACATTGTTGCCACCTTTTGTCGGGGCTTTGTGTGTGTTAGCACTTCTATGGATGGTCAATGAGTTGTGCAATCGCCAATTATTGGGAAGTGATAAGATGGTATTGCGTCGTTTGCCAATGGCCCTGCAGTATGCTAATTTGCAGAATTTGCTTTACTTCGTAGGCTTGACCTTGATGTTTGGCGCCGTAGCTGAAACGGGCTTGTTGCGACAACTCTATGATTGGCTGACAAGGAGTGAAGGTAGTATTTATTTTATAGGTATATTAAGTACAGTTTTCGCTGCGCTATTTGGTAACGTACCGACACTATTAGGTGGAGTAGAGGTGTTTCATCAAAGTAATGTGGTACACTTTGCAGAGCTAATAGGAACGAATGGTTACTTTTGGCCATTGTTGAGTTATACGACGGCAATGGGGGGCTCGATGCTGCTTACAAGTAGTATTGCTGGTGTGTTATTGATGCGCATGGAGGATATAAGCTATGTTTGGTATCTAAAACATGTAGCGCCAAAGGTGTTGGCAGGCTTCTGTGTCGGTTTTGTGCTGCTGATACTGATAATCCAAGGTGTTATTTGGATTAATCAAGTATAGTCTTTTTGTTCGTATATGTTTGGGCAAAATGTTTATGAAAAGAATTTCAAAGATTATAATATAATGGGTAAAATAAGATGTGTGGGCGTGCTCACCTCTGGAGGTGATGCGCCTGGCATGAATGCTGCCATTCGTGCTGTGACTCGTAGCGGAATATGCAATGGCTATAAGGTTAAAGGTATTTATCGTGGTTATGATGGTTTAATTCATGACGAGGTAAAGCCTTTTACGACTGAAGACGTAAGTAACATTATTCAAACGGGCGGTACAATATTGCGCACAGCACGCTCGAAGGAGTTTGAAACAGCTGCTGGTCGTAAGATGGCTTATGAAACGCTTCGTAAGGAATCAATTGACGCACTGATTGTAATTGGTGGTAATGGCTCGTTAACGGGTGCCATGAAATTGGCTGAGGAGTATGACTTCCCTTGCATTGGACTGCCAGGTACGATTGATAACGACTTGTATGGTACTGATAGCACGATAGGCTATGACACAACGCTCAACACGATTACGCAGTGCGTTGATAAGATACGTGATACTGCGACTTCGCATGAGCGCATCTTCTTTGTTGAGGTAATGGGACGCGATGCAGGCTTTTTAGCTCAGAATAGTGCGATTGCTGCTGGTGCTGAGGCTGCGATTATTCCTGAAGATACTACGGGTAGCGATCAGTTGATTGAATTTATGGAACGTGGTATTCGTAAGAGTAAGAAGAGTTGTATCGTGATTGTAAGCGAAAGTCCGAAGTGTGGTGCAATGTATTATGCAGAACGCGTAAATAAGGAGTATCCAAACTTTGACGTTCGTGTATCAATTCTTGGTCATTTACAGCGTGGTGGTAGCCCTTCTGCTCGTGACCGTATATTGGCTTCACAAGTGGGGGTTGGTGCGATCGAAGCCTTGGTGCAAGGCCAACGCAATGTGATGGTAGGCGTGCGCAATAATGAAGTCGTGTACGTTCCATTCGTCGATGCTATTGGCAAGCGAAAGGTAATGGATAAGAAACTGATTAAAGTGCTTGACGAACTTAGCATTTAGTTCTTTCGTGTGCAAGTTAGGAATACAAAGTTGGCAAGTAAAGGTGTGTGCACTTTTACTTGTCAGCTTTTTATTTGTGACTAATCGTTCGATTAAAAACAGAGAAAACAAAAAGTCTGAAATAAAAAAGACTATTATGCAATCAACTGATACTGGAATGAAGCTGGATCAGATACTATCATTGTTGTCACTTACATTTGCAGCGTTTATTTTCAATACTTCAGAGTTTATTCCTATAGGACTTTTGACTGATATTCGTAATGACTTTGGACTGACGGAGCAGTCGGTAGGTATGCTTATATCTATTTATGCATGGGCCGTTATGTTGCTCTCACTTCCTTTGATGCTTATGGTGTCGAAACTGGAAATGAAGCGCTTGATGTTGGGGCTGTTGGCTTTTTTTACGATATTTCAAGTTACGTCTTTCTTATCAACAAGTTTTACGATGTTGGTGCTATCGCGTGTAGGTGTTGCGTGTACACATGCTATCTTTTGGTCGATTGTGTCGCCTATGGCTGTTCGTATAGTTCCCGATCGATTTCGTTCTGTGGCTTTGAGTATGGTTGTGACAGGGTCTTCTGTTGCAATGATATTAGGTATGCCTTTGGGCAGAATTATAGGTCTACATGTTGGTTGGCGAATGACGTTTCTAAGTATTGGTGCTTTTTCATCTTTAACGCTTCTATATTCGTTCTTTAAACTTCCTTTGTTGCCAAGTCGTGGTGGATTTTCTCCTCGCAAGTTGCCCGAACTGCTTCGTAGCAAAGGGGTGGTTGGACTTTATATATTCACGTTGCTTGTATCTACAGCTTATTATGTTAGTTATAGTTATATAGAACCTTTCTTGTCGCAGGTGGCTCAGATGCCCAATAGTATGATTACGACTACGTTGATAGTATTTGGGGCAGCAGGCTTTGTTGGCAGTTTGTTCTTCTCAATGTGCTATAATCGCAATCGCTGCATCTTTATTTCAGCCGTGGTGCTTTTAATGGCACTCTGCTTGGTGTTGCTTACTCCTCTGTCATCAAATGTATACTTGCTAATGCTTTTGTGTGCAGTGTGGGGAATGGCAGCGACGGCCTATAATGTAGCGATGCAGTCAAATATTATCCTAATCACATCGGCTGAGAGTACGTCTGTAGCCATGTCAATATTCTCGGGTATCTTTAATCTCGGTATAGGTTGTGGCGCCTTTGCTGGTGGTGCTATTTGTGAACACGCCTCTATTCGCTACATTGGCTATGCAGGTGCAATATTGGCCTTTATAGGTTGGGGGTATTGGCAGCTACGATTAGGAAAACGTGTGTAATTGCGGTGCCGCTTATGAAAGAAAGTTGATGCGATTGGCAAACGAAAGCTGATGGTTAATAAGCTTATTGAAGTTGCTTGAAGAGTCTAGCATTTAATTCATATTGGAATAAAAAGGAAGTTGACAAGTATATACGTATATATGCACGTTATGCTTGCCAACTTTCATTTTTTTGTAATTGTTTTTTTATTCGACTATTCCAACTTTTTCACTTTTAGTCTTTTTGCTTGTTTTGCGATACTTGCGACGGAATAGATCACTCATGCGTGTAAACTCTCGTTGTAATAGAATGCCAACTCCTTGCGTGGTGAGCGATGATTTTGTAAAGTATCGGTCATTGGTTTCGCTATAGGCGCGTAAACTGATGCTACCGCGTGGTGTGAGCAAATAACGTATGTCGAAATCGCCAATAAAGTTTGAGGTGTAGTAGGGATTGTCGCGATAGCCAAAGTTGCCGTTGATTAATAGACGATCGTTGAAAAGGCGTCCTTGAAGCAAACCATCTACTTCGAGAGAATTCCAACCATCAGTTCCTGGCGTAAAGTTGGTACCAAATGACCACTTTGATTGGTTGCCAAGCATGGACGAAATAGCGGAGTTAAGTTGTCCTGTAATGGTGGTAGAAAGAAAAGATCGCATGGCAGCAGATGACTGTTGCGAGGACGTAGAAGTTACGTTATTGATGCCTTGACTTGTTGTCATAAAACGTCCAATTCCTAACAGATACATGGCTTGGCGACTCATATCTTCCTCGGTAGAAATAAGTTGTCGAACCATATGTTTTTCGTCCTCGGAGATGTTGTGTAGGTCGAGGTCGAAGTTTACTTGTGGTGAATGTGCTTTTCCGCCAATATTAAGTATGCAGTCAGCGCGCACTGTCTTATTGGAAAAGCCTGCTCCATAGTTTAAGTCGTTAAGTGATACACCGTTGACTGTGTATAGTGCTTTTAGTGCAAGGTCGGCATATAAGGGGTCGCCTGCAAATGTAATGGAACTGCCAGGCTGTAGTGTCAGGCTCTTGCGTATGATATCTTGTATGCTAATATTATATTCACCGCGACTAAGCGTGTAACGTCCATATAGGTTGAAACCTCCTTTGTTGTGCCATGTGGCACGTAGGGCGCCTTGACCGTAAGCGGTAATGGCATCGTCTGATCGTTCGTCAGTGATAATGCGAATTTGCGCTTGCGGAGTCATGTTGATGTTAAAGTTGAGCAGCATATCAGTACCAGGGTCATCCTTGTCGGATGAGGCAACAACTTCAGCAACGGAAGAACGATCGGCAGGAGTATTATATGCAGTTTGCTGTTCGTTATTTATGGCATGAAAGCGTATCATGTGGTCGTCCTTTGATAGTGCAGATTGTGTGCCTAAGTTATAGACGAACAGAGTAGGAGCATTGGGTGTTAGTGCTATATTGGCCACAAAGTGATTGGGCCAACCTTGTAGATGTACATTTCCACTGCCTATGGTTGTGCTATAAAAGGGTAAGTTAGGCTGTTGAGGCTGGTCGTAGCAAAGAAGGTGATCGGCGGTAATGTCAAAATCGTAGTTTAACTTCTTTAGGTGTGTGTGGCGTAGTTCGCCATTTGCTATTCCTTTTCCTCCTTTCTTATCGGTGAGCGTAAAGTTTTTAAAAGCAAATTTACCTGTTGACATGGTGACGTTGCCGTCTTTTACTTCATAGTCTACGCATGTAGCTAAGACACGCGCTTTGCAGTTGGCCTTGACTTCCCCCTTAAAATCTAACTGCTTAAAGGGACCATATAGACACACGTTGCCTGTAGCATTACCTGTAAAGTCGCCGAATATGCCGTCAATGTAACGCTTTAAGAAATCGAGGCGGGTGTGGTTTGCTGCAATATCAAGATTTAGTCCTTTTTCAGCTAATGAAACGTAGCCTTGCACATTGGTGCCGTAATTGGGGGTGTTAGGCAACTTCATGTCTGCATCAATGTTGATTCGGTTTTCTTCTTTATTCCAATTGGCTTTGATGTCTGCTGCTCCCATTAATCCATTATTGAATGTAAAGTCAGGAATGAGTAGGTGGGCATGCAGTTGGGGGGTGTTCCCTTTTTGTGTAAAGATAGCTTGTCCTGTTGCTTTGCCTCCAAATGAAACGGCATCGAAGTTGATCAAACCAAGTATGTAGTCTATGTCGAGGTCGTGCAGTTGTGCTACAATTGAGTCGTTCTTGTTGGGAGCAATTTCACCATCAATTTGTAGTGATTGGTTGTTGTGACTTAGTTTTACTCCTGAGAAAGCTAAGTGGCGATTGATGTATGAGAGCTGGCCAGAAGCAATATTCCATGTTGTATCTGCTAAAGCAAATTGTGTAGGACGTATGTGCATGTTGAAGTTTACCCCATGCTTAGTAGGGTAAAATTGTGTAATGCTCTCAAACGTTCCATTGTAGTCTCGTTCGTTGACCCCATTCCAGGCTAATTGAGTGGTTAATTTCCCATTAGCAGTGGATAGATCGGCTGCAATGCTATATTCTCGTCCCGAAAGTTTTTTATGTGCTTGAATAAGGCAATGGTATAGGCTATCTGTTCCGCTGAGGTAAATGCTGGGACGTGTAAAACTCTGTCCAACAACATCGATTTGATTGGCAAAGACAGAGAGAGAGGTGCGTCCGCTTCCTGCATTAACCGTCCCCTGTACGTGTAGTCCCTCTTGAACGGAAACGTTTATTCCGAATAGCTTTTCAAATGCTTCTGATTGTTTTAAGTGGGCGTTGATGTTCCACTCTTCATCTTTAGCAGCCATTTGTTGGGGGCGAGGCATTAGTCCTGGTAGGCATTTGTTGATGATACACTGTATGCCGTTTTGTATTTTTTTAGGAGTTAGCTGCCCTGTAATTTTAGCGTCAATAAAGTCGCTATTAATGCTGAACTGCTGTTTGTTATTAGAGCAATTGTAAAGCGAGGCTTGCAATTGTTGTAGGTTGTAGTTGCCATGTGGTCCTTCTGTAATGTTAAACTGCTTTAGTTCTACTTCGCCATGTGGCATATTGGTTGAGAGTTGTGATAGGTTGGCTTGAATATTTCCACTATAAATTGCTTTTGCAAAAGCATTGTTAATTCCCAATATTTTTGCGTCAAAGCGTTGTACATTAGCACTTAATTTTATCTGATTTATTTTTTTGTTTTTGATGGATAGTTTTGTACTTAATTCAAGGTTAGCGATAGGATCGCTACTATTGATGTTAGCTAGTATGTTATCCTTTGAATAGCACACCCGATAGTTTATTGGGAGAACTGTATGGCTATTATATTGCATAGAAGTAATGCTACCATCGCATAGAATAATAGGCTTCATCTTATGGGTGAGATTGGCCTGAATGTGAGTGTCGGTAGTTATTTGTGTGGGGAGTTTGGTATTGTTTAGTATATGGTCAAGCTGTAATTGCGAGAGATGAATATTCGCATTGATTATACGCTCCCGTAATTGTGCATCGGCCGCAATGCTACCTACCTCCGAATGCAGAAAAACAGAGGCTGTACCTATATTGCGTGAGAAATTGTAGAAGGTATTTCCACTAGCATCAATATTACCCACACGTTGTAGGAGATTTACTAATTGCTGATTTTGTGGGATAAATGAGGTAGCAAAGAGTTGCGTAAGGCAACTCTTTGCTTGTAATTGTTTTAAGCTAAGATGAAGAGCCTCTATTTGTTTCGCTTTACGTTGTAATGTAGCATTGGCCTTAATCAACAAGGTATGTTCCGTATTGGTAAGTGTTAGTTGATTAAGTTGGAACTTATCGGGAGTGAGTAAAAGAGTAGTTGAAAGTTGAAGTGTTTGGTCGAATTGGCGTGGTAACTTTAAGAGTGGACGTATGTCGGAAGTACCTATCTGTAGATTATCAATTGTTGCTCCAATGCGTAGGGTAGGGAGTAATTGGTCGAAGCCTTTTCGAATATCGTATGTCGCAATGAGGTCACTTTGAGATATGCGTGTGTGTGGCATTTCAAAGCGAAAGTCTTCAATGTGTGCTGTGGTTCGACTTGCATTTAGCTTGAAGCGTAGCTTTTTGAGGCACAATCCGGACTGCTCGTTGAATGATAAAGAACGAATGCGAAGACTTAGACTATCAGATTTAATGCTTTTTAGGCTAATATTAGCGTTTAGCTGATTGACAGATAGGTGGGAAGGGTCTAGCTGATTTGCGTGATGGGGCTTATACCATTCATTATATTTTATTGCTACTCGTCGTAAGATGATTGAGTTGATGCGTAGATTAAGTGTGGACTCTTTCTTAGTGTCTTTACTAGTAAAGGCATCAAGCAAGAACTGATAGTTGGCTGCACTATCAGCACGTTGTTTGTATAGATTGATATCGGTGTCGATGAGTGAAACAGTGCGTAGTGAAAGTTGCTCTTTGAACAAGGAACGTAGTTCAATCTTAGCGGTTGCAATTTGTGCTTTGATAAGTTTGTTTCCTTGTTTGTCTTTAATACAGATGTCGTTGATTATTATTCGATTAAATAAGCCTATTTCAATTTTACCTATAGAAACATTGGTGTGTAGTGTCTGGCTCAGTTCTGTAGCAACAATTTGAGTAAGTATGCGTTCTGTTGGTCCAAAGTTGAGTATTGCCAACAATAATATGTATGCCCCGATGATGGTGCATACTATACAACGTAAAATATTATGTAGTCTTTTTGCTTTCAATGTTGTGCAAAATTATACAAAAGGTTCGGCAGTACAAAGCAAAAGTGCACTTTTTGCTATGTGACAGTGCTTGTGTTGCCGCTTCTTTGTGTCAAGCAAACATTGTTGGCTGTGTGAAGAAAAAATACTTTTCCCTTTTTATTGCGCTCGCCTTGCACTATCTTTGCAGTTTGATTATGCAACACTTCGATTTACAATCAAAATATCAGCCTACTGGTGACCAACCTGAGGCCATAAAGGAATTGACGGCAGGGGTATTGTCTAACACTCCTGCTCAAGTGCTTTTGGGCGTAACGGGTTCAGGCAAAACGTTCACGATAGCTAATGTTATAAAGAATGTAAATAAGCCTACGCTCGTATTAAGTCACAATAAGACGTTAGCTGCACAATTGTATACAGAATTTAAAGGATTCTTTCCCAATAATGCAGTAGAATATTACGTTTCGTATTATGATTACTATCAGCCAGAGGCTTATATTGCGTCAACTGATACTTACATTGAAAAAGATTTGGCAATAAATGAAGATATTGACAAACTTCGTTTGGCGGCTACTTCGGCTTTGCTTTCTGGTAGAAAGGATGTAGTTGTCGTATCGTCTGTTTCGTGTATATATGGTATGGGTAATCCAGCTGCTTTTTATGAGAATGTAATAGATCTAAAGGTCGGACGGACGTTGTCATTAAATAGCTTACTTAATCAGTTGGTAAGCAGTTTGTATACCCGTAATGATGTTGCACCCAAGGCGGGTAACTTTCGTGTTAAAGGCGATACAGTTGACATTTATTTGGCTTATTCGGATGACCTCATTCGTGTGTGCTTTTGGGACGAAGAGATTGATAGTATAGAAGAGGTCGATGCTTTATCAGGCGTTCGGCTTAATACGTATGAGGAATATAAGGTATATCCAGCCAATCTTTTTCTTACATCAAAAGAAACACAGGAAATAGCTATACGCAAGATACAGGAAGACCTTATGACTCAAGTGCAGCTCTTCGAAGATATGGGGAAGACACTTGAAGCAAAGAGACTGAAAGAACGCGTAGAATATGATATCGAAATGATACGCGAATTAGGACATTGCGCGGGTATAGAGAACTATTCACGCTATTTTGACGGACGTGAACCCAACACGCGTCCTTTCTGTCTACTCGATTTCTTCCCAGATGACTTTTTAATTGTTATAGATGAGAGTCATGTAACCATACCACAAATACGAGCTATGTATGGTGGTGACCGTTCGCGTAAGGAGTCACTTGTCAACTATGGCTTTCGACTTCCTGCAGCAATGGATAATAGACCACTAAAATTTGAAGAGTTCCATGAGTTGGCGAAGCAAGTAATTTATATTAGTGCAACGCCTGCTGATTATGAATTAGCAGAGAGCGAAGGCGTTGTTGTTGATCAGGTTATTCGTCCTACGGGATTATTAGACCCTATTATTGAAGTGCGCGATACGGATTATCCTGTAGACGACCTTATGGAAGAAATTCGTAAGGCAAAGGAACGTGAGGAACGTGTGTTAGTTACAACGCTTACTAAACGAATGGCAGAGGAACTTACTGAGTACTTGCTTAAAAATGACATTAATACGGCATATATACATAGTGATGTTGATACATTGGAACGCGTACAGATAATGGAAGATCTGCGTCGTGGTGTATATGATGTTCTTATAGGTGTTAACCTCCTTCGTGAGGGACTTGATTTACCAGAGGTAGCCTTAGTTGCTATCCTTGATGCTGATAAGGAAGGCTTTTTGCGCTCTGCTCGTTCACTAACACAAACTGCAGGACGTGCAGCGCGTAATGTAAATGGGCGCGTTATTATGTATGCAAAGGAGATAACTGCTTCTATGCAGCAGACTATAGATGAAACGAATCGTCGTCGTGCGAAGCAAATTGCTTATAATACGTTACACCATCTTACCCCACAACCAATCGTTAAACCTATAGAAAACAATGAATTGGTCGAGATGCAGCGTAAGCGTAAGGTTTCGCAGCAGGAGAATAGTACTAGTCGTTCAAACATTAAATCGAACTATCAAGTCTCTTCTGAGGAAATTCTAGTTGCAGCAGATCCGTCTGTAAGTGATTATGGAAGGAATGTGACAGAAACGAAAGATCAGAAGAGAGAGCGTTTGCAGAAGGCGATGAAAAAGGCTGCAGAATCGTTCGACTTTATAACTGCGGCTCAATTACGTGATGAACTATTGTTGTTGGATAAGGAATAGTAATAATATGTAACGTGTAAAAGCAAGAACTCGCGTAAGTTGTTGCTTTTCAAGTTACTAGTTTTATAGAGATTAGAAAAGAATTTGTCTTACCTAATATAGAAGTCTTTGCATAGCGTTCGGTATTGTTCTGATCGTCCACCATTTTTGTCAATAAGTACGAGCTGATTGTACTTGAGTGGAGAAGGAGTTGGAGAGAAACAAAGTAGCACTCTTTTACAAGGTTTTTGTGGACGTGTTACTATATCTGTCCGGTGTATTAGCGATAGATCATAAATCGAAGCTGAACAAATAAAATGCGTGGACGCTGCCGTAGGGAGTATAACGCAGAAACGTGCCTTCTTGTTTGTATAGTCAAGTAAAAGGCTTACGCAACGTAAGAGGGCATTAAAGGTGAGTCCACCACCAGCCGTATGGCGAGCTTGAGCGCGATTGACAGAAGGAGGGAGAACATCTTCTTCGTAGTAGGGTGGGTTGCTTAGTATACAGTCAAATTTGGAGGTTGCAGTTTGAGCAAATTGTAATGCGTCTGTGCAAGTTATTGTTATGCGATTGCTGTAAGGCGAGTTCTTTACATTGTTAATAGCATCAATTGTAGCTTCGTTATCAATTTCAATGCCAAGAACATTGCCTTTAGGGGAACGTTGTGCGGCCATAAGTGAAATGAGCCCACAACCACAACCAATGTCAAGAATGCTCTTTGCGTCCGCTACTTCAGCCCAGGCTCCTAAAAGGACGCCGTCTGTCCCCACCTTCATGGCACATCGTTCGTCGTTTATGTGAAAATGCTTGAATGTAAAACTCATAACTGCTTCTTTTGTTTGTAGTAGATAACAAAGGTAATATTTATTTGTTGAAAAATCTTTCAAATCGTAACGTATTGTAAAATAATTGCTCACTTCTTTTGCTGTTGTGCAAATACTTCGTACTTTTGCCGCCGTTTAGAACAATAAAACGGAAAATAATGAGAAAAACATTTTTAACTGTAGCGCTTGCTTTGTGCGTTGGTTCTGTGGCTCAGGCTGGTGGTTACTTAACGAATACTAATCAGAGTGTAAGTTTCTTGCGCAATCCTGCACAAGATGCAACAATTGGTATCGCTGGTGCTTATGCTAATCCTGCAGGTTTAGGATTTATGCGTACAGGTTGGCATTTGGGATTTGATCTGCAGAGTGCTTATCAGACTCGTAGTGATAAGGCTTACTTTCCCGCTTTTGCCTTGGGAGAAGTAAATGGCGTGAAGAATGCAACGGATGGTTATAAAACATTTGAGGGTAAAGCAAAAGCCCCTGTAATTCCTTCGTTCGATTTGGCGCGAGTAGGAGAACGTTGGTTTGCATCATTTCACTTTGGCATCACTGGTGGTGGTGGTAAGTGTAAGTTTAATGATGGCTTGCCTTCATTCGAGAGTCAAGTAGCGATGTTACCTGTATTAGTAGGTGCGATTGCTCCAGGCGCGGTGACAGGATATACAATGGATACGCATATGCAAGGTCGTCAGTATTACTTTGGTGGCCAGTTTGGTGTGGGTTATAAGATTACACCTAACTTTAATGCAAGTATTGGAGGTCGTGTAGTTTACGCACAGTGTAACTATTATGGCTATGTGCGCAACATTAGTTTAAATACGGCACAAGGGACGACTGTTCCAGCTACGAAATTCTTCGAGAGCCAACAGATGCCAGACTTCGCAGCATTAGTTTCTGATAAAGAATTGAACTGTGACCAAAACGGTTGGGGCTTTACTCCTATTATTAGTGCTGACTGGAAAATTGGTAAGTTGAATTTGGCTGCAAAGTATGAGTTCAAAACTAAGTTGCGTCTGAAGAATCAAGCCGGTGTTAATACTAGTGGTTTGAGCGAATATGATGACGGTAAGAAAGTGAAGGCTGACATTCCTGCAATACTCTCTATTGGCGCACGCTATTCATTGTTAGATAATGTTCGCCTAAATGCGGGTTTCCACTATTATTTTGATAAGCAAGCTACGCAACACAATAATAAGCACAATTACTTGACAAATGGTGGTTGGGAAGTGTTGGCAGGTGCTGAAGTAGATGTAACAAAGCGTTGGACGGTAAGTGCTGGTTGGCAAACAACTAACTATGGACTTGGTAAGAATAGTCAGTTTATAAGTGACATGAGTTTTGTAACCAACTCTAACTCTGTGGGCGTAGGTGCTCGTTTCCAATTGCGTAAGAAGGTAGCACTTAATATTGCTTACTTCAAGACTATCTACAAGCACTACAAGCGTCAACATGACGACTTCTATAATATTAAGGGTACATTTGGAGGTATGCTGAATCCTTTGGCACAACAGTTAACAGCTGGTGCACAACAAATAGGTCAGGCTTTGCAACAACCTAACTTGAGTGAAGCTCAGCGTTTAGCTTATCAAACTCGTTTAGCTGAAATTAGGACAGAACTTGGTGCTGCGCAGAAGATTCAAACAGGTCTAGGCGGTTACATATCAAGTGGTTCAGAAAAATTCCATCGTACAAACGATGTGTTTGGTTTAGGTCTAGAGATTGACTTCTAATAAAGTCGTATATATAAGGATATAATAAGGAATGCGCGCGACAACTTTCATAAGTTGCCGCGCGTATTTCTTATTGTTGCTTTATTTCAAACTTTTCGTCGCGAAAGGTTGAGGCTGGCAAGCCTGCTCCATTTATTAGGTTGGCATGTGTAAAGGGTTGCCAACCATAGCGAACAGCTTTAACGTTTTTCTTTTTGTTACTATGGAGCGTTATGGTCGTACCTTTGACTATAGCCTCAGCTGGGTAATAGATACCATCTTCATCTGCAACTTCGAAGCCAATGATATGATTGCCATTTGCTGGGTGCATATTCTGCGCTTCTGTAAAGTAGAGGGTCGTATTTGTTCCGTTTGCTTCAAAGTGTGTGTAGCGTGGGCCAGAGCCGACGATATTATGATGATAAGTGTTGCAAAGTGCAGACAGTGCCAATCGATAAGCTACTTGCCACTTTTGTCGTGGGTGTACGTCAAGAGAATCACCAAGGTCGGAACATACGGTCATCCACGTATTGTCGTCAGCTTCGGCTAATTGTCGTTGGCTATCGCGGAAGTGTGGCCAGGAAGGTCGTGTTGCAATGGATGATAATTGAACTGTATAAAAGGGCAAAGAGGCTTGGTTGAAGTATTTTCGCCAACTCTTTTCGAGTAATGGGAATAAGCGTTCATGCACTTCAACGTTTTCAGCGTTCGATTCCCCTTGATACCATAGGACTCCGCGAATGTTGTACCTTTCGAGCGGAAGGATAGCACTCTCAAATAGGTAAGCAGGCTCGTAGGGGTGGCGCTGATGTTTTGATTGGGTATGCTTTGTATTAAGAGCAGCTCGGTCGCGCATCCAACGCATAATAAAGTCGTTTTGTTTCCAATTGCGCAAAATAGCGGGGAAGAATTCTTCAAGTGTCGAGCGATCAATCCAATTCTCACACCCAGATCCGCCAACTGCATTTGATATAATACCTACATGGCAGCCTAAGCTATCGGCTAAAAGTCGACCATAATTAAAGGCTATAGACGAAAACTTTTGCGCAGCCTTAGTATTTGAGCGTTCCCATACTCCTGTCTGAACGTATAGCAGATGATTAACAGAATCAAGTCGAGTACTATCCCATTCAATGGCGTAAGTCGGAATGATAGAAAGCATATTATATAGGTGTAGGCGTGAGCAGGTGTCGGCTGCAGCAAGGTCGGCTTGTGCGGTAGCGGTACGTGGAATAACAAGTTCCATGTTTGACTGCCCTGAACAAAGCCATACTTCTCCTACATAAACGTTATTGAAAGTCCTTTTGTCGCTTTTTGCTTTAAATGAGAGTTGGTAAGGACCGCCAGCCTCTTCAGCGGGGAAGGTTACGCTCCATTGGCCTTGATCGTTGGTGATTGCTTGAGCTTTTAAGCCATGGAAGTTAACGTTTACTTCTTCGCCCACGTTGGCCTTGCCATGAAAGGTGATAGGACTTTGGCGTTGAATGACCATTTCACTGCCGTAGGTCGCAGGTAGAGTTAAACCGCCAAAATTTCCCGTAATGTTGCTATAAACGGTCTTGGCTAAGATATGGGCTCCTTCTGCATCTGGGTGTAGTGCGTCAGGAAAAAGGTTAGGGTAAGGGTGGAGTGGTGTGTAAAGGTCTATGAGACCTACATTATAGGTATGTGCGATTTGTTGAATGCGCTGTTGTACCATGCTGTGCCAAAGACGTGTTCCACTATCAAATCGGGGGTGATCATGGAAGATAGGCGTCATCAAGCAAATCCATATTTTACTATTAGGATTAGCCACGCGGAAGGAATCGATGAGCGCGCGATAGTTAGGTATGAACTCATCGGCATAGTGCGGCCAATTACGAGGGTCGGTGTCATTTAGTCCAAGGTGAATGACAACAATATCAGCCTTGTATTTTATAGCAGCTTTAAATTCAGGGAGCTTGACATAAGGGTTGTGGCCCTTGTAAAGTAAGGTAGCTCCGCTATGACCAAAGTTGCGCACATCGTAGTCCTTACCAAGCATTTGTTGGAGTTGGACCGGGTATGCCTGCGTTTCACGGTTAGGTAAATTATAGCCATAAGTGACGCTATTACCTACGCAAGCCACTTTTATTTTGTTGTGCGCCCATGATGGGAGCGAAATGAGTAAAAGGGTAACGATTAATAAGATTTGTTTCATGATGGTGTAGATGTATGATTTTAGTTAGCCGAAATGCTTTCTTCTTCGCAATAGCAAGTGTTGGGTAATTGATCAACTATTAAATGGCGTACCTCAGCATTCTGCATACGAGGAATTTCTTTTTTTGAACAACCTAATAGTACTGCTTGTATAATTCGGTTGAATAGTCCGTGTCCTACGGCAAGGATTTTTTTGTTGTCATATTTATCTTTGGTAAAAGATAAAAACTGTAAGGCGCGTCTATACATGTCGTTTATGCTTTCGGCGTCAGAAGCAATGCCTTCATTGCGTGCTAACGAAATAGCCGTTCCCGTAGAATGCCCCCAATCTCTTTCGCGTAGAAGTGGGCAAGGGGTAATTGTCACGTTTTGGTTTAAGTGGTTCTTGATAATAGTCGCAGTGTCAATGGTGCGTTGCAGGTCGCTGCAGAGTAACGCATCAAACGTGATGTGCTCTTTGTTTAACCTTTCTGCTAACTGGATCGCTTGTTGTCGCCCTAAGGCAGTGAGGTGCCCTGGAAGGTGACCTTGTAAGATTTGTGCCACGTTCTCTTCTGTCTCGCCATGGCGAACGAGATATAATTCTATCATATTGTTGGAGTTTATGGTTGCAAACTTACGAATTTTAAATTAAATCTTGTAAAACTGACTTTATGATATTAATATACTGTTTTGTAATACAGACGTTATTCTTTATTCATCTTTTTATGGCAAAACGAAATTAATCATATAAAAAATAAAGAATAATGATACTTTTGCATTGTGTTTATAATAAAATGTTTTATCTTTGCACACAAATAAAACAATAAAGAACCAATTATGGCAGCGAAAATAGAGTTTACGAAGATGCATGGCGCGGGTAATGACTATATATATGTCAATACGTTGAAGTATCCCATTTCGAATCCAGAGGAGGTATCGAAGCTATGGAGCGACCGCCACAAAGGCATAGGTGGTGATGGTCTTGTGCTGATAGGCAAGGGATCAGAAGATGCAGACTTTTCGATGCGTATATTTAATAATGATGGTTCTGAAGCGCGAATGTGTGGTAATGCTTCTCGTTGTATTGGTAAGTACTTATATGAATATGTCCTTACGACCAAGACGGAAGTAAAACTATCAACTCTTTCGGGTATAAAGATACTGAAATTACATGTAAATGGGGAAAATCATGTAGATAGCGTTACAGTCGATATGGATACTCCGTATTTGGCTGTACCTAGTCAGTTGGCTATTCCCGATGGTAAAATGACGGAAGGAGAAGTTGTAAGTACAGAAGGAAAATCGTTTGTGGGTACGTTTATTTCAATGGGTAATCCCCACTTTGTCATATTTGTAGACGATGTCGAGACATTTGATGTAGCAGCTATCGGTCCAACGTTAGAGTTCGCTCCCATCTTTCCAGAGCGTTGCAATATAGAGTTTGCCACAGTGTGTGCTGATGGTAGTATACGTATGCGCGTATGGGAACGTGGGTCAGGTATTACTATGGCTTGTGGTACGGGTGCTTGTGCAACGGCTGTTGCTGCTGCGTTGACTCATCGCGCTACTCGTTCAAGCTATATCGTAATGGATGGAGGTACACTGCATATTGAATGGGATAAGAGTACTTCACACGTGATGATGACTGGCCCAGCCACAAAGGTTTTTGACGGTGTAATAGACCTTCCGAATTGAAAAGTTTAATAGCCTCTCTCAGCCGCTACATGATAAAAGATGCAGAGGCGGGAGAGGTTGTTTTTTATAATAAGTACAACACAATGACTACTATAAACGAAAACTTCTTAAAGTTACAAAAAAACTACCTTTTTGCCGATATAGCACAGAAGGTGGCTGCTTATAAGAAAGCCCATCCAGAAGCAAAAATTATTCGTTTGGGCATTGGCGATGTGACGCGTCCTTTGGCTCCTGCGGTTATAAAAGCTTTGCATAAAGCCGTGGACGAAATGGCGAGTGCCGATACATTTCGCGGTTATGGCCCAGAGCATGGGTATGAGTTCTTGCGCAGGGCTATCGTTGAAAACGATTTTGCTCCACGTGGTATAGAAATTGATGAGGACGAAATCTTTATCAATGACGGTGCAAAGAGCGATACGGGTAATTTTGGCGACATCTTAGGTCAGGACAATAGTATATGCGTTACCGATCCCATTTATCCCGTCTATATTGATTCGAATGTAATGGGCGGACGCGCAGGTGAGATTGAAAATGGGTCGTGGAGTGAAATAACCTATTGCCCATGCACTGCCGCAAACAATTTTGTGCCGCAATTGCCTACTCATTCCACCGATATGATATATCTTTGCTATCCTAATAACCCGACAGGTACTACATTGAGTCGCTCAGAACTTGAGAAGTGGGTAGCATACGCATTGGCTAATAAGAGTTTGTTGCTGTACGATGCCGCTTATGAAGCCTATATCACTGAAGAGGGTGTGCCTCATTCAATTTATGAGATTGAGGGTGCTAAGCGTTGTGCAGTAGAGTTCCATTCTTATTCAAAAACGGCTGGTTTTACGGGACTGCGTTGTGGTTACACCGTAGTTCCTAAAGATTTGGTATTTGAAAGTAAGAGTGGAGAACAAGTACAACTCAATCAACTTTGGAATCGACGCCAGTGCACCAAGTTTAATGGTACTGCCTATATCGTACAGCGTGCTGCTGAGGCTATCTACAGTGAGGAAGGTAAGCGTGAAGTACGCGAAACGATAGACTATTACATGTCAAATGCGCGAATCATGCGTGAGGCATTAACCGAGGTAGGACTTAAAGTGTATGGTGGCATAAATGCACCTTACATTTGGTTGAAGACACCTAATGGCATAGGCAGCTGGGACTTCTTTGAGCAACTATTAACTCAAATCAACGTAGTAAGTACGCCTGGTGTGGGTTTTGGGCCTGCGGGTGAGGGCTACATTCGCCTAACAGCTTTTGGTAAGCGTGAGGACTGCGAAGAGGCTATGAACCGCCTAAAAGCGTGGTTAAAGAAATAATAGAAATACAACCAAGAACTAATTAGATAAGGAGCGTAAAGCAACAGAAGCAAAATTACACTCCAATCACTTTTTAAAACAACACTCAAAATGAGCAACCTTCGTTTTAAAGTCGTAGAAGAGGCGTTTAAGAAACGTCCTCTTGAGGTTAAGGCGCCCACAGAGCGTCCGTCGGAGTATTTTGGTAAGTACGTTTTCAATCAGGAGAAGATGTTTAAGTATCTTCCATTGAATACTTACCAGCAACTTCGCGAGGTAATTGAAAAGGGAACTCCACTTCCTTTGTCCGTAGCCAACGATGTAGCACGTGGTATGAAGCAATGGGCCATGGAGATGGGTGTTACACACTGCACTCACTGGTTTCAACCCTTGACTGAAGGAACGGCAGAAAAGCATGATGCTTTTGTCGAACATGACTTTAAGGGAGGTATGGTTGAGGACTTCTCTGGTAAGGAGTTGGTGCAGCAAGAGCCTGATGCCTCATCATTCCCTAATGGTGGTATTCGTTCTACTTTCGAGGCGCGTGGCTATTCAGCTTGGGACCCTGCGTCACCTGTATTCATCGTTGGCGACACGTTAATGATCCCAACTATCTTTGTAAGTTACACAGGTGAGGCACTTGACTACAAGGCACCCCTTAAGAAAGCACTTGCTGCGGTTGACAAGGCTGCTACTGCTGTATGTCATTACTTTGATCCTAATGTAACGCGCGTTACGGCTAATTTGGGTTGGGAACAGGAATACTTCTTGGTAGATGAAGGCCTATATGCAGCACGTCCAGACTTGCTGTTGACTGGCCGCACCTTAATGGGACACGATTCTGCTAAGAACCAACAGATGGATGACCACTATTTCGGTGCAATCCCCGAACGTGTACAAGAGTTTATGCGCGATCTTGAAATTCAAGCGCTCGAACTTGGTATTCCTTGCAAAACGCGTCATAACGAGGTGGCCCCCAATCAGTTTGAGTTGGCTCCTATATTTGAGGAGTGTAACTTGGCTGTTGACCACAATATGCTCATTATGTCGTTAATGCGTAAAATTGCTCGCAAGCATGGCTTCCGTTGCTTGTTACACGAAAAGCCCTTCGCGGGCATCAATGGTTCGGGTAAGCACAACAACTGGAGTCTTACAACTGATACAGGTGTTTTGCTCCATGGTCCTGGTAAAACGGCTGAAGATAACCTTCGCTTCCTCGTGTTTGTAGTAGAGACGTTGATGGGCGTTTACAAGCATAATGGTCTGCTCAAGGCTTCTATTATGAGTGCAACGAATGCTCACCGTTTGGGTGCCAACGAAGCTCCCCCCGCTATTATTTCAAGTTTCTTGGGTAAGCAGCTCAGCGAATTTCTCGAAAAGGTAGAGAATTCTACCAAGGACGAACTCTTCACACTTGAAGGTAAGCACGGTGTACAACTTGATATTCCGCAAATTCCGGAGTTAATGGTCGACAATACTGACCGTAACCGTACTTCTCCTTTCGCCTTTACGGGTAATCGCTTTGAGTTCCGTGCAGTAGGTTCTATTGCGAACTGTGCAAGCGCGATGATTGTGCTCAACACAGCAGTTGCAGAGGCGCTCACCAAATTTAAGGAACGTGTTGATGCATTAATGGAGAAAGGCGAAGCTAAGCTCACTGCTATTCTTGAAGTACTGCGTGAGGATATTAAGACTTGTAAGCCAATTCACTTTGATGGCAATGGTTATAGTGATGAGTGGAAGGAAGAGGCTGCGCGTCGTGGCTTAGATTGCGAAACTTCTTGTCCTGTTATTTTCGACCGCTATCTTGACGAGGACTCTATCAAGATGTTTGAACGCATGAACGTCATGACCAAGCCCGAACTTGAGGCACGTAACGAAATTAAGTGGGAAACATATCAAAAGAAGATACAGATCGAAGCACGTGTGCTTGGCGACATCTGTATGAACCATATCATTCCAGTAGCTACTAAGTATCAAAGCGAGTTGGTTGACAATGTGCACAAGATCCAAGAAATCTTTGCTGATCCTGCAAAGGTGAAAGAACTCACAGCATACAATGTCGATCTTATTGAAAAGATCAATAAGCACGTAAGCTTTGTAGCCGAAAACGTTGAGGCTATGGTTGAGAAACGCAAGGTAGTGAATAAAATTGAGGATGTTCGCACTCTTGCAGTAGCTTACCATGACGAGATAGCTCCTTACTTTGACGCTATCCGTTACCACATTGACAAACTTGAATTGATTGTCGAAGACGAGATGTGGACGTTGCCTAAGTATCGTGAGTTGCTCTTCATTCGTTAAAAAACAATGTGCTGAATTTTATTAATATTAGATTCAGTACTTTGCGTATTTTCCTTTTAAAAAAATGTCGGATAGAACGCGTTACTTGGTCGCGTTTTATCCGACTTTTTTGTAAGCATCCCGTGCAGGCCGTATTGTATAAAACAAGCTATTACTGTCTGGTAAAACTTTTTCAAACAAATAAATTAGGGCTGACACTTCTCACGAGGTATCAACCCTTTTGGTTATCTTTGTTTTAGCTAAATAAAAATATAACTATGAGCAAAGATAGTTATTTTACCAGGCAGCAATATAAGAAAATACAAATTTGTAGGACACAAAGTTAATCTCTAATGATTGGATTTACCCATGGCAGCAGAATTGCAATATTAGGGGGGAGTTGGACTAACAACTATGTGCTTTTTGAGTTTTATCGGACACCAATATTTGTTTATGTATTTTCAGACGCTTATTATCATCTATTTATTCCTCTTCTTCTTCAATACAAAGGTGCTTTAAGTCGTACATCGAACCATTATATATGTTCAAGTCCACCTTCTCTTTAATACCATCTATTTTGCCACAATCTGTGTGTTGCCAAAAACGCCATTTTCCCTGATAAGTAAGCGAACGAACATAATAATGCGCGATCCAATAAGGATAACGCTCAAAGTCAGGCGTGTTGAGATAGTCTTTTTTAAACTTATAATTAGTATAGATGATAGGAGGAACACCATAGCGCGCTTCAACCAGTTTAAGCCATTTAAGCGACACCTTACGCAGCTGCTCTACTGTGAGCGAACCTTTCTCTTCAATGTCAAGTACGGGAGGTAAATCACCTTCTTCTAAATGTACCTGCTTCAGAAAAAATTTAGCTTGACTTTCAGCACTAATATTAGGCTTAAAATAGTGATAGGCACCACGCAAGAAACCATTTTCGCGTGCTTGGTAGAAGTTGTCATTATAGTTTTCATCAATATGGTTCTGACCTTCAGTAGCTTTAATAAAAACAAAACTGATAGGTTCGCCATTTACCTCGGCATTCTTCACCTTATGCCAGTCAATCTCACCTTGATGATGACTAACATCAATGCCGTGAATAGAGTAGCCTTCAGGGTAAACTTCATTGCCATAAAATGCTTGCCACTTTGAAGTGTAAGGAGCAACACCATATATATAAGCAAAATAGCAAACTAAAGAAATGACACAAATTAACCCCAAACGAATGGCCAAAACGCGTAAGTTAGAAGCTACCTTATATATGTCTACAACGCTCCCTCTCCTTTTACGTCGACAGCTTGAGCGTCTTGTGTTACGCCTTGTACTGTCGTGACTTGTTTTTGAACGACGAGTTGAGCTTTTTCGTTGTACGACCATTTGAATGTTAAATTGTTGTTTAAGTTTTATCTTAAAGGTATGGCAAGCCTTATTGTATTTCTTTGTGTGGTGAGATGAATGTACTAACGGATGTTAATCAAAATCGTATTCATCTGTGTAAAACCAAGTACTAAGCAAAAGTTTGCTGTGCTCCATGACAGTTCCCTTCGTTAGTGGTATAGAACCGTCACTTTTATCACCATACAATGTTGTATTTTTTGTTTTTATAAAAAATGGATTAAGTGATATAGGGTAGGGTAACAATTACATAAAGTATCCCCCTTCTGCTATCACTCAACCCATTATGATTTGTTGTTATATGTATGCTTATCACTGTGAGCAAAAATGGTAAGCATCTAACAATATTACATAATCTTTCGTTTTAACGAGCAAGATTATTTACCTTGTTCCAATGCAAGCGTTTTTGTGCATTGATCACAAACTTCAGTGGGACCCCAGTACTGGATAGGACCAGGATAAACGAAGCAAGTATTCTCAGCCCATTCTGCACGGTGTTCAGCAAATTTCTTGAAGGGAGCACCATCTAAGCGAACGAGTGCCTTCTTGATTACAGGCTTCATCTTACCATTACGACGTTCCATGTTCATCATCATCGTGATGGGTACACCACCAGCAATCCATTGCTCAGCAGGAGCAGTTGTATTCTTAACGATAGCCATGTAACCCGTCTTACCATTAGCCACCAACTGAGCAGCACTTGTACCCAAAGCATAGCAGTAGTCCGCATCATAGTTAGAAGGGGCAGCGCAACGTCCTTCGTAACCGAAGAAGTGGTGTTGAGCAGCAAACTTGCCTACAAACTTGCCTTCCTTCTTCCAAGCAGCGAGCTTCGTAGCTACCATTTCAGAGAGCAACTTCTCAGTCTCGATGAGTGATACCTGAACGTTGCCGTGAGGGTCACGTTCCATAGTCAACTGCTTAGCAACGCCTTCGGGCAAGCTCTCGTAGATAGCAGCATTCTCCTTGCTAAGCTTAGAAAGGATCCAAGCACGCTGATTTGCAGTTACTGAAGCAGCCTCAGGAGTAGCGAGTAAGTCGTTGAGTTCGGCAATCAACTTCTTCATTGCAGGGATAAACTCAATTAGGCCTTCAGGGATAAGTACCGTACCAAAGTTATTACCATTAGCAGCGCGCTTAGCAACGATTTCAGCAATGTAAGTTACGATGTCGTCGAGCGTCTGATTCTTCTCTTCTACTTCTTCGCTTACGATGCAAATGTTGGGTTGGCATTGAAGAGCGCATTCCAAAGCAATGTGGCTAGCAGAGCGACCCATCAACTTAATGAAGTGCCAATACTTGCGAGCAGAGTTAGCATCACGTTGAATGTTACCGATCACTTCAGCATAAGTCTTACAAGCCGTATCAAAACCAAATGAAGTTTCAATCTGATCGTTCTTCAAGTCACCGTCAATTGTCTTGGGGCAACCGATTACTTGTACGCCATAGTTCTTGGCAGCATAATACTCAGCGAGTACACAAGCATTCGTGTTAGAGTCATCACCACCAATAATAACGATTGCCTTAATGCCCAATTCACGAATAATCTTCAAGCCGCTTTCGAATTGGTCAACCTCTTCCAACTTTGTACGACCAGAGCCAATCATATCGAAACCACCCGTATTGCGGTATTCGTCAATGATAGCGTCAGTGAGTTCAATGTACTTGTGGTCAACCAAACCGCCAGGACCCATTAAGAAACCATAAAGCTTGTTCTTGGCGTTTTGCTTCTTCAGTTCGTCATAAAGGCCGCAGATTACGTTGTGACCACCAGGAGCCTGACCACCCGAAAGGATAATACCGATGTTCATAGGAGCATATTCCTTCTTTTCTTCAGTAGGAATGAACTCAACGAGAGGCATACCGTATGTATTAGGGAAGAGCTTTTTGATTTCTTCCTGGTCGCCCACGCTCTGAGTGGGTTCACCTTCTTTGATGCTCACATTGCCACGCAGACCAGCAGGTAATTTAGGCTGGTATGCAGCTCGTGCAATCTGTAATGCGCTTTTTTCCATAAAAATGTGTGAATATTAATAAGATTTATTCTATTTACAGCTGTAAAAGCAGACATCAAATTGCCTTTTGATACCATGCTTTTTCCATTTGCAAAGATACTAAATATTTGTAATCCTTACAAATTTAGTTATAGGTTTTTTGGTCCTAAAACATTTCGTGAGGGTAAAAATAAGCTGCATTCTGTCGAAGAATACACCCCCCCCCTAACGGTTTCACCCTAGTCTCTTTGGGGAGAGGGAAACATGTGTATGCTTGGCATGAGCATTGTCTAATACCAAATACATGAATATCCATACTTCAAGTATTGCCTGTTTGGGGCATCGTTCCTCAAGTTGGCAATGCCGACGTTGGGACGCGTCGCCCTAGGCTAGCTTGCGTTCGTGGCGCGTAACTTTTCGACAACAAATTGCAGTTTGATATCCTCTACAAAATGTTTCAGAACGCCCAAAATAGGCATTGTGGTTACGTATATTTTACCTTTGCATATTTTATGTTTCATGTTTCATTTTTATGTTTCAACTTATTGATTATCAATACTTTTGAAGACTGAAACATACGACTTTTATGTTTCACTTTTAGTTTCAATGTTTCATTCTAAAAACACTGAGGGAGAAAAACAAAAACACTGTGGGAGCGATTCAAAACCTCTGTGGGAGCGATTCAAAAACACTGAGGGAGCGTGAAAGCGCTCCCTCAGTGTTTTGAAAAATGAAACATGAAACTAAAAATGAAACATTAAAGTCGTATGTTTCATTTTTCGAAATGACTGATATTCAATTACTTTATAACAAAAAATGAAACATGGAAGATAAATCAGAAGTTCTGAAAATGTATGGATATTATGTGAGATAAATTGCAGTTTAAAAGTTGCGAATCTCAGACGGAACTTTTGTAATTTTGCTCATGGCTTTGGGTTTTGAGTATTGTTTTTTTTTCATATCTGAGTTACTCATTTTCCGTGATACACGGAAATACTCAAAGCTTTTTTATGCGATAAACTCAGCCTCAAACTCTAAATCCGAAACTTGAGTTCCTTATTAGCGTAGCTTCTTAAAGATTAAACTATCAAGTGAAGAGCACAATATGAGTGTGCTTGCATTAAGTCGCTTGATGTTGTACGTCGTAGCATTGCCGCGAATGCCGAGTGGGATAAGTTCGGTAGAGTTTGCGTTGGTAATTAAACTGTCGCGGTCGCGATAGTGAATGTAAGTCGGGCCTACTTGCAAGGTTGAACCACTGTAATGAAAACGTGCAACCGTTTCGTTTGTAAAAGTGTTGAGTGGCTTCGCTGACGTAATGTAAAGCAGTTTTAACTGGATATTCCAATAGATATTGTCGGCGCGTTTGTCTGTAGCGAGTGTTGCTACATAGTGCGCGTCGCTATGGGTCGTTTTAGAATACATTTCGGAAAGTTGCCATTTGCCGTCCAGCATACCATTCTCAGGCATCTTTGAACAATAAGAGAACGACAATATCGAAAGCGATGCGAAAAGAATAGATAAAGAAACTTTCATGTGTTTTATTGTTTACCGATTAGTGTAATAAAAGTCCCGTTTTAGCCAAAGTGAGCTGGAAGCCCATGTTATTGCCCATGAGCGTTCCGTGGTCAAAAGCGTAAGCCGCCTTTAGACTCCAACCCTGGGTGTTAAGTTTGCCCAAACGTTGTGGCGCGTACTTTACTTCGGCCATAAAGCTATGGTTTGTGCGTGCTTTGGTGTAAGGAACGGCATAGGTGCCAAGGCTGCGTTGGTGAGTATAGAGCAGTCGATAATGCAAAGAGGGAGTGGGCGTTCCGCTAATGCCCATGTGATGAGCCTTAAAGCGATTAGAGGTGAAGGTGAGGTCGACATTATGATTGTAGAGGGGCGAAGTAAATAGAGGGTTACCCATTGCTTGTCCCCAGTGTTGCCAACCAGCGTAGATGTTGTGATTGTAATAATTATCAACACCGCTTATTTGGTCAGGTATGGCTTCTGTATGGTCGTGATAGACAGAACCGCTTTGATAGGTCGTCTTCATGTATTCATATACGATGTTGTCAACAAGACGATTGTGGGGAAGTTTGGCTTCAACGCCCATAAGACCGTCAAACCAACCGTATTGCAGAAACATCTGTGAATGATCTTCGAAGAAATGGTCGTAGTAAGCACTCACGCTCCAATCTTTGCCATTCCACGTGAGGCGTGCCAACCAACTACCCAAGGTGTTGCCCGTAGAATTGGCATATCCGTCACCGTCGGTGCTATCGCCTCCACCGCCAAAGGTGGCATTGATAAAGTCTTTTAGCGTATGGCTCATTTTAATAGGCTTAGCACTTGTGCCGTCCCATGTTTGGCTATTGTAGGCAGTGCCACCAAACTGTGTAGCCCATTCAAGTCCACCTTCGAAGACGAGTGGAAACTTATCTTTGTTTCCTAAACGTATATAGCCCGCTTTGGTGTGTAGCAGAACGTTTTTAGCATAGTGAGCATCTCCGCCTCCTACATAGTCTTGCTGAAAGTTGCCGTCTGTCATCATGCCATAGCTGATATGTCCGCGAATGGCTGCCCAATGGCCTCGACCACTAATGTTCCAATATTCGGGCATTTCGAAACGGAAAGCAGGCACAGGGCGTGCGTTAATGCCTAATGTTTGTCCGCCACTGCTTAATTCTTCATTCTTTAATGCCAAAGGTAGTTGTTTTGCACCCAAAGTTAAGCGTACAAGTCGATAGTCAAAGTCTGCATAAAGTTGTTGTACTACAAACTTGCTAGAATAGCTGATGGGCGCAACGATATCTGCACCATAACCAATGCGCCATTGATGTGTGGAGTCGGCTGTGGTGTTGTGAAAGATAGATGCACGTGCGTAACCGTTGTTTTGCTTTATAGAAGAGAGTCCGTAACGATTGGCAGTGAGCCAAAGTGGCGTGTCGTCATTAGAAAAGTTTCCTTGAAATTCCGTATTGTAGGTTACATTATGTACAGCACGAGACAACGCATTATCGCTCTGTGCAAACGTGGGGACACATGCGTTTGCTATTAGCAGAGCAATGAAGAGTAATTGATATTTTCGTTTCATATAGGGAGGTATGCTATGGTTGATTGAGCATTATGCCAGTGAAGATGCGCCCTGAGTTGATACCTAACTTGCGGGCTGAAAAGAAGGTGTCGGCGTGACTGAAAGTGCATATACCAGCTATCTGAATGTTAGAAAGCGGTATGCCTATTTCTTCCAAAAGCCAACTATTTGCTGCCCAAAGGTCGATGTGAGGACGTGACGTGGCGTATCCCAGAGATCGTGAGATGATACTTTGCGGAAATCCTGCTTGAAGGAATTGTTGCACCACTTCCTCTCCCACCTCAAAGGCTTCAACCGAGATACTTGGGCCTATAATGGCTTTGCAATGTTGAGGGGAGGTGTTATACTGGAGGGTCATCTGCTGAATTGCGTGTTGCGCAATTCGACTGACCGTTCCTCGCCACCCCGCGTGAATAGCTGCGATAGCATGGTGTACTTCGTCAAATATAAGAATGGGCACACAGTCTGCTGTAGAAATGCCAATGCACTGTTGTGGTAAATTGGTAATAAGAGCATCAATGTCTTGCAATAGGGCTACTTGTTCTGTCGCTGATTTTGACAAGAACGATGTGTCAATGCGTTGAACGTTAGCAGTGTGAGTTTGACGTGGCAACCATAGTTGGTTTAATTGAATGTGTAGCGTATCACAGAGCCATTGTTTGTTCTCTTGGACTCGTTCGGGAGCATCACCGCAGTAGTGTGTGACGTTAAAGGCTGCATAATTGCCCATCTCTTTTATTCTTTCGGAAGAAAGGGGGTGGGGCGAAACTCTTGTTGTTGAAAATGCAGTTGCGTTGGGTGAAAGCTTATAATCAAGCAGCGTATTGTTCATTGGAGGGGGAGAGTGAAAAAATGGATAGATGAATGATACCTTTGATAATATGCTGCTATAATCGTTGTATGATTCATCTATCCATTACTATTCTATAATAAGGGAATAAGGGTGAAGTTTAGGAAGGGAGTTAGTCCTCAAGATCTTCCATGTCGTAAATGTCGTCGTCGGTAATGCCGTCAATCTCTTCAAGTTCGTCAAGGTCATAGTCAGCTTGCCAATCGGCGAAATCGGCATCAAGTGCCTTTACTTCTCGGTCGCGATGTACGATAGAACCACCTTCGGTGACAGATTGCAACTTATTGCTTTCGCTATTAAGTTCTTCCCATAACACGTCTTTTAATTGATCTAAGCCGAAACCTGTTACGGCCGAAATGTATACGACAGGAAGGTCGGTGGGAAGTTCGGCTTTCAGCATTTCCATGAGTTCTTCGTCCAGTAGATCGCATTTGGTTACGGCAAGTACGCGATGCTTGTCAAGCATGCCGGGATTAAACTTTTGCAATTCACCTAACAAAATGTTGTACTCTTTTGCAATATTGTCGGTGTCGCCTGGAACCATAAAGAGCAACAACGAGTTACGCTCAATGTGACGCAAAAAGCGCAAACCAAGACCGCGGCCTTCACTTGCTCCTTCGATAATACCAGGAATGTCGGCCATAACAAATGACTTGTGGTCGCGATAAGCAACGACGCCCAAACTGGGTTCCATTGTGGTGAAGGGATAGTTGGCAATTTTAGGACGAGCCGAAGATAATGCTGACACTAATGTAGACTTTCCAGCATTAGGGAAGCCTACCAAACCTACGTCAGCAAGTAGCTTTAGCTCAAGAATAACCATCATCTCTTGCATAGGCTCGCCAGGTTGTGCGTAGCGAGGAGCCTGATTGGTCGAGGTGCGGAACTGCCAGTTGCCAAGTCCACCACGGCCGCCTTTAAGCAACATTACGACCTGTCCGTCTTCTGTCACATCGCAGATGTACTTACCCGTTTCGGCATCGTAAGCTACTGTGCCGGGAGGTACGTCGATGTAGCGGTCGGCACCGTCAGAGCCATGAGAACAACATTTTGAACCATTGCCTCCATTCTCAGCAAACACGTGACGGTCGTAGCGTAAGTGTAACAGTGTCCAATAATTGTGGTTGCCGCGAAGGTAGATATTGCCACCGCGACCACCATCTCCACCATCGGGACCTCCGTTAGGTTGGTATTTGGCTCGATGCATGTGCATAGAACCTCTTCCGCCCTTGCCAGAGCGGCAAAATATCTTTACGTAGTCTACAAAGTTTGATTCGGCCATAGCATGTTTATATGTTCAAAATATTCGGTTAGATGAATGCGTAACAGATAGGGCTATCGTTGCAATATAAAAAGTGCAGATGTTTTTTAGTCAAGTAATCTTTGCTAAGTTAGCAAAAACTTTAGGCCCTTGCTATTAGCGTACTAAAAATCATCTGCACGTAAGTAAAAGTAAGGGTTTTATAGACTATCAATTACAGCGCAGAGGGCTGCATTGATTTCTTCAAGTGCACCATAACCCTTAACTGCGTGGCGCTTGCCTTCCTTTTCGTACCATTCGATGAGGGGAGCAGTCTGGCCATTGTATACGTCGAGACGCTTCTTAATGGTTTCAGCATTGTCATCGGCACGACCTGAGGTTTTGCCACGGTTGATAAGGCGATCCATAAGCATATCTTCGGGTACATCGAGTTCAAGCATACCTGCAACTTCTGTGTTGCGGTCGGCTAACATCTTTTTCAGTGCTTCTGCTTGGGGTATCGTGCGGGGGAAACCATCAAAGATTACGCCTTCGCAAGGGCAGAGCGAATCGTAGGTAGCTGCAAGGATGTCAATCATTAATGAATCGGGAATGAGTTGGCCATTATCAATGTAGCCTTTGGCAGTTTTGCCTAACTCTGTTCCGTTCTTGATTTCAGCGCGGAGCACATCACCAGTTGAAATGTGCTTGAAACCGTACTTCTGTACGAGCAAATCGCTCTGTGTGCCTTTGCCTGAACCAGGAGCACCGAAGATGACGATATTTTTCATTGTTTCGTTTAGTGTTGGTTTTGTTATTGTTTAGTTAAGTGCGTGCGGAATGTTAATCCGTCACGGTGTAGATACTGGGTAAGTTGCGGCCTTCGCCATCGTAGTCAAGACCATAGCCAACGATGAAGTCGTTAGGAATTTCAAAGCAGCAGTAAGGTATGTCAAGCTTGACTTGTAAGTTGCCTGGCTTAACAAGTAGTGCTGCAATGTGTATGGCTCGCGGTTGCTTCTCAGCTAAAAGGTTGAGCAAATGTTGCATGGTAAGACCTGAGTCGATGATGTCTTCTACGATTACCACCGTGCGGTCTTTGATGTCCTCCTTCAACCCAATGAGTTGCTTAACAGCTCCCGTTGATGACGTGCCTTCGTATGATGCCATGCGCACGAATGAAATTTCGCAAGGAGTTGTAATGCCACGCATGAGGTCGGCAGCAAAGACAAACGAACCATTGAGCACTGCAAGGAATAGTGGATGTTGGTCTTTCAAGTCGTCACTAATTTGTGCGGCAACTTGTGCTACACGTTTTTTAATCTTTTCTTCTGGAATGGAAACCGAGAATTGTCGGTCGCGAACCATAATTTTATCCATGATTTGTATAATGACTTTTACTTTGAAGGGTTGGCTTGATGATGCTTTACAAACGCACAAAGTAGCCTCAAAGGTTATTTTTAGACTGCAAATTTAGTACAACTTGTTACTTTATGCAAGGAATTGGGTGATTTTTACGTCGTTTGCTTTTAAAGTTTCAACTTCTGTGTTACGTATTTTAGTACAAGGGGACGATGTGTTATGAAGATTAATGTGCGGTTGGCAAAGTGGGTAACGATGCGTTGTAGTACTGTTTCTTCAGTAGTAGGGTCGAGTGATGAGGTAGCCTCGTCAAAGATAAAGACGTTGCCGTCAGCTAACAAGGCGCGTGCAATGGCAATACGTTGTGCTTGCCCTTCAGAAAGTCCGTCGCCTGCTTCGCCACAAGGGGTTTCTAATCCTTTTGCTTTCTTATATACAAAGTCTGCTGCTGCGGTATGAAGTGCAGTTTTTAATTCCTCATCAGTTGCGTCGGGCTTGCCTAATAGTAAATTGCTGCGAATTGTCCCCGAAAACAAGGTGTTGCCTTGAGGAACATAGGCAAAGTTCGCTCTGAGATCGGGGCGCATCGTGAATTCTTTGCCACTGCCGTCAATCAAAGCTATCTTTCCTTCTGTGGGTTGAATGAGCGAGAGTAAAAGCCGAATAAGGGTAGTCTTTCCTGCGCCCGTTTCACCTACAATAGCTGTAATGCTACCAGCAGGAAATGAATAGCTAAAGTTGTTGAATATGAGACGGGAAGATGTCGTATATTGAAAGGTTAGGTTAGATAATTGAACTCCAACAGAAGGAATGAGTTTTGTCGGTGTGTTAGCTTTCTCTTGTGCGATGTTTTCGATGTCCATTAAGCGCTCGGTAGCAGTAAAGGACGTAATGAAGATAGGAATGAACTTCGACAAGTTGCGGACGGGGCCTTGAATTTGACCTACAAGTTGTATAAAAGCTAACATCGCACCGTAAGTTATAAGCCCTTTGGAGAGGTTGGTAGCTCCCCAAACAAAAGTGACGAAGTAACCTGTAGCAAAGCCTAAGTTTAACAAACTTGACGATATGGTGGCATAGCGCGTGCGTGATAGTATGATTTGATGAAGCTGCGCTTGTTGGGAAGTGAGCCTGTTCGTAAAATACGCGACACGTTGTAATGTCTTGATTATCATTACATGTTGCAGCGACTCTTGAATGGTTGATTGAATCTTACTTTCCTCATCGCGCGCTTGATGAGATAGTTTACGCATCTTCTTAATGTAGAGTTTACTGCTAATAATAAAGAAAGGTATAACGCACACAATGATAATAGCCAACGTGCTATCCATGAAGAATAGGAAGAAGAAGGCACCAATGAATTGCGCTAAGGTGGTAATGAAAGAGGGTATGCTTTCGGTTACAAAGTTAACCACGTCATTTACGTCGTGCTCAATGCGGTTGGTGAGATTGCCCGTATGATAAGTTTTGAGTTCTGTCCATTTGCAGCGCAATAGCCTATTAAATAGGTGTTGCCGCATGGAGTTTTGTGCCTTCACTCCCAATATTGCTCGAATCCAACGTGAGGATAACCCCAATACGATGCGTGTAAACATAATAAGGGCTATCAATAGAAAAGCTTGGTGTAACGTTACGGCTGTGGTGTTATGTGTCGCTACATCAATGGCTAACTTAGTAGCCCAAACAAAAGCAAGGTCAAGCAAAACAAGTAATATGCCTACGGTGGTGTTGAGCGTTATTTGTAATGAATGCCCTCGTAATTGTGTAATCAAATAGCGAATGATATGCGGAAGTGGACGGGTCATGTCTGTTCTTTTTTATAGTATGTGGCGCGTGGGGATTGTTTGAAAGGCGCTGTGCTTTAGTTGCGTTGGTCTGCTCCCCACATAAGTTTATCGCGCAAAGTTTCAAAGAAGTGTTTGTGCTTTATCTTTATGACCTTAATCGTATGAGGAGCGCATTCAAGCGATATGACGGTAGAGTGGGGGAGACTTTCGCTCTGTCCGTCGCAAGCTAATAGGAAGTTGTGGCTACGGCTACACACCTCTAACCTAATCTTCACGTCGTCACGTACTACAACAGGGCGAACAGAAAGACTATGCGGTGCAATGGGGGAAATGCAAAACGTGCCTGATTGCGGTACAAGTATGGGTCCACCTACGCTTAAAGAGTAACCAGTAGAGCCTGTGGGGGTGGATATGATAAGTCCGTCTGCTAAGTAGTTGGTTAAGAAGTGGTCGTTGACGTATGTTTTTATCTCAATGAGTGAGGAGTTGTCATGCTTTAGTACAGCTACTTCATTTAAAGCGTAAGGATAGAATGTAGATAGCTTCCCATCTTTCATAACCGCTAACGCCTTGCGCTTTTCAATTACATATTCACCTTTGCATAGTGCTTCAAGTGATTCATCAATGGCTTCGGGCGATACGTCAGCCAAGAAACCTAAACGCCCTGTGTTAATTCCTAAAATGGGAATGCCGCTTGCGCCAACTAAGGCTGCTGTTCCTAAGAAAGTGCCATCGCCCCCAATTGAAATAGCAACGTGCGCACAACAATGTTGCGTACGCTCGAATGTCTCAATATTTGTAAGGTCTACTTTAAGTTCCTTATGTATAAATGAAGCGAAGTTGCGTTCTATGCAAATGTGTACATTAAGGGTTTTCAGCTTTTGTAGTATGTGTGATACGTATTGGTTCTTTTTTGTCTGAAATATGTTGCCGAAAAGTGCAAATTTTAAGTGTGAATAGTCCATTGATGATAAAATAGTTTAAAAAACAGTCTATAAGAATAAATTTTTAGTATTGTCAACTCAGCGAAATCTGTAAAAGTTGTACTTTTGTTTGTTTTTTGGGGAGAAAAACTAAAAGATTTCCCTTTTATGTACGTTTTGGCAAAGAAAAAACGTTGCTATAAAGTATTTCTTTTCTTTTGTCAAGCGCAAAAATACATTTTTCGTTTTAAATAACGATTAACAATTATGACAAAGTTAAGTGTAAATATTAATAAGGTCGCAACATTGCGCAATGCGCGTGGAGGTAATAATCCCGATGTGATTCGTGTCGCATTGGATTGCGAACGATTTGGTGCGCAAGGTATCACGGTTCACCCTCGTCCTGATGAACGTCATATACGTCATCAAGATGTATTTGACTTGCGTCCAAGGTTAACAACTGAATTTAATATTGAAGGCTACCCCCATGATGACTTTTGTGATTTGGTATTGCAAGTGCAACCTGCACAGGTGACACTCGTGCCTGATGCACCTGACCAATTAACGTCCAATCATGGGTGGAACACAAAGGTTTATGCAGACTTCTTACGTCCTATAATAGCACGTTTTAAAGAAAAGGGCATAAGAGTAAGCGTTTTCGTTGATGCCGATAAAGAAATGGTTCGTTATGCCAAGGATTTGGGCGCTGATCGCGTGGAACTTTATACCGAACCATACGCTGCCAATTACGCGCGTAATCGTGAGGAGGCGATAGCTCCTTTTATAGAGGCGGCACGTTATTGTAAAGAAATCGGTTTGGGATTGAATGCTGGGCATGACTTGAGCCTTCAAAACCTCGCCTATTTTCATCAGAGCATTCCTTGGACGGACGAAGTGAGTATAGGTCATGCACTTATCTGTGATGCCTTATATATGGGGCTAAAAGAAACGATTCAGCAATATTTAAATTGTCTGGAATAACTTCTTTCGCATAGTTCGAATTTTAATATCGCATGGAAAAGTCATCATTGGTGTGGAAAAAAGTTTTTATAGAGAGCGTGGTGATTTTGCGCAGCTATAAGGACAAACCTGTTGTGAAACAAATTTCTACACTTTGATGAAGCGTATAAACTAAACATATGATTTACCTATTTTTAGCCGACGGCTTTGAAGATATCGAGGCTATCGGAACTTTAGACATTTTAAGACGTTGTGGTTTGCAGGTGCAAACGTTAAGTGTGACAGGAAAGCGCGTTGTAACAAGTGCGCGTGGCTTAGTGGTAAAGGCTGATAGTATGTTCAGAAAAAATCATCTTGTGCATTGCGAGGCTATAATCCTTCCTGGAGGGCTAAAAGGCGCAGAAGCAATGGCCAAGAATGGTGTGTTAAAATCTGCAATCTGTCAACAAGCACAGATTGGAACGTTGATAGCTGCTATATGTGCTGCTCCAATGGTATTAGGCTCTGCAGGTATTGTTAAAGGTAGACACTTGACAATTTATCCTGGAATGGAAGAGCACGTAGAAGGATCTATATGTCACAGAGAGGCCTACGTTATTGAACACGAAAACTTTATTACAGCTGCTGGTCCTGCTGCTACACGGCTTTTTGCATGTAGTATAGCTCGCCGATTAGCCGTCAATCCGAGCATCGTTGACCAAGTAGAAAAAGATATGCTTTTTGAGGGGTACGACAAGTCGCAAGAACAAGTGCTGAAGTTTTAATCTTTTTTAGTTGCAACCTCTGAATGATTAATCCGCTCCAAACTGACATAAAGTACTTAAAAGGCGTTGGCCCTTTAAGAGCAAAAACGTTGGGTGAAGACTTATCTGTCTTCACCCTTCGTGACTTGCTATATAATTTCCCTTATAAGTATATCGATCGGAGCGTAATACATAAAATCAAAGATCTTGCTGACGGCATGCCTTATGTGCAGCTGAAGGGACAAGTTATTGCTAAGAATATTGAAGGCTCAGGACGTCGCGAACGTTTGGTCGCTATCTTTGCAGATGGGACTGGCTACGTAGAGTTGGTGTGGTTTAATAGTATAAAGAGTTTTGAAAAGAAACTGTTTTTTAATCATCCCTACGTATTATTGGGTAAGCCAACAACCTTTAATGGTAGAATTAATATCGCTCACCCAGAGTTGGAAGATGCTGATGAGGCTCAAAAGCAATCGCTTACGATGCAACCCCATTATCACACCTCTGAGAGAATGAAACGTCAGGGCTTCAGTTCGCGCTCTATTGCAGAATTGGTAGAACGTGCTTTCGCTATGTTAAAGGGTCAAAAGGTACCAGAGTCTTTGCCCGACTATTTGATAAAGCACTATCAGCTCATGGGACTTGACGAGGCGTTGCATATTATTCATTGTCCGCCAAGTTCGACGATTATACCCGAGGCTAGTCGTAGACTAAAGTTTGAAGAACTCTTTTATCTGCAACTTGACATTCTGCGTTATACACAAAATCGAAAGTTACACTACGATGGCTTTGTTTTTACGCAAGTAGGCGAAATGTTTATGCGTTTCTATAACGAATGCTTACCTTTTGAACTCACCAATGCGCAAAAGCGAGTCATTCGCGAAATACGTCAAGACGTTCGAACGGGAAGCCAAATGAACCGTTTGTTGCAAGGAGACGTTGGTAGTGGCAAAACAATGGTAGCTTTGTTATGTAGTTTATTGGCCATTGACAATCATTTTCAAGCTTGCATTATGGCTCCTACTGAAATCTTGGCAGAGCAACATTATGAGTCGATATGTGAGTACTTAGGCAAGATGCCCTTAAAGGTTGAACTACTGACGGGTAATGTCAAGGGGAAACGTCGTAAAGAGGTATTGCAAGGTGTGGCAGACGGTAGTGTCCATTTACTTGTAGGCACACACGCCCTCATTGAGCCATCGGTTGTATTTCATAATTTAGGATTAGTTGTAATTGACGAACAACATCGCTTTGGTGTAAAGCAACGAGCCAAATTGTGGGAAAAGAATGTTCGACCGCCACATATATTAGTAATGACGGCAACTCCTATTCCTCGCACTTTAGCCATGACCGTTTATGGCGACTTAGATGTTAGCGTGATAGACGAGTTACCCCCTGGTCGTAAGCCCATACAAACGGTACATTATCGTCAAATGGATCGCGAAAAGTTATATCAAGGCATGCGCTACCAGTTAGAGTTAGGTCGACAAGTGTATGTAGTTTATCCTTTGATAAAGGAAAACGAAAGTCTTGACCTTCGCGATCTTCAGACGGGTTATAATCAGTTAGTCGATATATTTAAAGACTATAACGTGGGCATGGTACATGGTAAGATGAAACCAGTTGAAAAAGAAAAAGCTATGGCTGACTTTAAAGAGCAACGTACACAAATACTCGTTTCGACCACAGTGATTGAAGTAGGTGTAAACGTGCCTAATGCTTCGGTTATGGTGATTGAAAATGCCGAACGCTTTGGTTTAGCACAGTTACATCAGTTGCGTGGTCGTGTAGGTCGTGGAGCTGAGCAATCCTACTGCGTACTAATGACGAAAGATCATCTTGCAGAACACTCTCTTCGTCGTATGCAAGTGATGGTTGAAAGCACGGATGGCTTTGTTATAGCTGAGGAAGATATGAAGTTGAGAGGGCCTGGCGATTTAGAAGGAACAGCGCAAAGTGGTATGCCGTTCGACCTTAAAATTGCCAATATCATTAAAGACCAAGATTTGCTTGAAGTGGCACGTGAAGCGGCCTCTAATGTGCTCGAACATGATCCACAACGCAATCTACCTCAGAATGAAATCGTTTGGACGCATCTCGCACAGTTGAAGAAGACGATGATCAACTTTTCTGCCATTTCATAATAGCATTCCCATTTTGAGTCACAAAGATGAAATAGAATTGTAATAAATTACGAAGACGATGCAAAATGTTGTAAAGCAGTTCCTAATGGGTGTAAAGCAATTCCTTAAGTCGTGGACACTCCCAGTGGCCATTTGTTGGGGAGCTATCGCTTATTTTTTTTATACAAGTTGCAGTATATTTGATTTCACAAGGCCTTTTGTCCCAAAAGTAGTGGCAGTGGTGCAGCCCGTTCTTATTTTTTCAATGCTATTTCTCTCGTTTTGTAAGATAGATGCACGTGCTTTGCGTCCATACAAGTCTCATGCTTGGCTTCTAACAATACAATGTGGTAGTTTTGCTGCGATGTGTTTGTTATTACATTTTCTACCCATTTTTAGGGGAAGCGTCTTAGTGGAGGCTGCTCTATTGTGTATGATATGCCCGACGGCAACATCTGCCTCTGTCGTTACGCAAAAGTTAGGTGGCGACGGAGCTGACATTACTATGTACACACTCTTAATCAATGTTGCTGTAGCATTTATAGTACCTAGTATGATACCTTTAATAGAACCGCAAAGTAACATCTCATTTGCGACAGCTTTGTTTCGCATTCTTTCGAGAGTGTTCCCCTTGTTGATATTCCCTTTGATAGCAGCACAATTTGTGCGTTCTTTCCTACCAAAATTACATCATTATTTACTTTCCTTCCACGATTTAGCTTTTTATCTTTGGGCTATAGCGCTCAGCATAGCAATATCTGTTACTTGTCGAAGTATTGTACATACCAATCACGCGTTAGTAGAATTAATAGGTATAGCTGTTGTGTCATTGCTTTGTTGCATTATTCAGTTTAGCCTTGGCCGCATGATTGGTAAACATTATCATCGTCCCATTAGTACTTGTCAAGCCTTAGGACAAAAGAATACTGTTTTTGCTATATGGATGGGCTATACTTTTTTAAATCCCGTAACCTCCATTGCTGGCGGCTTCTACAGCATTTGGCACAACCTTTATAACACCTATCAGTTGCGTAAAAGTGCAAAAGCACAAACATCTCTTACAACGAAATAAAAACAATAAGAGCATTGATAATACTTACATTATCAATGCTCTTATTTTTCTAATTGTATGTTTCCACCGCAAACTTTTCGGGGTGTTTGCCTTGATAGTTACTATAATAATTCATGATTGTGCACATGTCGGCTTCAACGTCTCCAGAAGGTACAAGCGTTTTCTTACAAACAATTCGTTTGTTTGGATAATCAATAGCGTAGAGCAGAATAGGAAGGTTTGCTTTTAAAGCAATAAAGTAAAATCCGCGTTTCCACTGTCGAGCTAACGAACGAGTCCCTTCAGGCGTTACTGCTAAAGAAAATCTTTTTGCTTTTATTGCTTTTTCAGCCATTTGGTCTGTTAGGCTTGTATGGCGACTGCGTTCAACAGGTATGCCACCGATGCGGCGAAATAAAGCGCCCAAAGGCCAAAAGAACCACTCCTTCTTCATTAGAAAGTTAGATGTTAAGCCTATTGAGCCATAGTATAGTTCTCCAATCACAAAGTCCCAATTACTTGTGTGGGGAGCTACACAGATGATGCACTTATCAGGTGTAGACTCTGTTACTTCCACCTGCCATCCCATCCATTTATATAATATAGTCTTACAGAGTTTCTTAAACATTCTTATCAGTGTGTAGGTCTTGCGATTTTATTATCAAAAACAATGTATGCGAATAAATAAAGAAAACTACTCGTAATGAAAAGGGTAGCGGATATCTTTTTATTTATTCGCATACATAAGTTAGTAGAGTATGTAGGCAGAATGCAACTAAGCCTTAATAATACGCTCGTTCAAGTCATTTACCTTTTCGGTAAATTCTTTCTTCAACTGTGCGTAAAATGCGTGTTCGCTGCCTTTCTCCGTGTGGCTAATGCGAGCAACAAAGTCGCCATGAAGAGCAATAATCTCCTTCATAAGGCTATCAAGCGTTGCTTGGTCAGCCTGTTGACACATACTAAGAGCTACGCAGTCAGCGAAGAGATCACCTGTAATCATCTTGATGCTCTTCTTGAGTTGTTTACGGTTTGCCATAATTGCAAATTTATAAAGTGAATGAGGTGGGACGTACTTCTGATTTATAATATAACGTTCCCACTGAACTTTTTTATTTTGTAATAATATCCATGCCCTTGAGTATTGCAAGCTCGTTTACAGGCAACAAGTTATGGTGGCGTTCGGGCAGTGTCTTACGTAAGGCTTTCATCACACTTTCGGTTGAAACAATGGGGTGAACCTTTAAAAAACCACCCAATACAAACATGTTAAAACACTTCATCATCGACATATCTGCAGCAGTTTCCATTGCAGCGATGTGCCATGAGGTGATGTCTGTGCGCGAAGGTCGGTCGATAATGCCAAAGCTATCGTAGATGAGAGTTCCTCCTGCCTTTACCTTGGGTTGAAACTTGTCGAGCGAAGGCTGGTTGAGCAGAATAGCCGTGTCGTAACTACTCAGAATAGGTGATGAGATAGGTTCGTCGCTTATTATCACTGTTACGTTAGCAGTTCCGCCGCGTTGTTCTGGTCCATAGGCAGGCATCCATGTAACTTCCTTGCCCTCCATTAATGCGGCATAGGCCAAAATCTTACCCATCGACAATACACCTTGTCCTCCGAAACCCGATATAATGATTTCTTGTTTCATGTGTACTTTACGCTTATTTATCTTTCAAATCGCCAATATGGTAAAAGTCGAACATGTGTTCTTCCATCCATTCATTGGCCTTTATGGGTGACAATTTCCAACCAGACGAGCAAGTTGAAACGATTTCGATTAGGTTTGAACCCTTACCTTGCATAGAGTTCTCAAAAGCATGGCGAATAGCCTTCTTAGCTTTTCGAATGGCAGCAACGCTATGTACACTTTGTCGTGTTACGTAAGCTGTACCTTCGAGTTTTGCTGCAAGGTCGGTGATGTTGAGAGGGTAACCATGAAGTTTAGGGTCACGTCCGTAAGGACAAGTCACCGTTTTCATTCCCACCAATGTTGTAGGAGCCATCTGTCCACCTGTCATGCCATAAATAGCGTTGTTGATAAATATCATTGTAATATTCTCGCCACGATTTAGTGCATGAATGGTTTCAGCCGTACCAATACAAGCCAAGTCGCCGTCGCCTTGATAGGTGAAAACTAATCGGTCGGGCCACAAGCGCTTACAAGCCGTAGCCAATGCAGGAGCGCGTCCGTGGGCTGCCTCTTGCCAGTCAATGTCAATGTAACGATAGGCAAACACAGCACAACCTACAGGACTAATACCAATGGTCTTTTCTTCCAATCCCATTTCGGCTATGACTTCAGCTACTAGCTTGTGTACAACGCCATGCGAACAACCCGGACAATAGTGCATGTCGGTATCGTTCATGAGTTCTGGCTTCTTATATACCAGATTTTCTGGCTTAATTATATCTTCTCTTGTCATGAAAGTCTGACTAAAAAAGTTTATTTCTTAATTCCAGGCATGCGTAGCATTACCTCTACCATTTTAATGATAACAGCAAAAAGTCCTACGCTATACCACACCATAACATGTTCTTTAGCCACAATAATACCAATCATAGCTACCAATGCAACGATGATAAATAAGGCATTTAGAATGTTACGTATAAACAAGTTACGAGTCATACGTCGTCTTTTTGGCTCTTTGCGTTCAGGATGCTTTAAGCGTTCTAGCCAATCGCTCGTGTTATTAGTCGAAGAGTTTATCATTATGTGGTTCGCATGTGTTACGAATGTAGTGGAATTAGTTTGTAATATCTTATTTTTGAAGCTTTTTGAGCGCTTCAATGATTTCGTCAGGGTTAGGAACGATACCGCCTAATCGGCCGTAGTGCTCAACGGGCACTTTTCCTTCAACGGCCAATTTTACGTCAAATATCATTTGGCCCGCGTTGATTTCAACTACCAAGAAACCTTTTACGCGTTGGGCTATTTCGTGTAATTGTTGTTCAGGGAAGGGCCATAAGGTGATGGGGCGGAAGATACCTACTTTCAGCCCTTGCTTACGAGCTGTTTCCATTGCTTTTTGTGAGATGCGAGCGGCCGATCCAAAGGCTACGATTACATATTCAGCATCGTCAAGTTGTTGCGTTTCGTAACGCACCTCATTTTCTTTTATTTGACGATACTTCTCTTGCAAATGAAGATTTTTTATCTCCATTTTAGTTGGTTCGAGTTCAAGAGATGTAATTACTTGTGGCCCACGTTTCTTTAGCCCATGCCCATTTGCAGCCCAAGGGCACTCTTCTGCGATTTCTTCTTCCGTGCGACGAGGTTTGAAAGGGGGTAACACCACTTTCTCCATCATCTGGCCGATTACACCGTCAGATAGTATCATTGCAGGATTGCGATATTTAAACGCAAGCGTAAAAGCCAAGTCAACGAAGTCAGCCATTTCCTGTACAGAAGCAGGAGCCAAAACAATTACGTTATAGTCACCATTGCCTCCACCGCGTGTAGCTTGGTTATAATCACTTTGTGAAGGCTGAATAGTACCTAAGCCAGGGCCACCTCGTTGTACGTTAACAATGAGACCAGGTATTTCCGCGCCAGCCATATAGCTAATGCCCTCTTGCATCAAGGCTACACCCGGCGACGACGATGACGTCATAACACGTTTACCTGTTCCACCGCCTCCGTAAAGCATATTAATAGAGGCGACTTCGCTTTCTGCTTGTAATACAACCATACCAGTTGTTTCCCAAGGCTTGAGTTCAGCTAAAGTCTCAAGCACTTCGCTTTGAGGGGTGATAGGGTAGCCAAAGTAGCCGTCACAGCCACATCGAATGGCTGCACGAGCTATTGCTTCATTTCCTTTCAGAAGCAGAACTTCATTATCTTCTTTCATAGAAGTCAATTTGTATCTCAATACCACACTGCCCTTTAATAGAGTATGGCAATCCATATTCCATGTCTGTAAAGAATAGTTGGGGAGTGAAGTGTATCTTTTTTATTACTCTTTGGTTCGATAAACGCTAATGCATGCGTCTGGGCATACAATAGCACATGAGGCACAACCAATGCAAGTGTCAGCGATTTCTTCGCAGAAAGCATAACCCTTGTGGTTTACCTCTTTAGTTGATAATGCAAGCGTTTTTGTCGGACATGCCACAACGCATAGTCCACACCCTTTGCACCGATTCTTATCGATAACAAGAACTCCTTTTATTTTACTCATAATATGTATATTATATTCAGTAGCGTGCAACACAATGAAGTGTTTAGGTTACTGATTAAACATATCTTTGTTATAAAATGCCATAATGTCGTTGAGCATCAGTCGACATTGCCGAGCTGGCCCGTCAGGGTCTAAATCTTCCGCTTTTAAGAAGTTGCTAATCGCGTTGCCCCAATCAGACTTTTTCATAAAAAGCTTTCCTTGCAGGTAGTAAAGCATGGCAGAGGGAGTATCCGATTTCTGCTTTTCTTCGTCAATTATTCTCTGTGCCTGCTCAAGTTCGTTAGCTTCTAAATAGGCTTTAATGTCGTGAAAGCCATTCGTTTTAGTCATATTTATAGGCATTTTTGTAAAGCAAAGTTACTTATTTTTCGTATAAATTCGTCTATTCTTCCGATTATTTTAGCGAAACTTAACTACGTCAGCCGTACTTTTCTTATTTTAAGACAGATGAGATGTTCTGCTCGCGGTGGCAAACTCTTACCTCAATGCCAAACTTCTGATGCAAGTGTTCGGCCAAGTGTTGTGCGGAGTATACGCTGCGATGACGTCCACCTGTACAACCGAATGAGAACATTAAGTCAGTAAAGCCACGTTCCATATAGCGTGTTACGTGGGCATCAGCCAGTTTGTATACCGAATCAAGAAAAGTAAGGATTTCACCGTCGTCTTCCAAGAATTTAATAACGGGAGCGTCAAGTCCCGTTAAAGGCTTATACTGTTCGTATCGACCTGGGTTATGCGTACTTCTACAGTCAAACACGTATCCGCCTCCATTGCCTGATTTATCCTCAGGTATGCCTTTCTTATAACTAAAGCTGAAGACTCGTACTACGAGTGGCCCTTGTCCGTCATACTTTGATTTCGATACAGCGCCAAGTGCCTGAGGCCTCTCGTTAAATTGAGGCAGTTCTACTAATCGATGCAAAGTTTCGTTCAAGTAAGGGTAGGGTAGTGCCGTTTGTTCAAACAGTTGTCGGCGCAGGTTTTGAATTGCTAAAGGTATGCTATTTAGGAAGTACTTTTTGCGCTCAAAGTAGCCGCGTAAGCCGTAAGCTCCCAATACTTGAAGTATGCGGAAGAGTACAAATAAGTGAAGGCGCGTTTTAAATTGCTCCTCATTAAAATCTGGTAAGAGTTGTCTTACCTCTTCCATGTAGGCTGTAATAAGTTTTTCGCGCAATGTCTGTGGGTAACGAGCTGAAGCTTGCCATAAGAATGATGCCAGATCATATTGTAATGGTCCCTTCATGCCTCCCTGAAAGTCGATAAAGCAGGGCTCACCATTAAGCAACATTACGTTGCGCGCTTGGAAGTCGCGATATAGAAAGTAATGCTCTTCAGTCTCATCACCCACCAAGTCCATAGCGAAACGCTGCATGTCAGCTTCTAATCTAATTTCGTCAAAAGGTAAATCAGTTGTCTTTAAAAAGCTATACTTAAAGTAGTTCAAATCGAACATTGCCGCTTGATGATCAAAGCGAATTGGAGAGATACATTTATTGAAGTCCAACTCCTTTGCTCCTTCTATTTGTACGTGAGCCAAACTTCGTATTGTCCTTTCAAGCAATGATTGTTCTGTTGCTTCGTAAGTGAAGTCGTTAGCTCGTGCCTTAGCCAAAGCATCGTACAGTGCCACATGCCCCAAGTCTTGTTGAATGTAACATTGACTGTCATCGCTTATGGCATATATTTTAGGCATAGGGAGTTGTTTGGCGGTAAAGTGCTGAGCTAAGTAGACAAAGCACTTATTCTCTTCAATAGAAGGTCCAATCACGCCGATAGCTGTTGTGCCGTCGTTAGCAAACATACGCACGTATTGTCGATTGCTACCAGCCTTTGGCAGCGTTTCGACTTTAAGAGGAGCTTCGCCCTTCCATTGCTTATATAGATTTAGAAGATTCTTCATTTTACCTTATTGCGAAGAGTTAGAGATAATGGTATTAATTAATCCTTTCTGTACCAAATGTGCATTACCTTATTGCGAATGGCGATGATGTTAACAATTGATACTAATACAAAAATGCCACCACCTGCTATGAGTGCAGGCCACAGACTGCCACTCTTAAGCGAGGGGAATATTAGTCCGATGACGTGCATATAATAGTTGCGTACTAAAAGTAGTAATACAAAGGCTAACACAAGCGTTGCGGCATTCATGCCCAATGTGAGCAATTGGTAAGGACGGCTCACGCGACTAGGACTATAGCCAATGAGCAAGAGATTTTCCAACTTTTGTGTATTCTTCTGCACCAATAAGTAAATGCTCAGCATCAAGATGTAGAACGATAATATACTTACCAGCAATCCAACCAACATAACCATACTTACCACAACTTTTAAGAAGTAAGTAGTTTTGCCTGCGTCTAACTTATTGTCTTCAACGTCATAGCCCTTTTGTTGCATATATTGTGCAATGCGATCGTCGGTTGGATTGTTTACTTCGAGAATAATGCGCGATGGGTCTTCTGTCTTACCTGGTTCATACGTGCTATTACTCCAGTCTATAAAGTTTTGTGGCACTAAAATCGTATTAAGTCGGCTAGAGAAACCTAATACTTTGCCTTTAAACTGTGCGTGCTGTCCGTTGGCATTGATAAAAATACGCATATCAATCATGCCTACAAGTCCGTCACTAACCTTCGGCAAGTTGCGACTCTGAGCAAATCCAAAGTTATAGAGAGCAATGTAAGTGCGGGGCAATATGACGGGTACTTGCTCATCGCCAGGCTTATATTGCCAGTCACTTGCTGCAGCATCAACGAAACTATCTGGTACAGCTTCAAAGAACATTTCTGTGTTCAAAGGTTCTGCTCCTTGCATGCTCATGGCAGCCGACACTTTATACTGTGAAGAAGTGAAGGCCCCCACCTTTTTACAGAATGGCTGTTTGCGTACGTCCTCAATGTCGAACGAGCTAAAAGCATTGCTTCGTCCAGAGAGCGTACCTACGGTGGTGATGTGCTTCGACACCACTAAAAAGTTGTTGTTTATAAAGCTATCTTCTTCGGTGAATACGGGTATAATATCCTTATAGAACTGAATGCCCAACATCACCACCCACATACCAAAAAGGTTGGCAAAGAAGAAGCCTGCAAATTGCGACAAACTAATATGTTGACGCAAAAGTTTCCATATCAAATTCATTTTCTGACTTCCTCCTTCTTCTTATAATTTATACACTTTGTCGTAGTCCAACTCCATGTGTTTACCGATACTTGTTACGATTACGCCTGCGCCCTGTCGTTTGGCTTCAGTCATCATGATGTCAGCCATTATAGCAGAGTTCGTATCGTCCAAGTGACTTATTGGCTCGTCGGCCAATATAAAGTCGAATGGCTGTACCAAGGCTCGCATCATGGCTACACGCTGTTGCTGTCCAAAACTCATACGGCCCACTTTTGCGTTCAGTTTATCACCAATGCCTAAGCGCTCAAACCAATCCTTTATCTCGTCGACAGGTTTAAAGTTGGTCAAGTTGTTTTTTATCATCACATTCTCAAGAGCCGTCAGTTCAGGGAAAAGGCGTAGCTCTTGAAATAAGTGGCTAATGTTCCTTTGGCGTATATTAACCCATTCTGATACGCTAATTGATTTCGTATCGGTAGCGTCAAACATCACCTTGCCTGTATAGTCGTGTCGATAACCCAGTATGTAGCTACAGAGTGTAGATTTACCTGTGCCCGACATGGCCTCAACCAAGTAAAGCTTATTCTTTTCAAACTTCACGTCTTGTTGCCACACCTCGCTTTTTAGGTCAGTACGCGCTGCAAATACGTGAGGCAAAACATTGGTAAGTGTAATGGTTCGCATATATGTGTTTTTGTGTTTACTCAAATTTTAGAACAGCCTTTCTGCCTGTTAAGGCTTCATAACTAATGCCATGCGTTTGATTTGGCAATAGCTTGTTGATAATCGTTGCTGCACTACCTTCCTTCATGCAAGGCTGTTGATTGAGCAAGTCAATGTTTACGTCAAAGTGAACCAAACATCTAGCTGTTGCTCCTGCTTTACTAAACATAAACGGCCCTTTGGCGGCAGTAAGCATAGAGGGGGATGCGAAGTACAATTCACGTTCGTTAGCCATAAGCCCGAAATGGAGTTGTTGTTTATCGCTTTCTAAGAAGAAATCGTTCTTTGAGTTACGAATTAACTTTACGTTTTTTTGCTTTTGTGCACTTTCTAACCAATAGTCCGCATCAGCCAATAAGTTAGGCGTATGCGTTTCAGCCTTAATGCAGAAGGTCGGAGTCCAATCCTTCGCAAAGCTGCCAATCTCAATATTGAAGAGTCCATCTGTACTTCCCAACAATCGGTCAGCATCAAATGTTTGGCTAAGTCCCATTAACAATCCGCGTAAGGTTGCATCCGTCTTGAGTATTTTCAGCAAGTTCTTACCCTTTATGCAGGTCGTTAATGAAAATAGAGTAGAAGGCTTTAAATCTTGATTGTTTAATACAATGCAGTCCTTCTCCTTTTCATAGTTATCGATAGCGGCTACGATGTCTTCGTTCTCGCTTGTGATGTCGCAATCAAGTTGAGTAATGCTTAACTTTTTATTCTTTATCTTAGCATCAGCCGCAGCAAACACCTGTACTGCTGTAGGGTCGCAATCTGCAGGAATGCTAAGTCTAAAGAGTAGGTTGTAAGGAGCTGGTATGGCGTCTAATTGAGCATAAATTTTTAGTGGCTTTTGTTGTTGCATTAATTGTGTGTATGCAGGTGTGTCAACAAATTTTTTGCCCGAATTTATCATCGAAGTAATCGTTTGACGCAAAACATCACGCTCTTGTGTCACACCAGGTCCCACGCAGATAAAGCTACGTCCGTCCCATGAAGCTAACCAACCATCAGATAACCATGCCCACTCTCGTCCGTCGTATTCGTCAACGACTATGCGCTTGCACTCGAAGTGTGATAAAGCGTCTTTCACCTTATCTACATCCTTTACCCTCGCTATCACGCAAAGATATTCGTTAGGCGTAACAATTCCATATATGGGTTGGCTCAAGTCAAAAGCTGCAGCCCCCTGTTCTTCGAATGCTTTCTTGTCTTTATCTGACAAGGTGTTACTGAGCATCTTGCTATCAATGCAAAAGACGGCCTTTGCTTCAGCAGGAATTAGTTCGTCATAGTCTTTAGGCCATAAAGCCCAAGTGCAGACTGCCGCAATGACGACAAAGGCCAAAGCTGCTGTAAGTTTACAATAAGTTGATTTTTTTATCGATTTCATCGTAATCTTCCTCATTCTTTTATGCTTGATTGCGTTTTGCTAAGTACATCAAGTGTACGGCCACGAGGGCAGCTGTTTCGGTTCGCAGTCTGCTTTCTCCCAAACTAATCGGTTGAAATCCTGCTTTTAGTGCACATTCCACTTCTTTCATGCTGAAGTCGCCCTCTGGTCCAATTAACACCGTAGTATTGCTATCGGCTTCTAACAAATCGCCTAAGAAGTTGCGTCTCGATAAGTGTATCTTCTCACTTTCGCCTTCACACTCTTCGGGTGAGTAGCAATGAGCAATAAATTTCTGTCCTTCAATGGGTTGTGCAAGAAAGTCTTTAAAAGCCGTCATAGGTGTCACTTCTGGTTTAAAAGCCTTGTGACTTTGTTTCATAGCCGACACAACGATCTTTTCCAAACGTTCCGTTTTCACTATCTTACGTTCAGAGTTAGCACAATTAAGCAGCGTAATATGGTCAATTCCTATTTCTGTAGCTTTCTCCGCAAACCATTCCATGCGGTCCATATTCTTGGTCGGAGCTACTGCCAAGTGAATGTTTCCCTTCCACAGTTTGTGGTCGTTCCACGTCTTATCAATTGCAAATTGGCAATGTTTGTTAGAGGCCAACGTGATGTGGGCATCGTAAAACCGTCCCATTCCATCGGTCAAGGCCAGCGCATCGCCCTCTTTCATTCGTAATACTCTTACTGCATGGCCTGCCTCCTCTTGAGGCAATTCAGTAATGCCTTCAGCCACTTGTGGAGCATAAAATATATGAGTCTCTTTCACTTTTTTCTTTTGGTAATTTGACGAGTTAAGTTAATAGGTCAAAGCCGCCTCTCTTATTCTTCCGCACCAATTTCTGATTCCTTATCCTTTCGTTTATTCAGTTCATCGCGCAGAATGGTGGCCAACTCAAAGTTGTCCTCCTTTACAGCAGCTTGTAAGGCATCGCTTATGAGTTTGTCGCTCATGGCGGTTATGGGCAAAGCCATATTTTGACTACCTCCGTTTTTATTCATGCGTGTTTGGCGTTCAAATGTCGTGCGTTGCACCCAAAGCGAAGAGCGCGTTTCGAGAGCTGTAACTACGGCCTCTGCTATGGGAGTAGTTATTGAAACGATTTCATTCACTAATTCAAAATCTATCAGCGCTTGCGTCTTACCGTTAGCTGGTTGCATCAACCTTATCCCGATGGGAGTCATGCCCACGCGAGAGGCCAATTTTACCATTAAGTGCGAACAAGTATAATCTTTGTTCCGCATAGCCTGCATGATCATATTGAACCCCTCTTCGTCTATCAATACAGGAAATATGCGTTCGCCCTCCCTCTCGCGTAGTATAAGTATGTAGGCATCCTTCAACTCACGTCCACGTGTAAGTCCTTCAACCTTTAGTTCAATATAATTATCGTACATAGTTTAATAATCAGTAGGTTATCGTTTTAGCTAATATTGATACAGCAACTTGCTTTAGAGCAAACAATGTTCAAAGTTACACCAATCTATACGTGCAGCAAAGAGATTTGTTGTTTTTCTTTATTCTAACTTTAAGAAATAAGGTCTTGAAATGTGTGCTTTAAGCTACATTTCAAGACCTTATTTATATACATGTGTTGATTAAAATCCAACTACCAGTCCTGTTGAGAATGGAGTGAATAAAAAAAAATGACACAAACGGCCTTAAAGTCCACATTCTAATTTGTACATTTGCACTATGAAACAATTCATCTCGCTTTTGATAATAGCACTTGTCACTTTAAGCAGTTGCTTAGGAAAGGTAGAGCAGGTCAGCAGTGGAAAAGATATTGTACAGTTAGGGCAGCAATTGCCCCTATTTACTGTTACACTCAACGACCATACAACGTTGAATACGGCTCAATTGCAAGGGCGTCCTTCAGTTATCGTTTTTTTTAACACCTTATGCAGTGACTGTCGTCGTGAGTTGCCCATAGTACAGCGCGTTTACGATCAATACGGGCAAAGAGTGCAATTCCTCTGCATAAGTCGTGCCCAAACTGATGATGAAGTATCCATCTTTTGGCAGAAAAATGCGCTTACAATGCCCTATAGCGCACAATCAGACAAAAGCGTTTACGAACTCTTTGCTACAAGCACGATACCACGCATCTATGTGTCAGACGCCTCAGGCATGGTGTGTCGCTATTTTGTTGAGCGAATGAGCCAATCCGAGCTTACAGAAGTATTGAATAGTTTATTGAATGAATAAATACAGTTACAAATAATACAAAACGCATAACGTAATGAACAATTCAAGTTTGAAAGGACGTCTTATTGTGATGAACTTTCTTGAGTTTGCCGTATGGGGTGCCTATCTCACCTCAATGGGCAACTATTTAGGACGTGCCGGCATGGGCGCTTACATCTCGTGGTTCTATGCCATACAAGGCATCGTGTCAATCTTTATGCCAACGCTAATGGGCATCGTAGCCGATCGCTATGTGCAGCCCCAACGCTTATTGGGGATTTGCCACTTCTTAGCAGGCTCATTTATGATAGCCCTCTGCGTTATGGGTATGCAGAGTGCACAGCCCAATGCCGAGTTGTTCATCACGCTTTATACGTTGAGCGTAGCCTTCTATATGCCTACGTTGGCACTGTCAAACACAACAGCCTTCACTTTGCTCAAAACGCATGGAATGGACACCGTCAAAGACTTTCCCCCTATACGCGTGTTTGGCACGGTCGGTTTCATCGCCACCATGTGGTTTGTCAATTGTGCCACGACTACCAGTGGCTTTGGCCTAACGCTGCTTGACGATGCACAGAAGTTCCAGTATACCCACATGCAGTTCCTCGTATCGGGTGTTTTAGGCATACTCCTCTTCATTTATTGTTTTACCTTGCCTCAATGTAAGTTAGAGTCAGGCAAGTCACAGAGCCTTTACGAAGCCTTTGGCCTTGACGCCTTCAAGTTATTCAAGACAAAGCGTATGGCCCTCTTCTTTATCTTCTCATGCTTATTAGGCATGTCATTACAAGTGACCAACGGCTATGCTACTCCTTTTATCACAAGTTTTAAGGCCAACATGCCCGATTCTTTTGCGGCCAACAACGCCACGTTGTTAGTATCTATTAGTCAAGTGGCCGAAGCCATTTGCATACTCTTCATTCCTTTCTTCTTGCGCCGTTATGGCATCAAGGTCGTCATGATCATCGCCATGTTAGCTTGGGTATTGCGTTTTGGCTTCTTCGGTTTAGGCAATCCCGCCATGCCAGGTGTTATGCTCTTCATTCTTTCATGCATTGTCTATGGTGTAGCTTTCGACTTCTTCAATGTTTCGGGCGGACTCTTTGTTGACCAAGAGTGCGATCCCAAAGTCAAGGCTTCAGCGCAAGGACTCTTTATGTTGATGACCAACGGACTCGGCGCTACGATTGGCACACTCTTAGCAGGCGAAGTAATCAACCACTATTGTCAATGGACGGCCGAAGGTTATCTTGTTGGCGATTGGCAAACCTGTTGGTTCATCTTTGCAGGTTATGCCCTTGTAGTACTCTTACTCTTTGCCTTCGTATTCAGTGAGAGCAAAGAACATCGAGCACAGTACAGAAAATAATAGACATCACCCATCAATGAAGGCGGGCTTTCAACTCGCGGTATCAGCAAGTAAGACTCTTACTTTTTACCGCGCGAGTTGAAAGCCCGCCTTCTCTTTTATTAGTTCAAGCCTCAGATTTTGATAAACTGCAATTTGTCTGCCTAATTGGGGGGCTAATTGCAGTTTATCGTACAAAATTTCAATACGTTTTCAGAACCTTTGATTTATCTTTCATGTTTCATTTTTTTGTTATAAAGTAATTGAGTATCAGTCATTTCGAAAAATGAAACATCCGACTGTAATGTTTCATTTTTAGTTTCATGTTTCATTTTTCAAAACACTGAGGGAGCGCTTTCACGCTCCCTCAGTGTTTTTGAATCGCTCCCACAGAGGTTTTGAATCGCTCCCACAGTGTTTTTGTTTTTCTCCCTCAGTGTTTTTAGAATGAAACAATGAAACTAAAAGTGAAACATAAAAGCCGTATGTTTCAGGCTTCGAAAGTGTTGATAATCAACAAGCTGAAACATAGAAATGAAACATGAAACATGAAATATGCAAAGGTAAAATATACGTAACCCCAATGCCTATTTCAGCCCGCTCTTGTTAAATCCGAAACTTAAATTTTTACTTTGGAGGTATTTCTTTAAACTGCAATTCTTTACAGAGTCATAATTAGTAATACGCCACTTCAAAGTCACATCCTTCAGCATAATCCTTTAGCAATCGTTGCGTATAGTCAGCAGCTTGCTTTAGAGACATTTCATCGCCATCGTAGCCATTAATGATAACAAGCAGTAGGGTAGAGTCAAGCGCAAGCATCGTACGCGTAGAATCACTTGTAGGTGTAGCAAAAGCCCCCATTTCATCGCGATAAGCGGGCAAATGTTCAATATTCAGTACCCCACGTCCAATGCCCTCATACGGCTCGCCAGCACGTCCTATGCCCAATGTAATGTTGTTGCCCACAATGTGGGCTGCATCAAGCGCAGCCGTTGAATAGCCTGACGCGAGTGATACGAGATTGAGTATGTCCACCACCGTGTTGACATGATACAATCCTTTACCTTGTAACACTCGACGAGCCAATTGTTCGCAAGCAGGCCGATAACGGCTTGGATCCTTGCCAAACTGCTTGTAAGCCTGCCGTGTAGCAGCAATGCCCGAACGCCCTTTTATGCTTTCGGTTGTATAGGAGGCCAAGAGTTTATTCTCTTCTTGCTTTATTTCTTCCCACAAAGCCTCTGACGACTCAGTGTTCTTTATCTTAGCCAAAATCATTGCACCACGAAAGGTTATGCAAAGCTTTTTAAAGTTTTCGTCTATTTTAATGTTATACATCTTTTATGTTTGTTTGCGTTGACTTGTCAACTAAAACGTATTTCGTCCTTTAGCGCACAATTGCTTATAGTTGCAAAAACTGCAGGCTTTGTCACTTTCGGCGCAGGGGAAATCATTCTTAGGGTCAATAATTTTCTCTAATAACAACTTCAGATTCTCTTCAAATTCATCGGCGAATTGGGCTTTAAAGTCAGTTACAAGCGTACCATTCACCGTTAAGTAGGGCACAAAATCGTCATCGCCCATGTGTCCAATGTAATAGAGAGCTGGTACAATAGGTGCCCCCTTTATAACGTTCTCAACGTCTGGCTGGTCTTTTTCTGAGCCTGCCCCATGCGGATTTCTTAACATGAGCAAGCTGTATACAAAGGCTTGGAACAGATACTTGGGGCTTTTGTCGCCTTCAGTAATCTCTTTTCCGCCTTCAATTAAGCGATTGTTGAATAATTCGTTCATGTTCTTAGCCTCAAGCACGTGTCCTCCCGTCTTGTAGTCAATGATGCGCAGTGTTCGGGCTGAGTTAAAGCCACTATCGCCTTTAAAGTAGGCCATATCCATGCGGTCAACTGAGCCATAAATCGTAACTTGTTCGAGTTCACCTGTTTCATGGTTCTTCACATCAAATGTAGCACTGGCATCAAACTCGCCTCTTAAAAAGTCAAATTCGTTCAACTGGGGCTTTTCGCTCGCATCGTATTTAAGCAGGTCTATCACGTTTTTGCGCACCAACTCTTCGGTATAGTCGAGCGATGTGACATGCCCCTCTTTAAAGGCCTCTTTTATAAAATGATTAATTCCATTCTCCGATGAGTCGTTAAGCAGTGCTTCTAATTCTTCTGCGTTTACCCCATGAGGGTGATCTTTGTAGAAGTGTTCGGCCACACTATGCACTACGGTTCCAAAGTCGCGCGCATCGATAATGCCCTTGCGGTCGTCGGGAGTTTGAATGTTAGCTACGTAATGATAATAAAACTCGCGTGGGCAGTGTAAGTAAACGTTGAGTGCCGAAGGAGAGAAGCGACGGATTTGCAACTTCTTGTCTATTTCAATGTCGGCCACGGCTTCAGAGCATTTCGGCTTCGATTTGAGATGAATGCGGTGAATGCAGCTGGCCATTTTGCCGTCTGTTAGCAAATGTCGCATAAATCGTGTCATTTCGCCACGATGCGTGCCTTGCGTAGAGCAGTTATACACCATGGTTGCCGTTTCGGCTCGTTGCAGCAAGCGGTAAAAGTAGTAAGCATATACCGCAGTCTTGCGCGTAAATGTGGTTAGTCCATAGTGCTTACGAATGATAAAGGGAATGAACGAAGCGTCGTTTGCCTTTTGTGGCAATACGCCCTCGTTGGCTGAGAGTAAGAGCACATGTTTAAAATTCAAACAACGTGTTTCGAGTACACCCATTACCTGTAGTCCAATAGCTGGTTCACCATGGAAGGGAACCTGACTTTGCTGCATGCTTTGTCTCATCAAGTTAAACAACATTTTATAGCTCAGGCAAGCTACCCTGCTATTACCCTCTTGTGCTAATAGGTGTTCGTCATTTTCAAGCAAACTAATAAACTTGTTAATCAACTTATCAAGGTGGCAAGTCGACTCTGTATGCAAAATGTTTAGCCACGTCTCGCCCTCCACCTTATCTTCCTCGTACTCGGCATCATTTTCAGTGTGAGCCGCGGCTTCTGCTGTTTGTCGCAATTGGGCTTGAAATGCCTTTAACACCGCTATCATCTCGTCGATTGTAGGCAACGAGTGCAGTGTAGGGGCATGCCCCTCCTCATCGTAGGGAACACCGCTCAACACCTGCTCCATAAGTCGCACCAAATCAGCATAGACCGAAGTATAGTTGACGGGGAAGCCCTTTGTTATGTTTACGTAATACGAAGGTGCTGTACCATTTATGCCCTTGCTTACCTTCCCATTAGCAGCAATAGGCAACGCATGCAAGGTGGGTTGTAACATTGTTTCATCGCCCAACACCACGGCTGTTTGGTTCGCATGTGTATGGTCGATGTGTGGCGTTTTCTCATCGTTCAGCCATGACGCAATATATTGTGCCTGAATAGCATTCGTGTCGGCTTGTACAAACGTGAGTTGATTCTTACCGTCATGAGCGGCAAAGCGGCTTATATTGTCAAAGCTGACGTCCTCTAGGTCGCCACGTTCAAGTTCATTACCAAAGTTGTTTAGGTTTTGTGCCATGAATATGCCCGCCTCGTTTTTAGCTACATACTTATCCCTTCTTTTTTCAACGTAATAGGTGTCGTAGTCCCAATAGAAGCGAGCAATGCCTTCGTCTTGAAGCAGACGAAATAGATGTTCCTCAACGCGGTCGAGCACGTTAAAGCCTACAAACACAAAGGTACGACCTCTAAACTTTGATTTAAGACTGAGCGGTCGGCCCTCCTCGTGGTCTCGCTCCAACTCTTCTACCACCTCTCGGTATAGCATACCCTCGTAGGCCAAGTCCTTACACCTTAGCTCCGTGCGCAGGTCGTTGTAGAGCGTATGATATTGCTTCCAAAGCCTTTTATAGCTCTCGCGCACCTCGCTTTGTCTTTCGTTTGAGAAACTGCCAAAGAAGGTTTCCAATTCCTCACGATCAGCCTCGCTGTCCAACCAATCATCTTGTGTGCTGAGCGTTTGATAGTCGTTAAGGTCGCAAAAGATGTTTTCGGCAGGGCCCATGTTCTTGTCGACGTCATCAAAATCGTTCAGTATGCGTTCGCCCCAACCATAAAAGTTGTCAAGTGTGGCATTCGGGTTGACCAGCCTCTTGTAATGTCTAAACAAGCGTGCTATGGTGTTAATCTTGTCTTCTACTTTCACCACAGGAGCTTGCTCCTTAAAGAACTCACTGATTGACTTATACGTAGGCGCCCAGATAGGTCGTCCGTCGCACAGTTCCATTAAGTATTTGTTCAAAAACAAATAGGCACGCTTGTTCGGAAATATGATAATTATCTTGCTCAAGTCAATCATCTGCTCCCCCTCAAAGGGGGCCAACAGCGACTTTGCCACAAGTTTTAAGAATGTATTCATTTTTTATTGCCTTTCTTTTGATGTGAATAAGGAATGTAAGTATTAATGATGTTGCGAAGTCATATTATGCAGAAGGTTACCAACTAAGGTGTCCTATTTGCTGTTCTAGTTTTTGGTGTATATAGAATTGAACACTCTTACTAACTTTATAACCTCATAACCTCGTAACCTTAAAACTCCTAACTATACACTATGACATTTGCCTGTTTCTAAGTACCACAAGTAAGCCGTAGCGGGCAAACCTGTCATCTTATGCAGCAAGTTGCGATATTCGCTCACCTGGCTCTCATAGCCCTCGTGATCCTTGGCCGTTTTGTAATCAACGATAATCACCTCGTGGTCATTAATCATTACGCGGTCGGGGCGACGTACCTTCATAGTGCCGTTAGAGGCTAATAAGAATATGTCGCATTCGTTATATAGCTGATACGAACCGTCAAACCACTTATTGTACATCGGATTGCTCGTAATGCATTTCCTAACATAAGTCTCGTGCTTAGCCTTTTCGCTTTCGGTAATTATACCTTCTGTCACCAAGTCGTTCAATGCGCGAGGCAAGTCGTCGAGTGTATCGATGCGCGACAATAGGTCGTGATAAAACTTACCACGTTGGCGCGCTACTTCTTTTTTGGCATCCTTTTCGGGCAGTAGCCCCATATACTCTTTAGCTTCTGCCGACTGCACAAACTGCACGTTCTGCAAATGGCTTGGTTGCAGTGCTATCTCAACGTCTTCTGGTTTCACGTTGTCATCAAATGGGTTGACGTTTGCCTTTAATTCTTGTTTCGCTTCATCAGTCTTAGGCGCTGCTTGAGTGAGAGGTTCAAGTTTGCCAAACTCGTAGTAAGGCTTTTGATCTTCTTCATCTATCTTTGCCTCCTCATTGCTAACAAAAGCTTTTAGTAAGACTGAGGTAGTTTGCGTTCCCTTCTTCTTATCCTGACTCCAAACAAACAAGTTAGTGCCAGCGCGCGTAAAGGCCACGTAGAGCGTGTTAAGATTGTCCACGCGTTGTTGCAAGTGATCGTAGGCATAACAATCGTGATAGAACGAATTGTCCATCTCCTTACCCATAGTAATAGGTATGACAGGCAGCTCTCCCAATAGCTCCTTAGCTTCAGCGTTGTGTCTCGTAATCTCTGTTACGTCACACGTAAGTGTGGCTGGAAGCATTCCTGCCTTATCGCTCTCCAAGTCCATATTGCCGAAAGGTATAAACACCGTATGTTTTTCCAATCCTTTCGCTTTGTGAATGGTCATCACGCTAATAGCATCTGATGCGTTGGTAGCAATCGATTTCGTGGCGAGCGACTCCTCCCAGTAGGCAACGAATTTTGCAATATCCGATGTCTTCTCGTCGGCAAAAGCTACTACTTCGTCCATAAAGCTGTGCAAATAAGTCGCTTGCCCCAACAGCCCCCGATTGTTCAACTCGTCAAATGCGAGGTCGCGCATAAATATTTGCAGCAGTTCGTATAGCGGAATGTGGTGACACTCCGTACGCCATTGCTCATCCTTTAGCTTGTCCATAAACTTGCTCAACACAGCTGCATAGTCAGTAGTGTCGTCCCCCTTCTTTTGAGCCGTTTCCGTCAAGTTGTCATAACATTGCTGAAGGCGGAAAAGGGAAAGTTGGTAATCGGCACCTTCATCGTACTTCTTTATAGCATTGGTCTTATCCTCTTCGGTTAGCGCATTATCGATCTCGGCCTTTAGCGCATCCATATCGTTTATAAACTTCAGGATATTCACCAAGCAGTTAACCATGTTCGATGCACTGTACATAAAAGCTTCTTCGGTCGTTAAGGGCAAGTCAGGGCGCTTGTCTTGCATATAGTCAACCACCTTTTTTGCTTCACGATTTTTGCGCACCAATATGAGCATATCTTTATATTCAATTTGGCATTCTTTCTTTACTAAGTCAATCTTTTGACTCAATTCTTTAAGTGCTTGCTCCTCGTAATCATTGTCAAGCAACTTTATGAACACGTAGCCATTAGGTTTGCCCACTTCGCTGCCCCCTTTATTAGCTATTTGTACCACGTCTTGATAAATTCTCTTCATCGGTATAACGTGTTGTGTTGTGCTCTTATCTCCCCCTTGTGCCTCGGTGGTTGTGCTGCGTTGCTCAACTAAGGTATCCTCGCTTTCGCCCTCAGCAAACTTGTTCTTCAGATCCCCCTCATAGATAGCTTCTTGCCAATTTTGAGGTACCGTCCATTCTACTTCCCCCTCAGTGCGCGTAGACGAGTTGCAGTCGCAGTACGAGGCCGCCTTCATAAAGAAAGCATTATTAAAGCGCACAATGAGCGGTTGACTACGATAGTTCACCATTTTGGGCAAACGGTCAACATAGCGGCCAATGCCTTCTTCAGTGTCGATATTACCTAAAATGCCCCAATCGCCACCGCGCCAGCGATAGATGCTCTGCTTAACGTCACCTACCAACATACATTGTTGCCCTTGGCTCAACATCTCGCTAATGAGTAACTTAAAGTTTTGCCACTGAGCGTGCGAAGTGTCTTGAAACTCATCTATCAGAATGTGGTGCAGCGTAGTACCCAAGCGTTCGTATATGAACGAAGCGTCCTCGGCCTTGACCATGCGACCAAACAGTTGGGGGGTGTTGGCCAATAGGTGTGTACCACGTTCGGCCGTGAGTCGCTTTACCTCCTGACTGATATCGCTCAATAGGCTCAGTGTGCTTAGCTTTTGCAGCGTGAGGTGGCAAGTGCTGTAAACTACCTGATATTTGCTGCAAAGTTCGCTCAACTCAAACGTCTGTTCAATGAGTGATAATAAATCATTATCCGTATAGTTCTTATTCTTCTTTTTAAAAGGAGCATACAGCAATTCGCCCACCAAGTCTTTAAGTAAACTTGCATCAGTCATTTTTTTTATAAGAGCAGGAGCAGAAGTATTACCCTTTTCGACGGGGAATAGCGTATGATTTAAGACCCTCTCTATATACGTTACAATAGGCGAAATCTTTAGCGTCTTATCTTCCTGGTATTGTGGCTTTGCCGCTATTCTGCCTATTAACTTCTTTATTTCATTGCAGCGCTGTTTGAGTTCAGTATCAATCTCCTTTATCTTATTGCGCAGTCGCGTGCGTAGCTCATAGAGTTGCGCTGCGTCGCCATTCATATACGCCGTTAGCACCTCCTCCTTATTCATCATCAGATCTTTAAAGAGGTTCTCTTGCGCGAATTTGGTCAGCTCCTTGCTAATGTCCCACTTATTCTTTTGCTCAATGTAGTCATTGAGGAGGGAAATGACGCGTTTCATCGCGCTACGTCCCTTGCTGTCGCCTTTGAGTTTTATTAAGAAGTTATTCACTGCGTCAGCCACCAAAGCCTTATCATCAAGGTCGACCTTAAAGCCACGAGGCAGGTTCATCTCGTGCGCCATACTGGTGAGCAACGTTTGGAAGAAGGAGTCAATTGTCTCTACCTTAAAGTGGTCATAATCTTGCATAATGGCCTCCAACGTTTCAGCCGAGCGGCGTTGCACCTCAGCCTCCGTCAAACACGTCTCGACCATAATCTTTTGTAGAACCCCCAAGTCGTCGGCCTCTCTAAAGCTAGGATTAGCCAACGCAAAGAGGTACTTCAGTATGCGCCCCTTCATCTCGGCCGTAGCCTTGTTAGTGAAAGTCACAGCGAGGATGTGCGTATAGTCGTTTTTGCTAAAGCGATATTCCGTGCGTCCCGTCTCTTCGTTATCAAACGCTTCGCCTTTTAAGGCTAGTGCTATGTATTTTAAGGCCAGCGTATACGTCTTACCTGAGCCTGCCGAGGCATTATATACGGTGAGAGTTTTCGATTTATTCATAAGAAAAGTGCTTATTCATAAAAATACTATGCTAATATAGTACTTTATCCTTAGATTTTGAGAACTTTATAAGGCAAATTATAGCCTTAAGGGTTGAAAAGTATTGATTTTCAGTAAAAAATTTTTCCTTTCACTTAACTTTCTTTACCTTTGCTATCGTTTTAAAGGGGTAATGTTAACAACCGCATTCCTCTCAACCATGTTTAACTAACATAATTTATAGTATGTTCGAAGAAAAGGCTGGCGCTTTAGCTGGCAAGATTTGGGAAGCCCTTAACGAGGGTGGTGAACTTACGAGTAAAGAATTGAAGAAGGCTATCAAGACTCGTTCTGACAAGGATCTTTTCCTCGGTCTTGGTTGGTTGCTCCGTGAGGGCAAGCTCAATGTAGTAGAAGGCGAAAAGGACCTTACTATCTCATTGAAGTAAACTTCCTCCTACTTGTTAAGACACCAAAACTAACAACATTTAGCACGAGCCATATAGCTGCGTGCTTTTTTTTTGCTATTCCGTAAAATGCATATATGAGATATGATTTCATCCCGCATTTTGTCCTATTGAACTGTAAGTCGTTTTTAAAATCCTGCAAATTGACCTATACGCCAAGAAAATAAGCAGACGATATCAGAATTGGCTGTAAGTATAGGCTGCAGTAAATCTATGTAAAGAATTCCGTAGCTCCTATTTGGTAAGTAGGTGCTCAAAATTAGTTGATATGAATTGGTGCAGTATTTCGTTCAGAAACATAGGTTGAAGAGGGAGCGTAGCGGGCTACGTGACCGATGAAACCTATGTTTCTGGGCGAAAGAATGCGCCAAGGCATATCGACTAATTCGGAACATGATTAATATAAACTAATTTTGAACACCTACTTATAGTGATATACTTGTTGGTGAATTGTTCTTACAATGTTGTTAAAGTTGTGATTTGCAAAGTTCACATCGTTACACATGATGTTCAGTGCAAAAGGGGAGCCTCCTTTATGATATGATGGTTGTAAGTAGGGATGTTCAATGATGTGAAAACGATGTTTGTTATAAAATAGAATACGTCTATGCGTGGTATCATTTACGTCTGGTTCTACTTCGAGAATGATTGGATATTGCGTGCGTGTTGTCATGAAGAGTTCTAACGCAGCACAGCCAATGCCATTTCCTCGTTGCTGAGCTGAGATGGCAAAGTGTTCAATGTAGTGAAAAGACTCAAATGTCCAATAGCTAAGTATACCTTGAAAGGTTTGGTTTTGCTTAATGCATAGAATGTTAAATAGCGGATTTTGCTTGTTTTGAAGTAACCATTCGGACGTATCGCGACGTTCTTCTATTGGAAAAGCTTCTTCATATAGTTGACATGCGTATTGTAAGTCTGTATCTTTTAATGGTTCAAATGTAATGTTATTCATCATTTTCTTTGCCTATAAATTTTAATGTTAGTATTTTGGAAAGCCTTTCACGTAATGCTAATTCGTCATCTTTTCTTATCTCAATCGTTAAGAATGTTCCCTGTTCATCATAATTACGTTGTATAATGTCTGCTTTTGCTTCCCGAATGAAACGCATGGCGATGTCTGCTTCAGTGTATGGAGTATAAATGATAAATGTATGGGTAACGATTTTTTCTATTTTTTCTGCTTCATCTAAGGCTTCTCCAATGGCAGTTTTATAAGCTACTCCCAAAGGGCCTGTGCCTAACTTTACTCCTCCGAAATAGCGTACGACAATTCCTAACGTGTATGTAAGGCTGCGCGAAAGAATTTGACCTAATATGGGACGCCCTGCAGTACCACTTGGCTCTCCATCGTCGTTAGCTCGCGTGATTTCGGATTCATTTCCTATAACATAAGCATAGCAAACGTGGCGGGCATCATAGTATTCTTTCTTATAAAGAGAAATCATTTCTTTAGCCTCCTCTTCTGAGGCGACGTGTAGGGCAAAGGCTAAAAATTTGGATCGTTTCTCGGTTAATTGGGTTTCAGCAGATGTTTTTAAGGTTAAGTAAGTGTCCATCGTAATTGGGGTGAAACGCAAAAGGCATACAAGTGGCTTACTTGTATGCCCTTTGCGTATGAATGTCCGTTACTTTTAGTTGAAGTGATAAAGGAAGGTGGCAATACCCGAGAGGGCAGGCTTCTTTTGATCTTTGATTTCAATGGTGAACTTAATCTCTACCTTGCAGATACCACGAAGGTTAGCAATGCTATGCAATGTAGCAACTAAGCGAATGCTTTGCCCGCTGAGTACGGCTTGACCATATTTCATCTTATCCATGCCGTAGTTTACCATCATCTTCAAGTTGTTTACCTTGATGATTTGTTCCCACATGTAGGGGAGGAGTGAGAGGGTTAGGTAACCATGTACAATGGTTTGACCAAAAGGTCCATTTTTAGCCTTTTCAGGGTCAACGTGAATCCATTGGTGGTCAAGTGTAGCATCGGCAAAAGCATTGATGCGATCTTGGTCAACTTCAAGCCATTCAGACTTGCCAAGTTCTTGTCCAAGGTATTTTTCAAATTCTTCGTAAGAGTTGATAGTCAGCATGTTGTATATGCGTATTTATATGATTAAACTAATATAAAAAGCAAGTTGCTAATTATTTTGTTGTGACGAAATTTCGTCCATTGTAAGCGATGTGATAAGCATTTGTTCGCTAATGACTGCAGTGCATTTGTATTGTCCAAAAGTCTTACCTTCATTATCGCGTTCGATATGTTGGTCTACTGTAAAGGTTGCAATGTATGACGAACCATTACGCTTAATTTGGAAGTCACGATTAACATTGAATTGGCATGATTGTATGTGTTCATTAAACATACCATGTATAGTTGAAAGCACGTTTGACTTGTTTACGTTGCTATGCTTAAGGAACTTGTCCATAGTAGAAGCAATGTTAGAGCAAATACGATTGTCGTCAAGTGATGCGAAGCCATTGAAGAATTCCGTAACGACGCTGCAAATTTGTTGGCGATCTTGTTCATCAACCTCTTGATCGCGCAAAGTGCCTTGTGCGATAGATGCTTCAGAGGCATAGCGTCCGTCAGGGTGTGAGTCAAGGTAATGTTGGTATGCTTCTGGTGTGCCTTGCTTTTGGGCAATGATGAAATCTAACGAGTCAATTTTTATATCACATAAACGGCCATACTGAATGTCGTTGTAGGTATTCTTAAAATTGATAAAATCATTAACATTGTCAGAGAGAGCAATTGTATTCCATTTAGCTAACATCTCTTCTAACTTTGTTAAGCGTTGACGTACTTCGTCAGCGTGTTCGCTATTGGGATACTTCTCAAGAAAGTCTTGATAGTCTTGTGGATTATCGTTGTTTTCAAGGATCTGGTAAGCCATTTCCTCTTGTGATGCAGTATTGTTCGCATAGACGAACCATGCACCACTTCCAATGAGTAGTACGATTAAAACAGCAATGACGATATAAAGTGTTTTCTTCTTACTTTTGGACGGTTGTTGCGATGGTGTTTCTGTGGGAATGGGGGGAATCTGAGAGGAAGTGGCTTGCGTGCTCTCAGTTTGTTGAACTTGAGTCTGATTTAAATCTTGTTGTTCCATATTGATTAATTGTACAAATGAACTTTTGGTTTGCAAAGTTACTGCAACGTATTTGATGAGCAAAGGAAAAGGGCTATTTTTCAGACATCTCGCCAAATGAAAGGGTTAAAATATCGTATTATTCGTTTTAAATATGTATTTTTGCGCGAAAATATATTTTTTAATTCATGAAAACCTTATACAAAATTAAAAAGGGGTTAGACCTTGCGCTGAAAGGTGAGGCTGTACTTCAGCTTGCAATGGCTCAAATGAGCGATGAATATGCTGTGATGCCTACAGACTTTCCTGGAATAGTGCCTCGCCCTGTGGTGAAAGAAGGTGATAGCGTATTAGCAGGTCAGACCTTATTCGTTGACAAAGCTACAGAACGTATACATTTTGTATCGCCTGTTAGTGGTACCGTGGTGGGTGTTGAGCGTGGTAATCGTCGTAAGTTGCTTCGCTTCTGTATAAAAGCAAATGGTACACAAGAGTTTAAAGACTTTGAAGTAAAGGATTGGGCTAATATGTCAGCTGAAGATGCAAAGGTGTTGCTGCTTCAAAGCGGTTTGTTTGCCTTTATACGCCAACGCCCTTATGATGTTATTGCTAATCCTAACGATGCGCCAAAGGCTATCTTTGTTTCTACTTTTAGTAAAATGCCTTTGGCTGCAAACTTTAGCTTTGTATCAAAGGGAATGGAACAGGACTTTAAACTTGGAGTGCGTACTTTGGCTAAGATTGCAAAGGTGCATTTAGGTATTTGTCCAGACCAAATCAACTCAGAATTATTACCCATTGAAGAGGCTGAAGTTAGTGTATTTGATGGTCCCAACCCTTCGGGTAACGTTGGTGTACATATTAATCATGTATCTCCTGTTAATAAAGGCGAAGTAGTTTGGACAATGGGGGCTGAAATGGTAATTGTCTTGGGACGTTTGGTACGTACAGGAAAAGTTTCACTCACACGTCGTGTTGCTATCGCTGGTGCTTGTGTTGGTCAACCTCATTATGTTGAAACATTGATGGGTGCTCCCTTGCGCGATTTGATTGGAACGCAATTGAATACTACGGAACATGTACGCATTATTAATGGTAATCCATTCGTAGGTTACAAATCAAGCCTTGATGATTTCTTAGGTGCTTTTAGCACAGAAGTTTGTGCTATACCTGAGGGCGATGATGTTAATGAGGCTTTTGGTTGGATAGCACCGCGTATTAACACCTTCTCAACTAGCCATAGCTACTTCTCATGGTTGTTGGGTAAGAAGCGCGCTTATAACCTTGATTGTCGTATTAAAGGCGGTGAACGTCATATGATAATGAGTGCGGAGTATGAGCGCGTGTTCCCTATGGATATTTATCCAAGCTATCTAATTAAGGCTATTATTACGGGCGATATCGACCGTCAAGAGGCTTTAGGTATTTATGAGGTCGCTCCTGAGGACTTCGCTGTAGCTGAATTTATAGACTCTTCAAAACTTGAACTGCAACGCATCGTGCGTGAAGGTCTTGATATATTAAGAAAAGAAAACGCATAAAAATATGATAAAAGATATTTTTGATAAGTTACGTCCCAATTTTGAAGAGGGTGGTAAGTTAAAGGCTTTCCATTCTTTGTTTGAAGGCTTTGAAAGCTTTATGCTTGTACCTAACACAACTTCACGTAATGGTGTGAGCATTCATGATGCGATTGACTCAAAGCGTATAATGTCGTTTGTGGTAATTGCATTGTTGCCGGCTCTGTTGTTTGGTATGTATAATATTGGCTATCAGAATGCTGCTGCAGCAGGGAAATTAGCTGAAGCAAGTTTCTGGTCAATGTTTTTCTATGGTTTTTTACTTGTATTGCCTAAGCTAATCGTATCGTACGTAGTAGGTTTGGGTATTGAATTTGCTGTTGCGCAATGGAAGCATGAAGAAATACAAGAGGGCTATCTTGTTACGGGTATTTTAATTCCCTTAATTGTTCCTGTTGGTTGTCCCTTGTGGATGATTGCTTTGGCTGTAGCTTTCTCAGTAATTTTCTGTAAAGAGATATTCGGTGGTACGGGTATGAATATCTTCAATCCTGCTTTGGTAGCACGCGCATTCCTCTTCTTCTCTTATCCTACTAGTATGAGTGGTGATAAGGTATGGGTTGCTGGTGAGCAAATTTGCGGTTTAGGCTATGCTTTACCTGATGGTGCGACAATGGCAACTCCTTTAGGTCAGGCAGCAGCTGGTATTGTCCCAAGTGCAAGTCTGAGCGATATGATATTAGGATTTATTCCTGGTTCAATTGGTGAAACTTCTGTGATAGCCATAGCTCTAGGCGCTATTATATTACTTTACACTCAAATTGCCTCATGGCGTACCATGATAAGTGTTTTTGTTGGTGGTGCAATCGTAGCTGTATTGTTTAATATGATAGGGCTTACAAACAATGAGGTTGCGCAAATGCCTTGGTATGAACATATCGTAACGGGTGGTTTTTGCTTCGGTGCTGTGTTTATGGCAACCGATCCTGTTACAAGTGCACGTACAGAAAAGGGTAAGTATATTTATGGTTTCCTTATTGGCGCATTGGCTATTTTGATACGTGTGCTTAATCCAGGTTATCCTGAGGGCATGATGCTTGCAATTTTGTTTATGAATATGTTTGCTCCGTTAATTGATTACTGCTTTGTTCAGAGTAACATTAATAAACGTTTAAAGCGAGCAGGTAAGTAATAGATGTGTAAAAGGTAAGAAATTAAAGACCTTTTATAGACTCTTAAATGATAAGAATAATGAATACAAATAAAAATTCATACACAATAATTTATGCGGCGGTAATGGTCGTTATCGTTGCATTCTTGCTTGCCTTCGTTTCTTCAGCGTTAAAGCCCACTCAAGATCAGAATGTTGCACTTGATAAGAAAAAGCAAATCTTGGCAGCACTCAATATTCGTGGTTTGGAAAGTGCGAGTGACATTGAAGCAAAGTACAATGAGTATGTTGTGGCCGATATGATTGTAAAGGCAGATGGCTCAGTCGTAGCTGAAGGTAAGAATAAGGAAGCAGATGGCTTTAAAGTTGAAAATAAGTCAATTTCTGCAGACTGTCTTCCCGTTTATGTTTGCAAGGTTGATAACGAAACAAAGTATCTTGTTCCGATGACGGGACGCGGTCTTTGGGGTGGCCTTTGGGGCTATATGGCTATTAACGCTGATTTGCAAACAGTTTATGGCGCATACTTCTCACATGAGAGTGAAACGGCAGGCCTTGGTGCTTTAATTGCTGAAGAGAAATTCCAGGATCAATTTAAGGGTAAGCACCTCTTCGCAACTGATGATACACAAAATGTGGCTCTTACAGTTGTAAAGAATGGTAAGGTTGAACCTGGAAAGGAAAATACGCAAGTTGATGGCATTACAGGTGCTACGCTCACGTCAAATGGTGTAGCCAATATGGTGCATGACGGCTTACAACAATATTTAGGCTACTTTCAAACGCTTAATAAATAATTTTGGAAAAAGGATAATCATTATTGCCAAACAATAAAGCGGTAATTATGGTTGCTCCTATAATAATCATTCAAACATTCTTTATAAAATGAGTTTGTTTTCAAAAGAAAATAGAGAAGCACTTACGGGACCTTTAAACTTGAACAATCCAGTTGCAGTTCAAGTATTAGGTATCTGTTCAGCTTTAGCCGTCACCTCGCAGCTTGAACCTGCTATTGTGATGGGGCTTTCGGTTACGGTTATTACGGCCTTTTCGAATGTTATAATATCATTGCTTCGCAAGACAATCCCAAGCCGCATTCGTATTATTGTGCAGTTGGTTGTAGTTGCGACTTTGGTAACCTTAGTTTCGCAGGTGTTAAAAGCATTTGCTTATGATGTTAGCGTACAATTATCCGTTTATGTAGGTTTGATTATTACAAACTGTATCTTGATGGGGCGTCTTGAGGCTTTTGCGATGATGAATGGTCCTTGGGAATCGTTCCTTGATGGTATAGGTAATGGTTTGGGTTATGCATGGGTGCTTGTAGCAGTAGGCTTTGTTCGCGAGCTTTTTGGTAGTGGAACATTGCTTGGCTTACGTGTTATTCCCGAAAGCATCTATGCTTCAAACGGAGGTTTTTACGTAAACAATGGTATGATGACAATGCCTGCAATGGCGCTTATTTTGCTAGGTTGCCTTATTTGGGCACATCGTGCTTATAACGAGCGTGAAACAAAAAAGAAGTAATAAAAACAATTAAGGGTGTATTGCTTATGCCCTTAGCTATAAAGAAAAACAATGGAACATTTGTTAAGCCTGTTCGTCCGCTCAATATTTGTGGACAATATGATATTTGCTTTCTTCTTGGGAATGTGCTCATACTTAGCCGTTTCGAAGAATGTAAAGACAGCGCTCGGACTTGGTGTGGCCGTTATCTTTGTGTTGATAATTACCGTACCTGTTGACTATTTGTTACAAACAAAGGTGTTAGGTCCTGATTGTATTATGCCAGGTGTAGACTTGTCATTCCTCTCATTCATACTGTTTATTGCGGTTATTGCAGGTATTGTGCAGTTGGTTGAGATGGTAGTAGAACGTTTCTCACCTTCGCTTTATGCAGCGTTGGGTATTTTCTTACCACTTATCGCTGTAAACTGTGCCATTATGGGGGCCAGCTTGTTTATGCAACAACGTATAGGTATGGAGCCAGGTAGTACACAATATATCGGTAATGTGGCTGATGCTTTTGTTTACGCATTAGGCTCAGGTATTGGTTGGTTGTTAGCTATTGTAGCTTTAGCAGCTATTCGTGAAAAGATGGCTTATACCGATGTACCCAAGCCTCTTCAAGGATTGGGCATCACATTTATCACTGTAGGTCTCATGGCAATGGCCTTTATGTGCTTCTCAGGTTTGAATATTTAATCACATCAAGAAACAATGGATTTGAATTTAATTTTATCAAGTATCGGAGTATTCTTGGTGATTATACTCCTGTTGGTAATCATATTGCTTGTGGCAAAGAAATATCTTTCGCCAAGTGGTAAAGTTACGATAACGATTAACGGTAAAGATGAAGTAGAAGTAGAGCAGGGTGCAAGTTTGTTAACGACCCTCTCTGATAATGGTATATACTTACCCTCTGCATGTGGTGGAAAGGGCTCTTGCGGTCAGTGCAAGTGTCAAGTACCTAAAGGCGGAGGCGAAATTCTTGATTCAGAAAAAGGTCATTTCACTCGTAAGCAAATTAAGGAACACTATCGTTTAGGTTGTCAGTGCAAAGTTAAGGGAGACCTTTCAGTACAAGTGCCTGATAGCGTATTAGGTGTTAAGGAGTACGAGTGTACGGTTATTTCAAACAAGAACGTTGCAACCTTTATCAAAGAGTTTAAAGTGCAGTTGCCCGCAGGTGCACACATGGACTTCTTGCCAGGTTCGTATGCTCAAATTAAAATCCCTGCATTTAGTATGGACTATGATAAGGATATTGATAAGAGCCTTATCGGTGAGGAGTATTTACCTGCATGGCAGAAGTTTGGTCTTTTCCCCTTGAAGTGTGTGAACACGCAACCTACCGTGCGTGCTTATTCTATGGCCAACTATCCAGCAGAGGGTGACGTGTTTATGTTGACCGTTCGTATAGCCACTCCTCCTTTTAAGGCCGATCGTAGTGGCTTTATGGACGTTAATCCTGGTATTGCCTCTTCATACATCTTTACGCTCAAACCAGGTGACAAGGTTATCATGAGTGGTCCTTATGGCGATTTCCACCCACACTTTGATTCGAAGAAGGAAATGATTTGGGTAGGCGGTGGTGCAGGTATGGCTCCGTTGCGTGCACAAATTATGCACATGACGCGAACCTTGCACACAACTGATCGTGAAATGCATTATTTCTATGGTGCGCGTGCACTGAACGAGGTATTCTATTTGCAAGACTTCTTGCAATTAGAGAAGGACTTTCCTAACTTCCATTTCCACCTTGCGCTCGACCGTCCCGACCCTGCCGCAGATGCAGCGGGCGTAAAGTATACAGCAGGCTTTGTTCATCAAGTAATGTATAATACTTATTTGAAGGATCACGATGCTCCCGAGGATATCGAATACTACATGTGTGGTCCTGGTCCTATGTCAAAGGCCGTTGTCGGAATGTTAGACGGCTTAGGTGTAGAGCCCGAAAGTATCATGTATGACAATTTTGGTGGTTAAAAACAAACCACAAAAAACATATAGTAAACATTAATAAAGCCACTGATAAACAGTGGCTTTATTTCGTATCTGTAGTACATAACATCTAATAAAAATTATGAAAGAGTTAACAGAAGGATATGAGGTAAGAAAGTTTAATGGGCAAACGAAACGTTTTTGTCAAACGCTTGATTTACGTGATGACCCTCAACTCATAGCTGCGTATAAGCAACTGCATTCGCAAGCGGGTATTTGGCCAGAGATACTTGAAGGGATTAAAAAAGCTGGAGTGCTTGAAATGGAAATATACCTTTTAGGTACTCGTCTGTTTATGATAGTAGAATTGCCTATTGATGCAGAGTGGAACGATGTGATGCAACGTATGTCTACTTATCCTCGCCAAGCAGAATGGGAAGAGTTAACATCCCATTATCAAAAGGCCGATGCGCATGCGGCATCCGCTGAAAAGTGGAAACTAATGGAACGTATATTCCATTTGTATTGACAACGCAAGTGTAAGTCCTCAAATTCTTCTCATAAATCGTTCGTAACTTAAAATAAATTGCGTTGCGATACTAAAAAAACAAAAAGAAGAAAGAAAAATGCAATAAGTGTTGCTGTTTAGTGTATTTTTCTGCAACTTTGCGTTGCATAATGTGTCTGTTTATGAAAAAATCCTTTTATATAACCAATAGATTAGGACGAAAAACGGACGCATAACTCATATCGACATCTAATTTACATTTACACTTTCTATGAAAAAAAACAAACTCTTTGTTTCGTTGTTGGCAGCAGGTATGCTTGCCATTTCGCCTGCTATGGCAGACGATGTGGTGAAGATTACCACCAACAAACAGGCAGGCGAGACTGTAACGCTGCAGGTAAATCAGCTTGGTAGCGGTTCGACTGTAGACTGGGGTAATGGTCCTGTTGAAATTACGGCAACAGACGAAGACCAACTTACGCTTACTGGTGAGCTTGCAGGTTCAACGATTACCATTAGCTCTACTTCAAAGTTACGTACGCTTATTTGTGACGGCATTGGTGCAACTGCTATTGATCTTACGGGCGCACCTAACTTAATGTCGCTTTACTGTCAGAATAATGCGATTGCTTCGCTTGACTTGTCAGCATGTAGTGTGTTAACTGACTTGAATTGCGAAAATAATGTTTTGAGTAAGTTGACTATCTCAGCTTCAAAGAATGCTAACTTGCAAAACCTGAACATTGCTGGTAATAAACTTACTTCATCATTCTCATTCTCAGGTTCAGACTTGCAGCATATCAATGTTAGCAAAAATGCGATAACAGGATTGTCACTCTCTTCTAACTCAAAGTTGGATGTTGTGAAGTGTTCTGAAAACGCTTTGACTTCCCTTTCTGTAAATGCACCTTCACTTACAGCCATTATGTGTGGCGATAACAAACTTACCTCACTCTCTATTGGTGGTGAAGTGTCTGGCTTGCGTCAGGTTTTTGCAGAAAATAATAAGATTGGTAGCCTGAACGTATCGAAGGCCTTGGGACTGAAGTACATCGCTGTTGAGAATAATGAACTTACTTCGGTAACGTTGCCTGAGAATAGTACGCTTTATGCAATGACTTGCCAAGACAATAAATTGACTTACAAGTCGTTGCCTGACTATGCTATGACAAATATCAAGTATTTGCCTCAGGATGCTTCAGCTCAAACAATTGATATTAAAGGAAAGTTGAACAATAAGCGTATTGATGGTACACGCTATTACTATCTGATTAAGGGTACGAAATCAGAGCTGCGTGCAACTGCTTTGCCTTATGTGCTTGACATGAGAGATTACACTGATGGTGTTTCGGTAAACTTTGTGAATGAAAGTGGTGATAATGTTGCTGATGACGACATTATTACTATCAACAATTCAAAGTATGCAGGTTACTTCGTGTTTGCGAATGCTCAAAAAGAAATTATAAATGGTGAAATCGTCCCGACTTACTATCCTGAGTTAAAGATTAGAACCTCACCATCATTCTATGTAGTAGACTCTGAAGAGGATCTCGTAAATCGAGTAACAGCTGGCATCAACGACATAACCGTTGGTAAAAATGCTTTGGTCGTAAATGGTGCACAGGGTGTATTAACGCTCGCTTCTGAGGATTCAACTCCTGTCAAGGTGTATACCAGCGCAGGTCAATTGGTATGGCAAGGCAATGTACAGGGAACAACTACTATTAGCCTTTCTACGGGTGTTTATATCGTAAATGGTAAAAAGGTCGTTCTCTAAACAAACTACTTAATTACAAGATTTTAAAAAGAATAATCAATGAATTACATAAAGCAAATGCTCGCTTGTGTAGCATTAGCAGCTGGTACTGCTTACCAACCGCTTATGGCACAGGTGAAATTGTCAAGCGAAGCTTTTCCCGTTATTGTAGCTCCACATTCTCAGTCGGTAAGCTACTCTGAACGTACGCTTTGCTATGACATTACTTCAAATGTAGATTATACGGTTACTTCAGATGCTGACTGGGTAAGCGTTCGTAAGGCCGATAATGGAGTTGTTTACGTTCACGTACAATACAACAAGTTGGGTGAAGAACGTACAGCACATGTCGTTTTTGCTAATGAAGATAGTAAGTTGAATGAAACGCTTACGATTACGCAAAGTCGTAACGAGTCATTTAAGGAGTTACCTAAGGATATCCAAGTTAGTGTTGCTTCAGCAACGGCTAATACCACCAATTCTGGCTATGGCATTGAGAAGACGTACGATAATAATGAGTCTACCTTTTGGCATAGTCAGTGGCAGCCTTCAAATTTTGTAGTTTCTGGAACCAATCCTGCAATCCTTACTTACAATTTCAACAAGGTTGACCACATTGACTACATTGAGTATGTAACTCGTCAAGACGGCAATTCAAATGGTAACTTTGGTAAGGTAGAGGTTTATGCAAAGTGTGGTAGCGAAACAACTTACACTTTAATTACTACCGTTGACTTAGGCAATTCTGGTGGCCCTATCGCTTTGGGTACTACGGGCTTAGACAATGTTAAGTCAATTCAACTAAAGGTGTTGAGTGCCGCAAACAACAATGCTTCGTGTGCAGAGATGCGCTTCATGAAGTATAATAGCGAAGCAGTCGACTATAATGCATTGTTTACGGACAGCTCAATGTCAGCATTGAAAGAAGGCGTAACCAAAGAGCAGATTCAAACCATTAAGTACGACTTTATTCGCGACCTCGCGCTTGGCCTCTTAGACAAGTCATACGACAAGAACTATCGCGTAGGCGAATATACTGCTAAACTTTCTTACGTTACCCAAAGTAATATCTGGAATGCTCCCGGTAAGTACTACGACCAACGTCAGGGCGTTACGGGTATCAACATCACAAAGGGGCAGCATGCCATTGCCGTATCAGGATTGCCTGAGGGCAAGAGCGTTCCTATGATTGTTACTGCTTGGTACGTAGGTAAGGATGGCTCAAACTTCGATGGTGGTAATCCTCAGAGCTTCAGCTACTCTTTGCACAATGGATTAAACTTTGTCAACTACAACTTCGACTATGATGGTTTAGCATACATTTGCTACTATGCCGACGCTAATCCTAAGTTGCAGCCCAAGTTGACTGTTCACTTCATTAATGGTGATGTAAATGGCTACCTCTCTCAAGATAAGACGAATGACGAGATGCACGAACTCACTGCTAATGCGAAGAACGTATGTATGGACGTGCTTGGAAAAAAGGTTCACTCTGTATGGACATCAGAAGGCTTGCACAAGTATTGCAAGGCCACAGATGGTACTTCTATTGGCTATCGTCAGTACATGAACGTGCTTGACTCACTCATTCAGTGGGAGCATGATTTGTTAGGTTTCAAGAAGTATAATAGCGAACCTGACAATCGTACCATGGCTTACACCAACTATACTTACTACATGTTCCAAGGTGGTTTCGGTGTATCATTCCACCATAACCAAGAGAGCCGTGTATTGAATTGCAAGACACTTGTTTACAATGACAACGATGCCATTTGGGGTCTTTCACACGAGTGGGGTCACCAACACCAGATGCACCCCTACTTCTGTTGGGCAGGTATGAGTGAAGTTACTAACAACATGAACTCATATTACAACGTTATGAAGATGGGCTATCACGAAAGTGATAAGATCAACGCTTGGCCGACAGCTCGTAAGCACTTTATTCAAGACAATATTAATGATATTGCAGTAAGCGGTCCTGTAACCAAGAAAGATAATGGTTCGTATGATGTAGGTGATGGTGATATGGTGGTAGGTCGTCGTTATAGCCGTACTCGTCGTTTGGCCTTCTTGAATAAGCACCTTATGAACAATGCCGCCTTGCGTCAGATTTGCGAAAGCATGTCAGACTCAACTGTAACCACTTATGCTAAGAACCCTGCTCATGCATTACACATCAGTGAAGTAGGTGTAGGCGAAACGCTTTGCCCCTTCGTCATGTTGTATAACTACTTCACAACTCATGGCAAACCCGACTTCGCTCCCGATTGGTATGAAGCACTCCGTCAGACTGATGATGTAAACGGTGGTTCATCTATCGAAAAGGCTAAGGGCTTTGATAAGTATGAGTTGGTTGCTGCTGTTCAGAACAATAATAAGAATGGCCTCTATAGCAAGTTGGTTGAACTCTATCCTAACTCTTGCTGGGTGAAGAGCGGTTATGTAAACGAACGTAGTACACAGTGGGAGAACTCTATGCCCTATGTATTGAACTACATTCGTAAGACTTCTCGTCTTTCAGGTTACAACCTCTTGCCCTACTTTGACCATTGGGGATTCCTTCGTCAGGTTGCACTCTACATTGGCGACTATGGTAACAAGTGGCAATGCTTCAATAAGGAAATGTACGATGAGTTCAAGGCCGATATGGATGCTCTTGTAGCAGACGGCACTTTGAAGGCTATGCCTGATGGTATGGTTGAAGAAATCTCAAACTCTGTCGACCTCTTCGACTCTGGCTACAAAGACTTTGGTACTACTCCTACCTTCCCTAACTAATTAGTGAGGTAAACTTTAATATAGCAGCCGTATAATCAGTGATGATTGTGCGGCTGCTTTGTAATCATTCCATCCAAGTCGTATTGAAAAATAATAAAATGAGGAAAAGCTCTATTTTAGTGCTTTTCCTCATTTTATTTCTTTGGTAAGTATTTGTCTTGTACTGAATAAGTTGACACTTTACTAATCAAAATGAGAACGTATTCAGACATGACAGATGAGCGTAGATTAAAATTCTTACAAGAATATCTCGC
>OOAA01000021.1_pt1 | contig 121660 bp, 102 predicted proteins | sample 1671671 | NCBI WGS metagenome assembly OOAA01 (sample SAMN06348180, study PRJEB24527) | human gut metagenome | biome: human gut; feature: ankylosing spondylitis patient; material: feces | host: Homo sapiens | place: China | collected 2015-10 | reverse complement strand
ATTTATAAAGATTGGTTCGTTAGACCCGATAGTAATTTTGCAATTTGAATCAATCCGATGTTCTTTCCGTCCTTTATCCAGTAAATACACAGGTAAACTGATGGAATAGGACAGTACAAACTCCGCATATTCGGAATAATTGTAAAAATGCATACACTTAGGCTTTATTACAAAAGCTGTTCCTTGTGGTCCTATATCCCGGCTTTTCCAAGTGTTGGAGTGAGTATCATCATCATTCCATTTTTCAACTGGATTTATTAGCCAATTATTGATAAACATTTGTTCCAATTGCTTTACGTTAGTTTGGGCCTTTATGCTGAAATTTGTTTCTTCTGCATAAACCTTGTTTAGAATATTAACTAAATCTTGTGCTGAATATATACCACGTTTAAGTATGTCCATAGTAGCCAATAAAGCTTTACATGGAATCCATGACTTATCGCTTTGAGAATACGAGCCGTATGGAGCTGGGTAGAGAGTGTTGTCTTTGTATGGTATCAATATATACATTTCTCCAACTGAATTATCAAAACGACATAATCTTCCTGCTCTCTGCATAAGTCTGTCTATTGGACATACTTCACTAATCATTAGTTCGGAACTAATATTTATACTGATTTCTCCTATTTGTGTAAGAATAGCTATTCCTTTAGCGGTACCATTGTTCCATGCCTTTCTTCCCAAATTATCAAGCAACATATTTTCCTTACGTTGTTTGTCTTTTTCTGTAAACCTACTATGATACAGGATAACAGGGATGTCTTTGCCGCTTTTCAATACAAGATCTTTTACTTCCTTGTATACTTTTATGGCTTTATCCACTGTGTTAAGGTAGATAATAGCATTTCCTTTATCTACACAATATTCCAATAGATAGTTTATATCCTGTATATTGTCATACTCTATCTGTTTTTTTATATTGAAACATTTTTTATATCTATCGCTATCTTTGTCTTCCAATATACTTTCAATGTTAAATCCTGCTTTTCTATATAATTGTAAAGCTGATTTTGGCAAAGATGCACTCATTATCATAACCGGAACATTCCATTTATGAAGCACTTTTAATAGGAAGAGTATATTGGCAAGGGTAAAATCATCATAGAAATCTGCTTCATCTATAACTACACAAGAGTTGGCGAGATTGCTGCAAATCAGATGATGGTTTTCTTGAGTAAAGGTCAAAGACATCAACAAGTGATCAATGGTACATACTGTAATTGGTGTTGCAAGAAGTTTTGCCATTTTTTGTTGAGCCAATGCTTCCGTCATATCCATTTCTCCATTTTGCACTTTCGAATACTTTGAGTACCAAGCACTGGAATGATACAAGCCTGTATCAGACAAGGTGGATGCTACGTTTACAGAGAGAGCATTTGCCGTAAATCGAGTTGGCATAGCTATTACAAGACGATCGGCTTTGTGAGCGGCTATCTGGCGAGAGGCCCATAATAGGGAAGCGTCTGTTTTTCCAGCTCCAGTTGGAGCGCGTACAAGTAGAATCTCATTATCCCAATTATCCTCTACAAGTTTTTGAATTCCCCGTTTGTCATCAAAGGGAAAATGATAATCAAAGAACGATAATTGGGGTACAAATTCTCCGTCTTCCTTTGCACTTGCTCTATGGTCAGCAAACCTAAGCAACCCTCTAATAGTGTCAAATTCTAATAATTTGTCACATACTAAAGTCAAATTCTCTTTTTCTGATATATCATTGGATGTCTTGCGAAATACATTCCAGAATTGTTTAAAAGAAGGATTGCTCATCCATTTGTCCTCAAAGCCAAGTCCTAATTTTCCATGATGCGCTGCTATAGCCGCCAATATGGAAATAGGCATATTGGTGGTAACAGCTTTATCTAATGAATAGAATTCATGTCGTAGACCGACATTTCTAAGATGGCATCCGGCTTCGTTACGTTTTTCAGAACTGTATTCTTTAAAAGAATTATCAGGATGTTTTTGTTTCCACAATTGATAATTATGGAAATCCTTCCTACATGCTTCTTGCCATTTTTTGCATGCTTTACCGTTATCATGCCATTTCGCAGAGACAGACAAACGCATTGCCAGATCTTTACCGGTCAACTTTTTGTATTTCTCGCAAGTGCTTATAAAAATCTGGCATATATCGGATACTTCAGACACAACATCAGAACGATGCTGTCCTAATGTTATGCCTGAAGGTTTAGCCAATATATTGTTGCGTTTGTCTACTTCCATTTTTATACTAATTTATGGTTATACATTGTTATTGTTACTCAAACAAAGAAGGAGTATCGTCTATCTTCTTTTCTTGCTTCTTTGTCTTGGTCGTCTTTGTTTCTTTTGTGTTTACATATACATCTTCAAAACTTCTCACCTTACTGTCGTCAGAATCGCATGTGTATAGTTCATTTGACTTCAAAAACTCGAGAGCCTCATTATAAGCTTTCAATACACTATTTTCTGTATGGTCATCACCAATAAAGTATTTAGCCCCTCTTTCATCCAATTCGTTCAGAATGTTCGCACGTTCTGTTTCTTCTGCTTCAAAATAGCGAGAGGCTTTTCTGCTAAGTATATTATCAAATACGATTATCACTTGTTGAGGCTCGCCACATACTGCATTACGTGCCTGATTGGCATAATCGTTCATCAAGCGGGTTGCATTAAGATAAAGCAAAGCTCTGCGCTTTCTTTCAGCTTCTGTTGCATGCTTATAATACACAGTACCAACATTAAACGATTTTTCATAACTATATGCCTTTGATATACTAAGTGAGGTTATATCAAGAAAGAAATTCATACGCATAATATCTCCCTGGCTGAATTCACGTGTTGCAATTGCTTGCTCATTAGCGTTTTCGTCTTCGGTATTGACTCTCAATCGCATAAGAAGGTCACGACCTACCTCACTTTCATTCATCGCTACTGCTGGAGTTACTGACAACGGGGCTGTTCGTCTGCCAGAATAATCACCTTTGGAAGGATGCATAAATCCTCCCATGTCAGCTCTTAAATCTGATTCAATCTTATCCGTTATGCCGTCACCATTCGAAACAAATGTGTCTCCTTTTGCCTCGTCTGCATTATTCAGACGATCTATAGCAGAAAACAATACATGGCGCTGCATCTGTCCAGAGATATAAACACGTCCATCAGGACGACGCTTAATGGATGAGGCGTTTCCCAATAATTTTTCGCCTCCATTAGCTATATGATCCTCGAAAGGAGCCAATAGCGATACTAAAATTCCTTTGATTTCCATAATTCTATTTTTATATGTTGCTATAATCTTCTGTCATTTCTTCATTCTCAATAGATTGATTGTCACTTGAAGTTACTTTGTCTGTTTCCTCTTTTTTAGACTTCAATCTTGAAAACGCAATGAGTAGATTCTTTGCCTGTTCCAATGGAAGTTCTCCACTTGCAGCCTTTTCCATAAACAAAGAGGCTTCTGTAGGTGCATCAAATCCAGAAAGACGACCTGCTCTTGTTATTGTGTAAGCAATAAGGGCATCACCTGATTTGGCAGAGAATACAGAACTTTCCAGTTCTACTAAAATTTTAGCCTTAGCTTTTATCAAATCATCCCAACCTGATGAAGTGCCAACTTCCTGTTGTGCTGAGCGATAAGCTACATAATTAAGCCATTTACCTAGTTCTTTGGCTGAGGTTACAATTTCTTTATCTATCTTTTCCATATCACAAAAATATGTATTTAACAATAATTCAATATCGTATGGATATTCTGCCCTGAAGGCGAGAAAATCCTTAAACGTAGGACGATTGAATATCTGCAGAAAACGACTTGCAAACAAATCGAACTTTTGATATTCAAATGCATTATTTGTTGTTCTCCTGCCTTCCTTGTATAACACTATATAATATAGGCTATCAACAATTCTTCTCAATTTGCCTTTTTCTGCCAATCTTATTATGGAATGATTAAATGAGAACACACTAGCATCACCATATTTTATGGCGTAGAAATTACAATCCTTAAGACTTTCAAGAACCTTCTTAGCAAGTTCTGAAACATCTTTCTCTTTTGTCATCTCTCCAATAGTTCCAAGAAGTGCGACACTCCCTAAAGCACTACTATGAGGAGCATTAGGAAAATTACCATTGAATATATTCGGTCTTTTGGGTTTATATTTTAAAGTTCTTGTTTCACATTCTACCTTTCCTATCATCAATGAAGAATCTAACTTCTGAATTCGGATACGTTTGAAGAGTTTGATAAAATTTTGCAAATCGGAGATGTCTAAATCAGGGATAAGGCACGTGTTATCTGTTGATACTTTACCTACACCAGACTTATATTGCAGACAAGGTTTAAAAGCCGTTGTTGATGTTATTAAAGCAAGACATTGATCTAACACTGTCGCAGATGGCTTTCCACGACCTATATTGCCACTATCAGAAAAAGAGTTGAATTCTCCTGACGTTGGCACTTCTGATTGTGATATTTTATATGCTTTATGCAAATCAATATTTTCTTCAGAACAAGTTTTACAAATGGCATTATACAGATTAGAGGCTTTCATTTCTGATGCAATTGTGTTTGGTGATAGATATATGTATTTTTTTGCATCATTCTTTTCCTTTGTAAATCCAAATGACACTTTTGTTTTTCCACAATAGTCACCTATGGGCTTAACGCTAAAAGCATTAAGTCCTTTTATCAATTCCTCTTTTATTTCCTTGAATGTGATATCTTGCTCTGTATGCAAGCCATATTCTTCCATCAAGAGGGCTATAGCATACTTTAAATAAACATGAGTTGTCATATTTCCTCTTTTTAAAATTCAACGTTGACCCACCCTTCACTATTACCCAAATAACAATTATTGGATATTTTTATTATAGGTAAAAGTTGTTCTGCCAACATTCTATCCATTGTTATTGGTATTTCCATTATGGCATCCAAATAGATATACTCACGAGGTGTCGGTGATGTATAAAAGCATGGGATTTTACCAATATTATTTTTAAACCATTCATCTTTCATTGGCTCTGATTCTTTACTTGGTAAGTCATTCCATTTACTAAACAAATTATATCTTTCTGCTACTAATGAAACATCTATATTTCTACAACCATTTAGATGTTTGTTTGAATCAAAGCGTCTGTACCCTCTGTTCCACAAATCGCTATAATTGAACATACTTTTGAATTCTTTCAAGGATATTTTTCCTGAAATATCAAAGTAATCCATCAGTAAGGGCAAGTAGGTAGATCCTCGTACAAACTCTTCCTTTTCCAATTTGACATTATGTTTCTTGCGTACTTTAATCATGTCTTTGAATATTTCAAGCCGCATTTTTTTATCAAAATGCCAACCTAATATATTCTCAAATAGTCCACATATCATCTTCTTGCTTGGGTATTTCAATGTTTTATAGAAAGATCCAGGCAATTCATCTACCATAGACAAAGGAGCTAATGGTCTTACTGCTAAAACTGCTTGTGTTTGCAGCTCTGGCAACTTTTTCAATATTGATAAGTCTATATTTCTTTCCATTTTAATCTTTCATTTTTATAAATCCAAAACCCTGTGAACATTGTTCTCCAACACCTCCTTCATAAGCAATCTTCATCAAATCTAAAGGTGCTTTCATGCGGAAAGAGCAGAGATATCCACGTACTCTTGATTCGTAAGGAGTATTGGCTTTTATAGTTATCAACTTCGACTTGACCTTATTGTCTGTCAATTCGAATGAAAACTCCTTGTCGTTCATATCAAATGGTTGCCCATGAATGCTCTCATATCTTGCCTTCAATCCCTTTAATACTCCTTCAGCGAACATAGGATTGTCAGGAGATAGATATTGAGTCTTGTTGTCTTCATGAAGCTTAACACAAATAGGAGACAGAGCTACGAAAGTCATTTCTTCAGATAATTGTGGCATAGGTATAGCCTCTACTCCAACAACATCAAAAGCAACTTGATATTTCTTATTGCCAATGCTAAAGCTTTGATGAGCAAATATACCTTGAATGAATTCTAAGGTGCTTTTCTCCGGTATAAAGCTAATGTACCATACCGCTCTTTCACCTATGATTTTCAAACACCCTGCTTCAGGCAAAGGTCTAACTTTCTCAAAGATGAAGGGTGAATAACAAAATAGCTTAAACCTCTTTCTTTCATGTAATAGATAGCCATTTTCATGAAGCCATGCCGAATATTGCGTATCAGCTTGCGCCAATATGCGATAAATGACTGCCGACTGCTCATACTGATAATTAAAGGGCAGCAAGTCACCATATTTTCTATCTATCTTCAAGGTTATTTTAAATTTCATAAATATTTGTTTTATGCACACAAAGTTAATAAAAAAACTTATACGTTGTTATTTTCTTTAAGAATTATTATACTAATGTTTCATCCATGGGTGCTGATAAGTTACCTTAAAACCTATTCGAAACTTTTAGCTAATAAATTCAATCTACGTTATTTTTAAAACATTCAAGTTTATCTTTTACAACGTTTGCAATCTCCTTCGCCTCCTGATAGCACCCATCAATTTCTTCATAGGTGTATGCATTCCGAGCCTCAGCGATGCTTTCGGTTGCAACCTCTTCGAACATATCGAAGACGATTTGTTCATTATTATTCTGCTTCATATCTAACACTATTAAAAATTCGCATTTCCTTGTTCGAGTATCACCCAAACACCGGCATTATCCTTACCTTCGTGCCTTATGACACCCACTTTTTGCATTACCGCCAAATCTCTTTTTACCACCCTTGATGTCTCCGACATGGTTACCGACAAAGTCTCCGACATTTATTGTCGGTAACCAACTCTAAACAAAAAGATAACATACTAGTTTTCAATACTTTTCCTTACCGACACATTACCGACATATCTCCGACATTTTTCTCCGACATATACATCGGCATTACCGCCACTATTACCGCCACATTACCGCCAAAACAATATTTGCACCGACATTTTACACCGACATTTACACCGACAAAATAGCATCAACCTTCAGCGTTCACAGACCAGCAGCTAATTTGATTACTTTCGCAAAATTATCCCAAAAGGGATAAGAACAGAAGAAAAGGGGATTACACATTATTATATATAGGAATTCTTAGGGAAAATGGTGGGGATAACATTATTGAATATCAACAACTTAAAAGTTTCATTGTGCAAGTTGTGGCTATTTCATTATGCAAGTTGAGGATTTCTCATAAAAAAATGGTGTTCCATTCCTCAAAATGAAACACCATTAATCTAATCATATCTGATAATCGAATTTCGCAATTAGTTGCTATAAGCACTCTCACCATGCTCGTAGATGTCGAGACCTTCCTCCTCTACTCGCTTGTCAACACGTACACCTACTGTCTTATCTACTACCTTGAAGATAATATAGGTAACTACGATGCTGTAGATGATGCTTACCACGGTGGCTACCACCTGAATCCAAAGCTGATGCCAGTCGCCATAGAGAGCACCCTGCACACCCTCGGCTCCAGTTACGTATCTTGTGGCGAAAACACCGGTGAGGACAGATCCCAGGATACCGCCCATACCATGCACACCAAAGGCATCGAGGGCATCATCATACTTGAACTTCTCCTTCACTACGGCTACCATGAAGAAGCAGACGATGGTGGAAATGACACCGATGCAGAAGGCACCTAAAATATCCGTACTGCCTGCCGCAGGAGTGATGGCTACCAATCCGGCTACGGCACCGGTACAAGCACCCACCGTGGTTGGCTTCTTGTTGACAATCCAGTCGATGAGCATCCAGGTGGTGGCTGCTGCAGCTGTTGCGATATGAGTTACCAGGAAGGCATTGGCTGCCAGACCATCAGCTGCCAATCCGCTACCGGCATTGAAGCCGAACCATCCCAGCCAGAGGAACGACATTCCCATGAACACGAAGGTGATGTTGTGAGGTGTGATAGGATGACCCGCACGATAATCATCACGCTTGCCAACACAGAGTGCCATGACCAAAGCTGCGACACCAGCATTGATATGTACCACGGTACCACCCGCAAAGTCGATGGCTCCCATCTCCTGCAGGAAACCGCCGCCCCATACCCAGTGGGCCATAGGGAGATAGGCGATGATGACCCAAAGAACGGTGAAAAGTACATAACCGCTGAACTTGACACGCTCGGCGAATGCACCGAGAATCAAGGCTGGAGTGATGAGGGCAAACATGCACTGGAACATCACGAAAGTGAGCTCTGGAATACCCGTTGGCATGATGGCATCCAAACCAATGCCGTGGAGGAAGCACTTATCGAAACCTCCGATGACGCAAGCCAAAGAGTTGCCGCTATCCGCATATTCTGTAGAGAAAGCCCAGGAATATCCGAAGGCCACCCATATCAAACTGACTACTGCCACGATGAATACTGTCTGCATCAGGATGCTGAGGATATTCTTCTGGCGCACCAAACCACCGTAAAAAAGTGCAATACCTGGGATTGACATCAAAAGCACCAAGATGGTTGCCATGATCATCCACGCTGTGTTACCCGTATCAAGAGTTGTCAACAATAAACTGCTCATATATATATCTTATAGTTAAATTAGAATACAATATTATATAAAAGTCTCTCTACTCCTCTTTCTCAGCATTATACAATGCGATATCACCTCGTTCGCCTGTTCTGATTCTGACGGTATCCAGTACAGGAATCACGAAGATTCTGCCATCTCCCACTTCGCCAGTCTGTGCAGCTCCCTGGATGGCAGCGATGGTTGGCTCCACATTCTTATCACGAACCACAATATTCAAAAGTACACGTTCGATGCTGCTGGTATCGTACATCACACCACGATAAATGCGAGCCTGGCGCATCTTTCCCTCACCTCTTACATTATAATAAGAGAACCACTCGATGTCGGCAGCCAAAAGTGCCTTCTTGACATCCTCGAATCTAGACTTGCGGATAATTGCCTCAATCTTCTTCATAATCCTTTAATAATTAATAATGTGTAATACCTTTATTGATTGTCTCTATTGAAAACGGACCATCTTCGAATGTCACTCAAACCAAGTCATTCTTTACATTATGTTCGTTTTCGGCTGCAAAATTAATACATTTTATCAGTATTTTAAAGCAATCAAAAACATTTCGTTGCTACTCTTTTACGATTATTTTAAATTTATCCAGTCATATCGTATTCTCCTTACAATTTGCAAGTAATCCAGCCTTTCTTCATTACAAATTGAAAGAAGACTAAAATTTATCTTCATTTCTTGTATGTTTTTTCTTGTCTATTCCAACAAAAAGTCGTACCTTTGCAACCGAAATTAAACAAATAGTCATCGAAAACATTCGAAAGACTATCAAAAAGTCAAGCCTCACAAGAGGCAAGACGTGAGAGATAAAAGAAGAGTATTCAAACTTAAAGGACAACGCAATATGAAAGAAACAGTTCATTTCACCAAGATGCATGGGGCGGGCAATGACTACATCTATGTAGATACCCAGCTGTACAACATCCCAGACCCCGAAAAGGCAGCCATAGCTTGGAGTGCTTATCATACAGGCATCGGAAGCGACGGACTGGTTCTCATCGGAAAGCCGCAGGATGGCAGAAGAGCAGACTACTCGATGCGCATCTTCAACGCCGATGGTTCAGAAGCAATGATGTGCGGCAACGCTAGCCGATGCATCGGAAAGTATCTTTATGAAAAAGGACTGACCCGAAAGGAAACCATCCGACTGGAAACGCTATCGGGTATCAAGATATTGAAATTGCATCTTCAGGATAACAAGAAAGTTGTGGAATCAGTGACAGTGGATATGCTGAAGCCGAGACTGGAAAACCCACAGCAATTCAGAGGTCCTTCGGTACTCAAAGCCGATGGTAGAATCTTCGAAGGCACCTACGTCTGCATGGGCAATCCGCATTTCGTAACCTTTGTGGATGATATCGACACCATCGACATCGCCCACTATGGCAAGATTCTAGAAAGAGACGAAGCCTTTCCTCAACGATGCAACATCGAGTTCGCACAAATTACAGACACTGACATTATAAGGACACGAGTTTGGGAAAGGGGAAGCGGAATAACAATGGCTTGCGGAACAGGAGCTTGTGCCACAGCTGTGGCCGCAGCCCTGACCAAGCGTGCCGGTAGAAAGAGCAGTATCGTAATGGATGGCGGAACGCTGGAAATAGAATACAGCGAGGCAGACGACCATGTCTATATGACGGGACCTGCCGCCTTCGTCTTCGAAGGAGAAATTGAATTATAAATTAAGAGCAAACTTAAATAACAAAGGTTGATAAAAAGACCGCAATAAAGGAGAACAAAAATATGGCATTAGTTAATGAACATTTCCTGAAGTTGGCTAGCAATTACTTGTTTGCCGACATCGCAAAGAAGGTAAACGCTTACAAGATTGCCCACCCGAAGCAACGAGTTATCAGTCTGGGCATCGGTGATGTAACCCAGCCCCTCTGCCCTGCCGTCATCGAGGCGATGCACAAGGCAGTGGATGAGATGGCCGTACAGGCTTCCTTCCGAGGCTACGGTCCGGAGCGAGGCTACGACTTCCTCCGTGAGGCTATCATCAAGAACGACTTCCTGCCTCGCGGCATTCATCTGGATGCCAACGAGGTCTTCGTGAACGACGGAGCCAAGAGCGACACTGGAAATATCCAGGAGATTTTGAGATGGGATAACAACATCGGTGTCACCGACCCGATTTATCCTGTATATATCGACTCTAACGTGATGATTGGCAGAGCGGGAGTCTTTGAGAACGGCAAGTGGAGCAACGTAACCTACATGCCATGTGATGAGAGCGACGACTTCATCCCTCAGATTCCAGACCACCGTGTGGATATGATTTATCTCTGTTATCCAAATAACCCAACAGGTACGGTCATCTCGAAGGAAGAACTCAGAAAATGGGTGAACTACGCTATCAAGAACGAGAGTATCATCCTATATGATGCTGCCTACGAGGCATACATCACCGACCCGGAAATTCCTCATTCTATCTACGAGATTCGTGGAGCCAGAAAGGTGGCGATAGAATTCCACAGTTATTCAAAGACAGCCGGTTTCACCGGTGTACGCTGCGGATACACCATCGTACCAAAGGAATTGAAGGCCAAGACTTTGACCGGTGAGGAAGTGGCATTGAATCCGATCTGGGACCGCCGCCAGTGCACCAAATTCAATGGTACCAGCTATATCAGCCAGCGTGCTGCCGAGGCCATCTACACCCCTGAGGGTAAGGAACAGGTAAAGGCAACCATCAATTACTATATGGAGAACGCCCACTTTATGAGAGCGGAACTTCAGAAACTCGGATTGAGAGTATATGGTGGCGAGAATGCTCCATATCTCTGGGTGAAGACTCCTAACGATACACCAAGCTGGAAGTTCTTCGAGGAGATGCTCTATGGCGCCAGCGTAGTCTGCACACCAGGTGTAGGTTTCGGTCCTTCGGGCGAAGGCTACATCCGTCTTACCGCCTTCGGTGAGCACGAAGACTGCAAGGAGGCTATGGAGAGAATCGCCAAATGGCTGGGAAAATAAACGTTCCAACAGATTATAAAAACATTGAAAATCAGAAATTTTAAATTATATAAGGTATGAGCAACTTAAGATTTGAAGCTGTTTCAGAGGCTTCCAAGAGAAAGCCTGTTGAGGTAACCGCTCCTAGCGAGCGACCAAGTGAATTCTTCGGAAAGAAGGTATTCAACCGACAGAAGATGTACAAGTATCTCCCTGCAGATGTCTATGAGAAACTGGTAGATGTCATCGACAACGGAGCACGTCTCGACCGTAATATCGCCAACGCCGTAGCCAAAGGCATCAAGCAGTGGGCTGACGAGAATGGCGTAACCCACTACACCCACTGGTTCCAGCCACTGACAGAAGGTACTGCCGAGAAGCACGATGCCTTCATCGAGCATGATGGCAAGGGTGGTATGATCGAGGAATTTTCAGGTAAGTTGCTCGTTCAGCAGGAGCCTGATGCTTCTTCTTTCCCATCTGGCGGTATCCGCTCTACCTTCGAGGCACGCGGTTATTCTGCATGGGATCCAACATCGCCTGTATTCATCATCGACGATACACTCTGTATCCCTACCGTCTTCATCTCTTACACAGGTGAGGCTCTCGACTATAAAGCTCCATTGCTCCGTTCATTGCACGCTGTAAACGTAGCAGCTACAGAGGTTTGCCACTACTTCAACCCAGATGTCAAGAAAGTTATTTCCAATCTCGGTTGGGAGCAGGAGTACTTCCTGGTAGATGAGAGCTTGTATGCTGCACGTCCTGATCTGATGCTGACAGGTCGCACCCTGATGGGTCACGATTCTGCAAAGAACCAGCAGATGGACGACCACTACTTCGGCGCCATCCCTGAGCGTGTTCAGGCATTCATGAAGGATTTGGAAATTCAGGCTCTCGAGCTCGGTATTCCTTGCAAGACCCGCCATAATGAGGTAGCACCAAACCAGTTTGAGTTGGCACCTATCTTCGAGGAGACCAACCTTGCCGTTGACCACAACATGCTCCTGATGAGCTTGATGAAGAAGGTAGCTCGCCATCATGGTTTCCGCGTACTTCTCCATGAGAAGCCATTCGCAGGCATCAACGGTTCCGGTAAGCACAACAACTGGAGTCTCGCTACAGATACAGGCATTCTGCTCCATGGTCCTGGCAAGACACCTGAGGATAACCTCCGCTTCGTAGTCTTCATCACAGAGACTTTGATGGGTGTATATAAGCACAATGGCTTGCTCAAGGCTTCTATCATGAGCGCTACCAATGCTCATCGTCTGGGCGCCAACGAGGCACCTCCAGCAATCATCTCTTCATTCCTCGGCAAGCAGTTGACCGACCTTCTCGAGCACATTGAGAAAGCCGACAAGAAGGATCTCTTCACCGTGGCTGGCAAGCAGGGCATGAAGTTGGATATCCCTGAGATTCCTGAGTTGATGATTGATAACACCGACCGTAACCGTACTTCTCCATTCGCCTTCACCGGTAACCGTTTCGAATTCCGTGCCGTAGGTTCTGAGGCTAACTGTGCATCTGCAATGATCGTATTGAACACCGCTGTAGCCGAGGCTTTGACCGACTTCAAGAAGCGTGTGGATGAGTTGATTGCCAAGGGTGAGGATAAGACATCTGCCATCATCGATATCGTTCGTCAGGATTTGAAGACCTGCAAGCCTATCCGTTTCGACGGCAATGGTTACTCAGATGAGTGGGTAGAGGAAGCAGCTAAGCGTGGTCTGGACTGCGAGAAGAGCTGTCCAAAGATCTTTGAGCGTTATCTCGACCCTGCATCTATCAAGATGTTCGAGGATATGGGTGTCATGAAGAAGAACGAGTTGGAAGCTCGTAACGAGGTGAAATGGGAGACCTACACCAAGAAGATTCAGATTGAGGCCCGTGTGATGGGCGACTTGAGCATGAACCACATCATCCCTGTGGCTACTCACTATCAGAGTCAGTTGGCCAAGAATGTGGAGAACATGATTGACATCTTCGGTGACGAGGAAGGCAAGAAGTTGACTGCCCGCAACATCAATATCATCAAGAAGATTGCTGAGCGCACTCAGATCATCGAGACCGGTGTTGAGGAATTGGTAAATGCCCGCAAGGTAGCCAACAAGATTGAGAACGAACACGATAAGGCGATAGCTTATCATGACACGGTAGCTCCAAAGATGGAGGAAATCCGTTATCAGATTGACAAGTTGGAGTTGGCTGTAGCCGATGAGCTCTGGACCTTGCCTAAGTATCGTGAGCTCTTGTTCATCAGATAACAAGCAATTTCTGGTTTAATTATAAGGTATAGTTTTCGTTTAAGAAAAAGAAAACGCAAAAGCTCTAAAAGAGCTACTCTTCATCAGATATAACAAAGAACGATCAATCTATTTCTTTTATTGGTTGTTTAAGTTTGCGCGGAGTGTGGTTGTGAAATCACGCTCCGCTTTTTTTCTCCAAAAAGCCTACACCTAAGTACACTCTGTATTTAGGAAATACTACCTGCCTCGGTATCAGAATCTAATCATACATATTTCTCCATCAACACAAAGGTGATGAAGCCCAGGAGAAGAGCGTAAGTGGCTTGCTTCTGAAAGCCATGGGCATGGGTTTCAGGAATCATCTCATCGCTCGTTACATAAAGCATGGCACCACCGGCAAAACCCAGCATCACGGGGAGGAAGGTGGAAGAGGCAGAACCCAAACCGAAACCTAACAGGATGCCTGCCACTTCGAGCAGGGCGATGAAGATGGAAATGAAGAAGGTGCGGGGCGCAGAAACGCCTGCCATCATCAAAGGAGCAATGATCACCATTCCCTCGGGGATATTCTGCAGGGCGATACCGAAAGAAACACCCCACTCCGTGGCACCTTCTGCAGAGCAGACGCTCACTCCTGCCGCCATTCCCTCTGGCAGTTTGTGCAGGGCAATCGCCATCACGAAAAGCATCACATGGCTCAGTCTGGCATTGTTGCGATGCTCCTCGGGGTCTAGTCCCGTGATATGATGAAGATGGGGAGTTACCAGATCTAGCACATTCAGAAACAAGGCTCCTGCCATTACTCCGATTACTACCAGCCACCAAAGTCCGGTCTGTTCGAAGGCTGGCACTATCAGTCCCAACGTGGAAGCAGCCAGCATGATTCCGGCACAATATCCCAACACGGCATCGTTCCATTTGTGAGGCAACTCCTTGACGAAGAAACCCAGAATGGCACCGATAATGGTGGCACCGCATAGTCCGGCAGCACTTATCAATACGTTTGTCATTGTTATTTTGCTTTTTATCTTAATCCGTAAAATATATCGAAGTTATCCTATCAAATATGTAAGATGCAGATACATCATAGAAGATAAAAAGCATGGACAACCCTCACGGTCATCCATGCCCATCTATTTTCGTATCTGATCTATTCTATTTAATTGTGTTCTGTCATGGTGAAATTGGTTCACATCAATTTCATATCATCGCTTCTATTTCAACTTCTTGTAACCGTAAGATGCGTTATTGCCCAACTGCTCTTCAATGCGGATGAGCTGGTTGTACTTGGCCATACGGTCGGTACGACTCATAGAACCCGTCTTAATCTGACCGGAGTTAGTTGCTACGGCTATATCAGCAATCGTAGTGTCCTCGGTTTCACCAGAACGATGGGAAGTAACGGTGGTGTAACCATGGCGATGAGCCATCTCGATAGCATCCAGTGTCTCGGTGAGAGAACCAATCTGATTTACCTTGATGAGGATAGAGTTGGCAGCACCCATCTTGATACCCTTCTCCAGGAACTTCACGTTGGTAACAAAGAGGTCGTCACCAACCAACTGGCAACGGTCGCCGATGGCAGCGGTCAACTTCACCCAGTTGTCCCAATCGTTCTCATCAAGACCATCCTCGATAGAATCGATAGGATATTTTGTAATCAGTTCTTCCAGGAACTTGATCTGCTCAGCAGCAGTCAGTTTCTTGCCATTAGGATCCTTCTTCTTGCCATCTTTCAACTGGCGGTAATCATAGAACCACTCACCATTTTCCTGAACGGCAAACTCGCTGGCAGCACAGTCCATGGCAATCTTCACATCCTTACCTGGCTCATAACCGGCATCCTTGATAGCCTGGCAGATGCTGTCGAGCGCATCCTCAATACCATCGAGTGCAGGAGCGAAACCGCCCTCATCACCTACGGCAGTAGAAAGTCCACGGCTCTTCAGAAGCTTAGCCAAGGCATGGAACACCTCAGCACCCATACGAATGGCCTCCTTCTCGGAAGGAGCACCCACAGGACGGATCATGAACTCCTGGAAGGCGATAGGCGCATCAGAGTGAGCACCACCATTGATGATATTCATCATTGGAACAGGAAGGGTGTAAGTATTGCAACCGCCGATGTAGCGATACAATGGAATGTGGAGATACTCAGCAGCAGCATGAGCCACAGCCAGAGATACACCGAGGATGGCATTGGCACCCAGATTAGACTTGGTCTTGGTACCGTCGAGTTCCAACATCTTATAATCGATGGCACGCTGCTCCAAGGCAGAGAAGCCAACCAAAGCAGGAGCAATTACCTGATTCACGTTTTCTACTGCCTTCAAGACGCCCTTGCCGCCATAGCGGTTCTTGTCGCCATCACGAAGTTCCAAAGCCTCGTTCTCGCCAGTTGATGCACCAGAAGGAACCGATGCACGACCTACGACACCTGACTTCAATGAAACTTCAACCTCTACTGTAGGATTGCCACGAGAATCCAAGATTTCTCTTGCATGAACATTTTCGATAATCATAATACTATAATACTTTTAATTACATTAAACATTTTTTCCGAGTGCAAATTTAGATATTATCTGATAAACCACCAAATTTCGGGCATCATCAAAACTAGGTATTTGCCAAGAAATACCTACTTATAAGTATGCAGTAAATCACCATTTATCACTTCCCCATCATTTTTCCGATGATTTCCTCGAAATCTTCCTTCTGCATAGCGCCCATCTGTATAGTAGGATTACCTTTCATCGGGATGAAGAGGAAGGTAGGGATGCTGCGGATGCCGAAGACGGAAGCCAGTTCGGGTTCCTGGTCGATATCCACCTTATAGAAATCTATCTTGCCGGCATATTTCCCGGCAAGAGATTCTACCATGGGAGCCATCATCTTGCAAGGTCCACACCAGGTGGTATAGAAATCGATAATGGCAGGACGGGAACCTGCAAACACCCACTCATCGGGATGAGACTCGTAATCCATAATCTTCTTCCTGAAATCGGAAGCCGTAAGCACCTGCACCTTTCCAGCAGAAGCAGACTGATTACTACTGCCAGCTACTGACTGACCTGCCTTCTCTGCCCCAGCCTTACTCTCTGATTCAACACGAGAAGGCAGTCCCTTTGAGCTGCCTTCCTGTTTCTTGTTATTTTGCGAACATCCCATAACGGCTAAAGCCATCATGGCATATAAACAAACATTTTTCTTCATCTAATCATTCTTTAAAATCAATAAGCCAAATCGATTGCAACAGGATATACTCGACATGGGTCGAAGTATTCCGCACAACTGTTCACCATTGCCTGCAAATCTGCCTTGGCAATACCATGGAATACCTGCTTGCCGTTTACCATGATGGTTACAGGCTCATTGAGGTTGACCAACTGGTCATTGAGATAAACTCTCAACTTACCACCAGTGGCAGGAGAATAGCTGCGGTTGAACTTCAGATCGATTCCCCACTGCTTATCCTTCAAGATAGTGGTGTAATCCACATTGCTCACCTTGATGGAAACCACGTTCTTGTCGATATCCATCTCGTAGTAGGTTCTAGACTCTGATGGACGAGCCAGCACCTGCAGGTTGTAGAAACCTGAACGGTGTCTGCCATCCATTTCGAAATCCTCCCAGAGCACGGTCTTAGGATATGGATTGCGCACAAACTGCTTGAGCCAAGGAGTAGTCAGACCATAGGTGATATGATGCTGCATACCCGGCAAGAGCTGGATGCGATGACGGAAGATTGGAGTCTTATCTACAGACAATGGGCGAGCCAACTGCGCAGAATCGAAAGCCACCTGGGTGTACCAGGTCAGGTCGTTGCGATAGAAACCGGTATCATCAGCACCCGTGAGGAAAGAGAAGCCGATATTGGCACAGTTTTCCACAGGCGCATTCTTCAAAGGTTCGCCACCTGCCATCGGACCCGCTGCAGCCCAATAGTCGGCATAGAAGGACGCAAGACGCTGACTGCCATAACCACCTTCGCTGATACCGAATACATAGAGACGGTTGGCATCCACCTCACCCTTTACCAGGTTCTGGCGAATCAACTTCTCGAAAGCATACTGCTTGGAGAGATGCCACCAGCGATAGTATTCACCCTCGTTAGGAATCTGAGGAATGAAATAGATGGAAGGAGAATCCTGGAAGCTCAGACCGAGCTTGATACCATTCGACCACTCATGGTCCTTAGGTCCCGATCCGTGAACATACAGGAAGAGAGGGAACTTACCATCGGCAGCTACTCCCTTCTTACCATAATAATAAGGCATCACAGCATTAGGCTCCAGACACTGAGGCAGATTCCAGGAGCTGTTTTTTGCCAATGCCAGATCTTCAGGTTCTATGAGCTTTTCTTCCTGCAGGTTCTTGTTGGCATCGCACCAGGCTGTCCATACCATCTTCTGGTAGTTGGCAATATCCTTGCCGTCGATAGCAGCCTGGAGCTTGGTGTCAAGAGGTGTGTTTTTAGAGAATTCCGCCTTACCGTCTTTCTCCAATGCTTTCTGCTGTGCTTTGAGCGACTGCAGGAAATAGGCATTCACCTTTTTCTGCAATCCCTGTGACTGCGCCATGGTCTGGGTTGAGTAGCTTAGTGAGGCAAGCGCCATCACCATGTAAATCATTTTTTTCATTTCGTACTATATATTTATTTAATTACTAGTCTTTCAAAGAATAGGTAACCGTAGTCACTACCCTCACCTTTTTAATATAAGGAGTATTGGAATCTCTATCCTCTATCGAGAACTGCCCTTGGTCAGCGTTCATAATCTTATCAATCTTGCTCTTGCTGTTTTCGGCAAACTGAGCAGCAGTCTTCTCTGCATTCTCAATCGCCTCCTGCATCATCTTCGGCTTCATCTCGCGGAAAGCCACATACTCGTACTTCACCGGATTCTCGTAGCCACCATCCACGATGGCCACACCTTTCTGAAGCAGGTCACCCTGCCGGGCGATGATGCCACGAACCACCTTCACATTCCGGGAAGTCACGGTGATGATCGACGTGATGTTGTAACGGTAAGGCTGACGGTTTTCGCCATATCGCTCAGCATTGAGGTCGATGACCACAGGGGCATTGACATTGATTTCATTTGCCTTCACTCCATTTGCCAGCAGGAACTGGCGGATGGTGCTGGTGGTAGCGTTGATCTTCTTATAGAGCTGCGGCAAGTCGTTGCCAATCTCCTTGGAAACGATAGGCCATGTCACCTTATCAGCCTCAACTTCCTTTTCTGCCAATCCTTTCACCACCACTTTGCGGTCTTTGGCAATCACACTTTCAAGTCCAGACTTGACACAAAATCCAAGCACGATAATGCCTATGGCTAAGATCACTGCTTGCTTGATACCTGTATTGACATTCATAATAAATCCTCCATTTATTAAGTTTAAAACGCTTACGAGGGCAAAGATAAGCAAAAAGATGATAGCAGCCATCTTTTTTAATCTTTTTTATGTTCTAATCTTAACCAGACAAGAAAGATATGTTAAATCTTCTATACAAACGATACAACCTATTGATTTTTTCACTATCTTTATCCCGTTAAAATGATGTATAACCTTATAAAACCATAACATCATGAAGATAGGTATTCCAAAAGAAATCAAGAATAATGAGAATCGTGTGGGAATGACTCCTGCTGGTGTAGCTGAATTCATTCGACATGGACACGAAGTGATGGTGCAGCATACCGCTGGCGAGAACAGTGGTTTTGCTGATGAAGAGTATGTGAAGGTAGGAGCCAGGATCCTGCCCGACATCCAGAGTGTGTATCGCGAGGCTGAGATGATTATCAAGGTGAAGGAACCTATCGCCGAGGAATATCCACTCATCCATCAGGATCAGCTTGTTTTTACTTACTTCCATTTTGCCTGCGACAGAGAGCTCACCGATGCCATGATCAAGAGCGGTGCAGTCTGTCTGGCTTACGAGACGGTAGAAACCGACAACCATCATCTGCCACTGCTCATTCCGATGAGTGAGGTAGCAGGAAGAATGGCGATTATCAATGGTGCCTACTATCTGCAGAAGACCAAGGGCGGCAAGGGTAAGCTGATCAGCGGTGTGCCGGGCGTGAACCGTGCGAAGGTTCTCGTTCTGGGCGGTGGAACCGTGGGAGAAGCTGCAGCAAGAATGGCAACAGGATTAGGTGCTGATGTGTGGATTACCGATATTAGTCTGCCTCGTCTTCGCCAGTTGCAGATGGAATTGCCGATCAATGCGCACACCCTCTACTCCAACGAGCACAATATCCGAAAGGAACTGCCGGATGTTGACATCGTAGTAGGCAGTGTACTCGTTCCGGGCGACAAGGCTCCGCACCTGATTACCAGGGACATGCTGAAGTTGATGGAACCTGGCACCGTACTGGTGGATGTGGCTATCGACCAGGGAGGATGCTTCGAGACCTCTCATCCAACCACCCATTCCGATCCGACATTCATGGTAGATGGCATTGTGCATTATGCCGTAGCCAACATTCCGGGAGCCGTGCCTCATACCTCTACCATCGCCCTGACCAATGCCACCCTGAAGTATGCCCTCGCTCTTGCCGACAAGGGATGGCGAAAGGCGTGCAAGGAAGACAAGGCTTTGTATCGGGGATTGAACATCGTGAATGGCAAGGTAGTATTCAAGGCGGTTGCCGATGTCTTCGGACTGGAATACGAGGAGATGATATTATAGGAGATCGCATTATAAATACATGAAACATAGCTTTTAAGCCCATCGGATCCGATGGGCTTAGAAAGCTATGATGTTTTGTGTGTGCCTTTCCAATGATAAAGATAGACTCGTGGGCAGCGATTCCGCAAGGGAATATTCAAAAATTTAAAAATATATTAATAACAAATGGATTACAACATGATTGGGACCGCATGGTCGTTACTACCTCCTATCGTCGCCATCGCTCTGGCGCTGAAGACGAAGGAGGTCTATTCTTCTCTTTTTATCGGTATCATTCTGGGTGCCGTTCAATATTGCATTTCGATGGGAACAGGTTTCGACGGATTCCTCGTTCACCTGACCAACCACACCGTAGGCGAAGGCGATGATGCCAAGGCATACGGTTTGATACATTGCCTTTCCGACCCTTGGAACGTGGGCATCCTGGTATTCCTGGTGGTTCTGGGCAGCATCGTTTCATTGATGAACAAGGCGGGTGGTTCTGCGGCTTTCGGCCGATGGGCTTCCAAGCACGTGAAATCGAAGATTGGTGTGCAGGTAGCCACCATTCTGCTCGGTATTCTGATATTCATCGATGATTACTTCAACTGCCTTACCGTGGGTTCGGTGATGCGCCCTATCGCAGTGCGCAACGGCGTAACCAAGGAGAAACTTGCCTATCTCATCGACTCCACTGCAGCACCGGTCTGCATCATCTCCCCAATCTCCAGTTGGGCAGCAGCAGTATCGGGCTTCGTATCGGGAGGCGAGAATGGACTGGCACTTTTCTGCAAGGCGATACCCTACAATTTCTACGCATTCTTCACCATCCTCTTTATGTTTGGCATCGTGATCATGGGCTTCGACTTCAAGGCGATGAGCAAGTATGATGCAAGACTGAAGGAATGGTATGAGCGCACCAACGGAGGAAAGCTCGACGAGGTGAGCGATACCAAGCTGCAAATCGTGGAGCATGGTGTGGGAGCGAAGCAGGAAGAATCATCCAAGAGCAAAGGATCTGTGAGCGATCTTGTGATTCCAATCATTATGTTGATTATCTTCTGTATGGCAGGTATGGTTTATTCGGGAGGTTTCTTCGATGCCAGCAATGCCAACTATATGAACTTCGTTGACTCCTTTGCTGGCAGCAATGCCTCTATAGGTCTGGTGATTGGTTCATTGGCAGCCCTGATTCTGACCATTCTGATGTTTACGGTTCGCAAGACCTTGCCATTCGATGAAGCGATGAGTAGTCTGATCAAGGGATTCGAAGCAATGGTACCAGCCATTCTGATTCTTACCCTGGCATGGACACTGAAGAGCATGACCGACTCGCTGGGAGCAGCAGAATATGTATCCACCGTAGTGGCAAGCAGCGCTTCTGAACTCCAGATGCTCCTGCCAGCCATCATCTTCCTGGTTGCAGCCTTCCTGGCATTTGCCACAGGTACATCCTGGGGAACCTTCGGTATTCTGATTCCTATCTGTATCGCCGTCTTCCCTGGAGCCGACCCATTGCGCATCATCTCTATCTCTGCCTGCATGGCTGGTGCTGTCTGTGGCGACCACATCTCACCTATCAGCGATACCACCATCATGGCGAGTGCCGGAGCCGAGTGCAAGCATGTGCACCATGTTTCATCACAGTTGCCATACGCGCTGACTGTAGCTATCGTCAGCTTCCTGACATTCATCGTGGCAGGTTTCACCCATACACTGGGAATGGTAACCAGTGCCATCATTTCGTGGATATTCGGTATGGCGATGCTTGGTTTTGCTTTATTTTATTTAAATAAGCGGTCGAAAATGAAATAATCCTTAATTTTCTTGCATAATTAGAATTTTTTCAATATCTTTGCATTCGAAAAAGAATAAAGAACATATTAATAACGTAATACAGAATACATTATGAAAGAATTAAAAGGAACAAAAACAGAGAAGAACCTCCAGGAGGCATTCGCTGGTGAGTCACAGGCTCGTAACAAATATACATATTTTGCAAGTAAGGCTAAGAAGGACGGTTATGTTCAGATAGCTAATATCTTTGAAGAGACAGCTGCCAACGAGAAGGAGCACGCCAAGTTGTGGTTCAAGTACCTGGAGGGCGGTGCTATTCAGGATACAGAGAAGAACCTGGCTGCTGCTGCTAATGGTGAGCACGACGAGTGGACCGATATGTATCCACGCATGGCTAAGGAAGCTCGCGAGGAAGGCTTCGAGGAGATTGCAATCAAGTTTGAAATGGTGGCTGAAATCGAGAAGCACCACGAGGAGCGTTATCGCAAGCTCTTGAAGAACGTGCAGGACAAGCTCGTCTTCTCTCGTGACGGCGACTGCATCTGGCAGTGCTCTAACTGCGGTCATATCGTAGTAGGCAAGCAGGCTCCAGAGGTTTGCCCAGTCTGCAACCACCCACAGAGCTACTTCCAGATTGAGGCTCAGAACTACTAAGGTTCTATTAACAGAAATAAGGAGGTGTGTCATAAGTCACAGCCAATACGCCCTGAAAGGGCAGAAGCTCCTAGCCCAGGGCATCGCCCTGGGGTTTAGAATAAAGACAAAAAAGTCGCCCTGAAAGGGCAAAAGCTTTCAATTTCAAAGCTTTTGCCCTTTCAGGGCGACTCTCTTTTTCTTTTACCACTGGTTGATATCAGCTTTCGCCTCTATCTTTTTCTCGATGTTATCAGGAAGTTTGGAGAAGAAATCATAGCCGGTGATACGCTCCACCTCATCTATCGAGTTGACGAAGTCTTTTTTCTGCAGTCCGGTAGCTCCCTGGTTGCGACAGATAAAGCCGATGGCTTGCGGATTCTTGCCGGTGCGGAGGATAACCTTGAAGAAAGCATCAGGCACCACCACCTTATTCTTACCCAGTTTGCGATGCTGCTTATTCAGGAATATCGGACCGCAGACAATATAGACCCTACCATATTTCTTAGCCCAGGTACGGCATTGCTGTTCTATGCTATTCCAGATTCCCGCATTCAGGGCATGGGTCTGAGGACACATATTGGTCATCAGGAAGCACTCGTCCATAGCCTTCTGGTTCCACTTGTTATCGCCAGCCGGACAGAGATGACCTCTATCATAACCGCTGTTATAGTAATCAGCCTTCGTTCCCTTAGGTGATGGCATATCCATATCATCCTCAAAGTCGCCACGCTTCAACTTACCCGAAGCATGAGCACGGCTCAAGGTCCATGCCACCCAGTTAGGCTGACGGGTATCGTGATTATATGAAACGGTATAGGCAAAACGCTTTCTGATGGTTTGCGATACCTTTTTCTTTGAAACCGGGATTTCCATCCCCGGTGCATCCCCCTGTGCTGCAGGCAGCATAGAGGATGACAAGCCAAAAGTAGAGAGCAAAGCGATGGCGCCAGCTATCACCCATCCTCTCATTTTCTTATTGAATTGAATCATCTTTATTTTATATGAAGAGATTATATATATTCAAGTTTCACTTAGTGAGGGTATTGAGACGTATCCTATTCTGCAGGATTAATCTTTTCCAGCATGATTTCTATCAGTCTCGGAACCCCATAGTCTTCTATCTCACTTTCCTTGATCCAGACGTAATCATCTGGGAGTGGAGGACGGCTTTCTGTTTCCAGGAGATAGAAATCGGCAAGAAGGATGCGATGAGTCAGTACGTGCTTGACATCTTTTGCCAGCAAAATCGGATTCTTCACGAAAGAAGGCAGTTCCTTGACATCCGAAACATTATAAGGCTCCCATAATCCCTGCCAGATATCACCTTCTCCACGGCGATGGATGGCAACCATCGGTTCGGATTTTCCTATACCATCCGCTGCCGAAGATTTACACCTTATATATATATAGGAGAGATGGCGGGTCTTCACCTTCACGGTCTTGTTCTTGACGGGCAGTTCCTCTACCCTGCCGCAACGCAAAGCCTCGCAGGTTTCTGCAAGCGGACAGAGCAGACACTTCGGAGACTGGGGGGTGCATTGAATCGCACCGAAATCCATCATTCCCTGATTATAGGATGCCGCATCGGAGGCAGGCAAGAGCGATTGAGCCAAAGCAGCGAACTCCTTTTTCCCCTGAGTTGAGTTGATGGGAGTATCGATGCCGAAATATCGGGAAAGCACCCGATAGACATTGCCATCAACCACAGCTGCCGGAATATCGAAAGCGAAAGAGCCGATGGCAGCAGCGGTATAATCACCTACTCCCTTCAGGGATTTGATGCCTTCAAGGGTATTGGGAAAGTCACCGAGAGCCACAATCTGCTTGGCGGCAGTATGAAGATTGCGGGCACGGGAGTAATATCCCAAGCCCTGCCAGAGTTTCAATACATCATCCTCGCTGGCTGCAGCCAGGTCTTCTACCTTGGGATAGGTTTGCATAAACCGTTCCCAATATTCCCAACCTTGGGCAATGCGGGTTTGCTGAAGGATGATTTCGCTCAGCCAGATGGCATAAGGATCCCTGGTTTCGCGCCAAGGCAGGTCTCTGCCGTTCTCACGAAACCAGCGGAGTATTTCTGTTGAAAAAAAAGAGTTATTGTTCATTATTATGCTTTTCTTCCCTACTGCTCCGGATATTGCTCGTAAATCTTCAGGCCGAATTCATTGGCAAGCGCATAGGCATGCTCCATGATGTCGGCAAGGATATGCTCGTAATTGACCCATACCTTATCCTTGATGAAGAAATAGAATTCGATAGGAAGACCACACTGGGTAGCTTCCATGTGGCGTACCATCAAGGTAAGTTCCGTATTTACCTCAGGGCGTTGACGCAGATATTTCTCCATAAACCTGCGATAAAGCTGGAGATTGGTTGGAGCCAAAGCTGCAGGATTCTTCAAGTCCTCAATATCCTTTCCTTCCTGAATATCCTTTTCTATCGCCTTCTGAAGAGATTCCTTCAACTTGAAAGAATCCTCAGTGGCGAAATGCTTGGCAAGCAAGGTCTGCTTCAAGGTCTCATCCACCAATCGGATGCTACGGAAATCAAAATAAACGATTCGCTTTACTCTTCTTCCCCCACTCTTCTGCATTCCAATCCAGTTCTGGAACGAACCATTCACCAGGGTAGCTGGCGAGATGGTAACGATGGTATTATCAAAATTACGCACCTTTACGGTAGTAAGTGACATATCCTCCACAATACCATTGGCATCTACCGACTTCACGGTAATCCAATCACCCTTGTGCAACATATCATTGCTGGTGAGTCGCACACCGGCAGCCAGACCGAGGATGGTATCCTTGAATACCAACATCAAGACAGCCGAAGTAGCACCCAAGCCGGCAAACAAGGTCATCGGACTCTTACCCAACAGGATAGCTACCACTACCACTCCAGCCACAAAGAGCATCAATACCCTGAGCACACCGCAGAAGGTATGGAAATACTGCTGAGCCGAAGAGCGGCGCTCTCCGCTATTCTCCAATCCCTTGAAGGAACCGATGAACACCAATACCGTACGTACCGACATCACCACGATATAGATACCCGTAGCACGCTCCAGAATCTCCTTGAATATAGGATATTCCAGATAGATAAGCGGCATGAGCGACCATATTACCACTGCAGGCACGATATGACAGGCAGAAGTGAGCACCTTCTTGTTCAGCAACACATCATCCCAGGAAGCCTCCGTCTTTTCCGTAATCTTCGAGATCAACGGAACTACAATCTTACGACACAGGAAATCGCTCAGCATCGCCAGCAAGATAGCGGTGATGGTGAGCAGGATATGACGAAGCATAGGCACGTAATCGCCAGTGATACCTGCCCATGTTATCATTTCATCTACAAATCTACGAATTTCTTCCATAAACTTCTAACTTAATTATGGTTGGCAGAGCAGGTTACAAACCTTGTCTGCAAAATGTCTGGCATTGCTGCCATGCATGATACCGTTATTAATAATAGAGAAGCAAAGCTCATGTCCATTGGCTGCCGTACAATAGCCAGCCAGCGAGATGATACCGGTCAGGGTACCCGTCTTTGCCTTGACATTGCCGTGGACACTGCCGCTTTTCATACGCTTCTTCAGGGTTCCATCCACACCTGCTATAGGCAAGGAGTGAATCAGATGCTGCTTGATGTTGTCGTTGCGGAAAGCATAACGGAGCATCATCACCTCCAGCTCGGCACTGAGATAGTTGTAGAGCGACAAGCCCGAACCATCTGCCAGTCTGTAGCGGGAAGCATCCAGTCCCAGCTTATTGATCAGCTGCCGTTCCACGTTGCGGGCACTCTTGGCACTTGCCGGACGGTTGCCCGTAGAAGCCGCAATCTGGTAATACATGCACTCGGCATAGAGATTGTCACTCTCCTTCATCATCTTATGCAGTACCTGGTCCATGGTATGGAAACGGGTACAGATGGTAAAGGCATTGGCAGGACAGGTCTTGGTAGATGCATACATCTCCTCATATTCGATGCCTGCATCCTTCAACTTAGCCAGGAAACGGTCCATGAAGATGTCCTTGCGGGAGAACACCAATGGCGAAAGTACCGGATTATCATCATCCCAGCACCAACCTTCGCCCAGCAATGCAGCATCCTTCATCGAACGGTCGGCATATACGTTACCCCGAATGGTATCCACACCCATATCCTTGAGACTGTTGACAAATGCCGTCAGGTCATCACTGTTGAAACGGGGATCCATACCTCCCACACAGTAAACATCACCCGTCAGCACACCGTCCTCAATGGTTCCGGTATATTTCAACTGAGTCTTGAACTGATAGGAACCGCCCAACTTGTCAAGTGCGGTGATGGCTGTCAAGAGCTTCATCGTACTTGCCGGGCGCATCAGCTGTCGTTCGTTGTGCTTGTAGATGCAGGAATCAGCATCCATATCCCAGACCATGATCCCCACCTGCGATGTCTCAAACATCTTACTTTCCAAGAGTTTACCGATACCTACCTGCACCGATTCGGGCCAAGGCAGCTTCAAAGTATCGGCAGCCAGGGAATCCAACATCGTGGAGTCGGTCACTTCCGTGTCGTCCTGCGGCTCCACCACTTCTCCTTCAATCACATCCTGAGCCTGCACCGGCATCGCCATGAGCGTAGCCATGATGAAGCTCATCATCATATATATAATCTTTTTCATTGTCTTTTACTAATTTCTTTCTCGAAAGCCTCTTCATTATCGGGCTGCACCGTTACCATATTATGATGTCCGTATTCTATCACCAGGCAATGATCCAATCCCAGAAAGGTCTTGGCGGTATGTACGCTGATGATGTCGCATACCGGCACATTCCTGTTGGAAGAGAACCTGCCTTCGTTGATGATGAGATATTCCATCTCGTCATCTCGGTCGATAGGTTTCACCTTCTTGAATGTATAGGTGGTATTCAGAATACGCTCGATCATGCCCACAATGATGATGGCAACGAAAATGCCAATAATCGCCATCTTGACCCAGAAGAAATATCCTGCCAGGAGGGCGAAAACCACCACTCCAACACGAGCTGTCGTATTGAAGCGCTTATGAAAAGTTCTATCTGCCATATCTCGTTCTTTTATCTTTAAAATAGCGTTTTCAGCTACTATTTGATAGTCTAAAAGACTATATTACCTTAAAATTCGCTGCAAAATTACAAAAAATCCCTCTCTTATTACTCTTTTTAAAGAGAAATTAGTACTTTTGCAAACAATTAAGCATTATTAGAATAAACTCACATGGTTTATAAGTATGATTTTCTGATTATCGGCTCAGGAGTTGCCGGTATGAGTTACGCTCTGAAAGTAGCCAGAGCGCATAAAGGTAAAGTGTGTATGATCTGCAAAACCTCACTCGATGAGGCAAACACTTCATTTGCACAAGGTGGTGTGGCGTCAGTTACCAACTTGGAAGTAGATAACTTCGATAAGCACATACAGGATACAATGATCGCTGGTGATTACATCAGCGACTATCAGGCTGTGAAGCAGGTTGTCACCATGGCACCAGAGCAGATCAAGGAGCTCGTGCAGTGGGGTGTCAACTTCGACAAGCAGCAGGATGGCAAGTTCGATCTTCATCGTGAGGGCGGACACAGCGAGTTCCGCATTCTTCATCACGCTGATGATACGGGTGCTGAAATCCAGCGCGGTCTGATGGAAGCTGTGCGCAACTGCCCGGACATCGATATCAAGGAAAATCATTTCGCTGTAGAAATCATCACTCAGCACCACTTGGGTGCCCGTGTTACCCGCCGCACTCCTTATATCAACTGTTACGGAGCCTACGTTCTGAATCCTGATACCCAGAAGGTAGATACCTATCTGAGCAAGGTTACCGTGATGTGTACCGGTGGATGTGGTGCCGTTTATCAGACTACCACCAACCCTGTCATCGCTACCGGTGATGGCGAGGCGATGGTTTACCGTGCCAAGGGTACGGTGGCTGATATGGAGTTCGTACAGTTCCACCCTACAGCCCTCTATCATCCAGGAGAAACCCACCCTGCATTCCTCATCACCGAGGCGATGCGTGGATATGGCGGCATCTTGCGTCTGCCTAACGGCGAAAGCTTCATGGAGAAATATGATGAGCGCCTGAGTTTGGCTCCTCGCGACATCGTAGCACGTGCCATCGATAAGGAGATGAAGATTCACGGTCTGGATCATGTCTGCCTGGATGTTACCCATAAGAATCCGGAGGAGACCAAGCGTCACTTCCCTAACATCTATGCCAAGTGTCTCAGCATCGGCATCGATATCACCAAGGATTACATCCCAGTTCGTCCTGCCGCTCACTACATGTGTGGTGGTATCAAGGTAGATTTGAACGGCTGTTCAAGCATCAACCGCCTCTATGCCCTGGGCGAGTGCTCTTGCACCGGTCTGCATGGTGGCAACCGTCTTGCCAGCAACTCTCTCATCGAAGCTGTGGTATATGCCGAGACTGCTGCCAAGCACAGTCTGGAGCATGTAGATGAATATGATTTCAATGAGAAGGTTCCAGCATGGAACGACGAGGGTACCCTGACCAACGAGGAGAAAGTATTGATTACCCAGAGCGTCAAGGAAGTTGGCGAATGTATGAGCAACTACGTGGGCATCGTTCGTAGCGACCTCCGACTGAAGCGTGCCTGGGACCGCCTCGACCTTCTTTACGAAGAGACCGAGAATCTCTTCAAGCGTGTCAAGGTGAGCAAGGAGCTCTGCGAGCTCCGCAATATGATCAATGTGGGTTACCTCATCACCCGTATGGCTATCGAGCGCAAGGAGAGCCGTGGTCTTCACTATACCATCGACTACCCTGTTCACGCTTACGACAAGAAATAATGAAGAAAGAATAAGATAGAAAAAAAGCTCGAATGCATCAAACATTCGAGCTTTTTTTATTTTCAAGAATTTGAGAATTAGAGAATTTCCCTTCTGCTTATTGGATGCAGAAGAATTTTCCGCCTATCTCGTCAGCGAGAACTTGATGCTCAGACCGAAATCCTGCGTGGTCGTCGGATAACTGCTGCTCGACAAGAGCGGCGTATTGGTCTGACGATCATAGTAGAAACTCATGGTGAGCATCTTGCTCAAGGTATAATCAGCCGTGAAACTCAGCTTCAGGGCATTGTTGCCGCTGCTGGCGCTGCTCGTCATCGTGGCTATATCACGGACGATGGCTGCCTGCTTGCGGAAACTGAAGTCGAGACGCAGGTTCAGGTCGTGATTAGGACCGTAGTTCTGGGTATGATTCTTGCCCTTGCTTCCGTTTCTGCTGTTCTGCTGGGCACCCGTTCTTCCCTTCACCTTGTGTGCCTTTGGAGCACCGAAGAGATTGAAATTGTTGATGCGATAGCCCATACCTACCACCCAGTCTTTGCTCAGCGCCTCGTTCACCTGTACACTCGTCATACTGAGGTTCAGCACTCGGGTCTGGCGATACTCACCCTTGATAGTCATATTGTTGTTCAGCGTAACATCCATACCGAGCAATGGCGAGAATGCCTCGTTGATGCTCACCTGAGAAACATTGAACATGCTGCTAGGAGATGGATTGCCCGTAGAGGCATCTGTCACGAAGCCCAGACCATTCATATACTCCTGATAGGTACTGTAGCTGCTATAGCTGCCCACGGCAAAGATACTCTTGTAGGCATGGTTGATGTTCACACTCTTGAAGTGATCACGGAACCAAGGCAACTTGCCCAATCCGCTATAACGCACCGTCCAGTTTGGCAACAGACGGCTCAATGCCGGGAAGATGGAGAGCGAACTGCCGCCCATCGAGGTATAGGCATTGAGGAATGCAGGAATCATCACATCACCACTATACGGATTAACCGGTGTGCGGGAAGCATCATACTTGCCTCCGCCCAAGGTAGAACCCGCAGGATATACCGTCCCGGCATACTGCGACTCCACCCGCTGGCGGAAACCATCGAGCGAGTTGACAAACTTCTCGAAAGTCCTGCTGCGATAACCACTGTTGGCATTTCCGATTCCCTCGAAAGCCGAACTCAGCGAGATGGTAGTCATCTGGAAAGTTCCGCTCTGGGTGGTCGGTGTACCCTCATACATATATTGTATGCTCTTCTGCGTGGTCATGGTGCGGGTGGCAGAAAGGTCTATCTTGAAATCCTTGACAGGTTCCAGGGTGGCACGCAGCTGCAGATTCTCGGTCTTGCTGGTAGTAGCCGGCGTAGCAATCGAGTCGTTGCAGAGCAGCCAGTCGTTGTCTCTTGCCTTTCCGATATAGCTGTCATCCACCAGTCCGAAGGCGAAATCCAGTCCCGGTGCCATCGTTCCCACTTTCTTCTGTCCGAAGGCATCACCCACGTTAGGAGTAAAGCCCGGCAGAAGCATCTGATAGTTGTTGCGGTAGGTGAAGCTCACCTTGCGCAGCATCATTGCCAGTCGGGCTGCCGTCTGGGCTGTCCGATACCATTTTTCGTTATCGAGCGGCTCTTTCGGCATCACCGTAATCTTCAGCTTCATCATGCTATCCACCTTCGACTTGATACGGATCTGGTTGTTATCCACCTTTTTGTATTTCAGATGATACACCTTTCCATCCTCCGTCTTGGCAGAAATGATGAGTCGCTTGCTGTTCTTGCCATGTCTGATGAGCAGGGTAGTATCCGGCAGGAGGGTGATTTCCTTCTCGAAAGCCTTCCTGTTTTTCGGAAGCGCCTTTGCCAGATCTACCTGATTCTTCTGCATATCATTCTTCTGCTGTGCATTCTTCAGCAAAGCCTGCTTCCGCTTGGCTTCCTTCTCCTTCTTCTTCCTCTCTATCTCACTCCTGCTTATCGAGCGGTTGAATCGGTCATTCGCCTTCTTGAGGAATGGGATGTGGTTGTAGAGGCGCACCAGGTCGAAGCTTCCGTTAATCGTCAGCTCGCGCTGGGTGTTGATGGTGTTGCCATACGAGTTGCCGTTCTCATCCTCCGTGCCTCGCTCCCAAGTATAGTTGGCGTTGTAGGAGGCATCGGTATTCACCCAGTCGAAGACTGGCAGCAGATGGATAGGCAACTTATAGGATGCCGTGAAGTTCTGACTGTAGTCGAGCGGCGTACCCCAGCTCTTCACACTCTGCCATACCGAACTTCGATATACCGAATCCTTCCAGGCATGATACTGGTCGGCATAGAGATCGGCATTCACATCCGGATAAGGCACATCTACCTGTGCATGGGTGGCACTCTGGAAGTTCATGTGCAGGTTCTTGGTCAGATCCCAGCGCAGAGAGAACTCGCGGTTCCAGAGGAACTGGTCGCTTACGGTGAGCGGCAGCTGCGAATTGAGCGTACTCTCCATATCGCGTTCCTGCAGCTCATAAGTCTCGTGCGTCATCTCCGTATTGAAGGCGATGTTCTGTGGCAACCAGTTTAATCCGAATCGCTTCAGAATGTCGAGCCACTTGCTCTTGTTCTTCCACTTCTTGAAAGGTTCCCACGCCTTATAGATTGGTGTCCAGGAATAATCCAGGGCTCCGCGCCAGTTGTCCCGATTCTCGAAGACCGTGGTCTCACCCGTGGTATGCTGATGGGCATGACTGTAGGTAAACGAGAAGTTGGCTGGATCATAAGGCATCGGATGACGACGGGTGGCGATACCTACCCGGGCATTGGATACCGAGAAGTTGGTCTGGGTGACTTTGGTCACGGCGATGTTCTCGATAGAGTCCCGCTCAGCCTTCGAGCCGGCGGCATCCAGCGCATCCTTCAGTTCCATATCCGTATCCAGCGGATTGTATTTCGGAGAAGTCTTCTCCTTCGTCACACTATAATATAAAGGTATGCTTACCTTCGCCTTGTCGGGGAAGAACTTACCCATCTCCAACGAGGTGGTAACGCTATAGGCACCATAATTATCGGTGCTGCGGCTAGCCACGCCGTCTTCCAGGCCGCCGAAGCCTTCGCTCATATAGCGGCCGGTGGCATTCACGCTACCCAGGTCGGAGAGCTGCACGTTCAGATTGGCATTGGCAGCCCATCCTCCCTTGTTGTTATGCTCCAGAAGCCGGAGCTCGTTGACCCATACTTCTCCACTCTTCACCTCATCCGAATTGTTTCTCACACCTATCATCAGCGTCTTTACCTCTCCCAGGCTCGGATTGCCCACGATGGTGATCCGGTTGCCCGGATGTTCTGCATCCATCATCATATAAGGTGCCATATAGGAAGCCATACCAGCAGCCTTCGCCTTGTTGCGCTCCTTCTTGAGACGGGTAAATACGCTCAGGTTTACATTGAGCATATTCTCCTCCGGCCAGACCAGCTTTCTGTCGGCAGAACTGTTGCGGTTATAATTGTTGCGAGGTTCGGTCAGCTTGAGCGGAATCTCATACTCATAGTAATTGTTCTTATAGTCGCTGCCCAGACGGATGAAGACCGCCAGCTGGTCGTTCTTCAGATTGGTGGCGTTCTGCTCCAGGGCATTGGCATGGGTAAACATCTGGATGCGCTTGTACTGGCGGAGATCGAGGGTAGAGTTCTTATATACCGCCTTTGCCTCGCCATGGGTCAGATCCTTCACCACCATACTCAGCGCCTGCTCGTTTGCCTCGACAAGCTGTGGCTGCGATGGGTCCTGTTCACGGCTGATACCCGGAGGAAGCACATAGTTGACCGGTGTCTTCTCGGCATTTTCCTCCAGACTGACTGCACTCGCCTCCAAGGTTCCGCCACTGGCTGCACCCAACGGCTGGTCGTAGGTACGCCACTTGCCGTGTACCAGGTCGAGCGTACCGAAACGGAGCACGATAGGCTTCCTGAAGTTGGTGAGGAACATTCGCATGAAGCGGATGCTGGAGAAATCGTTGATGTTGCCCTGGCGCTTCTCAAACTCATCCACAGGAATGCGGAACTGATACCAGGTAACCGTGGATTTCGTGTTGTCTCGCCAAGTCTGGGTGTATTCGCGCTTATCCACGATGAAGTTGCTGCCCACCACGAGATCTTCCGGTCGGATGCTGACGTGATACTGGAAATACTTCTCATATTCGTTCAGCGTATAGTCCTGATTGATGTCCTCCACATCCGGTGTCGATTTATAGGAGGTATCATAACTCTCAGTACGGCTTTCGCTGTCAGGCGAATTGCCCTGAGGGTTGTTGACGTACTTGTATCGTTGAAGGATGGGCGCACGCATCTCATCCCAGTCAGATCCTCTGAAATAGTGATAGTTATCCCGGGCTGGGTCGGCAAAGATACTGTCGAACACCGCCTGGTTCACCTTTCCCTGTATCTGGTCGAGATAGGCACTCTTGTAGAATTCCTGCTCTTCGGCATCGGTCAGACCATTGAATCCCACATCCTGCAGGGCACGGCTTCCGCTCGTCGTGGCGAAAGCATAGGTCACGGTGCTCTGCGTAGGAATCTTACCCCACTGCGTATAGGTGAAGCTGTTGCTGCCATCCACCGGCATTCCGCTCTCATAAAACTTCTTGCCATCCCGCAGGATATCCTCGCTCACCTCGCCCAGGTTGATGTAGAAGTCGCCACCATAGTCGGCTGCATCCGATTGCTCTCGGGAATAGATGAACGGATCGAGCATCCAGAACTCGATATACTCCACGTTTGCCTGCTCGAAATCGTTGGTATCCAGCTTGCGCATCATTCCACCCCAGTTGCGGGACGGATTGGCAAGGGTACCATCCGACTGCAGATCGGATACATTGAAGTTGTAAGGTCCCGGCTCCGATGGATAGTAAGCCAGATTGAGAACACTCAGGGTGCTGGTGGCTCCCTGATAGGTGCTCTGCTGGCGCAGAGGGAAAAGCTCCTTTACATACACCTCTCTCACGTAGTGGTTGCTCAACTGCTTGAGGTCGCTCTTGATATGGCCTGGAGTGAGCGAACTTCCCCTTCGGGTGAAGAGCGGATCGATGGTGTACCAGGCTAGGCGTGAACGATGGTAACCGCTGGTCAACCCCGTCTTGTCATTGTAATCATCCTTGAAGTTGAGCGACGGCACACTGGAGATAACCCACGAAGTAGGAGTCATCACGTCGATGGTTCCCTTGGTATTCTCGAAGTCATCAATATACGAAGCATTGTCCTGCACTCCTCCTGCCTCGCCCGCCAGAAGCTGGGCAAACTCACTCTTGAAGGAGATGTAGGAAGGTTGGGTGAGATGCAGGAACGGTATCTTGTCGAGCATGTTGGTAAGCCATTGGCTCTCCTTCTTCCAGTTCAGGTTGATGCCCCAGAGCGTATTCTTCAGCGGTTCGCTGCCCATCGCCACCTTGTTGGTGAGCGCCTGTTCCGAGAGATGCTGCAAGGTTCCGCTGATCTGGAAATTCCTGGAGAATTCATACTCCCAGTTGAATCCTACCATCGTCTTTCTCATCTGTCCGTAATCGGTATTGCTCTCCAGGGAGACGTTGACCGCCGTACCGGCATCGATGATGCTCTGGTTGAGGATGGTCACCTCTCCGGCATTGTAATCCACCGAGTAGTCGGTGCCCTCCTTCAGGGTAACGCCACCTGCCGTTACCACTACCGAACCCTGCGGCACATTGTAGGCATCGAGGGAGATGACATTGGCTGCCGAACCCTTGAACTGTCCCACGATGAGATACTTATTCTTTTCGGCTATCTGCTTGGCGATGGTCTTCGTACTGTCATAGAGTTCGGTGAAGGCATACTTCTCTGCCTGCTCCTTAGCCACACCCTTCCTGACGAGATAATCCTGCATATAACTGCCGAACGGTTCCACCTTCGGCATGAACACGCGACCATTCGATACGGTATAGCCCTCCACATAATCGAAGTAACCATTGCTGCGCGCCTTGTTGTTGTTATCGAGTCGATCGGCACCCAGCACACGGATGATAGGCTGGTTCTTCACCTGCGTTTCCGGAATATAGTTGACATAGACACCCGCCGTGTCACTCTGATATTTCACATCGAGACGGAACTTATCCTTTTCCACCTGCGAAGAGAGATAATATACGTTCTTCATCATCAGGTCCCAGTTGCCCTGCTGTGGATTACAACTGGTATTCTTCAGCGACTTCACGAAGAGAGCCTGCTTGGTATCGGTGATATCCGAGGCAAACTCGCCCACCTGATAGGTCACTCCGCCATAGGTATATTCGTATGCCACGGCAAGAACCTGATCGGTCTGCAGACCAGACTTCAGCGAAACATATCCCATCGCCTGGTTCACGGTATATTCAGAGGAACTGAGCAGACGGGCACTCTCCAGCTTCTCGAAATCGCTTCCGCCTATCAGTCCGCCACCTTCCAGGACAGAGGCTGTCTGGTTGATGTCACGGGCAGCGGCAAACTGACCTGTCATCGATGCATACTCGGTATTCGCCTGGTTAGCCGGCACCATCGTTCCTCCTGCCCCCCACATCGGATTGCTCACCTTTTCGTTTTCACCCAGGTCGGTCAGGGCGATGATGTTTCGGGTATTCGTGGTGGTTCCCGTCTTGTTGGTTACCCAGATTTCCACACGGTTGATGGTGATACCCGTCAGCAGATTCGGCAGTTTCTGCATCCAGGCATCATAATGACTGCGGAAATACTGAGAGAGGAAGAAGTGACGGTTTTCCTCGTAATCTGCCACATTAAGCTCGAAGGGAGTAAGCTGCACGCCACCCCGGCTCGATACACTCTTGGAAGCCGACTTCTTCTGCGAGAACACCGTCTGCAGCTTGAGTTTACCAAACTGCATATCGGTTCTTACACCGAAAAGACTGCTGGCGCCCTTGATGAGCGAGGAGTTGCTGGGAAAGGATACATTGCCCGCCTCAACCAGCTTGATAATCTCATCTTCCTTGCCATCATACTTCAGTTTCATGTTCTGGGCATCGTAGTCGAAGGTGGCATCGGTGTTGTAATTCAGGTTGAGGTCCATCTTATCGCCCACCTTTCCATTCACGTTGAGATTGATCTTCTCATCAAAGTTCATCATCGTGGTCTTGCGGTTGCGGATAGGCAGCGACGGGTTGTCGATATTCTTCTTGTTGATACCAAACTTCAGTTCGGCAGTACCCTGTGTCTTGACACGGATTCCCCCGGGACCGAAGATTTTCTCGGCAGGTCCCAGATCGAAGTGCATATCAGAGAAATCGAACTTCTCCTTGCCCTTCGCCTGATAGATTTCATTGTTCTTCTGGCGATAGAAGGCATTGCGCTCGTTCTGTTCCGTCCATTTCATATATTCATCCGGAGTGAGCATGATGGGAGCCGAAAGCCAGGTATTGCCCATCCGGTTGCCGATGACATAACGGTTGAGGGTATCATTGTAGATGACCTGATACCGGAGGGCATCAGGACGCTTGAGGTCGAGCGGACTCTGGTAGAGATCGCTCAGGGAATAAGGTTGGGTAAGCTGGATTTTCCAACGGGGATGCAGCAGGGAATCGGGAATCGTATCCTCATCTACCTGAATGGGCTGGGGCTTTGGAAGCTTCTTGTCTTGCTGCGGAAAAGGCAAAGCGAGGGCATAGCCGAAGGTTGCCACCATCAGCCAAGCCATCAAAAAATAAAAGATTCTTTGCCCCTTCATAAAGTTACTGGATTTGCTTCAGCCAGAAGTTATTAAATTAACGTCAACCTGAAGTTACTTGATTTGCTTCAAGGCAAGCTTTACAACCTGCTCCACCGGCAGGTCTGGCTGCGCCTTCAGGATATCCACTACAACCTTGGCAGAAGGTGCCGGTGAGAAACCGAGCATGGTGAGGGCACTGACAGCCTCATCCTTGATATCATTGTTCACCATCACCACATTACCACCATTAGCCGGCAGCTCATCGGCAATGCCCAGACTCACGATCTTATCCTTCAGGTCGATGATGATGCGCTGGGCGGTCTTCAATCCGATACCCTTCACGGTCTTCAGCATCTTGTCGTTGCCTGTAGAAATCACATTGCAGAGTTCGCTTGGCGACATCGACGAGAGAATCATTCTCGCCGTATTGCCTCCCACACCCGATACGGTGATGAGCTGGCGATAGAGTTCGCGCTCCTGCTTGGAGGCAAAACCGAAAAGGGTGAAAGAGTCATCTCTTCCACCTGCCACCAAAACCTCATGCACGTAGAGTTTTACTTCCTGCTTGCCCTGAATGGCAGTATAGGTATTGAGCGAAATATTGAGTCCGTAACCCACTCCTGCAGTCTCTACTACTGCCATTGCCGGGGTCAGTTCGGTCAGATCGCCATGAATATATTCTATCATTTTTATTTTCTCCTTACTATTTAAACACTGGGTTATAACTCTTAAACACTTGGTTATACCTCTTTCATAAATTAATTATAATAATATGAACGCACGGAATAGGGATTTATTGTATCCGGCATTAGATTATATTGCTGATGCCCCTATAGGAAAAAGCCTTTTTCCCCTATGGAAATTGTCTTTAAGACTAGAAGAAAGTTCCGTTCAACGTCGTTGAACCGACATTCAACGTCGCTGAACGTACATTCAACGTCGGCGAACGGAGATTCAACGTCGCTGAACGAAGTATTCTATTAGGTACAGGAACATTTTCCTTTAAAGGTAGAAGGTAATTCCTTTAAGGGAATAATTATTTTCCCTTAAGGGTATTAACGATTTCCCTTAAGGGTAGAAACAATTTCCCTTAAGGGTAGAAACAATTTCCCTTAAGGGTAGAAACTAATTCGACCTGTACGGTTGAAATTACCCAATACGCCCTGAAAGGGCAGAAGCTCTTAGCCCAGGGCATCGCCCTGGGTAATTATGAACGCACCCCCGACGCCCTGTAAGGGCAAAAGCTTTAAAGAATAAGGCTATCTCTTAAATCCTAGAAATCACGAAACTGTAAGGAATCTCTTCCAGAACCCTTACAATTCCCCCGTCATTCTACCTAGAAACTATGATTTTATTACCTTTTGCAAGTTTTATGAGTTAAAAATCTATTAAAACGTCACGTATTTCAAGAAAAAGCTATACTTTTGCAACCGGAAATAGATATCTAGAAGGAATTATCCAAAATAAACAACAATATAAAAGAAATAAATACATCAAATGAAAAAGTTTAGAGCAGCCGTAGTAGGTTACGGCAACATCGGTAAGTTTACAGTAGAAGCTCTCGAAGCAGCTCCTGATTTCGAGATCGCAGGTATCGTTCGTCGCCAGGGTGCTAAGGACAAACCAGCTGAGTTGGCTAACTATGAGGTAGTAGATGACATCACCAAGTTGAAGGATGTGGATGTTGCTATCCTCGCTACTCCTACCCGTTCTTGCCCTGAGTATGCAGAGAAGATCGTTGCACTCGGCATCAATACCGTAGATAGCTACGATATCCATACAGGTATTCTTGATTACCGCACCAAGCAGATGGAGAACTGCAAGAAGGCTGGCAAGGTGAGTGTTATCTCTGCCGGTTGGGATCCAGGTTCAGACTCTATCGTACGTGTATTGATGGAAAGTCTGGCTCCAAAGGGATTGACCTATACCAACTTCGGTCCTGGTATGAGCATGGGACACTCAGTTTGCGTTCGTGGCAAGAAGGGTGTGAAGGAAGCTCTCTCTGTTACTATCCCATTGGGCGAGGGTATCCACCGCCGTATGGTTTATGTAGAGTTGGAGGAAGGTGCTAAGTTGGAAGATGTTACAGCAGAGATCAAGGCAGACCCATACTTCGCTCACGATGAGACTCACGTATTCGCCGTAGCATCTGTAGATGATGTAAAGGATATGGGTCATGGTGTGAACCTCGTTCGCAAGGGTGTATCTGGCAAGACTCAGAACCAGCGTTTCGAGTTCAATATGAGCATCAACAACCCTGCCCTCACCGCTCAGGTTCTGGTTAACGTGGCTCGCGCTTCATTCCGTCTCCAGCCAGGTTGCTACACCATGCCAGAGATTCCTGTCATCGATATGTTGCCAGGTACTCGTGAAGAAGTCGTTGCTACACTCGTGTAATTATTGAGAAATAAATATATACATTAACGGCTCGCAAGAAATCGAAACTTCTTGCGAGCCGTTTTGTGTATTAACATCTGAACTGGGGCGATAGCTCCTAAAAAAACGAGTTATCGCCCTAATCCAAGCATATTTTTAAAGGAACAACCTTTTCGTTTGCGGAGAAAAAGTGGCAATATTGCCAAAAAAATGACGTAAGATCGCCATTTTTAAGGGAAAAAACCGTATCTTTGCAGCGAAAAAGTGGCAACATTGCCAAAAAAATGACGTAAGAGAAAAGAATATGCAGATAAAAAGAAACTTCTATTTACAACAGCTCATCAGCGGGAAGCAGAATGGGCTGATAAAAATTATTACCGGCATCAGACGATGTGGAAAGTCGTATCTACTCTTTACGCTTTTCAAGCAACATCTGATTGCCAATGCTGTGCTCGAAGACCACATCATCCAGATAGCACTCGATGACATCGAAAATGCAGAATTCAGAGAGCCACTCACACTCTACAGATACATCAAAGCCAAGATGATTGATGATGACTTGTACTATATTCTTCTCGACGAAGTACAGCTGGTTCCTAGATTCGAGGAAGTGCTCAACAGCCTGCTCCGCATTGAGAATGCTGACGTATACGTAACAGGCAGCAACTCCAAATTTCTGTCGAGCGACATCATCACCGAGTTTCGTGGTCGAGGCGATGAGATACACCTCTACCCTCTCTCCTTGGCAGAATATTGTGAAGGCACAGGACAAAATCCTAGAGATGCTTGGAAAGACTATTATACCTATGGGGGGCTTCCACATGTTCTAGCATTAGATACTGAGAAGAAGAAGTTAGACTATCTTACCAACCTCTTCGAGAGCGTATATCTGATAGATATTCTTGAGCGACATAAGATTAAGAACAAGGCTGAGTTTGAGGAGTTGATAAGAATCATTGCTTCAGGTATCGGCGCACCAACCAATCCTGCCAAACTATCGAACACATTTAAGAGCGTAAAGAAGATAGGCATCAGCCCTGCCACCATCGACCGGTATCTAGACTACATGCAAGATGCCTTCCTCATCGAAAAGGCTATCCGTTTCGATATCAAGGGCAAGAAGTACATAGGCAACTTATCAAAATTCTATTTTTCCGACCTTGGCATCAGAAATGCAATATTAGGACTGCGCCAACAAGAGGAGACTCACATCATGGAGAACATCATATACAATGAATTGCGCCGCCGTGGATGCAAGGTGGATGTGGGCATGATGGAACAACGCTTCGTGGACAAAGATGGCAAATGGCAACGCAAACAGCTAGAAGTAGACTTTGTGGTGAACGAAGGAAGCCAAAGATATTACATCCAGTCTGCCCTAGCTCTGCCAGATGAGGAAAAACGCCAGCAAGAGATGGCTTCCTTGTTAAGAATCAACGATTCGTTCAAGAAGATTATCATCGTAAAAGATGACATCAAGCCATGGCGAGACGAGAACGGCATCCTCACCATGGGGCTGTTGGATTTCTTGATAAATCCAGATAGCCTGGTGATGTAAAAGCTAAAAACGGCTCGCAAGATAGATTGCACCATCTTGCGAGCCGTTTTAGTATCTTATGTCTTGACCTCAATATTTCAAGACATAAGCAGAATGAATATGTTCACACGCTTTACTCTACTGTAGTTGCACCCTGACCAGCAATCAATGGCCAACCTGGGTTCTGGTAAACTACAGATGTGGTAAGATCGGTCTGGTCACCCGCTGCTGTCTGACGGAATACGCTCTGCGCGATAGGAGACAGATAGTGAGCAGGTGTAAAGTGATAACCATCAAATACCTGGTTGTTAATCTTAGAAATCTGGTATGGACGGATATAGTCGCCACTAATGGTCTTATCACTCATATTACCCTTACCTCCTTCAACATCTACGATAGCGAGGTTGGTTGTACCATCGAGCCATTTGCCCTCGTAAACAGTACCCCAGTACTTCATACCTTCAATCTGATAACCGTTTACCTGGTCGCAAGCACGCCAGCGGATCAAGTCCTCCCAGCGGGAAGCCTCACCAATGAACTCATCACGACGCTCACGACGGATGTTGTAAGTAGTAGCATCAACCAACTGACCATGAGAGTAAGCACCGAAGTCCCACTTAGCCTCCTCCTGCATGTTGGTAGCTGCGATAGTCTTGTTGTAATCAGGATCTACCTTGGCACGGATGCGGAGAGCACGCCAGTACTTATCAGCTGTAGCGTCGATAGTATTGTTCTTCAACCAGGAAGCCTCCATGTAGTTGAGGAGAGCCTCTGTGCCACGGAATACGATGCTACCACTTTCGCCGTAGTCGTGATTGAGTCCCTGCTGGGAATCATAGTTTTTACCCTTCTTTACTGCGAAACCTGTCACCATACGAGTCTCGTTGTTGCCCTTTACTGTCCATGAGAGGTCGGTTGGAACAGCACCCTCACTGGTGTAGTTCTCGATAGATCCATCCATCTTGGTGAAGAGCTGGATGCGAGAATCGCGATTCTGCAAGGTAGCCTTCACACCCTGGTTTTCCCAAGTTGGGTCGTAGCCTGAGCCGGCAGCGTAGATAGGCAAACCATTGCGCATGAGGAATGAGTTGACGAGACCACGTGTCCAACCAGTACCACCGCCGTTGCGCTGCAACTGCATCTGCACGTTGTGGGTAACGTTAGCCTTTGCCTTATCAAAAGCACGATACATTAAAACCTCGCTATAGCCGCTCATATCCTTATCACAGAACATGGTGAAGTAAGGATTGAGACTCTTCAAGCTTGCATCCTGTCCCTCTGGAGCATCCGTATTCTCTACAAGGTTGCCAACGAGCTTATCACCCAATTCCTTAGAAGACTTCATAGCCTCATCGAGGAAGTGATTGATGGAAGAATCGATGTCAAAGCCCTGGATATCCTCAGCCTTGCCTGGCCATCCTGGACCACCTGGCACAAACGCAGTACCCTTGTGATACTTCTCCCATGTAGCCTCGAAGAGGGCTGCACGTGAACGGAGCAGAAGGGCTGCATCGCGAGAGATGCGGTTCTTGCCACCAGGAGCTGATTCCTGCAGAAGACCGAGTGCCTTGTCAAGGTCGTCGAGAATCTGCTGAGCTACCTTATAACGTGGCTGGCGCTTGGAAGACGCAACGAGAGTTTCCTTGTCATCAGGAAGCGCATTGAGCACGATAGGGAAATCACCCAAAGACTGCAACTTGTCCAAATAAAGGTAAGCACGGAGGAAGTATGCCTCACCAATGTAGTGGCGTACCTGAGCCTCAGCACCACTAATCTGCTTAGCCTCGAATTTTGGCAGTACCTGATTCAGGAAATAGTTCACCGAGCGGATATTACCGAAATCCCAAGCACCACCACTCTGACCTACTTTCCAGTTTCCAGGAACCCAACGGCTAGAATAACCGGTTCCCGCCTGGTTATCGGTATCGTTATCGTAAGCAAAGGTACTCATACCATAGCTACCAGGACCAATACTTGTCAATACACCATAGAGATTCACGGTGTAGGCAGCCAGGTCGTCTGCGCTAGTAAAGAAAGACGCAGGTGTCACGTTGCTCTCAGGCTCCTTGTCAAGATAGTCATCGCAACTTGTCAGACCGAGCGTCGCGCCCAATAAGAGCATTGAAATATATTTAATTTTCATAAATTGTTTCCTTTCTATAATCTAAATGATAAGTTAGAATGTTACACTAAGACCGAATGAGAATGTCTTTGACAATGGATATGTCTTACCAATCTCATGACCATAACCTGCTCCGATCAGCTCTGGATCACCAGCCTCTGTGAAGTTAGTGATGGTGAAGAGGTTCTCTCCAGATACGAAGAAGCGAAGATTCTCAATATAAGCCTTGCTTGTGATTGACTTTGGCAAGGTATAACCGATGGTGAGGTTCTTCAAACGGCCATAAGCTGCATTCTGCAAATAGCGGGTCTGAGTCTGGATGTTGCGGCCACCACCCCAGTCTGCACGTGGGTAGTATGCCCCCTTGTTGTCCTCACGCCAGTAGTCCTCGTGGAACTTAAAGCCGGTAGCCTGCCACTTACCCTGACCGATAGCGCCCCAGAATACGGCACCACCTGCTGCGTAGTCACGCTTGAGGGTTCCCTGGAAGAATACCTTGATATCAAAGCCCTTCCAAGCTGCATCGAGGTTCAAGCCGAAGTTATAGCGAGGAGTAGAGTTACCGATGATGCGTCGGTCGCCAGATTTGTCGGCTGTACCCTCACCACCATTGATCTTGCCGTCACCATCGAGGTCTTTATACATGATGTCACCAGCAGTCCAGCCACTTCCGAGTGCGCTCTGGTCAACCTTTGCAAGGTGTTTATCCATCTCTTCCTGGCTCTGTGCGATACCGATTGTGGTATAACCCCAGATGTCTCCGAGCTTAGCACCAGCATAGTATGAACCGAGCTTCTTAGATGGGTTAGGATACTTATCGATGACCACCTGGTTATCACTCAATACGAGAGATGCACCATAGCTTACCTCACCGATTACGTCACGCCAGCCAATCTGGAGATCCCAACCCTTAGATGTCATATCAAGGTTGTTCACCTTTGGAGGATTGGCACCGAGGATAACAGGCAACTCAGGAGCAGGACCTACCATGTCGAATGTCTTGCGCTGATAGTAGCCGAACGATCCGGTGAGGCGGTTATTGAAAGCACCCCAGTCGAGACCGATTTCCCAGGTACGGCTCTTCTCCCATGTAAGAGTAGAAGATACGAGACTTGGCTGTTTAGCGATATTTGGCTTAGCGCCATTGATCAACCAGTTGCCACCCTGAGAAGAGAAGCCGATGGTTGGATAGAAAGGATACCAGTTGTCTGTATTCTGGTTACCCAACTGACCCCAAGAAGCACGGAGCTTCAATGTGTTTACGTAATCTGTCAATGGCTCCCAGAACTTCTCACGGGCAATGTTCCAACCTGCAGAGAATGATGGGAAGAAGTTCCAGCGGTTAGCACGGAGGAAACGTGAAGATCCATCATAACGGAGGTTAGCCTCGAAGAGGTAACGGCCTGCGAAGTCGTAGTTGATACGACCGAAGAAGCCGGCTGTAGTCCATGAGTTATATGCACCACCTACACTTGGCTTGGTGGTTGTTGTATCGAGAGTAGGAAGACCAGACATGATACCGTTCTGCTGTGCATTCATATTGCGCTTGCGGAACCACTCACTCTGGAAACCACCCATCACCTTCATATTATGCTCGCCAAATGAATGGCTGTACTCTGCAAAGAGGTTAGGGTTGAAATAGTTTGACTTGAATGAATACTCATACACGCTTGATGTTGCGTTGCTATCTACGTATGGATTGTTGTCGCAGTCGTAGCCGTATGTGGTCTGCCAGTCACGGTGATTGAACTCTGTATCAATACGGTAGTTCAGCTCTGCATTGAGAGTCAGACCCTTTACAGGAGTTGCAACAAATGAAAGCTGCTGAGAAAGACGGTCTGTCTGGTTCTTAGCTCGGCCACCATTCTGAAGACGTCCGATGTAAGACTCTGGCAACCAGTTGCCATTAGGATCGGTAGTTGGTATAATAGGCCAGTAACGGCACATATTGTGGAAGAACACATCTGTACCATTGATCAAATCACCAGGAGAATCGAAGTCCTGACGTGAGAAACGGGTATTATAGGTCATGCGCAACCAGTTGGTTATCTGAGCATTAATCTTACCTGTCATGGTATAGCGCTGCATGCTATCATCGCCATGACGGAGGAGACCACCACGGTTGAGATAGTTGCCTGATACATAGTACTGCAAACGATCATCACCACCATTGATACTCAAGGTATGCTCCTGAGAGAAGCTGGTACCAAACTGCTCCTTGAGCCAGTCGGTATTACCAAGAGGCAAGAGTGGCGTATTATCCCAAACCTCCCAACGGTTGTTGCTGTTCTTGAACATCTTCTGCATGGTAGGATCGCTCTGAGCCTTCTTGATCTGCTCGAGCTTCTCATCTGTAAACCAGACACCTGCACCGCTACCAACAGATGCATCGTTCATGTACTTAGCCCATGTGTAAGAGTCCATCATCTCCGGCATGTTGAGTGGAGAATCAAAACGGAATGAGTTGTTGTAGTTAATAGAAGTCTTACCCTTCTTACCACTCTTGGTAGTAATAAGGATTACACCACCGGCAGCACGTGAACCGTAGATGGAAGAAGCAGAAGCATCCTTCAATACAGAAATGTTCTCGATGTCCTGTGGATTGAGTGCGTTCATATCGCCCTCCATGCCGTCGATGAGCACGAGTGGAGATACAGAAGAACCGGCACCGATAGTACCTGTACCACGGATATTAAAAGACTTGGTTGAATTAAGCGTACCACCGCTCTCTGGTGTAGAGAAGTTCATACCGGCTACTGCACCCTGAAGAGCGTCAACTACTGAGTTGACAGGGCGAGCACCGAGGGTCTTGGAATCAACGGTAGAAACGGCACCAGTGAGGTTTACCTTCTTCTGAGTACCGAAACCGACAACAACGACCTCGCTAAGAGTCTTGCTGTCTTCCTGCATAGTTATATTCATGGCACCACCTTTCCATACCTTCTCCACTGGCTCGAAACCAATGTAGCTGATACAGATTGTTGCACCATGCTGCACGTCTGAAAGCATAAACTTACCATCAATGTCTGTGATGGTTCCACCCTGCTTTCCTTTAACTGTAACTGTAGCACCAATTACTGGCTCACCTGTAGGGTCAATAATGGTACCAGTGCACTGTCCATTTTTGGACTGATTAGTTTCCTGGATGCTTGTTCCTGCCCATGCCTGGGTAGGAGTCATACCAAGAGCCATAATCATAGTACTTACTGTGAATAGTTGTCTAATCATAAGATATAGTTTAAAAAATGTTATTTGGTCCAATCATTTAATTCAGCCGATGTTATTCGGCTTACTTATTAAGTTAGCCAATGTTATTTAATCCTTAATTAATTTAAGTTAGCCGCTGCAAAGATATATTAAATTTTAATACGAACTGGTTTTTAATGAAACAAAATTCATTATTTTAAGACTTTTTAAGCAAAAAGTAGAAAAACATTCCAAAAAAAAGGCTCACAAGAGAGATTCTTGCGAGCCTTTATGGTCTTCCATTTATAAATAACGTAAAATCTACACTTCTATTTATTTATGCGTCATGATACCTAATTATTTATGCGTCATGATATCAAGCACCATATCATCGGTGGTCTTCATCGCATCGGCACCGATAGAGGTGAGGTTGTGGATACACTTATCCACATCATCATCTACGATGCCCTCGGCAGAAGTCACACACTTACCCTCCATGGAAAGGAGGGCTGAAAGAAGGGCGGTGCTCACACCGGAAGAAATCTTCAGGGCGCAGCTTGGCTTGGCACCGTCGCAGATCATACCGGTAAGGTTTGCCACCATATTCTTGACTGAGTTGCAGATATGGGTAAAATCACCACCCATCAGATAGGTGATACCGCAACTGCTACCCGTGCTGGCTACCACGCAACCGCAGAGAGCAGAGAGCTTACCCAGGCTCTGTTTGATATAGATAGCCGTTAAGTGACTGAGCATCAGAGCACGAATCAGCTCTTCCTCGGTATTCTCGTTCTCCAAGGCATAAACCACCACCGGATTGGTAGCACAGATGCCCTGGTTACCACTGCCACTGTTACTCATCACCGGAATCATGGCTCCACCCATTCGGGCATCACAGGCAGAAGCGGTGCGTGAGAGGATATGCGAGAAAATGTTGTTGCCGAAGATACCACGGCTCAAAGGACGGTCCATCGTCTTACCCAGACAGTGGCCATAGTTGCCCTTGATAGATTCCTCGGCAGCCTTCATATTATATTCCTTGGTCTTGAGGATGAAGCGAATCTCATCGAGCGGAGCGGTGGTTGCGAATTCGTAAACCAAGCGGAGATTCAACTGGATATCGTCATCCTCCACATCAGCCGCTGATCCACCACGCTTGTCAAAAACCACCTCACCATTGCGCTCTACATACACAAAGTGGGTATGAGAACCGGCAATGATAGCTGTAGCTCTGCCGTTGCCGGCATAGCAGATTACCTCGATATAGAGTTTATCTACATCGCCCTGCTTCAGCTTGATGTTGATGTCAGCATTCTGGATATACTGCTTGCCCAGCTCCAGGGTATCAGGAGTTAGATCCTTGAGAACCTCGAGTTCATACTCAGGCTTTCCGATGAGGGCACCGAGCGAAACAGCGATAGGCAGACCGATCATACCGGTTCCAGGAATACCCACACCCATCGCATTCTTGAGCATATTAGGACTCAAGCGTACCTCGATGCGCTCCGGACGCTTACCCAGAGTAGTAGCAGCCTTAGCTGTACAAAGAGCCACAGCCATCGGTTCGGTACAGCCGATGGCAGGCACAACTTCCTTGTTGACGAGCGCAATGATGCGCTCCCGCTTATTTTTCTCTAACATAATAAGATAGGTATTAATCCTCCAACTGGAACAAAGGATCGTCTGGAGTCAACATAGTTGGCTTCTGGTCGAATTCCTTCAGAAGCTGCTCAGAAGCATACTTCTTGTTTACTACCAGGCGGAACATGTACTCGTTGAACCAATCGTTGGTCATGATGAAGCATCCACCAAAACCATTGTCAGCCCCCCAGCTGTTCTCCACCTTCCACTTCACAGGCTTGCCGGCAGCATCGAGATCTACCGCTGTCAGAGTCATGGCATGGGTAGAACCACTCTCGAAAGTAGCGATGCGGTCTGCCTTGTTCATTGGGAATGAAGTGTTGAAGAGGCTGGCATAATCGAAATTGTCGAGTGCCAGATAGCCACGCTTTCTGTCGAGCTGCTTGCCCACATCGTAGCTGGAATACATCTTATGACCATCCTTCAGGGAAGCGATGGCGAGCTGCGCAATCTCCTCCATAGGCAGGTTCAGGTACTTCCAGTTATGACCATCATAGGTGTGGCGGTCGTACTCTACCTCGTATGTCTTGTGATAAGGACGACGTGGGTCGTTCATCACCATGATGAAGGTACCGTTGAGGTCCTTGCCAACAGTCTCCTCATAGAAACTCTTAGGTGTATATTTCTTAGCCTCGCCAATCTGCTTGCCATCCTTATCACGGAAAGCATAGGTAAACTCCTTCACCGGCTCACCCAGAGTAAGGCTGAGCATGTGATAAACCTGAGCGAGCATCTCTGTCTTACGAGCCTGGATAGCAGCAGGTTTCTTGCCCTGGGCTACCATCTTGCGGAGTTCGAGACCATACTCGCGGAGCTTGCTGCTGATGAGACGGCTCATCTTGGAAGTATTGTTGCTGGAATAAGTCTCTGGCTGAGCGCTCATTGGTACGAGACCGTACTTGCTAGCCAAGTCGGCAACACCACAGAAAGTACCACCGTCATTGAGCGGATTCTTGAAGAAGAACTGCACCTGAGGATCCTCCAGGCTCTTCTTGCCGAGGTCGATGACACCCTGGAGCATCAGGTTAGCCTTCTCCAGCTGGTCGTAGAAGAAGAGATAGTTCTGAGAGAACTCTACTACTCTACCCTGCTTGTCGTTGACAGCAAAGTTGGAACGGAGTACATTGAAGCCGCTGAACATCCAGCAGCGGCCGGAACTCTTCTGGTTATGGATGCTCTGAGAAGGAGTCTCGATGCTGAAATGAGTATCTACCGGAGCCTCATTCGCATGATTCTTCACGAGATCATCGATGTTGTTGCCAGCGATAGCATTAAACAAAGCCTTGTTGGTCACACCGCCAGTCTGGCTTTTTTCCATCTGCTGGAGCATAGTCTGATTGATGCCGCCATTCTTGGTCTGCGCCATCATCGAGAGGGAAGCCATCATCAAGGCTCCCACAAAGAATAGGTTCTTTTTCATTTATTTAATCTTTATGTTTAGTTACTTATTTACTGGAAAAGCGCAACCGGATAGAACGAAAGGTTCCTCTCCTTTTACTGATTCCTTCCTAATTTTTTGCAAAAATACAAAGAATTATCGAAAAAAGCGAAATTCTCCCCATAAAAATGTTATTTTATGAAAAAAAGCATTACCTTTGCACTTATAAAATTATTAAATTATGGACAAAAGTAAGTTTAGTCTGTTAAGCAACATCAAATATCCTAATGATTTGCGCAAACTGAGCATTAATCAGTTGCCAGAGGTATGCAAAGAATTGAGAGAAGACATCATCGACGAAGTGGCTGTAAATCCAGGTCATTTTGCTTCCTCTTTGGGTGTTGTGGAAATCACCGTAGCTTTACACTACGTGTACAATACCCCTGAAGACCGCATCGTCTGGGATGTAGGCCATCAGGCATACGGACATAAGATTCTGACAGGAAGACGTGAGGCATTCTGCACCAACAGAAAGCTCCATGGCATCCGTCCATTCCCAACACCGCTGGAAAGTGAATACGATACCTTCACCTGCGGACATGCCAGCAACTCTATCTCAGCAGCTCTGGGTATGGCGGTGGCAGCACGCGAAACAGGCAATAAAGACCGCCACGTAGTAGCCGTTATCGGCGATGGTGCGATGAGCGGTGGTTTAGCTTTCGAAGGACTCAACAATGTATCAAGTACACCAAACGATATGCTCATCATCCTCAACGATAATGATATGAGCATCGACCGTGCCGTGGGTGGCATGGAGAAGTATCTCCTCCAGCTCGACACCAACGAGACCTACAACAAGATTCGCTTCAAGGCTTCGCAGTGGCTCCACTCCAAGGGTATTCTCAATGATAACCGCAAGAACGGCATCATCCGGCTGAACAATGCCTTCAAGTCGGCATTGAGCCATCAGCAGAATATCTTCGAGGGAATGAACATCCGATACTTCGGACCATTCGACGGTCATGATGTAAAGGAAGTGGTAAGAATCCTGAAGCAGCTCAGAAGCATGAAAGGCCCTAAGCTGCTCCACCTGCATACCACCAAGGGCAAGGGATACGAACCAGCCGAGAAGTGTGCTACCATCTGGCATGCACCAGGCAAGTTTGACCCGGAAACCGGCGAGAGAATCATTGCCGACAACAGCAACAAGCCTCCTAAGTTCCAGGATGTCTTCGGAAATACCCTGCTGGAACTTGCCGAGCAGAACCCTAAGATCGTAGGTGTGACGCCAGCCATGCCTACAGGATGCTCTATGAACATCATGATGAAGGCGATGCCAAACCGCACCTTCGACGTAGGTATCGCCGAGGGCCACGCAGTCACCTTCTCGGGTGGTATGGCAAAGGATGGATTGATTCCTTTCTGCAACATCTACAGTTCGTTTGCACAGCGTGCCTACGACAATATCATCCACGACATGGCACTCCTCAATCTGCCGGTAGTGCTCTGCCTCGACCGTGCCGGACTGGTAGGAGAAGATGGTCCTACCCATCATGGCGCCTTCGACCTGGCAGCCCTGCGCCCTATCCCGCATCTCACCATTGCTTCGCCGATGGATGAGCACGAACTGCGCAACCTGATGTATTCTGCCCAGCTGCCAGACCACGGAAGCTACGTGATCCGTTATCCTCGCGGCTGCGGTGTGCTTGTAGATTGGCGCAACAAGATGGAGGAAATCAAGACCGGTACCGGCAGAAAGCTGAAAGACGGAGAAGATGTAGCCGTGCTCACCCTCGGTCCTATCGGAAACGATGCCATCCAGGCAATCGAAGAGGTAGAGAAGGAAACGGAGATGAGCGTTGCTCACTACGATATGCGATTCGTGAAGCCGCTGGATGAAAACATCCTCACCGAGGTGGGCAAGAAGTTCAAGCGCATCGTGACCATAGAAGATGGTGCAAGAATGGGCGGAATGGGATCTGCCGTACTCGAATGGATGAGCGACCACGGCTATCAGCCACAGATAACCCGCCTGGGATTGCCAGACGAATTTGTGGAGCATGGCACCGTAGAACAGCTGCGCGAGATTGTACATCTCGACCACGAGAGCATCAAGAATGCCATTATCGGAAAATAGTGCATCGAAATTTAAATATTCATCAATATGAAAATCATCATAGCTGGCGCCTATGCCATCGGTACCCACCTGGCGCGACTCCTGTCGCGCAGCCAGGAGGAGATTACACTCATCGATGAAAGCGAAGAGCGCCTGGCAAGCATCGGCTCCGACTGCGATCTGCTCACCATGATAGGAAAACCTACCAGTCTGCAGACCCTGAGGGATGCCGGTGTTCAAGATACGGATCTCTTCATCGCGGTCACCCCGGTGGAGAGTACCAATATCACCTCCAGCATCCTTGCCAAGAATCTCGGTGCCAAGCGCACCGTGGCACGTGTGGACAATCCGGAATACATGGAACCGCAGGCACAGGAATTCTTCAAGGAACTCGGTATCAGCAAGCTCATCTATCCAGAGATGCTCGCTGCCGTAGATATCAACAACGGACTCAAGATGAGTTGGGTGCGCCAGCGCTGGGATGTGCACGACGGCGCCCTCGTGATGCTCGGCATCAAGCTGCGTGAGGGATGCGAGATCCTCAACGAGCCGCTCAAGAACATCAGCGGTCCCAACGACCCTTACCACGTGGTAGCCATCAAGCGAGGCAGCGAAACCATCATCCCGGGTGGTAACGATGAGCTGAAGCTCTACGACCTCGCCTACTTCATGACCACCCGCAACTACATTCCCTACATCCGCAAGATTGTGGGAAAGGAGCATTATGTAGATGTGAAGAACGTGATGGTGATGGGTGGCGGACGCACTGCCGTAAGAGCCGTGAAGAAGATGCCGGAATACATGGAGTGCAAGATTATCGAGAAGGATGAGAATCGCTGCGAATATCTCAACGATATCCTCAACGACAATCATATCCTTATCATTCACGGCGATGGCCGCGACATTCCTCTCCTCACTGAAGAAGGAATCAGAAGCACCCAGGCTTTCGTGGCGCTGACGGGTAATGCGGAAACCAATATCCTCGCCTGCCTCACCGCCAAGAGAATGGGTGTGCGCAAGACCGTGGCTGCCGTAGAAAACGTGGATTACGTGAGCATGGCAGAAAGTCTGGATATCGGTACCATCATCAACAAGAAGATGATTGCTGCCAGCTACATCTATCAGATGATGCTCGATGCCGACGTGATGAACGTCAGATTCCTGATGAGTGCCAACGCCGATGTAGCTGAATTCATCGCCAAGGAAGATTCCAAGGTTACCCAAAAACCGGTGAAAGACCTGGGTATGCCTATCGGTGTTACCATCGGTGGTCTGGTGAGAAACGGCGAAGGAATGCTGGTTTCGGGTAATACCCAGATAGAACCGGGCGACTCGGTAATGGTATTCTGCCACAACATCAATATGAAGAAAATTGAGAAATATTTCATTTAGTCTCTATATATAATAAGGTATATTCTATATATACAATAAGATATAGACAGATATGATATATATAATAAGGTATAAAGACAAGAGGGAATGATAAACAGCAAGTTGATATACAAGATACTGGGACAGTTGCTTTTCATCGAGGCATTCCTGCTCTTCGTCAGTCTGCTGGTGGCATACTACTACCAGCAGGACGACATCTTCGCTTTCGTGGTAGCTACACTGACCACCATCGGCGGCGGACTCATCCTGAAATGGAGGGGACATGGAGCAGACAATTCGATGTCGCGCCGTGATGCCTACCTCGTGGTATCGCTCTCATGGATCATCTTCAGTCTCTTCGGCACCCTGCCCTTCATGGTCAGCGGTTACATCAATAACTTTACGGATGCCTACTTCGAGACGATGTCGGGATTCACCACCACGGGAGCCACCATTCTGGATGATGTGGAGTGCTTCCCGCACGGATTGCTGTTTTGGCGATCGCTCACCCAGTGGATAGGCGGTTTGGGAATCGTGTTCTTCACCATCGCCCTGCTACCATCACTTGTAGGAGGACAGACCAAGGTGTTTGCCGCCGAGGCTACGGGTCCTATCAAGACCAAGCTGCATCCCCGACTCTCCACTTCGGCAAAATGGATCTGGAGTATCTATCTGATGCTCACCATCGCCTGCATCGTATCCTACTATGTGGCAGGAATGAATCTCTTCGACAGTTTCAACTATGCGATGACCACTACGGCTACGGGTGGTTTCTCCACCCATAACAGCAGTACCGAGTTCTTCCATTCGCCGGCGCTGGAATACATCTGTGCATTCTTCTGCTTCCTCTCGGGAGTGAACTTCACCCTACTCTATGCGGCAGTCATCAAGTTTAAGATCAAGGATCTGTTCAAGAACTCGGAGTTCAAGTTCTATATGTTCCTCGTCACCGCCTTTACGGCTTTCATCATGGTAGAGCTGATGGCGATGCGCAACTACGATATGGAGCATGCCTTCCGCAGCGCCGTCTTCCAGGTGGTTTCATTCATCACCACCACAGGCTTGTTTAATGATGATGCAGCCCTCTGGCCTCATGTCACCTGGGTGGTATTGGCAGCCTGCATGTTCTTCGGAGCCTGCTCGGGCAGTACGAGTGGAGGTTTAAAATGTATCCGCGCCGTGATGCTGGTAAGAATGGTGAAGAATGAATTCCGCCAGATTCTGCATCCTAATGCGGTACTGCCTCTGAAGATTGATGGTGTGAACGTGCCGATGCAGAAGCGGGTTACGCTACTCGCCTTCCTCACCACGTATCTCATCATCTGCCTGGTCATCTCCTTCACCATGATAGCCATGGGCATCGACAACACCAATGCCATCACCATCACCCTGAGCTGTGTGGGCAACGTAGGTCCTACGCTGGGTACGGAGATTGGTCCGACGATGTCGTGGAGCGAACTGCCGGATGTGGCAAAATGGTTCTGCTCGCTGATGATGCTCATCGGACGTCTGGAGATATTCAGCGTACTGGTTATCTTTACACCTGCCTTCTGGAGAGAAAACTAGTTTCCGCAGGAGGCAGGTACAGGAAATCCTAGACAATAAAAATTTATCAACTAATTCAATAAAGTTATGAAACCATTAAAATTTGAACCACTGTTGAAGTCCACCATCTGGGGTGGAAACAAGATCATCGCCTTCAAGCATCTTGACATCAAGCAGGAGAAAGTTGGCGAGAGTTGGGAAATCTCAGGTGTTCCTGGCAACGAGAGCATCGTAGCCGACGGCGAGATGAAGGGCAAGAAGCTCAATGAGGTTGTTGCTGAATTGAAGGAGAATTTCCTCGGTGCAGATAACTATAAGCGTTTTGGAAACGAGTTCCCACTGCTCATCAAGTTTATCGATGCCAATACCGACCTTTCTATCCAGGTACATCCTAATGACGAGATTGCCAAGAAGCAGGGTAAGGAGCGCGGCAAGACCGAGATGTGGTATGCGCTGCCAAGCGAGCCGGATGCCAAGCTCTACAACGGCTTGAAGATGCAGATTACTCCAGAGCAGTACAAGGAGATGGTGGAGAATGATACCATCACCGATGCCCTGGCTCAGTATAACGTGAAGGAGGACGACTGCTTCTTTATCCCAGCCGGCAGAATCCACGCCATCGGAACAGGCTGTTTCGTTGCCGAGATTCAGCAGACCAGCGATGTAACCTATCGTATCTACGACTTTAAGCGCAAGGACAAGGATGGCAACTATCGCCAGCTCCACACCAAGGAGGCATCTGAGTGCATCGACTACACCGTATTGGCAGACTATCGCCAGAACTACACTCCTGCCAAGAACCAGGGTGTTAGCATGGTGCAGTGCCCTTACTTCACCACTGCCGTTTATGATCTCGACGAGCCAATGACCCTGGATTATTCAGAGTTGGACAGCTTCGTGATTCTGATTGGCTTGAAGGGTGAGGCTAAGATTACCGACAACGAGGGTAACGAGATTACGCTCCAGGGCGGCGAGAGCATCGTAGTGCCAGCCAGCACCCAGACGCTGAAGGTAGAAGGAACCTTGAAGTTCCTGGAGACATACGTATAAGAATAAGATATCAAAATAAAAAATGCGGGCCATTTCCGGCTCGCATTTTTTATTTCGATATAAAGAGTTTATTTCTGCAATTTCATTTCAGGATGATTGTTCCAGATACTTCTCCACATCCGCCTGAATTTTCTGGAATTCGGGAGAGAACTGGTAGAAGGTATTCTTCTTCATCATCATTTTCACCTTGCCCAGACTGTTCTCATAGCATGCCATCTCTGTCCGTGCCTGCTCGGAATGAACCGCCCTATCACGGATTTCATTCTCCCTTACATTGCGCAGGGTATCGCAGACCGTCTGCACCAAAGGGCAAACCACCAAGTCGAAAAGATGATGACCCTGTATATATAAATAGGTGTTATGCTCGTTCACCCCCAAGGCATTCAGATACTGGATCATATCCGGCAGTTCATCCTTGAACGTCTTGAAGCGGCGCTCCAGCTGGAAAAGCTTCGCCCTCACCTTCTTGGCTAGATAATTGATAGCCTGCTGAGGGTCCTGGATTCTGACTGATGGCAATACGATGACCTTGTCGAACTCTGCCATATCAAAATGCATCGACATCTTGCGATGACGGATATAGAAGAGAAGATGCCACACGAAGAGAGGCCATATCGTACGGGAATACGACTCCATGAATCTTTCGAAATCGAAGATATGGGTATCGTTCAACGTCACCATCACGCAGGTTTCGTGCAATCCCTTGGCGTAACACTGGAAATTCTCGATGGCATAAGCGTAGGTATGGAAGATATAAGGATTCTCCAGCATCAGCTGCGAAGCCTCGGTGGTGCCCTGCCGCAGATAGTCATAGTCGGCATCCACACAGGCTATCATATCCTTGCCCACTCCCTTGAGCATATTTCCGATAGCCGCCTTCTTGCCACGGTCGAGATGGTTATCGCGGGTAGGCAACATGATTTCGAAATAGCGCGTGTCATCCTCGTACTTCCCCAACACCGAACGCCAGAAGAAGACATCATCGTAGCTCTCGACGTAAGCCACTATCTTGCGCCGAGCCTTCTTCGAGGTCATCTTGTTGGCGGCCTCGAAGTAGAGGGAATTGATATTATCGGTTAAACGTTTAGCCATAATACTTCATTTTCACTTATATCGTGATGTCGCTCACATCCGTCACCCTATCGGTCCATCCGTCCATCACCACGGCAGGACTGTGGGTAGTCATGATGATCTGGATGTTCGGATTGAGTTTCAGCACCAGACCGATGAGCTGCTTCTGCCATTCGAAGTGAAGGCTAATTTCCGGCTCATCCATAAAGAGGACATAAGATTGGTTGTCCTCCACCAGCACGGTAAGGAGGATGGCGAGAATCTGCTTCTCACCAGCCGAGAGCTGATAAGGCGAGAGCTGCTCACCTATCTGGTTGAAGCGGATTTCGTTGGCAGTACGGATGATGGTCTTGCCGGTATCCTTGAAAAGACCATCTACGATATCCTGGAACATCTTCTTCGGTTCGCTCAGCTTCTGTGCCTTGAAGGCAGCATCCGGTTCGCCGCTCTGAAGCACGGCGATGATGCGGTTGCCGATGTTCACCTGATAATCCAGATACTTGCGCTGCAGCTGGAAGAGCTGCCAGTCGAGTTCGGTAACCAGGGTAAGGTCTATCTTGTTGATCATCTCGGCATTCATCAGCGGTCTGTCTACCGAGCGGATTACATCGTAGCGAATCCACTTCGCCTCCTCAGGCTCCACCTTCAGGTGCACGCCCTTGATCATGTGACTAGGGAATTCGCCGCCAGCCGCCAGACCCTTTACCACCTTATTCAATATAGTACTCTTGCCCACGCCGTTTACACCACTCAGGATATTGACACGGCGGTCGAGGTTCCAAAGAATATGTTTGGTACCGCTCCAGAGAGATTCTATCTCTATCTGTTTGATATAATCAGCATATTTCTGCATAAGATATTCTCCTATCTTTAATAGTCAAGAACGGAAAAAGACGATAGTCTTAACTTCTTAACTTCTTTAACTTCTAAAAAATATACCGCAAATATAGTAAAATTCCTCGAATTTTTGTACCTTTGCACTCGATTTTATTCAAAATAAAGAAGATTTAAATAGAAATAAGGAAAAATGGATAACAAACGACCTCTTATCGCTCACCTGTGCCTCTTCTGTTCCGGCGCATTCTGGGGACTGATGGCTCCCGTAGGCAAGGATGCCATGCTTCACGGCATCGACGGCATCGACCTGGTGAGCTTCCGCGTATTGGGTGGCGCCATTCTCTTCTGGCTCACCTCGCTCTTCACCAAGAAAGAGCATGTTCCAGTAAAAGACATCTTCAAGTTTGCTGCTGCAGGACTCTTTGCCCTCGTGTTCAACCAGTGTTCTTACACCATCGGTCTGAACATGACCTCGCCTAGCAACTCCAGCATCATGACCACCTCGATGCCTATCTTCGCCATGATTCTCTCCTTCCTGATATTGAAGGAACCTATCACCTGGAAGAAGGCGCTCGGCGTACTGATGGGATGCGCTGGTGCCGTCATCATCATCATGACAAGTGCCACGGCTGGCAATGCCAAAGTGGGAAACATCTGGGGCGACCTGCTCTGTATGTCGGCTCAGCTTTCCTTCGCCCTCTACCTGTCGCTCTTCAAGAACCTGCTGTCTAAGTATTCGCTCTTCACCATCAACAAGTGGATGTTCCTCTGGGCAACGGTCCTGATATGGCCTTTCACCATCAGCCACGTAATGAGCATCGACTTTGCCCATGTTCCGATGAGCACCTGGTGGGAAACGGGCTACGTAGTTCTATTTGGCACGTATCTGGGCTACATCTGCATGATGATTGGTCAGAAGACTCTGCGCCCTACCGTGGTGAGTGTATATAACTATGTACAGCCGCTGGTATCAGTCACCGTGAGTGTCATCGTGGGTCTCGCCGTATTCAAGGGTATGCAGGCGATTGCCGCCATCCTTGTATTCTCTGGCGTATGGCTCGTGGTAAAGAGCAAGTCGAAGCATGATATCGACCAGCACGACCACAGTCTGGCTTACGAGAAAAGACATGCTTAGATAGCTTTAATGTCGATTTATAAAACTGAAACTGTCCCCATCTGAGATAACAGATGAGGACAGTTTTTGTTATATAAGAAAACGAAATATCAGCAACCGAAGTAAACCATCAATCCGCCCAATACGATATACAGCAGGGCGTATGGGATGGCCGAGCGGAGAATCTCTCCATCCTTTCCCTCCATATCGCAGGCTGCAGTAGCGATGGCAATGCTCTGCGGACTGATCATCTTGCCACCCGTGGCTCCCGTGGTATTGGCAGCAACCAGCCAGTTCTCCTGACCGCCCTCCATACCAAAGAATGTGCTCTGTCCCGTCATACCCAACTGGTTGGCTACATGAGCCTGGAGCTTGGCAAAGAGGATATTCGAAGAGGTATCAGACCCCGTAACGAAAGTTCCGATGGCACCAATCATCGGCGCTACCAAAGGATAGAAATCACCCGTTACAGCCACCAGACCTGAGGCGATGGAAGTAATCATTCCCGAATAGTTCATCACACTTGCCAGGGCTATCAGCGAACAGATGGTCACCACCGTCTTTCGCAGATTCACCGTGGTACGGGCAAGAATTACCATCAATCTCTTGAGGCTCAACCCCTGAACCAATCCACCAATCGTAGCACCCAGGAAGAGCATCAAGCCTGCATTGGAAATCCAGCCAAACTTAAAGGTGCTGTCGAGCACTGGCAGATGAACCGCACTCACCAGATGACTCTTGAGGAAAGCATTGACCGGAGGACAGAGTGCGCCGGAGACCAGGATGAATATCAATATAAAGAGGTAAACGCTCCATGCCTTCAGGCTCTCGGCAAGCGTAAAGGTTTCCCTATCCTGCACCTTGCTCTTTCTGGCAAACACCTTGGCGTATGCGATGATGGCAATAATGGCTGCCAGCGAACCGATGATGGCTGGTGTCTCCGAACCGAGATAATAGCCGCATACAAACTGCACTACCACGGAAATCACTCCCACCCAAAGGGCGATGATGAGATTCTTGATAAGATTGTGCTTATCGGTAAGCGTCAGGATGATGAAAGGCAGGATGATAAAGAGAGGTGCCAACTGGATGATGGCGAAGGCCGAAGTCTCGCAAATCTGTGCCGCCGAAGCCGATCCGCTTTCAGCCACCTCATTGCAGAGCGTAGTAACCGGCACACCCACGGCACCAAATCCCGTAGCCACGGTATTACCGATCAAGGATACCAGAGCCGAGAACATCGGTTTGAAGCCGAGTCCGATGAGGATGGCAGCAGGTATCGCCACCGCCGTTCCGAAGCCCGCCATACCTTCGAGCAGTCCGCCGAATCCCCATACGAGGAGCAGCACGAGCAGTCCCTTATCATCGGTAATCGATGTAAACTGCCTCTTGATTACCTCAATCTGCTTGCTTTCCACGAGGATATTATAGCTGTAGATAGCCATCAGGATGATGATGAGAATCGGGAATACCGCCTTCAGGATGCCTTCCACCACCGCCCATCCCGTCAGGGCGATCACGCTGTCCTCCGCATGTTCCGGGGCTATCATGCCTAGCGGCGAAGCAGCGAAGAGAGCGAGCAAAACGGTAATTACGAGCGTCAGCAAGGCGCTTTTATGACCTGCCATCTTGAAGCCGAGCATCAGGATGAACAGCAACACGATGGGAATAATAGAAACTATTGATGCCATAAGCCATTCAGTTTTTTATTGTTTTCGATTGAAAAATTTTATGTTTTCGATTGCTAAATTTTATGTTTCACTTGCAAAAATACTATTTTTCTTTGAAAAAAGAAAGCATTTTTTGAAAAAAATCTTTTTTAAGATGTCCGATTTTTCAATTTCATACGTCTATAGAGTGTTAAGGTTATGAGAACAGAAGAATTCAAACATATCATCCTACCGATGCGCAGCGACTTGAAAGCGTATGCGCTAAGGTTGACTGAGAGTGACGACAATGCCGAAGACCTCGTGCAGGAAGTCATGCTCAGGCTGTGGGACATGCACCAGAATATCCAGGCAGAAGATAACCTCAAGGCGCTCGCCATCACCATCATGCGCAACAAGTTTTATGACCAGTGCCGACATGAGGAGCGGAACTTCACCACCGACAAGGTGATGGAAGTGCCCATAGAAGACCGGCGGGCAGAGCAACGGGACGAGGTAAACCTCATCAAGCAGATAGTGGCACAGCTTCCGCCCTTGCAGCAGCAGATATTCCGCATGAAGGAGATAGAAGGCTATACTGCCGATGAAATCATGCAGATAACGGGATGCACAGCTGATAATCTCCGAAAGAATCTCTCCCGAGCCCGACTCAAAATCAGAGAGACCTATATGAATATCGTGAAACAAAACAGAACAAAATAAAGAAGGAGGAAAAGTTATGAATGATGAAATAAAAAGAATACAGAACTTGCTCGACAAGTATATGGATGGTGCCACATCCAATGAGGAAGAGGCAACGCTCAGAAAATATTTCGAAGAGCATGCCAATGATATTCCTGAAGAATGGGAATCCTATCGCGCCCTCTTCGGCTATATCGGATTCGAACAGATGAATCTTTCTCAAATTCTAAAAGAAGAAGAAGAGAAGGAAATAGCAAAGGAGGATATTCTAGAAGATGAAGAAAAGAATATCCCAAAGAAAAAAGGAAAGGAAGAGGAAATTTTTACAAAGAAGGAAGTTTCTCGCAGCAGATGGCTCAAATATATCGGCACTTCTGTGGCAGCCGCCGCTATCATCGCATTCCTGATTGTGGGCATCCAGAAGATAGCCCAGCCTCAGCCTGAATGTTATGCAGTTATCGATGGAAAGGTTTATACCGACCAGGAGTTCGTTCATAACGAAGCCCTGGATGCCCTGGAAGATGTTTCGGCAGATTCCGAAGATCCATTCAGTGCCCTGGATATGATGAAACAATAAATTCATCTTTTAGATGAAACCATAAATTCAACTATAAATATAATATAAAGTATAATATATATAATAAGGTATAGAATATGAAACGATGCAACTTGATAAAACGCTTCTTCATCGGACTGCTTCTTATCGTGGTAGCCTCGATTTCGGCTAATGCCCAGGAGGGGCTGTACGTAAAAAGTATATTCCAACGCTTCGGACACGCCAAGGGATGCAAGATGGTTACGATGCAGAATACGCAACTCAAAGGTTACAAACTCAAGATATACAAGAGCCTGGTATATAAGTACCATGCCACGGAAATAGCCCACTATCTGAAGTCCGACCGCAAGGCTGCAAAGAAAATCAGAGAGGTGGTGGAGAATGGCAAGATGGTGAGCGGCTATTACATGATGGCCCCCTTGAGCAATGGCGACAACCGCTTCATCCTCTTCAGCAATCCGAGTGAAAGCAAGGGAACCGTGATTTATATCGAAGGCGACCTGTCGCCCGAAGATATCATGAAACTCTGCTATTCCAGAAGATAGAAACAACACCTTCCTTCTGGAATCTTCTCAATAAGAATAAGAAACAACATAAAATATAGTATTATGAATATCAAAAACGTAATGATGATGGCTGCCATGATGCCAGCCTTCGCCCTTGCTGAAACCAACAGCAACAGTGCACCAGCCTTGGTAGAGGCTAACGACACCACAATCAGAGTGAACGACCAGAACATCGTCATCAAGCAGGATGGCGAACAGACTTCTGTGAAGATATATAAGATGAACGGCAACGAGATGACCAAGATTTCCGAAACCCAATTCGTAGATGGTCAGGAAGTAGAAAAGGTATTTGTCACCTCGCCTTTCATCCCTCAGACTTTGAGCAAGCGCAAGCGCAGTCTGGAGAGTCATTATCCAACCTTCTTCTTCGGCTGCAGCCAGTTGCCAGGCAGCAGGGGAAGCATGGGAGGCAACAACGAGATGCACAGTCGCGACTCCAAGTCATGGGAATGGGGCATCACCCTCACCAGTCTCTGCTTCCGCCTTTCCAACGAAATGGCGCTCACCTCCTCTCTCTCCATCGGACAGGTACACCACCATTTCAAGGACAATTATGTATTAAGTACCGAAAACGGGGTATCGGCAATGACTCCGATAGAAGGCGAGACGCTGAAGAAAAGCTATATCAGCTACAATGTGCTCCGCCTGCCTATCATGCTGGAGTGGCAGAAGCGCATAGGATGCCATGATGCATTCCTGGCGTTAGGTCCATCGGTAGAGTACCGCTGGCACGAGCATTCCCGCTACTTCATCGGAAAGCACAAGCATACCGCAACGGGCGATATCAACCTCAACCCTATCGGCCTGAACCTGGAAGCCCGTGCCGGCTACTCAGGAGTGATGCTCTACGCCCGTGCCGGAGTAACCCCGCTGCTCAACAAGACCAAGGCTCCCGAGTGCTACCCGATGACCATCGGCTTAGGATTCAGATTGTAACATAGCTGCAATGTAGCAGAAATATAGCTGTAATGTAGCAAAACATAACTGAAACTGTCCCCATCTGAAACACCCATTCAGATGAGGACAGTTTTTTATTCGGCCAAATTCGGGAATTAAAAATGGCCAAATTCGGGAAAAATAATCAGCCAAATTCGGGAATTTGTGAAAAAAGCCCACAATTTCAGCATTTAGCCGCAAGCCTAGGATTTATCAAAAAAATCGAAAAAAGTGGCGATAAGTGTGCGAAATCTCATAAAAAAACATAGATTACGCACACCTATCGCCACTTTTTGCTGTTTACCGGCCAAACTCGGAAGTGAAACACAGCCAAATTGGGTAACAAATCACAGCCAAATTAGGTAACGAAATTCGCAAATCACGGCCAAATTGGGTAACAAAACACGGCCAAATTGGGTAATTTTGCCCATTTTTCTGCTAAAAAATGCCCGAATACCACAAACGTGGTAGCAGGAATACTACTCATATGCTATTTCAGAATCCAAAAAATCGCCGTACCTTTGCAGCGTCAATCAGAACAAACAGCATGATGACTTTCAGAAGGACATCAGAATGTCTTTCAGAAGAATGTCTTTCAGAGAGAGAACATCAATCTGATTTCTGGGCGACAGATTTATATAAATGAATAAGATTGAATATTAACGTAAAATTAAAGAAAGGACATAGATTATGAGTACAGAAAAGAAACTTCGCTTTGAGACACTTCAGTTGCATGTAGGTCAGGAAAATCCAGATCCAGCTACCGACGCTCGTGCGGTGCCTATCTACCAGACCACAAGTTACGTGTTCCGCAACTCTCAGCACGCTGCCGATCGCTTCGGACTCCGTGACGCAGGTAACATCTATGGTCGCTTGACCAACTCTACTCAGGGTGTATTCGAAGACCGTGTAGCTGCCCTCGAGGGTGGTGTAGCAGGTTTGGCTGTCGCTTCTGGTGCTGCCGCCGTTACCTACGCTCTGCAGAACATCCTTCAGAATGGCGACCACATCGTAGCTGCCGACAACATCTACGGTGGTACTTATAACCTCATCACTCATACATTATCCACACAGGGTGTAAGCTACACCATCGTGGATCCTCGCAACTTCGAGCAGGTAGAGGCTGCCATCCAGGACAATACCAAGGCTCTCTATGCAGAGACCTTCGGAAATCCGAACTCAGATGTAACCGATATCGATAAGTTGGCAGAGATTGCTCATCGCCACAACATCCCATTGATTATCGATAACACCTTCGGCACTCCATACCTCATCCGTCCTATCGAGCACGGAGCAGATATCGTGGTTCACTCAGCTACCAAGTTCATCGGCGGTCATGGTTCATCTCTCGGTGGTGTCATCGTAGATGGCGGTAAGTTCGACTGGAAGGCAAATGCCGACAAGTTCCCTACTCTCGCTAAGCCAGACCCATCTTATCATGGTGCCGTATTCGCAGATGTAGCCGGAGCAGCAGCCTTCGTAACCCGAATCCGTGCGGTCATCCTTCGTGATACCGGTGCAACCATCTCTCCATTCAATGCCTGGATTCTTCTTCAGGGCTTGGAGACATTGAGCCTCCGTGTAGAGCGTCACGTTCAGAATGCATTGAAGGTAGTAGAGTATCTGGAGAACAATCCTAAGGTGGCTAAGGTTAATCACCCAGCCGTTCCTTCTCATCCAGACCACGAGCTTTACAAAAAGCTCTTCCCTAACGGCGGTGGTTCTATCTTCACCTTCGATATCAAGGGCGGCGAGAAAGAGGCATGGGAGTTCATCGACCACCTGCGCATCTTCTCTTTGCTGGCTAACGTAGCCGACGTGAAGTCACTGGTTATCCACCCAGCAACAACCACTCACTCTCAGTTGAGCCCAGAGGAGTTGGAGGAGCAGCACATCTATCCTTCTACCGTTCGCCTGAGCATCGGTATCGAGAACATCGACGACCTGATTGAGGCTCTCGATGAGGCATTCACCTACGTAAAGTAAAAATATTAATGATTTAAATTAGAGTACAGTTATGGCAAAGATATATAAGCAGATTACTGATTTAATCGGTAAGACCCCATTGGTAGAATTGGGTAAGTATTCAGCATCCAAGGGTTTGGAGACTCCTGTGATTGCTAAGGTAGAATTCTTCAATCCTGGCGGAAGCGTAAAGGATCGTATCGCACTTGCGATGATCGAAGACGCTGAGCAGAAGGGCATCCTGAAACCAGGTGCCACCATCATCGAACCAACCAGCGGTAACACGGGTGTAGGCCTGGCTCTGGTATCAGCCGTAAAGGGCTACCACCTCATCCTCACCATGCCTGAAACCATGAGTGTGGAGCGCAGAAACCTGGTGAAGGCTTACGGCGCAGAAGTGAGATTGACCAGCGGCAAGGACGGAATGCCTGGCGCCATCAAGGCTGCCGAGGAGCTCCGCGATTCCATTCCGGGTTCCGTGATTCTGGGACAGTTTACCAACCCAGCCAATCCTGCCAAGCACTATGCCACAACTGGACCAGAAATCTGGGCTGATACCGATGGCGAGATTGATATCTTCGTAGCCGGTGTAGGAACAGGCGGAACCATTTCGGGTATCGCCAAGTACCTGAAGGAGCAGAATCCTAACGTGAAGGTGATTGCCGTAGAGCCTGCCACTTCGCCTGTATTGAACGGCGGACAGAGCGGTCCTCACAAGATTCAGGGCATCGGTGCCGGCTTCATTCCAGAGACTTACTCTTCAGAATTCATCGATGAGGTATTGGACATTCAGAACGATGATGCCATCAAGGCAGGTCGTGATTTGGCTCAGACCGAGGGTCTCTTGGTAGGAATCTCATCAGGTGCCGCCGCCTTTGCAGCCACCGAGATTGCGAAGCGTCCAGAGAACAAGGGCAAGAAGATTGTAGCCCTCTTGCCAGATACTGGCGAGCGTTATTTAAGCACTGTACTCTATGCTTTCGAGGAGTATCCATTGTAATTCACAAAAGCACCGCCATAACTACCTTTTTATATAGTTATGCGGTGCTATATGTTAATATCCCCATTTTGTATCCAGTTTCACCTCTTCGGTATGGATGACATTCTGTGTGAGCAAGGCACGGTTGCCGGAGAGGATTTTGATTTCCTGATAATTTGCAGGATAATACACCTTGCCGTTCCTGATCAGGATCCCCACCCTGTTGGGAGCAATCTCAAAGATGGCAAAACCACCTATGAAATCATGGATTTTCCGATATACCGGTTGCAGGATGATGTCATCCCCCACACGGAGTCCCCATCTTCCTGATTTCTCAAAAGGTTTCACATCCTGCAGATATTCATAGCGCTGCCTGCTGCTAAGCTCCGTTTTCTTCTTGTCATACTGCGCCACAAATACCATGTCATTATTGGGTACGACCACACCCTTTGCCTTTTTGGCAGAAGGCGGAATGGTTCCCTTTCCGGCTCTCAGTCCGGCATACATCGATGCCCAGTTCCGCTCCCTGTCAGGCAGACCAAACTTACGGTAGTTACCCACATTGTCTATGATCATGCATACCTTGTCCTTCTGCTTGTGGTTGATGCGCAACCCGCGCCCCACCATCTGCAGATACTTGGCAAGCGAGAGAGTAGGACGAGCCATTTGGATATACTCCACATCCGGACAGTCGAAACCCTCATCAAAGAGGTTCACGTTCACCATGCAGTCCAGGTCACCCATTCTGAATGCCTCCACCATCCGCTGACGGGTCTTGGCAGGAGTCTTACTGTCCAGAGCCACCGCCCTGATACCCATTGCCTTGTAATATGAGGCAATCATCTGGGCATGGTCGATGTCAATGGCATACACGATACCCTTCTTTCCGTCGGCATGCTTCACTACGCTCTCATACAGTCGCTTGATGGATTGAGGCACATTCAGTTTCTCATCCATCTCCTTGATGGAATAGTCACCATCACTGCCACGTCCTTTCAAAGAGTTGATGGTCAGCTGGTCTTGCGAGAACTGTCCGATGACCACATAGTCATAGGGTGCCAGATACCCACGTTTGATAAAATCCTTGGTAGATGGAGAGCTTATAAGACGCTCAAACAGCATACCGAACGACTCCCTCTTCATGCGGCAAGGCGTTGCTGTCATTCCCAGTTTCAAAGCATCCCTATTGCGGTCAAACAGGTCTTTGTAAGAGCGTGCCAGGGCATGATGGGCTTCATCCACTACGATCATCCCCGGTATGCAATCCGCCTTTTTCAAATCCCCGATATGCCTGCCGAGCCATTGGATAGAGAGCACACGGATTCTTACTTTGGCTTTCAGCACCATTTCTTTCTCCCCATAGTCCAGGCAGAATCTGTCCAGTGTCTGCTGCATCTGTTCTACCAGTTCACGGCGGTGCGCAACAATCCACACCTCACCCTTCTCGTAGTTATCCAGAAACCATTTCACCACCGATGCCATCACGTAGGTCTTTCCCGTACCCGTAGGCATCTGCACGATGACCGAGTTACCTTCTTCATAACCCTTCTTCTTGCGGTAACGGGTTATCTCCTTCGTGGTCAGCACGTTGATGATTTCCTCCAGCATTTTCTGCTGATAATCATAAAGCTTGATTTTCTTCATTCAAAAGAAATGTAAGTATCCGTTCAATTCCGTATTGCATATCTCAAAAAAATATTGTAACTTTGCACGGCGGCATCATTTTCCTAATTTTGAGACAAGAATACGCAGTAAGAGCATTCCATTCTCCATTCAGGCAAAGAATGAAGAAGAAGATGAAGTGACTGCGAAAGCAAAGGCTGCGTTCAAGCAACTTAGAGCGTAGCGGTTCCGAGCACCGGAGGGCGGTCACATTCTAAAGTTTAATCTTTATTAAATTATAAGTCACCTTGCACCATTTTACGCCATTATGATGTATATTTGCAGTCAGAATGTATAACTTTATAATTATCGGCTTATGGCACAGACAGCAATGACAGTCCGTATGGACAATCAGCAGAAAGCACAGTTTGATAAACTCTGCGAGCAATTCGGTATGAGTGCGAATACCGCTATCAACATCTTTGTAAAGGCAGTAATTCGCAGTAAGAGCATTCCATTCTCCATTCAGGCAAAAAATGAAGAAGAAGATAAAGTGACTGCGAAAGCAAAGGCTGCGTTCAAGCAACTTAGAGCTAAAGCAGAAAGAGGTGAAACCCCAGAGCTCACGCTTGATGAAATCAATGAAGAAATCAGAGAAGTCAGACGATTAAGAAAAGAACGCAATGGTATATGCAGTCATTGATACAAACATATTTGTATCAGCCCTTATCACTCACAACTCAAATGCTTCAACAGCTAGAGTTCTAGAAAATTTGCTCCTTCATCGTATTATACCTTTATATAATGATGACATTATAAAAGAATACGATGAAGTGCTTCATCGTGCAAAATTCAAGTTATCAGAAGAACAAATCAGCACTGTTATAGAACATGTCAAGGAAAACGGCATTGATTCATCCCGTTTTCCCTATGATGGCGAAATGCCAGATGAGGATGACCGAGTCTTCTACGAAGTGTGCCTGAGCAAGGAAGACTCCTTCTTGGTAACTGGTAATCTCAAACACTTTCCAAAAGAACCGCAGGTGATTACAGCTGCAGAAATGATGGAAATCCTAGACAACGAACTATAAGCTGTCATTACAGTAGGTGTCGCCAGCTCTCGTAGTAGGCGACACCTGTAACCACGCTAACGAGGTGTTATCATTTACTACAGACGATATCATTTGAATAGTACCGTTTGCTTCGATACGAACGGTATCAATTGCAGTGACAACATGGTACAATTCTGTGCTGTCTTCAATTAATGTCCAGCATCACCTTTCTGCAACATGGTTTCGATTCGGTCATTCAACTCTTCATGATAACTTTCAAAGTCTATCAAATCCGCTCGCCCTAAAGTGGTATACATAAGATAATGCGGTATTTTATGAGATGTGTCAACATGGATACCTTCCACATCCAAACCTGCATGTAGTTCTTCATATACCTTTCTTCGGCAATCAAAGATCATTGACCGAGTCAAATATTGCGTACTTAAACCATTGACAGCTACATCAACTATACTTTTTTTGGTATTCTTATAATAATTGTAGAAAGCTTGATGTATGTAAGAACTGCGCAAAATATGACTTATGAAAGCGAGCCAGTTTTTGTGTATACTTTGACTAGAGGCAACAGAAAGCTGTTCAAGTAATCTTAAATATACAGTAGATGACTCACTGACATCAAGAGGAAGGTATGAAGATGTAACCGCCAAAGATCCAGACTGTACGAAACCATTGGCCAATGTATTCACCATATTATATGTAGGTGCCGTATTGCAAGCCGAAAGGAAAACCAGCGGAACTTGGATATGATGTTCAATTATATCCTGCGGATAGATTCTTTCATCACCCATAAGCAGATAAGATTGGTGGGATTTTTCATCATAATTACCGTGAGTATCAATAACTAATAGCTGAGGGGCTACTTCTTTCACCACATCAAAGAACTGCTGTTTATTTACACAATATTGTGTTGTAAATCCATGTTTCTTAGCCAAATCATCACATTCATTTTGATAGTAAACAAATGCTTCATCCCTCGTACCATAAACTACCAACGTATGTTTCAGAATATCTTTTGGTATTCTATATTTCTGTACTTCATTGACAACATAGTGCATAAGATTACCTTCCAGAGGAAACTCTGCAATTCTGCAAACATCATGGGTGAATCCCAAAGGAATACCATCTATAGGAAGCCACTCAATTGGCAAGTCAGTAATTGCAATAATCTGTTTAGTACACTCTTTCAACATTTTCTGCGCATCTTGTGAAAGAGAACCTTCTACAATTTTTGCACCAACCTGCTTCATTATTTTCTCTAAGCTCTCCTTATCCTTTGCATTACACAACCTTTCAGAAATACTTGGAGCAACAAATGATAGTTCACGATTAATTTCAACGCCTTGAAACGGTAATCTCAAATAAGGAGAGAACTTATAAGATGCATGTAGTTGCCCAACTATATCCAAAAATCGTCCTCGAGGGAAAAACACAAAAGAATAAGCAGCAGTTACCCTTTCTAAAGAAAGTACAGCATCACCCTCTTCTATGTGAAAATCAATCGTGTAATTTTTATTCGTAGGTTGAGATAGTACATACCGAAGAGATTTCTCAACATTGTCATAACCAGGAACATGAATATTCTTCAAATAATCTCTCATATCCTTATGTGTAAAAGGAAGAGTTATAATTAAAGGAGAATTAACCTGATCCAATGTTACATGAGTTTTATGTAAAGGATATAGAGCTTGTGTCTCAATATCCATCATTTTGATTATTTGAAGAATCAACTTGTTCTGTCTTTCAAAAGTATCTGATTGCCTACACGCTTCTCCTGCATCTCTCAATCTGTCTTCCTTACTATATTCATTCATTAAATAGTTCCAGTCACCCAACATACTATGACTTGTCAAGGTATTGATAACTGTTGGATTGAAGGTCAGCCCATTATCTATATCTTTAATACACTCTGGCACATAATAAGGTCTTTTTACCTTAGAAAAATCAACATATTTAGGAGCCAAGGTCTTCAAGTAGTCTATAGCCTCACGAGAAGAAGAAAAGACGTTACCCCATGTAAACCAAGCCTTTTGGAATTCATTTACCAGATACAAACATCTCTCATTATGTTTATTCTTCAAAGCAGCCGCTATTTCGTCTAAACAATTCAATGTTTCGGTACAGATAAAATAGACATTAACTGCCTCATCCTTCTGCATTACCGGCAATGGTCCTGCAATACGAATCGTATCTGCATAAATGAATGTTACCAAATAACCACTTCTTTCTCCTGTATTAAGAACTACCTGATAGTAATCACCCCCCATTACAAGATGCTCAAAAGTCTGAGGATAGAGTCCAAATGAGAATAAGAAGAAATGTGTAAGTTCCTTTGGAACAATAAATGCAGGATTATTCCTTGAAGGTCGTTCACCTAGGACAAAATTATATTGGATTGGATGTAATATTTGCATTGCTAAATATCAATCAAGAATAACTATAACTGCCGATTTTCAAATACCCAAAAACTCCTCAAAAGACCAAGAAGACCAATTGAGTGTAACTAAAGGCTTCAAAGGAGCAATATTGCGTAGACTTTTTAATGATCTTAATCTCCTAAGCGATTTCAAAGGTTTCAAATGACGTAACGGCTTAAGCATTCCTCCCGTAGCATACTCAGAAAAGAACACATAGTATCCATTAACATCAATTATCCAATTGTTATGCAACCAACCTAGGCAGTATCCGCTGTAAGACCAGACCTTTTCTGCATGAAAAAACGTCAGCAAGAACCAAGTTCTTACCAAAGCTTGCAAGGCATACCATGATTTCACCGCTTTATTTCCTAACTTCCAAGTAGGTATAAATCGCATATTCTCTATATACTTATCATACGACACGAGAACAGCCGTCATACCTCCCTTTGTCTTCTTAGATACTCCCAAGAAAAGGACTTTTGAGGATAAATCTTTATTTATATATGACATAAGTTGCTTGATTTTAATTTTCTCTGTTTCCATTTATATCAGCTATTTGTTTTCAAATATTCTTTCCATTGTTTCAGTCTTGCTATTTCCATAGAATCGTCTCCATCTCTTGCCACTCTGATGCGGATAATTTCTATATTCTGTTTTGTATAGACACAAATTTTCTTTCCCAATTTCAGAATCGGTGTAGGGCTTCCTTTTTGAATAATCTCATCAATATTTGTATAAAGATGTTTCTTTGAACCATCCAACAAAGTCATGTTCTTAATAACTTTATCGCTCTCGTCTGCCAACTGAGTATCCATCTTGAGCAAATCAGATTGTTTTATGACATAAACAACAGAATAAGCAGAATTGTTTTCTATCACTGGTATTTTACCATAAGAACACGTATTGTTAGTATAATCATACGTCAAAATTGATTTCTTATTATACTTCACATCTATGCCACCCAAGTAAACACCCATGGATAAGATAAGGCATTCCTTCGGAATTTGCAGTTTATCCAAGGCAGCAAACAGATTCTTCTCACTGATGCGTAAATCTGCAAGAGGCTCTAAAAGTGAATAGCAACCATCAATGTATCTTGCAACTTTCGTATTCAAGGCTTGCAATATGACTTCAGGGAAATTACTCCATCCTTTATATCCATCCTTGCTGCTTATATCTGCGTCCAACTGATGTTCAATTGTCATTTCGATACTTGTAGCCCCCCAGTTTTTCTTTTCCTCTTCATTAGGCATATCTGCCAAAACCTTGCTTTTATTGTCAGCTTCTGCCAGCAGAGACTTCAATTCTTTAAACTTATCGGTATCTAATTCAGGATTGTTAATATGGAACCTTATCCTTGCATTTATCTTTTCTATCAATCCATCTAAGAGTTTTATCACTTCGCTTTTTTCTGGAGTTACAGGAAGATGGATTTCCGATATACGATTGTCATCATACCAATAATTTACAGTATGAAGAATCCGTTCCACAGTTTCTTTTAAATCCTTTAATCCTCTTAAGTCATAACCATCTATATTTGGCAATTGCATAGGATCGCAATAGCCGATATTATAGTCATTATAACTGAAAAGACGCATAATCAACAAAGTAAAATAGCGATACAATTGCAGCAATATTGTTTGGTCAGAATTAACATCATTGGATATTCCATTCATTTGATATTTACCAGTAAGCTCCCAAGGTCTGTCGGATAGACGCTCAAATCTAACCACATAGAAGAATATTTGATTTAAAGACCCAGGTATCAAATCAAATTTCCTTGGACTAACATTATCTGTCGTTGATATATAATGTAACCAATCATTTTTTCGCTGATACACCAGCATGGCACCCAAAGCATGATGAAATTCCAAAAAACGAGCTTGATTTTCAAATACATATTTCGAAGCATCACTTCGCAGATTTTTGACAATAAGACCGCAATATGAGATAGCAGCAGACCAATATTGCTGAAACCATTCCGTATTCTCAGATTCCATTATTTTATTTAGTGAATGCCAAATTGTAGCATAGTTGTTTTCGCCATTAAATCCCTTGCAAAATATATTATAGTATACTTGTACCAAGATGTTGTCATAGCATAATGGCTTCAATGTTTCATCGGTTGACAAGTCTGTAATCCGTATAAAAGTATCTTGCAAAAGTGAAGACAGATTATAGTATTCATACCCCACAGGTATCTGCTCTAATGTTGCAGCATTTACTAAATACCCCTTGCTAATCCTATAAACATCCATGTTGTTTCTTTCACATGAATACCTCATCAAATCCACAGAAGCCATCAGCAATTCTCTATCAACAGGAAGATGCTGTGATTTAGGACATTCAAATAGAAGCCTACTCAAATCATCTGGATTATAATATGTTTGGATAAATCGAAACATATAAAGCATAACAAATACTAATGCTAAAACAAATAAGCAATGTATTGTTTCTACCCCTATATTTAGAATGCTATTATCAGAAAAAAGCATAATAAAAGGAGCTAAAAATGAAATGATTATAGCCGCTATCAATAAAAGTCGATACAGCTTGAACACTGGTGCTTCTTGGAATCGTTTTGCCAGTACCGTTGATTGGTATTGATCGTCAATCTTCCTTATATTCTCCAAGAGCAAAGGATAGCAAATACCAAGTATAGTACCTATCAACGATACCAAGAAGCTGAAAGTATAATTTGTAAAGTCCCAACTCATACCCATAAGGCAACTATCATTTATGTACTTTATCAACAATTACTATCACAGAATCAGATTTCATCTCTTGAAGATTCTTTTGAATACTCTTCAAGCTATCAAATATCTTTTCATTCAATGTATCAGACAACTCTATCTGTATATTTATCGCCTCAACAGGAGTATTCTGTTTTGGTGTCTCACTTGTCAGACGTTCAATAACAGACCAAGAACATCTGCATATCAAGAAGCTCAGAACTACGAATATCAAAGATAAGACAAAAATAAACCAGTTGTTCTTAAGTACAGTTTTCATTTCCATTCAATAAAATTTTGCCAGACTCACCCAATCACCTCGCATAAAATCGGGGATACTAAATTCCATCCCAGAAAAGTCGCTCATAAAATTGGGAGCTGGAATTGTTCACGCACATATAATACTATTTCCCCAATATTCTTTTATTACTTTATCTATAGTCTCAAAATCCAAATACTTGTCTGCAAGGAGTTTTCTATCCTTTTTCTGCAACCACAAAACTTCAGCCTTATCATCTTCCAATAATTCAGTCATTCTTGACTTGAAATCATCCACTCCAGAACATTCAGAAATGTCTATCAGAGGAAATACATGATAATCAATCAAATAATAATTTTTCATTTCCAATTCATGATCTGTATATATGCCATACATATAATACTCATCAAATCTTTAAGTATTACACAAAGCATTCTTCCAACTATGCAACTTAGAATGTTTTTTAAGCTCACCAAGAATCAGTTGAACATTTTCTCTTACAAAGCAAACAGGAGTATTCATATAGTTGTAATAACTAATCTTGTCATAACCTTCTTTTAAATCAAGAAGTTTTTGAGCTGCACGGCAATACTCATCGTGGCTTGGTTCATTTATATTCTTCACTCTATACAGCAGATATTTTCCATCTTTCTGGCTCAAGGGAGATTGTCCGTGGATAGACAATCTTTCCTGAGCCCTAATTAATAGTACTTTCATTTTTTATAAAGTATTACTGATATGCATAGGCTGTATCTCATCAAAAGAGTGATTATGGTAACAATACGCTCCTGACAAATCATATCTATGTCCAATGCTTTGATAAGTTCCTTTCTGAATTATATATTTTTCACCAAGCGAATAGAAGACTAAAGCAAGGTTATTATCTGAAAGATATTGATCCAAATACTCCTTTCTCATGGCCAATCCATTCATTTTGCCGATGGAAAAGTTCCTTGCCACAATTGTATTATCACTTTTAGCTCTGATAACACCACGCTCTGCGGTATATAAGTTTAATGCTTCCATTACAAAGTGATTCGGCATACTAACTTCTTTCAAATACATTTCCGTTTCATCCAACCCAATCCATTCTTCCTGTAATTGGGCTTCGTATGAAAGATTGATTTTAAAGGTTGCTCCTTTACCAGGATTTTCCCAATCATCAACATCACGAAGAGTTCGCTTATAAGTTTCAGCCCAAGGGTATTCGTTCCAAAGATAATCTATGCTACCATTCCTGCGTTCAGGCATCCATCGTCCATAGAAATTCTGCATAGCAGCCCATCTCCAAAAAATCTCAAGTTCCTTATACTTGATAAAAGCTGCATTAGAGAACAAAAACAAATCCTTTACTGTGTCTTCTTCTGCATCAAGCCTATAACCATCATAGCACGTCAACACTATCCATTCTGAGCCATCAGTATCTTTCACCATTAGCCTTGGTTTCTGAATAGGATGATTCTCAGAAAGCCACTGTTCATTAGTTACCATTTCCACATTCTCCAACTCGTCTGCTTGAAACGAAGTGTAAGCCTGCGTATCAGAAGCATTCAATATGGTTGGATCTATTCTTGAATATTCTCTTGTATGCCATGGATAAGGAGTTGGCTCTATGTCGTTTTCTGTCGGAGAATACAAATAGTTACAACCATCTGCAACCTTGAAATGGTCGCTCAATAATGCATCAGCCTTGTACAAAGCCAACCAAAGATATTTCTTTCCAAAACGCTCTGTCAGGTTATTGTACCTTCCTTCGGAATAAACATTGTCATCCAATTTACCTAAGTCATCATTCCAGCGGAAATCATGCTTGGCTATATTGGCAACCATCAATATAACATCTGCAAGTAGCAGAGTCTTAACGTGAGTACCTTCTTTTTTCAAAAAAACATCACTGTTTGCACGGCTATTTGTTCCTATAATATACCTTCGGAAATCAGAAAATCCATAAAGTGTTTCATACATCTTCCAAGAACCGTTACTTAAGCCAAAATAATCCTTAGATATTTCTTCAGCCTTGTCAACAACCAAATCATAAGGATTCTTAGAAACGAAAGGTGGGCTTATAGCACTAAAGTGAGTATTTATTCCATTCAGTTTATCGGCCAAATCCAAAGTCAACATAGTCCATTGGCGCACCAATATATCTTCAGGCGCTTTATGGTCTTGGTAAAAGAACCGCAATATCAAATCAGCAATCTTAGCAGCATCGGTTGCATCATGTTTTCTAAGCAAATATCCATAGATGGCAGAAGTGACGACTTGTACAACGTATGGGTCATTACAATCAAAGAACTCATTAAGTGCAAAAAGAGCCATTTGAGGTTTATTGCCGAAAATTTCAACCAACTTTCTCATAACAACTCCCCTGACATACGGATGGGGAGAGGTACACATCCAACAAAGCAAAATAACAATTTTACTCCATCCTTCATCTGTATCTTCACGTGGAATTATGTCAATGAAGTCTGCAAACCTTTGGGCATCCAACCGATGCGAATACTCCTGATTTACCATTGTTGACCAAGCCAAGTCCCGATAGACCATATCAGCCTTTTTTAATACATGATGGGCTGACATAAAGACATCCAACGTTAAGTCTTGCAGAAAATTATGCAGTATTTCAACGCTGAAGATGTTGTTTTTCTGCATCCATTCAAAGATAGCTTGATTATTTTTCCCATGGTGTAGTAAACTGTCAACTATAGAACGATACATTTTTTTCGATTCTTTCCGTTCCAATAATTGAGGAGTAAGTTCCCATTCAGATAACAAAGCAATGATGAAACGGCGATAGCTTGCATACTCCCTATGCGTACCTTTCTCAAGTATAAAATCTACTTTGGCTGCATCAGTCATTTTATTATGCGCAAATATATCTGCCATCAGAAAATCACCCATTTTCTGGTATCCAAACATAAGCCGTTCACCCTGTTGCCCCGTAGATAACATCAAGTTCTCCTTCAATATCCAGTTCAACAGATTGTTCGACCACGTTCTGTTTCTGCATATTTGATCAGCATAATGCCTTGCTTTCTGACGGGAAATATCACGACATTGATTGTAGTACAGCGAGTAATTGGCAAATTTCATGAGTGCATTTTCTGTCACATTACGATGAGAGTCTTCATCCACGCCTTTTGAAACTAGGTCATTACGGTATTTGATATATTGATGGAAAAGGTCAGAATAAGTGAAGTCGTCCATCATATATCGCAGATTATGACTTGCAACAACGCAAAACATGGTCAGAAACAGAGGTTCGCTAAATTCCGCAAAATATCTCTTTTGAATATTACCATCAGTATCGTCTATCTGATAATGAGCAAAATACTTTTGTATAGCTTCTTGCGTATTATCTTCAAAACCACTGAGTTCTATTATGTTGCATGGAATACTCAAATCGAATTCTTCGTCTTCACGATAGGTAATCAGCAGTTTGAGCCTGTCATTCTGTTTGAGTAAGGTTTCCATTCTCTTCATCGCCACGTTCCAAAAGTTCTCCGTAGCACCCTCATTCAATGCATCTATAATAATAAGAGCGTTGGAATCCTCGTCTATCATCTTGTCGTTGAGTTTTTGAAGAGCATTCTCACCAATGCCCATCATGCTATATAATTGGGTTTCGAAATCTTGATCTTCAGAAAATCCACTACCAAACATCAGATAAACATTCATCTCTTTGCAGAGCCTTTCTGCTGTGGCACACACATAATGTGTCTTTCCCATTCCCGCCTTTCCTCGAAAAAGAACCATCTGATTTTTACTCCTCTTCCACTGCTCAATAAGTGTTGGAAGTTTTGAAAAAGAGTCTTGAAAGAATTTTAGAGTGAACGAAGTAAATTCTTTTTCTTCATGTTCATTTTTCCAGTCATACAGCTTTTCCAACAGGTCTTCGTAATATCCTCTTGGATACCCTTGTAAGATATCACTAAAATCAAAATGATAAGTTAAGGCATCTGACTCTATTTGCTTCAGTTCTTTCTCTACATTGGTCATTGATGGCCTAAAAGCAAACAAATCCAATGCTTCGTCCATTTTAGCATTACTAACATGCAAATCTCTATTATATCTCAATGCAGCATATCCTACAGCCTTTTCCACTTGCCTTTGGCTTGTACCTCTACCACAAGGCGAAAAGTCCTCACTTTGCCAATCCTTGGAAACAACCACATTGTGGTTTTCAAATCGGGTAGCAAGGCTTTTGATAGAAGCATACCCCAAACTTCCGCCAAGCTGGTTGACAGTTATTCCTATCACTGAACCTTTTTCATTGAGGACAGGAGACCCAGAGAATCCTTTATAAGAAGTGAAAGCCAAAGAATCAGTTCTTACGACAGTTGTATCATAGTCTTCCTTTCTGTTACCGAGTCTGTCCTGCACCTCCATGCTAATGATATCGGAACAGTTGCCAAACTCCTTCGGATAACCAACTATGGTAAGCTGTCTGTCCTCATTAAACTCCGCAGCCAGCAACTTTAAGTAATCCTCTTGCTGATAATCCTTGCATCTTAGCAACACAACATCTACATTGATACCTTCTTCCGCAATATACTCCACATCACAAAGCACCAGTTTATCAGTAGAGATAATGACGGGGACACCATTTACTGCATTTTGTGCAACAATATGTCGAGCTGTAACCAATGTATCCGGAGCAATAAAGAAAGCTGTTCCTCTTTCATTGTCACATCTTACAGGAACAACAGAAGCATAAATAGCCTTTCGTATATCAATAGGATACTTCATACTCATTTGCATTAGCTGTTATTGAATAATGTAGCTTATCTTTCAAAGATTCGTTACTGGCAAGCGACTTCAATACATCATTTTCTCTATTGTATCTGATTTCCCGATGAGATAAATCTTCAGGAAGTGGAGCAATGATAATACGAGACAAGGCTTGGTAACTTGGTCTGGCATTTGCACCTCCTGTTACAAAATAACGTTCGCTATCAGCAATACTTACCAATTCTTTAGATGTACTATGCGCACTTCCATGATGCGATATTTTGATGGCATCAAACAATACAGGCTTTGGGGTATCTTTATAAACATCCCCGATTTTTTTCACTACCTGGTCAGGATTAGCATCTCCCATAAACAAGATTCGATGACCTTTATGCTCCCATATAAATGCAATGGAGGTTTCATTTGCCGGAGACAATCCCTTCATTTTTTCATCCGCATAAAACTTCAAGGTATTCTTATCAAGAACCTTAGAAGATACAGGCTCCTCATCTAGTCCTTCATAATCTTCTTGTTCCATTATACGCATCAATGATTCGTATATGGTTTCCTCCTTTTTATAATCTTCTTTTTTCTGCTTGTATAACGTTTTCCAAAATAGCAATCTATATTTCTGATCCAAGTCATCCAAAGCTTTCTTGGCTGGAGAAAGAAAGATGAACCTTCCCATATCATTTTCCAAATCAATAGCCAAAGAATTTTCAGTGATATACTCTCTTCTCCATGCCCTTTTCCAATTGTCGTTTTCTAATATCAATTCTGCAAGAGACATAGAAGTTTCAGCATTAATTCTCTGCTCTAGCATATCCACCACAGCGGGTAAATGACCGTAAACTCGCTTCATATTCTCCACCATCTTCTCATCCCATTCCTGCAAATCATCAGATGTCCGCTGATGACAATTATAAAAGATATGATTGATGGTTAGATTGGGCTTGTTTTTAAGCATCTCTATCAAACCATTGATATGATCATTATCTATATGTGTAACAATCAGATAGTCAATATAACTATGAAAATCATTCACGATATAGTCATTAACTTCTTGAGTATAGAGGCCACAATCTACCATGATATGTATTTCCTTGTCGTCATTCTTTAACAACAAGGTAATACAATCACCAGAACCTACATAGAAAGATTTAAATTGAAAAAACATAGGTTTATGCTTCGCTAACTTTCACCGAGTGATACAAGCGGTACTATTTGAGCGCTATGATCACCTTTGCGATGGCATACGCCGCATCAGGACGGTTCTTTACTAATATCTGTGGAATGGATTTCTTATGCCAACACTCCAACAATCGAAGTTGACACATGAAATCCTCATTGCCCTTTGACTTGAATCACGGCCTCCTCCACCTCTTCCTGCTTAGAAGGTAAATCACCGTTAGAACGTAACTACTGATTTTCAGCAGTTAGCACATCCAATATTTTTCAAAAAAACATGTTATCAATTGGTATTGCCAGAGCTGCCAATTAGGCAGCCTTGACATTCACCTTTTTGTTCGAGTTATAATTACATGGGATTAGGGACATGAAGTCTTGCTCCCCCTCCATCAGTCGGGTGAGTATATCTTCTATATAATCGCCAAAATTAATGTCATTCAACTTGCAGCTCTCAAAAAGTGAGAACATAAAAGCTATGTTTTCCGCACCTAATTACCTTTACACCCATGAAAGAAAGAATATCTCCACCGCCTTCTCCACCTGCCCTTGCTTCAAAGCCTACATATTCCGGAGCACCACCCGAATGCAGTGGGTCTGCCACCATCTCTTTAGAAGTTACGACAGAAAGTAAATCACCGTTAGAACGTAACTACTGATTTTCAGCAGTTAGCACATCCAACATTTTTCAAAAAAAGCATATTATTAATTGGTATTGACAGAGCTGCCAATTAGGCAGCCTTGACATTCACCTTTTTGTTCGAGTTATAATTACATGGGATTAGGGACATGAAGTCTTGCTCCCCCTCCATCAGTCGGGTGAGTATATCTTCTATATAATCGCCAAAATTAATGTCATTCAACTTGCAGCTCTCAAAAAGTGAGAACATAAAAGCTATGTTTTCCGCACCTAGCCAGTCATAATCCACTGTCTCCTCCTTACAATACTTGCGCAAGCTACGACCTTTACGATTTTGGTTGTAATCCTGCATCACTTTTTCGAAATATTCCCTTGTTTCCATTATCAAACTGTTTTGATTACGGATGCAAAGGTAATATATTATATAGGTACCGCCATACGGGCTAACGGTGATTTACTCATTGTCACCGATTACAACCTCGGCGAACTTTGGCTTGCTGTTTAATTGTTTCTTGATTGCTAGTAGTTACACTTATTTGTTATATTTTACATTGTTTTTTACTTACTTGATAAGTATCAAATCAAAGTACATTAGACGAGTCTTTAATGGCTTATCAGAAACAATACCTCTATATGATTTTTCCTGCTCTTCTGTGCAGAACATAAAATCAAAACCATTCTTCTTATAAAAAGCCACAGGCACATCTTCATTATAGGCATCAACTACCAAATAACGACAGCCCGTTTTATTATATGGTTCAACAAACCAAGACTTAATAAAGTCCATTACTTCTGTTCCTATATAAAGATGTTGAAATTTTGTCGAAATTCCCAATCTTCCTATAAGTACAGCAGGATATATCAAATCCGGTTTTATATGAGGAACATGCTTTCCAACCTTTTTCTTTCTCGCATTAGGCAAGTATTTTGTGAAAATACTGGCATTTGAGACCGTAAAGGCACATACAATATCAGCCTTGGATTCCTCAAGATAATAGCAGTAAGATTTACCAAACAAGTTGTCGGCATAAGACACAGCATCATTATGGAAGAATCCATCCAAGTCTTCATTGCCACATGAAAATGAAATAGATTCTTCCAATATTTCTTTTGTCAATGGTGAAAACACCGTTTTGTTTGCTAAAAATCCCATAATACTAACTTAAAATTTTGCTTTTGCCAAAATAGCCTTCATCTCAGCACGTTGCTTTGAGAAATCTATGCTACCACGCTTCTTCAATGTTTCTTCAGCTCTTTCTCTGAAAGCTAAAGCCTCGTCACCTGTCAGCATTGGGATACCACTAATTGCTAATGCCATAATCTTATCTCCTATTATTTAGTTTATATAACTTGCCGTCAAAATTATGCTTTTTTCCCGAAACCACCAAGAAAATCACAAGAAATCTGCAAGTTATCAGCAAATTAGCCTCAAGACAGTAATCTATAACCCCATTATAGCAAGCTCCCATACTGTCTCCACCTTTCTCCAGGCGGTCCCAGCCCGCACAACATGGCGCAGGGCTTTGATGCCCCGCCAACCTTATAGCGCAGCGGTTCCGAGCACCGGAGGGCGGTTACACCCTTCCCTTTTCGAGAAGGGAAGGCTTGGTTAGGATGTGGAGCTCTCCTTGCAGGAGAGACGGAGAGGTAGAAAAGTCTGCACCGGAGGGCGGTTACATCCTCTCTCTTCGGGCAAGAGAGAGGCTTGGTGAGAGATGTGGAGCCTTCCTTAATGGGAAAAAGCGATGCCAGTGAGTGCAATGAAAACTCGCTTTCAAATTGCCGAGTGCAGCTCGCTTTATCAACTAAGAAGGACGGGATGATTTTAGGAAAAAGACATTATCTGTCCTTATACATATTCTCATAATACTTCTGATACTCCCCAGAAGTAACATGGTCCATCCATTCCTGATTTTCAAGATACCATTTTACGGTCTCTTCGATTCCCTCCTCAAACTGGAGAGATGGCTCCCAACCCAATTCCTTCTGCAACTTTCTAGAATCGATGGCGTAACGCATATCATGACCCTTTCTGTCTGTTACATAAGTGATGAGATCCATATCCTCGCCTTCCTTTCTACCGAGCAATCTATCAACAGTCTTGATAACCACCTTGATGATATCAATATTCTTCCACTCGTTGAAACCACCGATGTTGTAAGTCTCGGCAATCTTACCCTTGTGGAAAATCATATCGATGGCACGGGCATGATCCACTACATACAACCAGTCGCGCACATTCTCACCCTTACCATATACAGGCAATGGCTTGCGATGACGGATGTTGTTGATAAATAACGGAATCAACTTCTCAGGGAACTGGTATGGACCGTAGTTGTTAGAGCAGTTGGTTACGATGGTAGGCATACCGTATGTATCGTGGAAAGCACGCACGAAGTGGTCTGAGCTCGCCTTAGATGCAGAGTATGGAGAGTGAGGATTGTACTTGGTTGTCTCCAGGAAGAACTCCTCGCCGTAAGCCTCGTGGTTCTTACCGCTGGATGCCTTGGTAGTGAAAGGAGCAGGAATGCCCTCAGGGTGAGTCATCTTCAATGCACCGTAAACCTCATCGGTAGAGATGTGGTAGAAACGCTTGCCCTCGTAACCCTCTGGAAGACTCTCCCAGTAAATCTTTGCCGCCTGGAGCAGAGACAGGGTACCCATCACGTTGGTATGAGCAAAAGTGAATGGATCCTTGATACTTCTATCTACGTGGCTCTCGGCAGCGAGATGGATGATGCCATCCACCTGATAGTCCTGCATCAGCTTCAACATCAGGTCGAAATCGCAGATATCGCCCTTAACGAAAGTATAGTTAGGCTTGTCCTCGATGTCCTTGAGGTTAGCCAGGTTACCAGCGTATGTCAACTTATCGAGGTTGATGATGTGATACTCAGGATATTTATTCACGAAAAGTCTTACAACGTGTGAGCCGATGAAACCAGCACCGCCCGTGATAATGATATTCTTCATTTCAATTATTTCTTTTTAAGATTAGCAATACATTTTTCTAAAGAATCCACCCAGTAAGGAACCTTAACACCAAAGGTCTCCTTGATGGTACGCTTATCCAATACGGAATAAGCAGGACGAGTTACAGGAGAAGGATACTCCGAACTATAACATGGCTGGATATCGCATTCCGCATGACCGGCGATTCTTGCAATCATCTGGGTGAAATCATACCAGGAGCAGACACCCTCATTTGAAAAATGATATACTCCATCATATTCATCCTGGCTCTGGGCAGCCTTTACCTTATCCAATATGGTGATGATGGCATTCGCCAGATCGAGCGCGTAAGTAGGAGTACCGCACTGGTCGAAGACTACTTTCAACTGAGGCTTGGTTGCCGTCAGATTAAGCATTGTCTTGCAGAAGTTCTTGCCAAACTCAGAATACAGCCAGGCCGTACGGATAATCACGTAATCACAGCCTGTAGCCATAATCTTCTGCTCACCATGAAGCTTAGTAGTTCCATATACGCCAGTAGGAGTTCCCTTCTGGTCAGGATTACATGGCACATTATAAGGTTCCTTACCAAAGACATAATCTGTAGAGATCAGGATGAGCAGGCCATCAACCTCCTTCATCGCCTTAGCCAGATTCTCTGGAGCATCCGCATTGAGTTTTTCTGCCAATGCAGCCAGTTTCTCATCAGTCTCGCAAGCATCCACATTGGTCCATGCCGCACAGTTCACGATGGCTTTCACATCATTCTCCTTCACCATCTTGCGGATGGCATTCATATCAGTGATATCAAGGAAAGTAGTTTCCAGACCTTCCACCTGATTGACATCGGTAAAGATATAATGATCTGTTGTATTTTGGCTAACGATGCGCATTTCATTACCTAGCTGACCATTAGCACCTGTTACTAAAATATTCATGACCTAGTATTCTAAATTCTTCTTTAATGTCTGATTGCCTTCATCCAATATCGAAAGCAGATATCTTCCATAATCATTTTTGAGCATAGGCTGTGCCACCTCACGAAGTTTCTCAGCCGTAATCCAACCCTGGCGGTATGCGATTCCTTCCAAGCAAGCAACCTTCAAGCCTTGACGCTTTTCCAAGACTTCGATAAAGGTTGAAACCTCCTTTTGGCTAAAGGGAGGCAGAGGGTTTCAAAAGTGCATACCCTCCAATCATCCCATAACATACCAGCGATATGAGAAAGGCAATCGCCATACTGCCAGTTGTATCCGCAATATACCCCATGATTACAGGAGCAACCGCACCACCCACTATCGTCATGATAAGCAACGAAGAAGCAAGCTTGGTCTTTGTACCCGCATCCCTCAATGCCAGCGAGAATATCGTCGGAAACATGATACTCTCTCCCAGATACAGGGCGAAAAACGCAATGAGAGATAAGGTTCCGCTACATACCACCACAATCAATGTGGCAACAAAGGTGAGGATGGCACAGGTCAGCATACCGAAACCGAATGCCATCACTCGCATCGGCTTCTCCTCCACCATCTCGTTCGTATCCGCCTCATGCGCTCTCCTTGGGTCCGGCAACTTGATTCTTGACAGGACCAGTGCCACAGCAAGCACGAAGATACCCACCAGGGCATAAGGGATGGCGATGTTGACACCCGAGAACAGAAGCTGACCGCCAACCAGCGGTCCCACAATCCATCCGATACCATTGAGCGACTGCGACAGGTTGATTCTGCTCTCCGCCTTGTCAGGATGTCCCAGTACCGTAGTATAAGGATTCGCACTCGTTTCCAGACAGGTCAGACCGCATCCTATCACAAACAGCGACAGAACGAAGAAGTAGAAACTGTTGATCCTGCTTCCCGGTATGAACATCAGGGCACCGATACCGAAGAGCACCAGTCCTGTTATCACTCCCCTCCTGTAGCCCCACTTCCGGATAATCCATCCGGCAGGCAGCGCCATCAGAAAGTAGGCACCATAGACAGCAGCCTGCGTCAAGGCCGACATCGCCTTGCTGATATGGAACGACTCCTGGAAATGCGGATTCAGCACCTCCAGGATGCCATGGGCAAAGCCCCACATGAAGAAGAGACTGCTGATGATGAGGAAGGGCACCAGATAGTTATGCCCTTCGTATCTGAAGATGGATGGCTTCATCATGATTCTCTGCAAATTTAAGACTGTCCTTTACTACCAGTGCCAGATAACCACCGCCACCGGCTCCCGGCATCTTCCATGCCAGAACCTCCTCCATACGGCCCAGGAACACAGATACCGATAGAATCCTGGGCACCAGAGATGATACCATCGTGACGCTCCGGATTGTTCTCAAAGCAGAATACCAGTCGGGCGAGCATCTCCGGATCCATCTTCGGCAACTTCACCGGCCATATCTTCTGAATCATCTTACGGGTAGAGGTGGACAGACCGCAGCGGTCGCGCACCTCAAAGGTCGATTCCAGCGAGATGGTAATCAGACCCACCTTCAGCGTTCACCACAAACACATCCGGTTTCACCTTATCAAGAGTTGGCAGGAAATCGATGACTCCGCTTCCCTCATTGATATACGCATCCTTCACCGCCTTGATATTCTTGACCATGAATAGCCTTTCCTCCTGCGGAAACATAGGCTTGCGATGCTTATACTCCAGATAAGTAGCATCCGATCCGATACCCACATACAGGTCACCATATCGTGATGCCTGCTGGAAAAACTCCACATGACCGGAATGCAGTAGGTCATAACACCCGCTCACAAAAACTTTTTTTGCCATAAACTTTATAAATAGTTTACGGTTTACAGTTTGCTATTAACCGTAAACCGTAATTTGTAGATTTTAAATTATCGTCCCCCTCGGAGGTCCCATCTCGCACAATCTGACATAGACCGCTTGGGTCCTTCATCTTTAGAGCTTAGCAGTTCTGAGCACCGAAGGCCGGTTATATTCCCACCTTGTGAGGAGGAAAATGGGTGGAGCCTTCTTTTATGAGGGAAAAAGAAGGATGGTTTGATTTTAGGAATACAATATTTTCCATCCATTTACGTTTTATCAAAAAGCAATGAACTATAATATATATATGAAACATCTTTATCAATATCTCCGGCTCCTTCTTTGGCGAATTCTTGATGCCATAGACCGCAAGCTCGGTCCAGGACCAGGCGACCATCGCCTCTAACCCACATTCATGACAAAGTTTTACATAAACTTTGCCTTGATGAACTGTGGCACCTTCCAAGCCATTTTCATCAGCTTTGTCAATGTTACAGGCTTGAAGCCATAGCCAGAATAAACCCTGATGTCCTCATCCCACATTTTCTTACGCTTTGCAGAATCGGTACTCATACCACCCATGCGCATTCTTGTTACGAACTCAGGGAGATACGCTACCTTCAGATGACAGTTATACAGATAGTTCACCAGAAGGTTGGTATCAGCAGCAATCTTGTAGCTCTCATCATAGAGACCGCATTTCATCATCACCTCACGCTTGATATAGCAAGTAGGATGCAATGGCAGCCAGCCACATCTCACCTTCCATCGAGCATACTTGCCTCCAATCCATTTTCTCACCACCTTATTCGTATTCTGCTCATTCACAAAGATACCATCGGCATAGAGGAAATCGCAATCCGTCTCCTCCATCTTCTTCACAACGTGCGATACCGTATCCTTGGCAAACATAAAGTCATCCGAATGGCAAAGAGCAATCACATCACCCGTCGCCATACGAATACCCTTGTTGATTGCCTCATACATGCCATGATCAGGCTCAGAGATAAACTTCACCTTATCTTCATGACCGGCGATAACCTCACGGATAATCTGAGCAGACTGGTCCTTAGAAGCACCATCCACAATGATATACTCGATGTCAGGATAATCCTGAGCCAACACACTCTCCACAGCACCGAGAATCGTCTTCTCACGGTTGTAACAACTAGTTATAATCGATACTTTCATATTCTTCTAAATATATGTAATTATCCCTCACTAAAAACTCCTCTTTGTTTAAGTTCCAAAAACCTTGACCCAAATAGTTCTGCCGGAACTTTCTTCTTCAACAATTCAAAGAAGTTTCTATCATGAGTGGTCAAGATGATTTGTTTGTCAAGAGAATAGGCTACATTGCGTAGTAAATCTATCATTGACAAAATATTAATATCATCTAACGCTTGAATTGGATCATCTATAAATATGCAGCCTAAATCCTCATTCTTATCAGTTTTGGCATATAATGCCTTTGCCAAGAAGATACAAAAAGACAAGATATTGATTTGGGCTGTACTAAAATAAAGATTCGGGACAATCGTGTCATGTCCATCTTTTACAGAATACATGACAACATTAAGTCTTGGATCTTTATTTTTAAAGTCACACTTGAAATCTATTTGCTTGTATTCCGGATGAGGGTCTATCGTGTTATACAACTTATTGATGATATCCAACTGGAAGAATCCTTTCACAAAGTCTTCGAGGTATTTTTGAAGTCTTGCTCTCTCATAATTGATTAAATCTCTTTTTTGTGTTTCTTCTTTCAGTTGTTCTTCTTTATTACGTAACTCTGCCTTTCTTACTTCATTTGTGCTATATTTCTCTCCAAGTGTAAGTAAGACTTCATACTTGTTCAGCAGAGTTAGTTTCGTATCAACCTTTTCTTGATTCTTTCGTGTTGCTTCCAACACACTCTCATACGCCACTTTAATTTCGTTTGATTTTGCTCTGCCTTCAATCGGTATCATACAAACAGTCATTAAGAAGGAAAGAGTATTGTTCCAAACATTCAATTTTTCTGAAAGTTCTTCTGCTAAAACGTTTCTCTTATCCTTCATAGAAGGAGCGTTCTCTTTTCTGATGCCAGATTTTATCAACTCATCAAGTTTGCATTGACTTGATTTTTGCTGTTGACCAATCTGTACAATCTCTTCGTCTATTGATGCAAGTCTATTCTTCCAACTATCAAGACATTCTTCTGAGAGTTTTTCATCACCTAATCTCGAAGTGTATTCCACATAAAAATCATCCTCTGATAATGCTATAGATTTTTCATCTATATCTTTTATCTTATCCTCATGACTTGTTATATCTGCAAGACATTGGTTTATCTCCTTTTCTAGTCCGCTTAATATCTGTTGCGTTGCCGTTATATTTGTTTCTGTCGCTTCTACTAAACCTTTCAGTTCTTTTTGCTTGTCTTCCTCTATGGTTCCTTTTATGTCGCCATAATCTTGCGCAAGTTTAGAAACAATGTTATTCAATGTAGATTTCAACTGTTCTTTTTCATCCCGCAACTGTTTGGCAGAAATATCAATGGACTTTATCTTCTCTATGATTTCAGAATTCTCCTTATCAATCTTGTCAAACAATTCTTTTCGTTTTTCAGACATTGAATTTTTGTGCTGATTGATTTTATCAGCCAACACTTTCTTCTCCTGCAGGTCTTCCTCTAAAGCTGTTGATATAACAGTATTTTCCGAAATATTCTTCAGAAGTTTTTCCTGTGTATCAAAGTCTGTACCGCAAAGAGGGCATTTGCTTCCTTTTAAATGCTCCAATACTTTGTGGGAAGAGATTATCAATTGCTGTAGTTCATTCTCCAAAGCTCCTTTCTCGCTGATTCGCTTTTCTATCAACAATAATTGCTCTTCCTCTGAATGAATTTTTTCATTTAGTTCCTTGATAAACTTTACTTCATCAACATATATCCCAATTGTACAATCAATAGTCTCTTCTTCAATAGATATTCTTAGACGACACAAGGATTCTTTTTGGTTGACAAGAGCATCATGCTGGTTTATCGTTTCCTGCAAAGGATTTTCTTTTGATGCCAACGACATCTCTGTCTCTACTTTCATTTTGAGCAAAGAAGCCAGTTCAACATATCTGTCATGTAATTTTAAAATTTTATTCTGAATGGAATCTCTTTCTTTCTGGTAGTCTGACAAAATGCCGTCTTGTTGTTTCTTACGTTTATACTTGTCATCCAACAGGATATGGTTGTTGGCTATTTTCTTCAATAGTAGTTCCTTGTCTCTTGAAAGTTGAACGACACCTTGATGGATTTTATTGAATGGTTCATAGTTATCTGTCAAATATACAAGTCTATCCTTTTCTTTCTGACAGAGGAGTAAGGATTTACGTCCTTCCTCTACTTGGCTTTCAGCTTTCAAATAAACATTCAGTCTCTGCAACCAGTTTTCACACTCAGTTGATTGCTTCTTCTTCTCATCTATCACTTTCTCGAAGTTTTCGAGTTCTTGAATGCTAATGATTTGGTCATTCCCCACACTTACGAGATTAAGATTAGCAATCTTGTCTACAATATCCTCTTTTTGTGCCTTTATTTCAGCAATTAGATTGTCACTCTCCATCCTTAACACAGTAAGAGCTTCTGTGTCAAGTTTTCCTTCCCATCTTACAGATATGCCATTGTCTGCTAATTTCTTTACTCCATCTTCAATCTGTAGTATAACCCCAGCATCCAATTTGCCATCAATTTCTTTTTTCAGTCTCTTTACCTCCTTATTTGTCTTGATAACCATACGATTAAAAGAAGTTGAAGCTGTTGAAAGACGGCGATAATAATCCAATAAATCTTTGGTTTCTACAAAATAATCGGTAAATATCTTGAAACGTTGCTCTGCACTACTTGTAGAAAGAAATTCTGAAAACCAGTCTTGGCTCAACACGGCATTTCTGAAATACAAGTTGTCCCCATTGCCTTTCAACATAGAACACTCATCTTGTGGATTACATGTCGTTCTTATATCATCATGCCCTTCAAAGTTCATGACAATATCTATTGGCAATTTTGGGAAATCCTTGTTATGAATGAAAGTCGTGCTTCCTTGTTCTTGGTCAACCTTGAAGTTTTCCTTGAAATTGACAGAAACTCTTTGGATTGATTTGGTGACGCAAAACTCCATAGCATCAAAAAATGAAGTTTTTCCAAAACCATTAGGCGCATAAATGGCAACAAAATTAGAAGCCTTATTCGGGTCTAATGTCGAAGTCAAATTCACAGGAACCTTTCCAAACAGTCTGAAAGCTTGAATAAAAACGTGTTTTATCTTCATTTTATCAATTTTTCTACATTTTTATCACACATAAACAATGGTGGCTCTGTACAAGCCTTGACTTGTCCTATGTCATATTTTATATATCTCATCACCAAGCTTTCTCCATTTTCATCTTGCAGTTCATCTTTGCTGACGACTATCTTACGTGACGAAATGGTATCATGCTCTATCTCGTATTTTAAACTACGGTCAATTGCATTCTTGTCATCAACAACATAGAATAAATAGAAATTCCATCTTTCAAACTCATCTATGTCGTCTGTTTGAAACTCTATCGCAAAATCATTTCGATAATTGCGCCAAGTTTCTCTCAGTTCATCTTCTGTCAAGCATTTTGTGACACAAACTAAAATTTTTGAACGAACATCAAACGAGTCAAACGATTTAACTATAGCATCTTTCATTGCAATTTATCTTTTAAAAGTTCTCTGAAATGTTTGAATGTGGTGTCTTCATCATCCACACTTTTCTCCACGGCCTTTTGAAATATACAGTTGTTGGCTATTGTAATTTGCTGCAAAATTAGTCTGCCAGAACGTTTAATATCCATTTCATTATATTGCTCAGCGCATGTGATTGTAGGAATTGTTCCGCTTGGCAATACACAACTTTTTAAAGATCTACCTGGCTTTAAACCACCGATGACCAATTTAGCTCCTTCTCTTATACCTACCAACAATGACATATCCAATTTTTCTCTTGCTTCAAACACATCAAATGTTTCATTCGAATAGATAAAATGAAATTTATCATAAATAGCAATTATCAAATCTTCATGATCTATCTTAAAATCCAGAAGAACCATGATTCCTATGACAAACTCTGAAAAAGCAATCCAAAAGCCACGACTCTGCTCTTCAATTACCATTTTTTCCGACAAATAATGACGAACTTTCAGAGTTTTTATAACATCCTTAGGAGAAAGGTGTTCTATCTGCTCCTTATATTTATCTAATTTCATCAAAATGGAGGCGGCAGCATTTCTAACGCAAATATCATCGTTAAAGGAAAACACTTCACTCGTAAACGTTTCGAATGTAGTTAAATCAAACTCTTGAATTTGACACCAACCTTCATAGCTATTCAATACTTTCTTGAAGTCTGCTATCGGTATGTAAGCAGCCTTGCCTAACAATTCATTTTCATCATCGTTGGAAGATTGTTTGTGGAGTCCTACCAGTCTAAGTAAGCCATCATAGATGCCTCCTCCCGACATACCTTCAATTTCTTCTTTCTTTGGTGGTTGTACATATCCATATTCCATCAAATGACCTTTTACCAAGCCATCAGTCTGGGTAATGTATAAAACAACACTATCACTGACAGCTTCTCTATTTTGGCGGTGTTTTGGAAATCCTATGTGATGATACGGAAATTCTTTACTATTTCCACAGATAGGAAGATATTCAAACTCTCCAAGACCTTGTGGAGATATTTTAAAGATGGCAACATCAAGTTCTTCATCACGCAAGTCGTCCAATATAACAATGCTTTTGTTTTTCAGTGGACTTTGTGATGAAAAGTAGCAAGTGATCTTGTCATTGGCGACATCCTTCACAACGTGATAGTCAGTCAACAGATACCAATATTCCTCAGTATATGTTTTTACAATTACGCCACTTCCATCCTCCACATGTACTGTATGGTATCTTCGTATTTTTTCTATATCCATCAGTTTAATGTCTTTATGCGATTGTCCAAATCAGGAAAATCCAATCTGTCTTGCTCCACTATAAGTTCCTGCATACGTTTCTTGTAATTAAACAAAATTACAGAATCCGTATTACAAATAATCTGGGCTAACACATCCTTGTCGGGATGTTTGAATTTAACACCATTAGTTGATACAATATAGTAAGGTGAACATATTCGCTTTAAGAAGTCAGGATGAAAGTTATTCTTGCTCCCATGGTGCGATAACTTTACGACATCATATTCTATACGTTCGTCTATTCCGGGATGAAGCAGATTCAAGCCTTCCATATAATCTTGATAACCGGCATCTCCAAGCAGCAAGAGTTTGGTACCATCCCAACATTCCATTTCAAAGGCTATAGAAGCATCATTTTCAGAAGTGATGTCCTTCATCTCCCATTTTTCTTGAATTAATTGCAAGAATGTTTTCTTATTATTTTTCTTTTCAGAAGATGCATTGTTTAACGATTCGTGAATATCATGAGCTATGACATTATGATGTTCTATAGATGGAGCAATAACATGTATAGAACAGAAAACATTTTCACGAGAAAAGCCACTTACAATACCATTCTGATAAGTTATGTTTTGTTTCTTTAATTTGCTGATAATTGAAGCTGCATGACCAGAAGTGTTATTCAAATCGTACTTATCTGCTATAGGCATATCATCGTTTATCCAGATTTCATGAACAAAATCCTTTAAAGGGAAGTCCATTTCAAACCATTTCCTGATACCACCTATATGATCATCATCCACATGCGTACAAATAAGTAAGTCAATGTGATCGTCTTCAGCTTTAAGTTTATCCAATAATATTTTTAATACACCAGATGGAGTTCTTCTTTCTCTTGCATTGAAGTAGGTAGAAGCCAATCCTCCATCTATTAGGATATTGAACAGCTGATTTTCCTTTTGAATAGAAATGAAAATACAATCACCATATCCAGCTTGGAGAACCTGGATTATTACATTTTCAGATACTTTCATTATTTGCTTTCTTTTATCTTTCTTTCTCTAATCTTCACCGCAGGGTTACCTTGGTATATACCATTCTTCTCCATATCCTTTGTAGCCACACTTCCTACAGTTAGTATGGCATTACGATGAACTGTTACTCCAGGGCACACTGTTGTCTTAGCTCCAATCCAGGCCCCATCCTCAATTTTTATAGGTGCATTGCGATAAGGCATAGAAGATATAGTATAGTCATGATTGCCAGTAAGGAGCAAAGCACCTTGCGAGATGCATACATTGTTGCCAATAAAAACCTTATCAAGATTATCTATCCAGCAACTTTCTCCTAACCAGCAATCATCACCAACCACCAAGTTCCATGGCGACTTGATAATTACATTATTCTTGATGACTAAGCCCTTACCTATCTTCGCACCAAAAGCACGAAGCAAGGCTATTTTAATTCCCATAAATGGATTCCACGATGCTCTTACAATAAGAGCATTCACTAAAAACCATAAAGTTGTTTTAAGAAATCCTGCCCCTTTTTTGAAATCTGAGCCATCAAAATCTTTTAATTTAACTTCCAAACTCATAATTCATTTATCCCAATATTTTTTTATAAGAATCGATTAATGAATTTTGAAAAGAATTTCTATATAATAAGAAATGATTTCTATTATCTTCTTTAATTTTGAGAAAGATTTTGCTCTTATTATTATAAAAATATCCTAATTTGTCTGCTAAATCCTTAGAGTCTTCAGACTTAAACATTGTTTCTGGCGAAACAAAAGGATTATTTCTAAACATCTCGATATCAGAAGTCAAAACAATGGTATTCAGTGAAACAATACTAGAAGGAATGCCACTATTGGTACCACGGATATACGGCATTACTACTAAATCGGATTTTTTTATAAGTTCTGAATAAGCATTGTCATTTAAAAAACCCTCATGCAAAACAACACCTTGGCATTCTTTTATTAAGTCTAAATCAGTTTTGTTTGGAAAATGACCAGCTAATAATAATCTAGTATTTCTCTTATTTGTACAAAATCTTTTCCAAGCATCAATTAAGACTTTTAGTCCTTTCTCTTCACGAAAATAACCTACCATAGAAACTATAAAGTATCCTTTTGAACATGCATTTTGCAAATCAATAGGCAAACTATTATTCTTTAAAAAAGTATTAATATCCATTATTGGAAATGGAGAAAACACAACCTTTTCACCACTAATCCCATAATAATCTTTTAATTCTTTTACTGAATTCTCATTGTGAACTAATAAGTAATCAGCCAACTCGAAAAATTTATTCTTTGTTTTAATTTTTTTTGTTTGCTGTATATTATTTTGAGAAACTCCAAAAGGCAAAACATCGTGGCAGGTAACAATTATTTTTACTGAGTCAAACTTTAAAACCTTTAAAAATAAATATTCAATAAACAGATCACTGTTTAAGCTATAATTTACAACTTTTACTTTATTTCTCTGAATATTAATTAAAGTTCTTGTTAGACCTATTATCAACTCGACAAGTCGAATTACCCTTCTTAATGTATTGAATTTCTTTAAAAATTTATATGGTGAACTTAAATCTGAAAATTTATAAAAATACTTTTTCCCATAATCATAAGGGTAATAGTAATTAACAAAAACTTCCTGTTTAAAATCATCATTTAAAGATTTATAAATCTCATCAATATAAGTACCAGCAGTGCCACTTGTTATTGGATATATATGGCAAATATCATATTTCATACAATTTTAGATTTTTATTGATTACTTCAATTTGATAATTTGGATTCCAACTATCATCAATTTCTTTAAAACAGTTTTTTCTAACTTGATCTCTGTCGCACTGATGAGAAATAAACCATTTAGATATAGTGTCACATAGTGACTTCTCATCTTCATATTTAAAGAAATTACCTGTTTTGGCAGGAATTATAGCTTCAAACTCCGGCATTTGGTACATAAAGTTATCATGAGAAACAACTGGAGTACCAAACATCATCGAATGAATAGCTGTAAGTCCTACATTTCCTGGTGCTACACATAAATCAGCATTATAAATAAGCTCAGCATTCTTCTTTTCATCATAACAAGCCCCATAGAACCATACATTGTTTCGCAGCTTCAAATTTTCAACTTGTTTTTCTAAAGATTCACGCATTGATCCATCACCAACAAAAACCAAATTATACTTTTTGGATGTCTTATTCAGCAAACTCAATGCAGAAACCAACATATCCAATCTTTTCACCTCAGTAAGTCTCCCTATAAAAATCAAAACAGGATTGTCATTGCCAAAATGTTGCTTATATATAGACGAGACAGATAAAGAATTTCTAAGTTTCAATTGCTTATCATAATCCAAAGAATTATGGATTACGTAGATTTTATTTTCATCAAATCCATGCTTCACCATTAAATCTTTAGCATACTGACCATAAGTAAATATACCATCAGCAGATTTATAAACTATTTTTTTGACAAGTCCCTGAAAGAAAGATTCCTTTCCATACCAACCATGTGCCCAAAAATAAAGACGTTTTCTTCTAAAGAAAAGGCGCTTTAAAATCGCAAGAGTCCATACCGCAACATTTCTTGGTTCACCTACCATAAAGAGATTTTGATATCTCTTTTTAAATAATAAGCTTACCATACCCTTTGTTGCATAAAGATTTGCATAGGGTATATCTACAACATGCAGTATCTTACAGGTCTTATATTTTTGAGGATTATAAGTTTTAACCTTATAATTAAAATCCCCAAAAAACCAATCGCAATCATACTCCTCATCTATCTTCTGATGAATTGCTTCACGATATAATGACGGAGTATCGAAAATCATACACAGCTTTTTCATTATTACGAATTTTATATATAAGTTTGTTAGTTCAAGAGTTCAGAAGTATATCTTTTAGCGTTGTTTTTAAACAACAAGACATACACCTGAATTCCTTAACTCGTTTAACTTCCTGATATAGGAAAGATTAGTCAAATATTAAACAAAGGTTTATATAAAGAAAATATATAATTTGAAGATTTATTTAAATAACTTGCGACCTTTTTTCAAAGCTTCAAGTATTCCACGTCCATATTGCAAATCTGGTTCCAAATAATTACCTTCTCCCCATTCATTCCAAGATTTCACTATCACTAAATCATTTGATTTATTTGCTATTACTTCCTCTACATTTTCAACTAATTTTTGGAAATACTTAGGTTCTGAATGAATAAACATTGCATTTTTGGCACCAGAACGAGGTGAATGATCCCAATTTGGAGCTATTGACGGTATCACATCTTCCTTTGTTTCTTCATCAGTTAACATATATTTTATAGCCTCACCATAATTAAATACCATGGGACGATGCAATATTTTCTTAAGAAGGAATCGTATTCCTTTCTTCCATTTTGGCTCACGATGTAATATGCCAAAAATATTATCATTATAGACCGCATCAAAGCCATAATCCAAAATCTTCGTTTTATCGGTACTATATTTATCTTTACCAATAAAAAAGAAATCGTTCAATCCATTTTCTTTTGCATATTGTCGCCAATTTTGAATAAACTCCTTTATATGAGGATTTGCTAGCGGTTGATATATTATAAAAACCAACTTACCATTATGTCGTAAATATCTATGATCTTTAAAGGCTGGAAGCATCGTATTGAAATGTAACACATCATCTTCCTCTCCGAGATATTGCTGCTCTATCAACAGTTGATCTTTACCTTTTCCACCCCAAGCTTTCTTATACCAAGAATGGTTAGCCCATCCTAAACAGAAAGGAAAGTCTGGCTCACCAGATTTAACAACTTCATCAAAAGGCAAGTTAAGTAATCGCTTGCCATTACCAAACCAATAATGCCAATAACAAAATGCATCAATACCATACTCTTTCGCCAATTCGGCTTGTTGCTTACGAGTCTCAGGTACACGCAAATCATAATACCCCAAATCAGCTGGCACCTTCGGTTGTACATGTCCCTTAAACAAAGGCTTTGCCAAGACTGTAGAACGCCAATCTGTAAAACCTGGTCCCCACCATTCATCATTTTCCTTAGTTGTATGATACTGCGGGAGATAAAACGCTATAAATTTTGACATATTTATTTTATTTTTTTGTTTATCAATTTATCAATTTTAAACAGCACTATTGCACTGAAAAAAGAAATCAAATAAAACGAAATTATATTTACTAATGCTATTTGACTAACTCCAAGAACAAACAACATTGCACAATGAGTAAGATATAACTCGTATGAAACTTTTCCAATATAGTCTATCAACTTGTTTTCATACTTTTGATAAAATTTATTTAATATTGTAATAACAGCAATACTAAGTGGTAATTTTACGAGCATTTGTATGCCATTATAAATAACAGTACCTTCATAACTTCGTATCCCAGTATTCTGCTTCAACAGAAAAAAAACAACGCCACAAAGAAAGATCAAATATTTATACTTATTGAGCAAGTCAATCATTTTATTATTGGAATGTTGAGAATTAGATATAACAACACCTACTAAAAAACTAAATGATTGCTCAGCTTCTATTTCTGGCAAAAAAAGCATAAAAACTCCGATACCAGAAAAAATCAATATTCTAAACCTCTCACAAAATCTTGTGCATACATAAAAAATCAAATACCAATAAAAAAGATAACGAACATACCAATTTACATTTATGCACAATAAGGCTTTCATGTAACTTTCAATACTAAAATCATTAATTTTAATAATATTTGCAATGGATATAACTATCCAACAAGGCAACAAGACACGAACAATCTTATTCCTCCAAAAACGTGAAAGACCTTTACTTTTGTAAGATTCATTTAAACCATATCCTGACATAATTAGAAACATGGAAACACCAATACCACCTAACGGCGTAAAATAATTACAATGAAAGTAATTGGAAACATGATGCAGTACAACTAAGACAATAGCAATCCCACGTAAAAAGATTGTATAATCTCGTGAAAGACTTAAATTTCCATATTCATTGTTTTTTCTAATGACTGGCACGAATATGGCAAGTAATATAAGAATTGTTTGAATTATATTCTCAACCATTTTATTTCTTGTAAAATTCTATATACTTTTGCGTAATTTGTTGCCATGAATACTCTCCTTTGAAGAACTCATTATATATATTACGTTGCATATGCATTTGTTTGCCATCATCTTGCAAAATATCTATAATAGCCTCTGCAAGTTTCTGCGAATTGCAAGGAGGGACCAAAAGACCATTTTGACCTTCAACAATTGATTCACTAAGTCCACCTACATTAGACGCAACAACCGGTTTTTGCATTGAAAAGGCTGTCATAACTACCCCACTTTGAGTTGCATCTTTGTAAGGGCAAACGACAATATCACAAGCAAAAAGCAATTCTGCTAACTCTGCCATGCCTATATAATGATTTTTTAATTCAATTTTAGCATCTGAAGCAAATTTGGAGAAATCAAAATATAGTTGTCCGCCTCCTGCAATTGTTAATGTTGCATCAGGAATTGCCTTCTCTACTTCAAGGAACGCCTCACATAGATATTCAATTCCTTTGTAACTAGAAATATGTCCAAAGAAGAGAATATTATTTTTTCTTTTCTTATATGTTGGTTTCACATAATTAGTTATGCAATCATAAATACCTAGACGATTGATCAGCACTTGATTCTCACATAGATGATTCTTTTGAATAAACTCAGTTTTTTGGATAGTATTTAACAAGACAAACTTCTTAACTTTAGAAAAAGCTAAGTGTCTAAACAAACGAAGCAATGGGGTAGATACACCACTATGCTGAATTGGATCATGGACTGTTAAAACTGTATTTTTGTTTCCCCAATAATAAAAATGGGCAAACCATCCCCAAATGCAATCCGTATGAACAACATCGTAATTGCCTTTACGGATAAACCTAAACACCTGCCAAGCAACTTTCAAATATTTCCAAGAAACTTGTCTGTTGATAGAGTGATTTATGATATATACATGACTCAAATCCATATAGGGCAAATATTCTGTTATTTCCTTATATTTCGTCGCCTTGATGATACCATCTACAGGAAGTACATTTTTAATACTAAACAATGTCGATGACTTGCCAGAGAAAGGAGCTAGCATCATCAGATAATCAACTTCATGCCCCTGGGCTTGCAGTTCCTTTATGTAAGGAAAGTCACAGTCTGCAAATGACGGGCTAGATAAAAATAAAATTTTCATAATCAAGATATTTCCTTTATAACTTTAGCAGGATTTCCTACAATTACAGAATATGGAGGTGCAGACTTTGCTACAACAGCATTTGCCCCTACAATACACCCATCTCCAATTTCTACATTAGGGAGAATGGTAGCCTTATCTCCAATCCACACATTATTACCTATGGTAACTTTCCCTTTTGAATATATCAATCGTTCAATTACTTTGGTTTTCAACTCGCCAATTTCAGTCTTCCCATGGGAATTATCAGTAATTGTTATTAATTTGCCTAACTGACACCCATCACCAATGCTTATACCATTAACACACGTGATATGGCAGCCATCACCAATAGTAACCTGATTACCAATATTCAATGAAGGAGTAAATACTTGAGAACCTCTTTTCTTCCATGCTGTTATCACGCAATTATTGCCTATAGTTGTCAAATCACCTATAGAAATTTTATCTATATCATGGAATGAAGAACTTCTTGATATCATAACTCCTTTTCCTAAATGAGCAAAGCCACCAGCAATACCTCCCATATAAATGTAATTTTTACATGAGTCAAACAGTTTTGCCAGGTCGTTTATACGCATTAGCTTACAAAGGAAGCCTATATAAAAAAACAACTTTTTCATCGTTCAAATGACTTTAAAATATTCGACATCATTTGATTATAAGCATCCAAAAGTTCATGAGCCTTATTGGCTATACTCTGAGATGGATAATCTATTATAGAAGCTACAATTCTTTCAGCAGAAACTTCACATTTGCCATCATTGATAGGAGTTCTGTTTGTTGACAAACCAAAGGTATTCAATATATGTTCAACCTTACTAGAACCATCATCAATTTTTTTCCCAAAGAAATTGGTCCTTCCCCAATTATCAATACTATAACAAGGCACTGCATTATGCAAGCATACAACTATCGGATGCATATTACTTCCCACATACCCAGAAGAATATTTCAATAAACAATACCAATCAATAGGATTCAGTGGCAATGGAATTTCATAATTAAAATGATGTTTAAAGTGCATACCAGTTGGCATTGGTAAAGCAACACACTCCAAGCCTTGAGCTAGAAATCTTCGCTTCAAATCATCTAGATATTCCACAGAAAATACTTGACCAAAGAAACTAACCAAAACGTAACTATCCGGTAACTTAAATTTTTCCAAGACTTGTTTCTTTGTACATAAGATACCATTGGCATTCTGATTGAAAGCAAAAACAGGGTCTGGCGTCAAGGAGACCTGTAATTGATTGTCTATCTCTTTCAACATGTTAAAAGTCCAAGTATCACGAACAGAGATATATTTCATTTTTGAAAGTATAGCTTTCATTTTACATTTCGTCCATGGAAAGAAATATTTGTAGTCTGAGTTTTGAGAAGATACAGACATTAATGACACGGGATACTTGTTAATGATACCTACTCCCCAAAAAGGATTCGGAAATAATCGTTCTTCTGAATAATGAGCTATAAAGATTGGCTTTCGTCGCCCTTTGTGAAACCTTTTCAAAAAAGGATGATGCTGCAAGACAGCATCAGATCCAATAATGACAGCTTCTATGCCCAATCTCTCTAACTCATTTAATACTTCAGATACATTATGACAATAATGGGATTGTTGTTTAATTACTCCATCAACAAATGCGAAGTGACACTTTGTTTGTCCACCATTATCTGATGTATATAATTTATTACAAACTTCTTTCGAACAATAGTTGACAAAAACAGGCTCATATCCTTTACCTTTTAGATAAAGATATGTAGAAACTGCCTGTAAATTTGCGCCAAAGTTTGCTACTTTATAATAAGTCAAAATACCAATTTTCATTATATCAAAGCAATTTTAATTTTCTTTTCTTTATTTTCTTTTATATTTTGATTAACTAAATACATGAACAGTGCCCAAGCGACCATTCCGACTCCCCACATAGCCCAAAAATCAAAAACTATCAGTAATAGCTTCATTAAAAAGAAATAGCGATATTGATTATCAATATACCTCCAATTCTTTAAAAATATCAAAATATACATGACAATTGGAACTATGCCAAAAATTCCGAATTGAGTATAAAAGCCAAAGACACCTATATCAGATTGATAAAAGCCATACATATCTTTCAAACGTTCCAATTCCTGCCCCATTGATGTGGTCAACTCAGGTATTCCTACTCCAAACATATATTCAAATGGAGTTCTTAAAAAATCAGATGTAAAGTATTTGAACTCCAGCATGCGAATAAAATCTTCACCTTCTCCACCTTGCATTTCATTAAGTTTCTCATTGGTTTCGATAAAGTCATTCGCATAATTATAAAAGAGGAATGCCACAATAGCTAGGATACAAAACCTTCCTGTAACTTTATATTTCCCCCTCATACTCAAAAAAGAAAGTGCAACAACAAGTAATGTTGCATAAATGTGCTTGCGAGAACAATAGCACATAAGCCCTGCAGCTAAAATTATACAAAGCAAAACTAACTTTTTATTTTTGAATGATAAATTTTTCATAATAGTTCCCCACCAATAGCACATAGCTATCATAACATAGTCTACTCCCCAAATATAATAGCGATATAGTCCCATTCTCATTTCTGGTGTGGAACTACGTGAAAACCAAAATGTTGGATATGTAAATTGCTGTCCTATTTCAAATACAACCCAAACAACACTAAAAAAAGTTATACATTTTATTATACTTAATGGTTTTGTGTTGTATTTTTTTAACACAAAATACAATAAAAATCCATAGCATAATTGTGTTATATTAAAAAGAGAACTTACAAGCCCTTGATTATATAAAACATAAGATGTTACTATGCTAAAATACAAAGATGCCAAAGTACATAGAACTACTTTCTCAAATGGATCACTATATTCGTGCTTCGTCTTTCCTTTAAGCAAAAGGAATATAAATACTCCACTTAACCATAATGGATTATAAGAGCGCCAAGGACTTATATTCAAAGCTAATGATGACCAAAAACAAGACGATAGCACTATTGTTATCAAAACTAAAAATGATAATAATCTTTGATTCATAATCTATACAAAATATTCAATACTATTTTTGGAATTATAGCCATAATCATACGCCTTTTCCATTCTTTTGCCTATGACTTTTGCAGGTATGCCAGCAACAACAGAATAAGGAGGAACATCTTTAGTAACAATCGCTCCAGAAGCCACAACTGCCCCTTTTCCTATCTTTATACCAGGAAGGATCATGCTCCTACTGCAAATCCACGCATAGTCATCAATCACAACAGGAGCTCCTTTTCCACAAAAGTGAACATCATTGTAATCATGGTTTAAAGTCCATATAATTGCTTCATAGGCAATAACAACGCTCCGTCCTATTTTCAACCCTTTTCTTCCATCTAGCAAAACTTTAGGTCCAATGGAAACACCTTCACCTATCGAAATACCTTTTGGGTTTCGAATATGAAATCCCTGATAAAACCTAACATTAGATGCTAAATTCATACCGAGAAGGCGCAGTCCAAAAGATCTTAGACTAATACATGGAATTGAAGACAAAACGCTGTTGCAAATCCACCAATTTAAGCCAAATTTTATGGCCAACAAATGTTGTTTTATTTTCATTGTCCGAATAATAATCTTTTTAATAACGTACTTGTTTTAACAAACTTTGCTACCAACATAGAACAAACAATTGCAATAAGTGACAAACAAAAAGAATAAAGCAATTGGAATGTAAACACAGTCATCCAATTATCTATACTTAACATATATTGTCCTACTGCAGGAAATACCATAACAAAAAACACATGTAATATATAAATTTCTAAAGAATACCTTCCTATCAACATTACCCCCCCCGAATGTTTTTTAGGAAACTGTATACAGAAGCTATTAATGAAAATTATCATGGCCAAAGGCATGAATAAACTTGCAAAGAACCCTATATAAGGAACATCAACCTCTTTAAACACAAACAAGAGTATATAACCTATAAACGAAAATAATAAAATATATCCTTTCTGAATAAATTCATATATATGAGAATATTTTTTACTCAACAATCCCAACATAAATGCTGGAAAATAAAAATATAAGTTAGAGAATACCACTATACCATAAGTATCTTTCGTCAGACTTGGAGTCAATCTATAAAACGCTATCAGCAAACCATAAACAACTACATATATAGCTAATTCTGAAATTGCATTAAGTCTCCTTGTTATAACCAATAGCATACCAACCAGAATATTCAATACGAATAAATCTTGAAGGAACCAATATCCCCAATGACCTCTTGCCAAATACAAAAGAGTGCCAGTTGTGATATATGGAACTAAAAGACGAGCTGTTCTTTTGCCTACAAGCCTTTTCATATATTCCTTGGAATTGTCAAACGCTTTATAAAACAAAAAACCAGACACAAAAAACAACAAAGGCATGTGGAAAGAATATATCAGTTTATACAATATAGAATTCCAAGCTTCGTTTTGAGTGACTGCACATATAGGTCTATGTAGAAATGTTGGTTCTCCCAAAGTCCAAGGTATCACATGCCCCATCACCATCAAGAGTATGGCAATGCCTTTCATCATATCCATTTGTGGATAATATTTCTTTATTTTTTCCATTTCAATAATTTAGTGACTGATTTTAAAGATTGCTTCAATTTATGTTTGAAATATGTTGTGTCAAAACTTTTTTGAACATCGTCCAAATTTACTTTAAAGAATTGCTGCACAAAAGTACTCCAATCGCCATCCTTCATATGTGCGTATATTTCGCTTCTTCTGCTCGGAATATTTCTATTAACTGGTCGTAGGGCATCTTGACAAAAAAACTCATCTCTCCCTATTTCCCGTAAATCTATTTTCTTTTTAAATTCATCGAGGAGTTTCTGCGCTTTTTCCGTGTTACAAGAAAAGGCAGTAATACCATTATATATATTATCAGTAGTAAAAATAGCCTCATGATGTCCTTTTATCTTCCAAGCGTCACCTATAGTTAAATCACCATACCTGCCTTCATCTCTGAATTTACAAGAATAGCAACTTTCTCTTAATGTATAATTTATGCCATCAGGACTATAGGCATACCATCGATAAGCTGGTGATGCACTTCCATGCCTTTCTACATGCTTGACACGACCATCATCACTTGTGACATTAAAATTTACTATACCACCATAATTCCAGCCGTATTTTCTTCTACTTCTGAATCTAAAGTTGGATATTTGACCATGGAACTTTTCTTGCCAATAAGAAATTTCCTTTTGTAGAATTTTGTAGCTATAGGTACCATGACAAATGATATCAATGGTATATAGATTCTCATAATCTTTACGCAAGAATGCCTTTAAACCTGAAACTTGGCAAGGGGTGCCAATAAAGAGAACTTTTTTCTCTTTTCTCAGCAAATCTTTGACCTTCTTAAAAGAATCATCAGTATCACTCTGTATATACTTGGAGTTTTTTATCAAATCTATTTTTGATGGATTATCAATACAGATATGCTTAGCTTTCCAAACTTTTTCATCTAATGCAACACCAAAGACATACCCTCGGATAGATAAGATAAATTCTGCAATTATCGAACATAAACCAATTGTTGCACAATCTTTATATTGTTGCGGTCTTTTATTGGCTGCAATATAAAATTGCTGATCACTTTGATTATTTTCAAATCTAGAATTTACCTCTGGACAAGTTTTGTCGCACAACCCGCAAAGGACACATTTCTCAGAATCAATTTGTGGAAACAAAAAGCCTTCTGAATCCTCTTGCATTTTTATAGCTCCATGAGCACAAATCTGTGCACAGGCACCACATCCAGAACAATTTAATTTATTTCTTGTAAAAACGGTACTTCTAAACGTGTTTACTCTATTTTTAATATCCTGCATATTTTTTGAGCTAATCTAAATGGTAAATATCGATATACACTATACAGTAATCTGTCTTTTCCCTTCGAACAAGGGTATTGATAATAATGTGTCAATTTGGATTGCTTTCTCATAAGCCTATCCAATAAGGCATCGTACTTATAGTCATACAAATGGCGAGTATCATGTTCCCAATAATCTACAATATGTTTTAATCCTGTTTGTAAGTCACAACAGAAATGCAAATTAGGTACAGCAGCCTTTATCTTACTATTGTCAAAAATAGCATTTAAAGCCCTATCTCCCATCAATGTACCCTTCTCTTGGGGCATTACTCTACAGATATTATTAACTGAAACATTTATAATCTCGCTCTTAGATTTCAATTCTTGTTTAAGAATTTTCCAAAACTCGTTCCAAGTATATTTAAAATCACCTGTTATATGGAAATCATTGTCATAAGCCTTTTCATTTAATAATAGTCCTATAACACCATTAGCAAAATCATCAACATAAGTAAGAGTGGTGACAACATCACCACCATCCCAAACAAACATTGGTTTGCCAGCCTTTAACCTTTCTATAATTGTGCGGTGATACTTGTAAGCAGGAGTTATGCCAAAGGGGATTCTTTCATCGTCATAAGTAATATAAGGTCTAACGATTGTATATTTAGCACTTCCTTTAGTTGCCAGTTCCAGCAACTTCTTCTCCGAATTATACTTTTCAACGTTATAAGACCAATTTACATTAGGCTTAGGCGATGTTTCTTTAATCGGAAAATCATATCTTCCCCTCCTATAAACACATGCAGAAGAAATAAAAACATACTGTAAGCATTTATTCTGGAACAAGGGAAATATTCTATTAATATCCTCAGGTGTTCGAGACAAGAAATCTATCACTACAGAAAAAGATTCAGCACTTACCTTTTCAATCCATGAAGAAGGATTTTTAAAATCACCTATGATTACATTTACATTTTGAGGAATACTCTTCTTTCTCAAACCGCGATTTAAAATCCAAATATCCCATCCCAAATCTATTAGTTTGCGCAAGATAGCTGTACTCAGTGTTCCCGTACCGCCAAACAAAAGTATTTTATGCTTTACCATGTAATAATTTCTTTTTAATGATATTCTTTATAAATAACCGTTCTTGAACAGAACAACCTACAAAAAACACAGACAATGCTGTAGATATGAAGCATAATAAAACTACTGCAACTACAGACAGTAAATTCTCGTTCAATCTACCTTTTATAAAAAAAGGTATCAAAGCAGATAAGAATGCGACAAAGATTATATTTGTTATGACCTTACGAAAATATGAACTTACAGGAAATGCCAACAAATCCCGCAATAACCATAACCTAATAAAAAGGCAACATATCGCTATAACTATCGCAACAATTAGTGTCATGTATGGTGCAACTCCTAATCTTAATATCAGATAGGAGATTGGTAAATTCAACAAATTAACACCTCCTGCCAATATTTGGTACTTCTTTATGATTCCCGTAGACAACAGAGCTGTAATAAGAGGATAAGATATAGACTCTACAAGGGCTAAAATCAAAGTTAACTGTACAAAGATAACTGTGTAATTAGGAACCGTTTTCAACCAAAGATGCAAAATATAGTCAGTATTCACAAGCACAGGCAATGAGAGGAATAACAACATGAAAAAGGATAAACGCGCCCCTTGAAATAAGAGTGTAAACATATACATTTTATCTCCAGCTGCATAAGATTTGGTTATTTGTGGATTTAATGCAGTCATGAAATTTTGGACAAAAGAATTAATGGCAGTATTTACTTGTATAGCCAATCCTCTTGCGGCATTAACTGTAGGACCGCAAAACAAGTTTATAACCACATTAACGCCCTGATCTCTTAAAACACCTGCAGAAGCACCAATGAAATTCCACCCTGCAAAACCAAACATCTTCTTTAGGATTCCCTTATCCCAATGAAAATGATATATACATTCAGAAAAATGTTTTTTGCAATAATGTCCATAAGTCAGTCGCACCATAATAGCCACTGCACACATAAGAATAGCATAGAAAATCAATCTATCCATCGGCGAAACCATAATCAGAAAAGCAATTGCAAGTTTACCTATTGCTTCTAAGATGCTGATATAGGCAAAAGCAGACATCTTCTCATGTGCAATAATTGCTGCATTATATGGAACACTAATCAAATTAATGACAAAGGTGATAATCGAAAATTGCAGCACCCAATTAGCGGCTATAATTCTGCCTTCAGGTATCGTCATCTTGGCATTCAGAAACCAAACGCCTACAGACTCTATCAGTACAACAATTATCAAAGATAATAGAAGTTGTATCGTTACAGAAGCAGAAAATATCTTATTAAGCTTGCTTTGATCACCCTTACCTAATTCGTATGTAATAAATCGACTAATAGCCGCAGACAATGCTCCAGATATGACAGAGAACATCGCCACCACTCCACCAACCACATTATATATACCAAAGTCACTTACACCCAATGCGCCCAAAATGACACGGCTCGTATATAATGATACAACCATCATAAAGAGCATTCGGAAGTAAAGGAGCAAAGTATTCTTCGCAATTCGCCTGTTATTAACTGATGATTGAGACATAAACTATTTTCCGAATTCTTTAATTCTCTGTTCCTCTTTCAATGAACAAACAAGCAGTTGTCCATTCTTCTCGGCTACAATATAGCCATCCAAGCCTTGAACCACCACCTTGCTTTCATCGGCTGCATGAACTACGCAGTTCTTGCATTCATACAAGCGGATGTCCTTGCCTATCTTGGCATTGCCTGCCTCATCTTGTGGAAGCAGGGTACGGAGGCTGCCCCAGCTGCCTAAGTCACTCCAGCCAAACTCGGCTGGTAAGGTATAGATTTCCTTAGACTTCTCCATCACGGCATAGTCAATGCTTATCTTCTCGCAGGTTGGGAAGAGTTTGCCTACTACCTCTTTCTCTTGTTCGCTATAGAAAGAAGGAGCCATCTCATCCATAATGCTGGCAAGATTTGGCTGGTAGGTTCGGATTGCCTTACTGATGGTTTCAATGTTCCAAACAAAGATTCCGGCATTCCAATAGTAATTGCCAGCGGCAAGGTATTGCTCTGCTGTCTCCAGGCTTGGCTTTTCCTTGAAAGCCTCTACCTTGTAGATTTCATCTACGGATGTTGGCTCTGCTGCGGCGATATAGCCATAGCCTGTTTCCGGGCGACTTGGCTTGATACCGATGGTAACGATGGCGTTCTTATCGGATGTATAGCTCAATGCCTTGCTGAGCACTCGCTGATACTCCGAGGTATTAATGACCAGGGCATCGGATGGTGTCACCACGATGTTGGCATCTGGATGCTTCTTCTGGATCTTCCAGCAGGCATAAGCAATACATGGAGCGGTATTGCGAGCCTCCGGCTCTGCTAATATGTTATCTACTGGCATGTCTGGGATTTGCTCCTTGACAATGCTGATATATTTCTCGTTTGTCACTACCCACATGTTTTCGACAGGACAGATTGGCTTCAATCTATCTACTGTCAATTGAATGAGGGAACGGCCCACACCCATCACATCAATGAACTGCTTTGGGTAATCGGGGGTTGACATTGGCCAAAAGCGGCTGCCAACGCCGCCGGCCATGATTATTACCTGAATATCGTTGTACATTATTATATATAAGATTAATCGATTTAGTCTCTTCTGAAGATATCTCGTGTATATACCTTATCCTTAACATCATCCAAACAAGCATCATAACGATTGGCGATGATGGCATGGCTCTGTGCCTTGAAGGCTTCGAGGTTGTTCTCTACTCTACTACCGAAGAAAGTGCTGCCCTCTTCCAAAGTTGGCTCATAGATGACGACCTCAGCACCCTTTGCCTTGATACGCTTCATGATACCCTGGATAGCAGACTGGCGGAAGTTATCGCTGTTTGACTTCATGGTCAGGCGATAGACACCAATCACACAGTTGTGCTCTTTGCTGGCATCATAGCTGTTGGCATCGGCATAGCTGTAATAACCTGCCTTCTGGAGTACGGCATCAGCAATATAGTCCTTACGGGTACGATTGCTCTCTACGATTGCCTCAATCAGGTTTTCTGGAACATCAGCATAGTTTGCAAGGAGCTGCTTGGTATCCTTTGGCAAGCAATAACCACCATAGCCGAAGCTTGGGTTGTTGTAATGGGTGCCGATTCGTGGGTCAAGACCTACGCCATCGATGATTGCCTTGGTATCGAGTCCCTTTACTTCTGCGTATGTATCCAACTCATTGAAGTAGCTTACTCGGAGTGCCAGATAGGTATTGGCGAAGAGCTTGACTGCCTCTGCTTCCTTCATGCCCATGAAGAGGGTATCAATGTTCTCCTTGATAGCGCCTTCCTGGAGCAAAGCGGCGAATGTTTTGGCTGCTTCCTTCAACATCTCGACATTAGTTACTGACTTGATAGCCTCGTTCTCCTCTACGAACTCAGGGCGCTCGATAATCTTTGGATAGCCTACGATGATGCGGCTTGGGTAAAGGTTATCGTAGAGAGCCTTGCTCTCACGAAGGAACTCAGGAGAGAAGAGGAGGTTGAACTTCTTCACGCCCTTCTTGGCATACTTCAAGTAGAGGCTGCGGGTGTAACCTACCGGGATGGTGCTCTTGATGACCATCACTGCATCTGGGTTTACCTCCAGAACCAGGTCGATGACTTCTTCTACATGGGTTGTATCGAAGTAGTTCTTCACTGGGTCGTAGTTGGTTGGTGCTGCAATCACAACGAAGTCTGCATCCTTATAGGCTGATTTGCCGTCAAGAGTTGCCACGAGGTTCAATGGCTTTTCAGCCAAATACTTTTCGATGTAATCGTCCTGGATTGGAGAAATCCTATTGTTGAGTTTCTCCACCTTCTCTGGGATTACATCTACTGCTGTTACATGATGGTGCTGAGACAATAGCGTTGCTATGCTCAGACCTACGTAGCCGGTACCGGCTACTGCTACTTTTATATCTTTAAAATCATTCATAATGATATTGTGTTTTTATATTTTCTTTTTTCTAAAATCATCCCGTCCTTCTTTACCATTAAAGAAGGCTCCACCTTTCTCACCAAGCCTCTCTTCCCTCAGGGACGAGAGGATGTAGCTGGCTACGCTATAGCCTCCGCCAGAGTTTTGGTATCGTCAGCGGAGCCTGTGCCCTAAAGGGCTGCCGATAAGTGTCTACGCAACAGAGTTGCGATTGTTTGTCGGCTAGCGCATCATCAAGATTCTATCAATCTGCCGCTCTCACGCAAACGTTTCTTGAAACCTTGCATCACTTTATCTGCCCATTCATGAAGGTTTTCTTTCATTTCCTGCTTTTGCTTTTCATCAAAAGCAGAATAGGCTATCTGTTGCTCCATACAGGTTTGAGCCGTTTCCTTTGCTAAGTCCAGTGTATGTTCTGTCACTTTACCATTGGTAAGTCTCTCGCCTAATTGGGCGTAGAAGTAGCCTTCACAAAAGGCTATACAATATTCTTTTGCTGTCATAACGCTTTTTCTTTAATCATAAAGCTCGCAACTATTCTTATTTTACTGTATAATCTGCTTCCTTTTAAGTGGTTCTGCCGGATATTTAACAGGCATACTTTGATATGTTAAAGTTCCGGATTTCGCAGTAGAATATACATCACAATATTTACTGAGCCAATAAACAACTCCACTGTTAGGATGTTTCTTACTTCCCTTACAACTGATTGTAGCACTAGTCGGAGCCAATAAATCTATCACATCTGTAGTAAGATTGTGCTTACTGCCATGATGAGGGACTTTTAATATGCAGTTTTTAACTTCATCGCCCAGATTATCAACTACATCATGCAAACTTTTAGCACAAGCATCACCAGCCAAAAGGAACTTTTGGTTTCCTGGATGAAACAGCAATATTAAACTAGCCTTATTGGTTGCAGAAGTTTCTTTCTCTGTATCCATGACACTTTTTACCTCTTTATCTGTCAGAATCTCATCTTCATTATATAATTCAGCATCTGCCTCGTCTGTTATTTCAGCAAAGTCCAAAGCCATCTCATAAATGGAATCTTGCAAAAAATGATCCTCAGGACCAACAATTTTCAAAGGAACGCCAACAAAATCCATATTATAAGACCACTGATAAATCTGAGAGTTACTTCTTCGAATGATATCTATCAGATTTTTACTACTGTCTGTTGGATGATTATAAGTCTCTTTGCCTTTTTGAGCAAGTAGTCCTGTTTGGTAATTCAATCTGCGCCAATCACAAGAAAGGATATTCTCTGGATTTGCAAAAACAAAATTTGATATTACAACAGTCGCATCATTATATAAGTCAAAAAATCCGCCCTTATGATCTTTGTCAGGATGAGTACATACAGCATAATCAATAATGAAACAGCCATTCTCTATATGTTTTATGTAGCGCTTGATTTCTTCTCCATCTCCTACGTTACCCGCATCTATAACAATTGTCCACCATCGAGTATTATCATCCTGGTAGTTTATCACAATTGCATCTGCATCACCTACACTCAAAATATGTACATAATATTCCATAAGCACCTCCTATTTAGAAATAAAAGTTATTATTAAAGTCCTTGCATAATTTCTTGCAGCATACTTCATAATAAAGAAAGCAACAACTCCTTGAATGAGAACAAATATCAAAGCTAGCCAACAACCAGCCATATACTTCAAATTATAAACATAACTGGCAATTAGCAAAAGCAATACTATCATAAAAGACCACACAAGTCCACCTAGCAGATTTCTTTGATAGCCATATCTATAGTTACATTGGAGTAACATTTTGTTTCCTCGCGTTGCCTCTTTCATTATACCAACAGCCCCAACTATGTTTCTTCGCGCTTCCAATTCATCAGCATACTCTTGCTGTTCATCTAGCATTAAATAATCATATTGTGCTTGCAGCTTATGGTGGACTTGTTCTATCTGAGAACGTGAAAGCAACTTATTCTTCCACAACAAAAGCTCTGTAGTTGGCATTCTTGTTTCATTCTCCTTAAACATCGGAAATTGAAATATCATTTTCGAGGTACTGCGAAATAACTCTCGGATATAAAATCCTAGAGCAGCATACACCACTGCGCTTGATGCAACAATTCCCAATGTTTTCTGTATCATATGGAATGTATCTAGCTCGCTTGGTAATATACTCCACGTAATCCATATTGTAAGCAAACATGGTACAAGCAAAGCCGACCATGCTGAATATAAATAAGCATGGCGTTCATATTCATTCATTTTTCTCATAACAGAGAGACTTTAACTTATTCCAACCAAATACTTTTTATCTTACTCATAAAGTCATCGTTGCGTAGTTTCCAAAAGAACAGGTCATCATTTCCAATATACTTATCGAACTTTTCTATATAACCTTTCTCCTCTAGAAGCTTTATTCTCTTCACTTTTGGCAAAGAATTCAATGTCTCCAAGTCACATCTTTTAACCAAACAATAATTAGCCACAGAAACTAAATTGCTCTGATTACTGATATAATCTCGTGTTTCATTATTGTCATAGTCGGAATTTTGTATAATCTGATATAAGACATAAGAATCATGCTTTCTACTACGCAATAAACTTTCAAAAGAGACTTCAAGTTGACCATTGAACTTAATTCTTGCCAGAAAATAATGCATATAAGCTGGTGAATAATTACCCAAGACCATTTTATCATATAAATCATCTAATGGTTTATATTTGGATTTCAACACTTCCGTCAATTCATCTGCAGATAGATTACGTATTTCTTTCACTAAGTCGTATATGGTGTCACGAATCGTACTTTGGGTAACAGAACGACTTGATAATGTTCGTATATTGATAAAGCTATCGACAAACAGATTTATTTGCTCTATTTTTTCTTTTATCGTTTCAGCGTCATCAACCTTGCATATAGGAGCCATCAATAAAGGGATATATAAAGAATCTGCGATACAGTAATTTGAAACTAAATTTAAATTAGAATCTTTATCTTGACGCATAAAGGCTATTGTCAGGAATAGATTTGAAAAAAAATCAAAGTCTGACTTGACAAACAGATAATAGTCTTTTGGCTTAATTAAAAACAATTGCTTTAGATGCCCTTTCAGCCATGAGTGGAACTGCGTTCCAATGTTTTCAAAATCCTCATTTTCTGAATTAGCAGTCTTAGAACGCTTTGTATTAGCATATTTAGATCTTAGCCAAGCTCTAAAGAAGCTCATATCCCCCTCATCACCAGCTACAGCCTTTATTTTCATCATTCGAGCCTTCCAAGCATTATTCATCTCTTCTGCCTGTTGCTCATTCTCCATTTTAGACAACAGAAAAGCCTTAACTATCTCTGTCGGATTCAAACTCATGCCTCTGTCATTCATAGTTTCAAAAATGATATAGGCATTATCCAGAGAAAAGGCTTTTATCTCAACCAACGTAACATTGTGAAGTAACCACTCAGCAAACAAAGGAAAAACAGACTTGTCTTTTAATTCTTCTGGAAAAAGTGTGGCTATATCATCATATCTATCAATAATGTTAACCACAGACTCATCTGAAGGTTGAAGTTGCTCATATATATCTGCCGTTTTTTCCTTATCTATCAAAAGTTCGACAACTTCATTTCTTGATGGCACATCAAGAACAAGAGTCTTCCTGCCTCCCTTTTTCACATAAAGATAATCAGCAAAGTCATGCTGTTCTTCTTCTGGCAATATCAATTGACTTTGAAAATGGCTCATAAAAATGAGCAACAAGCTTAATGAAGTTAGGCGTTGCTGACCATCTATAATGGACAATCCATTAGTACCTTCCTGACATAAGACGATTGGCCCCATATAATAATAGTCGAACCCCTCTACATCTTCCAGCGAAGCTCCTTCATAGTAACTGACCATAAAGTTGGTATACAAATCACTGATGAGAGCCTCAATGTGGTTTCGTTTCCAACGATATTCTCGTTGAAAAACATCTATCTTAAAGCGATTATTTGTCAAGATGTCAACAAGTTGCTTATCTTTCGCCTCAATATGATTAGCTATATGTGTCATAATCAAACAAGTTCTTTTATTAATATTTTCTGAACGTGGTACAGATGTTCATAAATTGGCATATTAGCCAAAGTTGGCTCCAATTCTCCATGAAATATGATACAGCGCAATTGGTATATCAACTGTATTATAGCTTGGGCATCCAAATTTATATCATCTGAAAGATAAAGTGGAGTGTGCTCATCTATAACTATGCAGTGAGCAGGTTTTCGTCCTGTGGCGGTTACAGACTTTACAAAATTCGCAGGCTTATGTCGCAGAATATGTGAAAGACATTCTCGAACCTTGGCTTTCTTCGTATCTGTCGACAGTGCAACAAAACTGGCATTCGCCTCCAACTCATTGAGATCTTTTCTAAATAGTTCGATAACATCTGTTGTTACACCGCTATTTCTGTTGATTACTTCTATTTTGTATTGCTTTGCACCTCTCGCTGCACCTACAATCTTTTGAATCTTGTAAGAATAAGTGCCATAACTTAATGTATAACTATCTAAATTTGAATCAACAGCCCAAATTGTATGAAAAGACAAACGGTTTGTTCCATTCGGAATCGTATGACTTTCAAGTTGGCTGTAAAGCTGGGACAAATGAAAGCGAAATTCAGCAATTTCCTCTCCTATACCTCTACCTTCCAGCAGGTTCTTCAGCTTGTTCTTATACTTATTATCATTGTTTTTGACTTGTTCAACCATTAGTTTATCAGTTTTACAAGTCTGCTCGTCATAATAAGTTTCTTGATACCATGCATTAAATGGTATCCAAGAATTGATGAACATGGTATAGTAGTCCGCATAAGAGTGTTCAATCCATTTTTGAAGATGCATAAGAAAATATTTATAAATGAATTATCTTTGAAACTGCGCAAATGGCATATTTTCTGAGGATATGTCATCAGTAGCTGCTTACAGAATTTACTCTAGAGAATTACTCTTCAGTTCCTTACTGATTACCTTTCCCATCAGCTTCTCTATATCGAAGAAAGTCATAGGGTCGTTATAGTCAATCTCAGAAATGGTGTTGTCCATATCATTAACGGCATAGCCTATCCATTCAATGGAGTCTTCCAAGTCTTTCATATTGATTCTAGAATAGGTTTCCTCGAAACGGTCGAGAAAGAAGGATACCACATTAGGATTCTTCTTTATGTACTGATGAAAGGTCTTGCAGACCTTGGCTTGCCCTTTGTAATTGAGCTTACGAATGTCTTCAAACATCGGCATAGCGCAGGAATAGGACTTTACGGAAGAAACCTTCTTTTCCATCTTCTTGCGTATCTCCTTTGCCTCAGGAATCGTATCATCGTAAATGTCTTGAAACTCTTCTGGGAGCATCGAGAGCATTCGCTCTAAAAATTCTTTATCAGCCATAAGAAACTTATTTGTATAAATCTACATTGATATCGAATGGAGATTCAAAGTCTTTCAGCATGGCATGCTTCGTATCCTTCTCTGAAAGATTGGCATGCTCTGTTGGGATTTTCCAATCAATACCGAGGGTATCATCGAGGATACTGATTCCACCATCTGCCTCTGGATGATAGAAGTTATCACACTTGTATTGGAAGACGGCTGTTTCTGAGAGGACTGCAAAACCATGGGCAAAGCCCTTTGGGATGAAGAACTGGACATGATTGTCTTCGGTCAGCTCTACTGCCACATGCTTGCCATAGGTTGGTGATCCTTTACGAATATCTACTGCGACATCAAGCACTCTACCCTTTACGCAGCGTACCAACTTACTCTGGGTATAAGGTGGGCGCTGGAAGTGCAAGCCTCGCATTACGCCATAGCTGCTCATAGACTCATTGTCTTGGCAGAAGTGAACACTGTGTCCCAGGATTGGGGCAACCTTTTCTTCAAACTCTCGCTCGCTGAAGCTCTCGAAGAAGTAGCCACGAGCATCACGGAAGAGGCGTGGCTCTATAATGAGTACGCCTTCTATATCAGTTTTGATTATATTCATTGTTTTCTAATATTCTAAATTCTTTCTTAGTGTTTGATTTTTCTCTTCAAGTATTGAAAGGAGATACTTGCCATAGTCATTCTTCAGCATAGGCTGAGCATTCTCTCTCAACTGTTCTGCGGTAATCCAACCCTGACGGTATGCGATACCTTCCAAGCAAGCCACCTTCAAGCCCTGGCGCTTCTCAAGGACCTCAATAAAGGTGGATGCTTCAGAAAGAGAATCATGAGTTCCGGTATCGAGCCAGGCAAATCCTCTTGCCATGGTCTGAACCTTCAGCTGCTTATCCTTCAGGAACTCCTGATTAACGGTGGTGATTTCCAACTCACCACGAGCGGATGGCTTGATATGCTTGGCTACTTCCACCACCTTGTTAGGATAGAAGTATAAGCCCACCACTGCATAGTTGCTCTTTGGATGCTCAGGCTTCTCCTCAATGCTGAGGCAATTGCCTTGCTCATCAAACTCAGCAACTCCATATCGCTCCGGATCACCAACACGATAACCGAAGACGGTTGCCTTGTCGTTCTGCTCAGCATCTACTACTGCTTGATGCAGCATCTGATTTAATCCTGCACCATAGAAGATATTATCGCCTAATACGAGGCAAGCGGAATCATTACCAATGAATTTCTCTCCGATAATGAAGGCTTGGGCTAAGCCATCTGGTGATGGCTGCTCTGCATACTCAAACTTCACACCGAACTGGCTTCCATCGCCTAATAGGCGTTTGAAACCTGGTAAATCAAATGGTGTTGAAATAATGAGTATTTCACGGATACCTGCCAACATCAATACTGATATTGGGTAATATATCATCGGTTTATCAAAAATTGGTATCAGCTGCTTGCTGATACCTTTTGTGATGGGGTACAAGCGTGTACCACTACCACCTGCTAATACTATTCCTTTCATATAATTATTATTTATTGATCAATAACATGTTTTCTAAAATCATCCCTCAATGGTCTTTAAGACCCTTTCGGTTCCCCTTACAGGGGACAGAAACCTTCTTTACCGTTAAAGAAGTCATCTTTTCGAATCCCTCCGTCTCCCTTTAGCCAAAGGGAGTTCCACCTTTCTCACCAAGCCTCTCTTTCCTCAGGGACGAGAGGATGTAGCTGGCTGCGCTATAGCCTCCGCCAGAGTTTTGGCATCGTCAGCGGAGCCTGTGCCCTAAAGGGCTGCCGATATTTGTTTACGCAACAGAGTTGCGATTGTTTGTCGGCTGGCGCATTATTACTGCCTTTCATGGTTGTTTTTGATTATCTAATTTGATAGAATTTTGTATATTTGCATTCATCGCATTAGCTATAACACCCGCCAAATAATTTTGATTTTGCAAGTTCTGATAAGCTTCCCAATCCCAAAATAAATAAGTATCCCAAAGACCTAAATCTATCTCTGTCTTGAGTTCCTCCATCTTTTCAGGAATAGCCTTTCCGTTCTCATCAAAATAATCTTGCCAACAGGAACGTTTTCTAAAAACATTAATGATGTTTAACTCTCCTGGCGTAAACAACAACGACATATTTACAGAATAATTAACGACTTGCTTTTCCTTATCGCACTTACACGTGGAAAAAACTAAATCCACATATTTCTTTGCCACAGCTCGTACAGCCAATAATCTTGTATTAGATGAGAAATAGGCATCTACATCAGAAAAGAATATATCATCGCAGTTTCCCTTGTTAACTTGCCCCTTCATCAACTCTAAAGTATCCTTATCGATTAACTTATGCTCAAACTTCACATCTTCTATTTGAAATAAGTCATTTATAGGCTTAACAACAGGAATGCCTAACTTGCACAAAGCTACAAGAACGGCTCTCTTCTCCACAACATCAAGGGAATTATTGAATTCTGAAGCTGCCTTGTCGAAAGTTTGTCCTTGCTTGACATAGCGACAGAACACATCCAATGCCTTGATTGCTATCTTGCGCACCTTATTCACTTTTCGGTTCAGGAAGCTATGTTGAAACCATGCTCCGAAATAACCTCCAAGAAAAGCACTCAAGAGTGCTAACAATATACTTATGATTGTTTCCATAACATTATCTCCTCATTTGTTTGGCAACAAACTCCAAATAGTCAACAAGGCACTTGAAGTCTTCAAATTGCTTGACATACACAGAAATTTACTTTTCTACATTTTCTTTCATATATCCCAGCAAAGCTTCAAATCTCTTCTTTCGAGACCCAATCGACTTTGTAGATTGCTGCATAGACTGAATATACTTTTGTATATATGGATTCGTTTCCTTTAGCTTAACCTTCGTATAAAATTCCAAGAAACACTTCTTGTATAAGTTTACATCTTTATCCTCTGTAAATAAATAGTAAGCAAACATCCACATTGCATATAGATGAGAAACACTATTTTTATAATAGAGTTGCATATCCTTTATAAGAGTATCCAAAATAGATGCAGTCTCTATGAATGCTTCTTTCACACCTTCCATAAGTTCATCATCCATAGCATTATCAATAAAGTATTTCTTATATAATACATCAAGCTGGGATTTATTACTATCAACAACCTTGCCTTCTGCCAATGAGAAATATAGCTCAGAACAATACTCTATATCTTCATATCTTACTTTATCTAATCTATTAAGAATATGATTAAAAGGATTCACTTCTGGCAATGTTGACAATAATTCATACAACTTATATTGGCTATACATCGCTTTTCTAAACTCTTGTGCAGACAGTGGTTCACCATTTCGGTTCAACCTATCGAAAACAGCATTTATAGTCTCTTCCTCATCCGAATCGATAAATACAACGCTAATCTGATACTGCCAAAACTCACGTTTAATATCTACATAATCCGGTTTCGCCCAATCCTTGAAGTATGTACCATCTATAAACTGCTCGCAATAGCCATCATCAGAAGAATCTACTGGTAAAGCCAAATTACCTTCTATAAATTTAAATATAGATGTCAAACGTTGTTTGCCATCTATAACGTCATATTTCGTTTTGCCAGAATCTTGATCTATGAATTCATGAAGGAAGATTGGCGGAATAGGAAAGTTCTTAACAATTGAATCAATAAGAAAAGATTGCTTTTCTATATTCCACACCTCTGAACTTCTTTGGTACTTTGGATTCAAATTGATTTTATCTAAACTTTTAAACTCCCAAAGAGTAGCTATCGTAAAATCTGTCTCATGTCGTTTAAACCTTTTCATAATTTCATTAAATTAGTAGAATTTGGAATTACTACATACTGATCAAACAATGTCATAAGTACTGCATTTAGTACCTCTGGTGGATTAGGATTCACCATAACCAAATGCTTTATATCACTGGGCATCTCCGAAAGATATGTATCTATCTCTTTGCGATCAACATGCCAATAAGAGACACCACAGATAACTACACTGTCATCTTTCTTCAAAGTCTTTGCCAAAACTTTTATGTGATTACGTATATCCGCAGACCAAGATTGTTTTAATCGGGAAGAGTCACCTGCTGGAGGAATAAGTGCATTTATAATATTCAAACAATCCAAATTCTTGTTGTCATATCTAAACTCATCTAATTTATGATTATCAAAAGAATTACGATCAGGAATACTATATGCCGCCCTGTCACGTTTTGTTGAATGAAAAGCAATAGAGCCATGAGGCTTGTAGATGTGTATTTTTTCTTTTGTCGAAGAAAAGCCATCTATACTATAAGGTATAGAAAACATATCCAACAAATTTTCCAGCCAAACATCATAGTTTAAAGACACTATACTGACCGTCTTTATATTACTATCTGCATTCAGCTGCCTCAAATATTTAGTCCATCCCCAACTTTTAAGTTTTCCTTTAGCTTTTGTAATATCGACTTTTCGTGTATAATAGACAAAAAGAGACATCAAATATTGTTCTAATTCATTATAAGCACGTATATAAATCTTGTCCTTAATCTCCGTACGCTGCGGTAAAATATTGGCACATGTAATAACTTCTTCTATTATTTCCAGAGCTAGCTCCTTATCAAGATAAGGACGTGCACCCAATGTCCACAAATTGGGACAATTTTGAAATGAAAGGAAACCAGGCGTTTCGGTTTCTGGCCATGGCACATCTGCGCCACATGCAAATAAATTATTCAAATTTATTTCATCAGACTTACCTATGGTTTTCATCATATCAATAGAAAAACCATTGCCAAGAAGTATAAAAACATTCTTTTGAGATGCCATAGTTTTAAACTTTAATTTTTGAAAAACTCTTTGCCAATTTTCAAAGCTAACTCAGAAGTCTTAATGGGTTCTATATTTAACATAGGTAATTCCTCATTATGATTATTTCCTACGATATCACCTAAAACTTGTTGCTTTGTCAAAATAACAATATGTGAACAATCTTCCGTTTGTTTTGCCAATACTCCTTGCACTTCTTTGCGATTATTCTCGTTACCAACAATAATATACTTTACATCCGAAAAAGAAAAGTTCACACCGTTTTTATCCAATATTGATTTTTTATATCTCTTTTTAAAATCTTGATACTGACTCTCAAAAAGGCACAGTTCGTAGCCTTTAATATCCTCCTGATGAGGAACTAGTCTTACTTCCTTTTCATCATAAAAACGATATTTTTTATATCTTCTATTAAGCAAAACTCCTTCTACTAATTTCATATAAGCAAAGGGAAACATAGCTTTTTCAATTACAGACTTATCTTTTGATGCTGCAGCCTCTACAAGCCTATTAATCATTCTTTTCTTATAATCAGAATTAGCATGACAATAGCAAACTGGATTAAAACCGTTTTTCTCTCCCCATTCTCTAGACAATCCAATAGCATAATCTCCATATGCCCATTTTGAATCAGTAAATTCAGACAAAGGCAAATCACAAAGACTTATCATTGGAAAAGCTATTCCTCCTATCTCTCTAAAAGACAATATGTTTTCCAAACTATAAGAAAAATACAATTTCTTTGCCTTGAGAATGCCCATCAAACCGTCCTTTTTAGTTTGATGCCATAAAACATTTGAACTCAATCCCATAGTAATATCATATTATTCTATATATTGTAAAAGTCTTGCTCCCCCTCCATCTGTCGGGGAGTATATCTTCTATATAATCGCCAAAATTAATGTCATTCAACTTGCAGCTCTCA